>ERZ1090860.6-NODE-6-length-161020-cov-172.885770_pt1 | contig 161020 bp, 122 predicted proteins | sample MGYA00478483_ERZ1090860 | MGnify/ENA primary metagenome ERZ1090860 (study PRJEB33644, sample SAMEA5815741) | chicken gut metagenome | biome: Chicken; feature: Gastrointestinal Tract; material: Caecum | place: Ireland | collected 2019-01-01 | study: A study of the...
CGATCATGACACACCCGACACACCCGGATAAGACCCACATTCCTTTACTTAACCCGAATCTTGCAGTGCTACGAGTTGCTGTAGACCTGAAAACAGCGATTCCGGGAAAGCAAAAGGGCCGGAACCCTTGGGTTCCAGCCCTTTTCGCTGGTGCGAGTGGGGGGACTTGAACCCCCACGAGCATACACTCACTGCCACCTGAAGACAGCGCGTCTACCATTCCGCCACACTCGCAGACAAGTGATTAACTTACCACTCGATTGCCGGAATGTGCAAATCGGCGTGTCGCGATGTGTCGCACGGGGTCTTGCTCGTAAGCAAAGGCGGTCTCTCCGCCCGCTAGTCGGTCGCGCCGGCAGCTTCTTCACCGGAGGCGGCAGTATCACGCCAACGAACGTTCTCGCGCCCTGCACCGACTTCGAAGTGGTATTTCGCGCAGCCCAGTCCCACATGCGCGAACAGTCCCTCCGTCGCCTCTGCGCTGACCGTGCCGTCCTCATACAGGGTGAACAGGAACGGCTGCTGGCTCAGCGACGTCGGCGCGAGCATCGCGGCCTCCATACCGGCGCGGAACCAGTCGGGCATCGCCATGCCGTCCGGAATCCGGCACAGCTCCTCGATCGGCTTGCTGCGGCGTCGCCCGCCCGGCCGTGCACCATGACCGAACGCCAGCATCCACACGATCTTCTCGCCGGGGTGCAGGCACCACCACGGGTGTTCCGCCGTGTCCGCATCGTCCAGCACGGCCCAGCTGGTCTCCAAGCCCAGCTGCACGGCGCGCAGCGCCAGTCGCTCCCCGTAGTAGCCGACCTGCTCCTGCAGCGCGATCTCGCCTGGGTCGGTGGCTGACTCATCCGAGGCGGTGGCCTTGTGCCACGCGGTCGTCATGCCGTTCTGCGTCGTATCGGTCATCTTGCCGGACCCGGCCAATCCTGTCGCGGTTTCGGTTGTCGCGTCGTGCCCGCGCACGCCGGCTATAGCGCCGTCCGGCACGGTACCGTCCGACGCGCCGACGCGCACCACCCGTCCGATGAGCGCGATGGCGTTGTGCACGCCGGTGAACCGCCCGTAGTGCGTCTTCAGTCCGAGGAACGCGTCATCGAGCCCGGCTGCCATCTGGATGTGCAGGCCGCTCTCCTGGTTGCAGGCGTCGATCTCGGCCTGCAGAATCGACAGCGTTGAGGGATCGACGGGTTCGTCGGTGTAGGCGCGGATGGCGTGCCGCTGTTCCATCGCTTCGAGCAGGTTCATGATGCAGTCCTCCCTATCGGCTCGGATTATTGGCTTTGTATCGGCTCAGCCGCGTGAACCGTTGGCGTAGAACCGGGTCAGCGTCGCGTCGCGGAACTCGTCGAAGTATCCGCCGTCGATCGAGGCGCGGATGTCGTCGAGCAGCTTGACGAAGAACCGTTCGTTGTGGATGGTGGCCAGCGTGAACCCGTTGAACTCGCGGGCGCGCAGCAGATGGTCCACGTAGGCACGCGAGTAGTGCTGGCAGGTGTAGCAGTCGCAGCCCTCCTCCAGCGGCCCGAAGTCGGTTTTGAACTCGGCGCGCTTGACGTTGTACCGGCCGTCGCGTGTGAAGATCGCGCCGTTGCGCCCGCAGCGGGCGGGGGCCACGCAGTCGAACGTGTCGCCGCCGTTCTCCACGCAGGCGAAGATGTCGTCGACCGCGGCGATGCCGAGGACGTGGCGCGGCCTGTTCTCCGGCATCTCGTCGCAGATCCACGCGCAGATGTCGCCGATGATGCGTTTCTCCATCGCACCGCCGATGCCGACGCCGTCGAAGTCGAGCGAGGCGATCTGCGATGCGGCCCGCCGCCGCAGATCCTCGTAGTTCGCGCCCTGCACCACGCCGTACAGCGCCTGGTACGGCTTGCCCAGGCGTGATTCGGTGAGCCGCTGGTGCTCGGCCACGCAGCGCTGCGCCCAACGGAACGTGCGTTCCACCGACCGCTCCTGGTAGCCGCGCGTGTTCATCAGCGTGGTCAGCTCGTCGAACGCGAACATGATGTCGGCGCCGATCTTGTGCTGGATGCCCATCGAGATCTCGGCGCTGAAGCGGTGCAACGAGCCGTTGAGCGGCGACTTGAACGTCACGCCGTCCTCATCCACGAACGCCAGGCGCTCCTTGCCTTCGGCGATCACGTCGTCGGACTTCATGCCGGTCACGTCCATCGCCAGCGTCTTCTTGAACCCGGCACCCAGCGAGAGCACCTGGAACCCGCCCGAATCGGTGAACGTGGGCCCGTCCCAGTTCATGAATCGGCCGAGACCGCCCGCCGCGTCCAGAACATCCTCGCCGGGGCGCTCGTAGAGATGGAACGCGTTCGACAGCAGGCACTGCGCGCCCAGATCCTTCATCGTCTCCGGCAGCACCGCCTTCATCGCGGCCTGCGTGGCCACCGGCACGAACGCGGGTGTGCGGATGTCGCCGTGCGGGGTGTGGATGATGCCGGTGCGGCCGTAGCGTGCGCCGCCGCGCCCCTTGCCGTCGGGGGAGCCGGGCAGCCGGGTGATGGTTTCGAACGAGAACGCGCCGCGGTCGCCGGGCTTGCCGGGTTCCGCGCCGCGGGGATGCTCAAGCAGACTGATCATACCGTTCACTCTAGGCGAAGCACTGCCGAAAGCCGGCGGTGAGCTGCGTCACATCGGGGGAGGGAGGGGCGATGGGCGATGTGGACGCGTGGCTGTCGGGAATCGGTCGGAATCGTTGGTATATGGGCGATTCGAGCGCAAGACGCCGGCTCGGTCGACTCCGTGCGGCCCGGGTGTCAACGAATACCATGCTGGTTAGCGCAAAGCTTCCAACCAACATTCAGAAAACTTCCAGAAGCGCTCCCTTAACTCATAGATAGCGATTCCGAGACGGCGGTGAGCCGAGCAGGTTGACCGCCGCTTGTATAACGGCATAAGGAACAGAACGAAACCAAGGAGCAGCAATGGCTGAAGAGAACAACGGCAGCTGGCCGAACCAGCAGACGCCGCAATCCAGCGAACAGCCGCACAACGAACAGCCGAACCAGACCCCGCAGATCGTGGAGGGCGACCAGTTCACCATGACCACCGGCGGCGAGGCCGCGAACGCCGAGCAGCCCACGGAGACAATCCCGACTGCGGCGGCGGCAGAATCTACACCGAGCGCGGCGTCGGCAGGCCCGGCTCCGGAGTCGCCGTATCGCCCCGCACCGGAATACGGCGCCTACGGCCCCACCCCCACGCAGCCGGCCGCGCAACAGCATCCGCAGTCCGCGCCGACTCAGCAAATGCCGCCGCAGAACAACCGCAACCCGTATCTGACCGGCAACCCGTTCCTGAACGGCAACAACGGTCCGGCCAATCAGGAGCAGGGCGGCACCGCGCCGAACAACGCCCCGACCAATCCGTTCATGGCCCCGGTCAACGGCCCGCAGAATAACGGTAACGGGCCGAGCAGCCCGCAGGGGTCGATCTTCCCGCCCGTGCCGGGCTCCGGCGCGCCGAAGCCGAACCGCGGCGGCGGTCGCACGGTCAGCGGCGTGATCATCGCCGTGGTGGCGGCCCTGGTCAGCGCGGTGCTGTGCCTGGGCGTCGGCTACATGGCGATCACCGAGGGCTGGGTCAAGGTGCCGACGACCAGCTCGATGCAAAACATCGACTCCGGCAAGTCCGGCGACGGCAGCGCGCCGATCACCAACGGCGAGGCCGTGGACTGGGCCGCCGTGGCGGACAAGGTCTCCCAGTCGGTGGTCTCGATCCAGACCACGCTGCAGAACGGTACGGCGGCCGGCTCCGGCGCGATCATCGACGAGCAGGGCCACATCGTGACCAACAACCACGTGATCTCCGGCGCGCAGAACATCCAGGTCACGCTCTCGAACGGCCAGATGTACACCGCGCAGGTCACCGGCACCGACACCACCACCGATCTGGCGGTCATCCAGCTGGATGATGCCCCCGACGGCTTGGTTCCGGTCGAATTCGCCGATTCGGACACGCTCGCGGTCGGCGAGCCGGTTATGGCCATCGGCAACCCGCTGGGCTATGACGACACGGCGACCACCGGCATCGTCTCCGCGCTGAACCGTCCGGTCAGCGTGATGGACGACAACAACTCGCAGATCGTGACCAACGCCGTGCAGATCGACGCCGCCATCAACCCCGGCAACTCGGGTGGCCCGACGTTCAACGCGGCCGGACAGGTCATCGGCATCAACTCGTCGATCGCCTCCACCGCCAGCTCCAGCAGCGAGGCCGGCTCCATCGGCATCGGCTTCGCCATCCCGTCGAATCTGGTCAAGCGCGTATCCGACGAGATCATGAAGGACGGCCAGGCCACGCATGTGGCGCTGGGCGTGACCATCACCAGCGACACGGTCGAGGCCGATGGCGTGGTCCGCGGCGGCGCCCGCATCACCACGCCGAGCACCGGCGGCAAGGCCGTGGTGTCCGGCAGCCCGGCGGACAAGGCCGGCCTGCAGGCCAACGACACGATCGTGGCGTTCAACGGCAACGCGGTGAACAACAACTACTCGCTGCTCGGCTTCGTGCGCGCCGCATCGCTCGGCGACACGGTGACCCTCACCATCGTGCGCGGTGGCAAGACCATGGACGTGGACGTGACGCTCGACCAGCAGGAGGAAGCCGTCAACGGCACCAACCGCAGCGAGCAGAACAACGGCTCCGGCCAGCAGGATCAGCAGAACCAGCAGGATCAGAACGGTCAGCAGGACCAGAACGGCAACGGGTACGACGACGGTGGCCTGTTCGATCCGTTCGGCTTCTGGTAAACCGCACGCGGGCGTCACGATATGACGTTCCGCGCCCACCTCGGAACGGCACCCCGACCAACGACCGGTGAGAACCGGTTCGGCGGCCGGGGTGCCGTTTTCGTTGCAAGAAGGCGGGACGACTTTCGTGCGGTTCGTGGCTTGGAGGACGTGTGGCTGACACGCTGGCGGGGCGCGTGAGTTGGAGTCGCGGCGATCTGCTGGTACGCTCATACATGCGCTCGCAGGGGCGGGCCGCAACCTCAATAACTGAAGATGAATTGTTGATCTTTACGCCGTGTGTCGTGCGATTCTTGTCGTCGATGGGCTAACAAGGCGTGAATCAAGCACCGGCCGTGCGGAACGTCCGTACGGTCGATACCGACGTAAGGAGAGACGATGAAGATATTCATCGCTGTGTTGCACAGGATACTCAACGTGTGCAAGCTCGTTCCCATGCTGCCGATCGTGATTGTGTCGGCTCTGCCCATTGCCCTGTTGTGGGATTTCCGTCCGTGGAATAAGCCGTTCTGGTTCGTCGATCCGAGCATCGGCCAGTGGATCGTGATCGTGCTGGTCGCCTATACCGTCATCGACACGCTGCGCGGCATGATCGATGATATCCGCCACGGTCACGTCGGCGTCGACATCCTGGCGGTGGTTGCGCTGCTGTCCACGCTGGCGGTGGAGGAATACTGGGCCAGCTGGGTTGTGGTGCTGATGGTGTTCTCCGGTTCCGCCATCGAGGCGTACGCCGAGGACAAGGCCAAGAACAACCTGACCGCGCTGATGGAGGCCGCGCCGCAGATCGCGCACGTCGCCGACCTGCCGGGGGTTGGTGCCGGCGCGCATGCCGCGTCCGGATCCGACGACGATGCGCGGACGATGTCCCGCGTCGACCGGGTGATGGCCGCCGACGCCCCGGAACCGGATGCGCGGACGGCGGAGGATGCCGGCGCGGATATCGCCCACGCCCCGTACCGCACCGTGCCCGTGGACCAGGTGCGGCTGGGCGACGTGCTCATCGTACTGCCCGGTGAAACCGTGCCCGTTGATGGTGAACTGCTCAGCGGTTCGGCCACGCTGGACCTGAGCAACATCAACGGCGAACCGGTGCCGCGCGAGGTGTTCGCCGGCGCACGCGTGATGTCCGGCGCCATCAACGGTTCGGCCACGCTGACCATGCGCGCCACCGAACTCGCCCGCGACTCGCAGTACCAGCGCATCATCGAACTCGTCTCCTCCGCGCAGGAATCGCGCGCCACCGTGGTCAAAACCGCCGACCTGATGGCCGTGCCGTTCACGGTGATCTCCTTCGTCATCGCCTGCACCGCGTGGATCGTGTCCGCCGACCCGACCCGATTCGCGCAGGTGCTCGTGCTCGCCACCCCATGCCCGCTGCTGATCGCGGCGCCTGTGGCGTACATCGCCGGCACCGGACGGCTCGCCAAGGCCGGCATCATCATCAAGACGCAGGAGGTGCTGGAGAACCTCGGCCGCGTCTCGCATGTGTTCTTCGACAAAACCGGCACGCTGACCGTCAAGAAACCGCAGGTCGTGCGCGTGGAGATCGCCGGCGCGGAATCGTCCGACGTGGTGCCGCCGTCCGCGCAGGGTGCGTCGGCCTCCGCGCAATCCGGACGCCGGCCGTATACGGGGCTGGACGCCGACCATATCCTGATGTACGCCGGCGTTGTGGAATCGTATTCGGTGCATATCCTGGCCAAGGGCATCACCACGGGCGGCACGGCCGTTATGGACCAGCTCAAGGAACGCGCCGCGAACGGTGAAACGCTGGCGGCGGAGGATGAGTGGCTGGTGGATGCGCGCAGCTACCCGGTGGTCCGCGGCGTGACCGAGGACGCGGGCAACGGCGTCAGCGGCGAGGTCAACGGGCATCGGATCCGCGTGGGACGGTTCGCCTTCGTCACCGCGGCGGAGGATGGAACGGCTGCGGCACAGGATGCGACGACACCGGACGCGACGGGCCGTGGTGCGGCGGATGCCGGCGGTTTCCGGGCCACCGTTGACGCGGCGCGCAGGCGTCAGGAGGCCAAGGCATCGGCCCTGGCCGCGCGCAAGCTCACCGTGGCGCAGATGTTCGGTGAGCTCGCTCCCGACGAGATGGCCACCTATGTGGCGGTTGACGGCGAATTGGCGGCACGCATCGTGCTCAAGGACGTGCCGCGCGCCAATGCCAAGGAGTCCCTGGACAAGCTGCGTGGCATGGGCGTGGAGCGCCTGACCATGTTGACCGGCGACAAGCGCGCCTCCGCGGACATCATCGCCTCGGAGGTCGGCATCAACGACGTGCATGCCGAGCTGTTCCCGGAGGGCAAGGTGCAGGCCATCGTCGACGCGAAGCGGGAGAACCCGAAGCGGCAGCCGTGGTGGGACAAGCTGATTGCGCGGTTCGTGGGCGAATCGACCACGCGGTCCATTACGATGATGGTGGGCGACGGCGTGAACGACGCCCCGGTGCTGGCGGCCGCCGACATCGGCATGGCCATCACCGACGGCACCTCGACGGCCGCCTCCGAATCCGCGCAGGTGGTGATCATGAATGATGACATCGCCGCCGTGCCGCGGGCCGTGGCCATCTCCCGGCGCACCAAGCGCGTGATGATCCAGGCCGTGTGCCTGGGGCTCGGACTGGCGCTGGTCGGCATGATCGCCGCCGCGTTCAACCTGATCCCGGTGGTGATCGGTGCGCTGATGCAGGAGGCCATCGACGTGGTGTCGATCCTGTGGGCCCTGACCGCCCTGATCGACCGCGACTGAGCCGTCCGTTTCGTGAGGATTCGTTGAATGTCGCGCGGCCTGTCCCTAGTGCGATTCGAGGTGTTGCGCTAGGCTGGTCGCGTGACTGAGAACAATGAACTTCGTATTGCCGTGATCGGCGCCGGCCCGGCTGGCGTCTACTCCTCCGATATCTTCCTGCGCCAGCTCAAGAAGACCGGCGCCGAGCTGGGACTGGGCGAGAACGCCCGCATCGATCTGTTCGAGAAGCTGCCCGTGCCGTTCGGTCTGGTCCGCTACGGCGTGGCCCCCGACCATCCGTCCATCAAGTTCATCGCCGACGCGTTGGAGAAGACGCTCGACAATCCGGACATCCACCTGTACTGCGATGTGGAGTTCGGCAAGGACGTGACACTGGACGAACTGCTCGCCCGCTACGACGCCGTGCTGTTCGCCACCGGCGCCGTGGAGGACAAGCCGCTGGGCCTGCCCGGCGCCGACCTGGATGGCGTGTACGGCGCCGCCAAGTTCGTGGAATGGTACGACGGCTATCCGACCGGTGCCCGCACCTGGCCGCTGGAGGCCGAGGAGGTCGCCGTGATCGGCGGCGGCAACGTGGCCATGGACGTGGCGCGCGAGCTCATGCGCAACGCCGACGACCTGAAGGCCCGCACCGACATCCCCGACAACGTGTATGAGGGCATCAAGGCCAACAAGGCGCGCGTGCTGCACCTGTTCATCCGCCGTGGCGTGGCCCAGGCCAAGTTCTCGGTGCAGGAGCTGCGCGAGATGGAGAAGCTGCCCGGCGTGCAGCTGATCATCAACGAGGACGACTTCGAGCTCGACGACGATACGATCGAGGAGGCCGGTAAGGACAAGCTCACCCGCCAGATGGTGGAGGAGCTGTTCGCCATCCGCGAGATGGCCGAGGACATGGAAGACGACGGCGACGTCGACTTCGAAGGCAACCCGGCCGACCGCAAGTACTACATCCATTTCAACTCCGCGCCGACCGAGCTACTGGACGAGGACGGCAAGGTTGTGGCGATCCGCGTGGAGCGCACCGAAACCGGCGCCGACGGCAGGATGCACCGCACCGGCGAGTTCGAGGACTACCCGGTGCAGGCCGTGTACCATGCGATCGGCTACCAGCCGGCATCGGCCCCGGGCATCGCCTACGACCAGCGTCGCGCCCATCTGGCGAACGCGAACGGCGACGGTCGCATCACCACCGAGGCCGAGGGCGGCGAGGTGCGTGAGCGCCTGTACGCCACCGGTTGGGCCAAGCGTGGTCCGGTCGGTCTGATCGGCTCGACCAAGTCCGATGCGCTGATGATCGTGACCAACATGCTGGAGGACCTCTCTAAGGCCGCCGAAGGCGGGTGCGTGGCGCCGGATCGAGATCCGGAGTCAATTGATCGTCTGCTGGCCGAGCGCGGCGTCAAGCCGATCGACTTCGCCGGTTGGAAGAAGATCGACGCGTTCGAGCGTGCCGAGGGCGCGAAGGAAGGCCGCGAACACAAGAAGGTCATCGACCCCGACCAGATGCGCGAACTGGCCCACGCCTGAGTCCGATCCGTCCGTCGGGCTGCCCGCCGGACGGACGGCGTATGAACGGTGATGCGCCGGTCCTTTGCTTGGCCGTCGTCAAGCAAAGGACCGGCGTTTTGCCGTTCCACGTCGGGGCAAGGTTTCGACGCGAATGTGGTCGGTGAATACGATCGTGCATACGGTCCGGGATCCGGCGGTGAAAACGATGGTCTTGTGCTCGGAGCGTACGTCCAGCAAATATCCAGCCAATAAATTTAGGCTGAGCCGTATGGAAGGCAATCTGCGGGTGCGCGGCCATTACAATGGCCTGAAAACAACGATGTTGTTCGCGCTGATGTGGGCCGTGATCATGCTGATTTGGTGGTTGACCGGCGGCAGTCGCGGCACGTTGGGCATTTATATCGTCATCGGGTTGGCGACCACATTCGGTTCCTACTGGTTCTCCGACAAACTCGCCATCGCCTCGATGCATGCGCGCGAGGTCTCCGAACAGGAGGCCCCGATGCTGTACAAAATCGTGCGCGAACTGTCCGCCAAAGCGGGCAAGCCGATGCCCCGCATATACATCGCCCCCACCATGAGCCCCAACGCCTTCGCCACCGGCCGCAACGAACGGCATGCGGCGGTCTGCTGCACGCAGGGCATCCTGCAGATCCTCAATGAACGGGAGATTCGCGGCGTGCTCGGCCACGAGCTCATGCACGTTTACAACCGCGACATCCTGACCTCCGCCATCGCCTCCGCCATGGCCACCGTCATCACCTACTTCGGGTATTCGCTGATGTACTTCGGCGGCGCGCAACGGTACGACGACGACCGAGACAACGGCGGCTCCGGCGCGTTCGGCCTGATCGGCGTGCTGCTGAGCGCCATCTTGGCGCCCATCGCCGCCTCGCTGATCCAGATGGCGATCTCCCGCACCCGCGAGTTCGACGCCGACGAGGACGGCAGCGCGCTGACCGGCGACCCGGAGGCCCTCGCCTCGGCGCTGAACAAGATCTCGTACGGCGCGCAGGCCAATCGCATGCCGAAGACCGCGGCCACGCAGGCCGTCTCGTCGATGATGATCGCCAACCCGTTCTCCGCGGTCGGATTCAGCAAGCTGTTCTCCACCCATCCGCCGACCGACGAGCGCATCGCCCGTCTGATGCAGATGGCGCAGGAGATGCGCAACGCCGGCATCGACGCGGGTTCCGGTGCGGGCGGTGCACAGATCCGTTACTGAATGTCGCGTTTCACCTGTTCGAGGATTCGTGGTACGCTATGGTTTTGTGCCTGCCACAAGCGGGCCGACTTGCGGGCGTAGTTCATCGGTAGAATGAAAGCTTCCCAAGCTTTAGAGGCGGGTTCGACTCCCGTCGCCCGCTCCACTGTCGATTGTCATTGTCGCAATATCACTGCTTATGTATCATTTCGTATGCCATTGTGTGTGATGATGGTTTCTGATGCCGCGACAAGAGCGTTGATTTTCAGTATGGGGGTGGTGACGTTTTGTTGGACTCCGGTTGTCCTTGTTCTTCGATTATGCCACGAGCCCGAGCTGGTGTCTTCGGCGGGTGATGCTGGTGCCGTACTCGAGCTTGATGCGTTCGTCCCGGTACCAGACCATGTACTCGTCCAGTCGCCGGATGAACTCGTCCATGGTCACGCCCGTGAAGTCCCGTTCGTGGAAGAACTCCTGCTTGAGCCGGCCGAAGAACCCTTCCGCGGCCGCGTTGTCGGGGCTGCAGCCCTTCGCGCTCATGGAACGCGTCAGCCCGTGCTCCTCGCAGATGCCGATCCATCCGGGCCACCGGTAGTGGCAGCCCCGATCGCTGTGGATGACCGGACGCTCGCCGTCCCCGAGCGTGGAGCACGCCTCGCGCAGCATCCGGTTGGCCAGCTCGGCGTCCGGCCTGGTGCCGATGGTCCAGGCCACCGGCATCCCGTCATGGCAGTCGATCACCGGCGACAGGTACGCCTTGCCCGCGGGGATGCGGAACTCGGTGATGTCCGTGACCCACAGGCGGTTCGGCGCCTCGGCGTGGAAGTCCCGGTTCACGAGGTTCGCGGGCGCCTCGCCGCCGATCTCGCCCCTGTACGAGCTGTAGCGGCGCGCCCGTTTGAGCGGGGGGACGAGCCCGTGCCGGGTCATCAGCCGCATGACCCTCTTCGCGGACACGACGATCCCCGCGCCCCGCAGCTCGAGCCACACCCGCCGGTACCCGTAGCGGCGGCCGCTGTTCTCGAACGCCTCCCGCACCAGGGCGAGCAGCCCCTCGTCGCGGTCCGGCCTGGCCATCGCGCGCAGCTGGTGGAAGTACGTGCTGCGCGCCAGCCCCACACGGGCCAGCAGGACCGCGACGGGCAGGCCGAACGCCTCAGACGTCCCCCTGACGAGTATCGCCTTCTCCCTTCTGGTCAGGTTTTCCGGGTCTGCGCCCCGCCCTTTTCCCACCAGCTCCAACGCGCCCCGGCGCAACGCCAGCTCGATCCCCAGCTCCCGGCTCTCGGCCCGGTCCCGCTCCAGACCGGCGGCCAGCGCGGCCAGCTCGGCCCGCGTCCGCTCCAGCTCGGCACGCGCCCGCTCCAACTCGACGCGCACCCGCTCCAACTCGACGCGCGCGTCCATGGGCGCATCCCCGTCACGCATCACCGGCTCCCGTCCCTCGAGCGACATCCTGCGCTTCCAGTGTGCCACGGCCGACGGGTCCACGCCCGCCAGACCCGCCGCCTCGGTCTGCGTCATCGCCCCGCTCGCGCACGCCTCCAGCAACGCCTCGCGCACGCCCCGCGGCACCGGACGCCGGCGCACGGCCTCCCGGCCTCCCGGCGCCATCGCGCGCACCCACCTGAGCAGAGACCCGACACACCCCGGATACCCCAACTCCCGTATCACGTCCAACGCGCGGCCACCGCACGACAGATAACGCTCCACCGCACGCACCTTCTGCTCCCACGTATACGACGCCACAAACCACACTCCTCCACACCAAGGAGTCCAACTTTCCGTCACCACCCCCTATATTGAAAATACGCACTCAAAACAGTCGTGATTTTTAACGTATTTGAAATTTGCGTTCTTGGATCGCGGAGCGCAGCTTGAAGGCATCATCCACATGGAATTGCTGCGGCGCGGGTATCGAGTCACAATCGGCCGGAGCGGCACAGGCGAAATCGATTTTGTGGCGGCATCCGGGGCCTCACGCGAATACATCCAGGTCACGCTGAGCATGCTGGAAGAATCGACTCGGGAACGGGAGCTGCGTCCCTTGCAGGGGTTGACTGACGCGTACCCGAGAACGGTACTCACGCTGGACCGGTTTAGCGATGGCGTGACCGAGGAGGGGCATCCGCATCGTCAACGCGGTTGACTGGCTGCTGGAAAACGATGGCGCAGCTGGCGAGTGATTGCCGATCTGCTTCTTGGCCGGTGTTAGAGGTCGCAATATCACTGCTTGCGTACTCTGTGTTTGGTTGCTAATCCGCAGCCAAACACAGAGTACGGTGCGTGTAAGGCGGATTTGACGAACTTCGGCGTGAGATGCACCCTGACGAATTACGGTGTTAGTCCCCTGAATTCGACGGTGTGATGCCGCTGCATTGCTGTGTTGCACTGGTAGCGGATGGTGGGAAGCGCTATCACCTATTACGCCTATAGATCGGGGGCGGCGCCGTTATGACGCGGGACATTGAAAACAGCGTCCTCGTCTTCGACCACGTGTCGAAACGTTATACGAGGGATAAAAACCGTCGGTTCGTCCTCGGACCGGTATCCTTTTCGCTGGAGAGTGGGGAGATCCTCAGGATTCGAGGTGATTCCGGTTCCGGGAAGACAACGGTTCTCAGAATAGCGGGTCTACTTACGGTGCCGGATCGTGGCAGCGTACATGTGTGCGGCGAACAGGCGACCACTGAGAAATCCCGTGATCGGCTTCGCGCCGCCTGCATCGGAATCGTTTTTCAGGACGCGAACCTGCTCGGGCATCTGACGGTGCTGCAGAACCTTCTTGTTGCGGATCAGGGGAAAGGGGACAGCGCGGAATGTCTTGAACTGCTTTCCCGGTTTGGAATTCGGCGACTGGCGAATGTGAAGGCGGACAGGATTTCCGGCGGCGAGCTCCAACGCGCCGGAATATGCCGTGCGCTGATTAACCGACCTCGGCTGCTTCTACTGGACGAGCCCACGGCATCGCTCGATGACACAGCCACCGATGAGGTGGCATCGACCATTCGCATGCTGAAGGAAAGGGGTGTGGCGATTTTGCTGGCCAGTCACGATCCGCGTCTGGATGGGTTGGAGTCCCAGTCGCTGCGTCTTGAGGCCGGGAAGGCGGTTATGAGCTGATGAGAAAGGTTCTACGACTCGCATGGTTCGAGCGAGCGCATACGTTCAGAACGTCTCGCGCGCTGGTTGTCCTGCTGGCAATCGTTATTGCCGTATGCTATTGCCTTCAGGGCTTTGTGGTTGGTGCGGTTCAGGCTCATGCGAGCAATGTCGAGAAGCACTCCAACGTATCCGTCATCGAACTCAGCACGATTCGTCCGGACGCACGTGTCTTGGACGGGGAATCGCTTTCCGAGGTATCCAGGCTGAAGCATGTCGTTTCCGTGGTTCCATGGATGCAGCATGACCTGGATCTGGCCGACGAGGGCGATTGGCCATCCCCAACGGTCAGCCCCGGATCGCTGTGGGCCACCACGTATTTCGAACCGAGGCTTCCGAAAATGATTGAGGGAGACAGACCCGCCTCCTTGCAGGACGACGAGATTCTCCTACCCGATTCCGTTCCCGGAGGTAATCTCAGGCATCTGTACGGCAAGACCATTATGTTCGGATACACGCATATCGATGGTAAATATCAAGGATCGTATAGAACCATTCCGCTCAAGGTGGTGGGAATCTACGACAACTCCGTACCTGACAAGGACGGCGAGAATCCGTCCTATGTCTCCGAGAACACAATGAATGCCCTGTTCGATGGGAATGCCCCGGAGTCATACACATTCGCATACGTGAAAGTTGATTCGGGCGATAACGTCCCCGTGGTCCAGAAGAAACTCGCGGCCATGGGATTCGGGGTGGCCGGTGCCGCAGGGCAGCAGGACGTCACGGGCGTTCTCGCCACGCTTATGAACATAGGCAGGTTCATGCTCCCCATCGTGCTTGTGTGCTCCCTCACATTCGGCTCATTCCTGAGCGTGATATGGATGAAGCAGCGCAAGCGTTCGCTGGCGTTGCTCCGATGCCTTGGATACACGGCCGGGCAGCTGGGTACCCTTGCGCTCATCCAAATCGTCCAACTCGTCGTCGCAGCGGGCATCGTGGGCATCGTCTTGGGTACGGGTCTAAGTCTGTTGCTGGCGCGTTTCGTTGATTCCGGCGATCTGCTGAATCTCACGAGTCTGGATTCAGTGGTCTTCGATCCGGTGCTGGCGCTTGAGATGCTCGGCATCACCGGTGCCGGCGCAGTCATTGGGGCCCTTCCCCTGAGCGTGAAGATCGCACATAGCCAGCCGGATGCGCTGATGCGCGGATAGTCTAGTATCCGGCCTTTATGGCGGTAATGGTGAGCTCGCCGCGGTTGGTGTATCCGAGCGCGGCGAAGATTTCGGAAATGTAGGAGCGCACGGTGGCCTCGCTGAGGCCCAGCCTTCTGGCGATTGTCTTGTTCGGCAGCGCCTGGATGAGCAGGTCGAATGTGGCGCGCAGATGGTTCGGGAGCTGTTCCACCCGTTCGCGGAAGCCATCATACCCGGGATCATTCTTCCCGGAGCTCAGGTAATTGTCGGCGAGGATTCGGGTTGGACGCGGCCCGAACACCAGATATCCCTCGTGGGCTTGTCTGATTAATTGGGCGAGTTGTGCGGATGGGATGTCCTTGGTCAGGAACCCACGCACGTTCAGGGCCAACGATCTGGCGAGCGACTCCTCGTGCTCGAACACGGTGAGCATGACCACAGCGACCGAGGGATACAACCTCGCCATTTCCTTCGCGGTCGCCAAACCGTCGAGAACCGGCATATCCACGTCCAGCAGAGCCACGTCCACGGCTTGTTTGGAAAGCTCGCGCAATGCCTTGCCTCCGTCTTCGGCGACTGCAACCACGCTGATGCTGGTCTGTTGGTTCAATAGACCGGCGAGCCCTTCGCGAACAATCGCATCGTCATCGGCGAGCAGAACACGAATCGTTTCACCCATCAGAGGTCTCCTTCCCCGGGTTCGGTATGGCCGCATTGATGATCCACCGACCGGAAGCCGAGACGAAGGAGAGTCTTCCTCCCTCGGCTTCGATTTGGGATTGCAGATTCATGAGTCCGAAGCCTCCTGTTAGAGCGTCACGCGACGGGCTCTCGCCGATCTCGTTGACCATCATCAGCGACAACTCCCCTCCAGTGACTTCTACGAACAGATTGACGGGTGTTCCTTGCCGCGCATACTTCAAGGCGTTCGTGGCGGCTTCGCGTACGAAAAGAGAGCCTGTGAGAATCGCCTGCCTCGAAAGCAGGTCATCGATGTCGTCAGACATATGCGCGGTCAGATCAAGTTCCCTGGAACGCAGCATCAACGTCGATTCTTTCACGGCGGTTCGAAGGCTTGGAGCGGGAGCCTCCAGGTTCAGCTCCGCTATCATGGGCCTCAGTCGGCGTGAGGAGACATGGGCGAGATCAACTATCGGCGCGATTTCTTCGGACAGCTCCGGATGCGCCGCGGCGAGGCTTTCCAATGAGATGGAGATGCGGGTGAGGTCCCTGGCGATTGTGTCATGCAATCCCGCGGCAAGTTTGGCGCGAACAGTCGCCGCCGCCTTGGCCGTTTCCATCTTGGACTCCTCCAACTTGCGCCGGGATCGTTCGGTGCTATCCATGAAATTCCTGAGTGTGAACGCGATAGCGAACGTCACGGCGGACAACAGAACATCGCTGAGTATACGGGAGGGCTGGCTCCCGTTCTGCAGGAACATCAGCAGGACGTAACCGGTGAGCAGCAGCGAGGCCGGAACCGTTTGGTGATGGATGATCCATACGACGGCGATCAGGAACACGCCAAGAGCGGGAAACGCGAGCGAGGCGCTGCAGGGGATTGCCCCCGCCGCGGTGAATGCGGCCACGTACAGCAGATCCCCCGCGCCGCCCAGCCAAGGTGCCACTGTCAGCAATACGAACAATGCCGCCAATAGCAGGGCGGCGGATGCGCCCAACGGTGCTGAGATCGCGTGGAAAACAACCTCCAGAACCACAACCGATGCCGATACGAGCAGATAGGCCAGCCTGTAGCCGCGCGAATAGGGACGCACGAAATCCGCAAGCCTCTCCGTTAGGGACTTACACATCACTTCGTCTTGCAAACATCCAAAATGGGAAACAATCTACATAGCAGGTTGCCGTAGCCGAGCACGGCTACATGGGAAGACGAATCTGAATCCAATTGGGCGGCGGAAGCGCTGCCGGCAGGCATCAGGGACACCCCCACAGTCAATACGCACGTCGTCAGCAAAGCCACACCCCGGGTAACCATAATTCCCTTGCGCCTCACCATCCTCACGCCCCTTCGAATTACCGACACAATGGCTTTTTCTTTCAATACTACGAGGCAAAGCCATGGATGCAATACCGATATATGTCAGGGTCAAACCAGTCGCTTATTGGTATCGAATCGATAGGAGCCATTTGCTTCACTGTCAGTTAATGCCGTGGGGCTCGTGGCCCTGTGTCAAAGCCGCAATATCACCACTGACGCACTCTGCGTTTGGTTGCTGATCCGCAACCAAACGCAGAGTGCGGTACGTGCAATGCAGGGCCTGGTGAATCTTCGGGGACGTGACAAGAGCGTCGAATTTCGGCATATTGAAAATACGCCCTCACAACGGTTGTGATTTTCAACGTATTTGAAATTCGCGTTCTTGGATTGTGAAGCGCAGCGCGAAGGCATCATCTTCATGGAGTTGCTGCGGCGTGGGTGCCAAGGTCACGCTGAGCATGCTGGAGGAATCTGCCCCGCAGCCGGCGTTTACGCCATCGCCGCCAACTGCTCGACGGTCACGAACTCGTAGCCCTGTTCGCGCAGTTTGTCGATGATATCCGGCAGCGCCTCGATATCCTGCGAGCGGTCGCCGCCGCCGTCATGCATGAGCACAATCGCGCCGTTATGCGCGTTGTCGAGCACCGTCTTGACAATCGCCTCGGCGCCGGGGCGCTTCCAGTCGAGCGTGTCGATATCCCACAGCACGTTCATATCGATCAGATCGGCCGCGTCCCGCCACTGCTGTTCGCCGAACGCACCGTACGGGGCCCGGAACACCTTGGTGTCCACATCGGCGGCGGCGCGTAGAGCATCGAACCCAGCACCGATGTCGGCGCGCATCGCATCCCGGTCCAGATCCGGCATGTTCGGATGGCTGTTGCTGTGCGAGGCGAGCTGGTGGCCCTCACTCACCACGCGCCGTACGGCGGCCGCGTTGTTCGCCGCGTTCTGCCCGAGGTTGAAGAACGTGGCCTTGACACCCTTATCCTTCAGCACGTCGAGAATCCGCCCCGTATACTGGCTCGGCCCGTCGTCGAACGTCAGCGCGATCACCTTGCGGCCGGCCGGTCGCGGATTGATCGCCTCCACCACCAGATCGACCGGCTGCTCGATCACGCCCTTGTCCACCTCCTTCTTCGAGGAGCGGCCCACCCATACCTCGCGCACGCCGTCCTTGCCGGTCCGGACGAGCCGCTGGATCGAACCGCCGGAACCGACGTCCGCGCCGTGCGGCACCGGATCATGCCGGACATCGTACCCCTCGGTCACATCCCCGCCGGACGTCACCGTCACCGTAGCCGGCTCGGGCAACGGCGTCCCGTCGAACGATTCGGCCGTAACGGGTGAACCGTTCAACGTCACCGTCATCGGCTCGCCGCCGCGTTCGTCGACCACGTCACCGGTGATCGCCAGCAGCCGTCCCGGCTTATGGCCGAAGTCGTTGTTGTCGGCCAGCAACGCGCCCAGCGTCGTATCGACGCGGACCTTGAACGTCGCGTCGTTCACTCGGACCGGAACCAGCCGCCAGTGGTGATCCCACATCCAATATGCCCACGCGCCGCCGCACGCCAACAGCAATGTCGTCAGGGCGATAGCCAGAACGATTGGCCACCGGCGGCGCGGACGGCGTGGAACGTCATTGCCGTGATGCGGTACCCCGCGCGCAATGCCGTCGAACGACAGTTCCTCGATTCGCTCCATAATCCCCTCGCTCCACTGGGTGTTCACACCATGATACGAGCGGGTGGACTTTGTGCGCGGACCGGTATGGGGGTGGACGACGGTGTTTGGGGCAGGCCGATGGCTGATAGTCTGGTTGTGCGCGATCGTGCGCAGACGCCAGGCAAGGCCGCCAAGGAGGATGGTATGGGATTGTTCGACCGATTCAGGAAGCCCAAGGACACGGGACAGGTCAGTATGGATGGGGCGGTTGACGCCCGTTCCGCCGGCGCGGCCGGACCGTCGGGGACGGTGCAGGCGGCCGGCGCAGCCGGTGTGGCGGGGAGTGCGACCGGGGAATTCCGGTTGCCGATCGCGGACGTGTTCACCATCGCCGGCAGAGGCGTGGTCGTCGTCGGACAGGTGGCGGCCGGTGCGTGCCGGAGTGGTGATGCCGCGGTCGTCGTGGGCGCGGACGGTGCGTCCGTGGTGGACGAGACCACGATCGTGGGCATCGAAGCGTTCCGCAAGCGCGTCGATGTGGCGCGGCAGGGCGACATGGTGGGGTTGATGCTGCGCGGGGTGTCCCGGGAGCAGGTGCACGCCGGCGATATCGTCGTCGTTCGACAGTAGGCGAGTGGCGGACTGCAACCGCCTCGTACCAGGCAATGCCGACGGTATGGGGTGGATGCATGCGTGCGGCAGGGTCCTGGCGTGCGATGGGTGCCGGTAGTGTGAGCGAACACACAGTGAATTTCGCCGTAGCGCGGCCCGGTGCCCGTTGCGGCGCGGGATAATGGCAGTATGACCATTGCAACTCCCGAACGATATGCCGAAATGCTGGACGCCGCGCGCCATGGGGGGTACGCGTATCCGGCGATCAACGTGACCAGCTCGCAGACGCTCAACGCGGCACTGCAGGGATTCGCCGAAGCGGAATCCGACGGCATCATCCAGGTGTCGGTCGGCGGTTCGGCCTATTTCTCCGGCAAAACCGTGCACGACCGCGTCGTCGGATCGCTGGCGTTCGCGGCGTTCGCACACGAGGTGGCCGCGCAGTACCCGAACATCACCATCGCCCTGCACACCGACCACTGCGCCAAGCAGTACCTGGACGAATGGGTGCGACCGTTGCTCGACCATGAGATCGACCAGGTCCGCCACGGGCAGGAGCCCACCTTCCAGTCGCATATGTGGGACGGCTCCACCGTACCGCTGGAGGAGAACCTCACCATCGCCGCCGAACTGTTGGAGAAGTCGGTGCGCGCGCAGACCGTACTGGAGATCGAGATTGGCGCGGTCGGCGGCGAGGAGGACGGCCACTCCGCGGAGATCAACGAGAAGCTGTACTCCACGCCCGCCGACGGCCTGCGCGTGGCCGAACGGCTTGGCTTGGGCGAGCATGGCCGGTACATGGCCGCGTTCACATTCGGCAACGTGCACGGCGCATACAAGCCGGGCGTGGTCAAGCTGCGCCCCGAACTGCTGCGCGACATCCAGACCGAGGTGTGGAACGCCACGCATGACGGGCGTCTCGGCAGCCTGGGGGCTTCAAGCGTGTCCTCCTGCGCGATCCCCGACCTGCCGGAGGGCAAGCCGTTCGCGCTCGTGTTCCACGGCGGTTCCGGCTCCTCGCCCGAGGAGATCGCCGCGGCCGTCTCCTACGGCGTGGTCAAGATGAACATCGACACGGATACCCAGTACGCGTTCTCGCGGGCGATCGCCGGTCACATGTTCCGCAACTACGATGCGGTGCTCAAGGTCGACGGCGAGGTGGGCAACAAGAAGCTGTACGACCCGCGCTCCTGGGGCCGCGAGGCCGAGGACGCCATGGCCGCACGCGTGGTGGAGGCCTGCGTGCAGCTCGGCTCCGCCGGCCGCGCGCTGAAGTAGCCCCCGCCCGGTATAGGGCTCAGGGTACGCTACTTGTGGCGAAAATGTGGCTGTATCCGCCAAAGCGTGCCAGACATGTCAGGGTGTGCCGGACATGCCGAGCGCGCCGATGTTCGGGAGGCGCACCACGCATGCAAGCGTGCATGAGGGCGCGGCACCGGACGGGATCGCGGGTGCATAAGGAGGTGCGGAATGCCTGGAATCGTGTTGATCGGCGCTCAGTGGGGCGACGAAGGCAAGGGCAAGGTGACCGATCTGATCGGCACCAAGGTCGATTATGTCGCCCGCTTCAATGGCGGCAACAACGCGGGCCACACGGTGGTGGTCGGCGACGAATCGTACGCGCTGCACCTGCTGCCCAGCGGCATCATCAACCCGAACGTCACGCCGGTGATCGGCAACGGCGTGGTGGTGGACCCGGAGGTACTCTTCGAGGAGATCGACGGCCTGGAATCCCGCGGCCTGGACTGCTCCCGCCTGCTGGTGAGCGAGTCGGCCCAGATCATCGCCCCGTACCATCGCGTGATCGACAAGGTGACCGAACGTTTCCTGGGCAAGCGCAAGATCGGCACCACAGGCCGCGGCATCGGCCCGGCCTACGCGGACAAGATCAACCGCGTCGGCATCCGCGTGCACGACCTGTTCAACGCCGAGCACCTGCATGACAAGGTGGAGGCCAGCCTGCACCAGAAGAACCAGATGCTGGTCAAGCTGTACAACCGCCGCGCCATCGACGTGGACCGCACCACCGACGAGTTGCTTAAGCTCGGCGAACGCCTGAAGCCGTACGTGGCCAATACGAGCCTGGTGCTGAACCGGGCGCTGGACGCCGGCAAGACGGTGCTGTTCGAGGGTGGTCAGGCCACCATGCTGGACGTGGACCACGGCACCTACCCGTTCGTGACCAGCTCCAATCCGACCGCTGGCGGCGCCTGCACCGGCACCGGCGTCGGCCCGACCAAGATCAGTCGTGTGATCGGCGTCTCCAAGGCCTATGTGACCCGCGTGGGCGAGGGCCCGTTCCCCACCGAGCTGATCGACGAGCAGGGCAAGTGGCTGCAGCAGCAGGGCCATGAGTTCGGCGTGACCACGGGCCGCCCCCGCCGTTGCGGCTGGTTCGACGCGGTGGTGAACCGCTACGCGGTGCAGGTCAACGGCCTGACCGACATCGTGCTGACCAAGCTGGACGTGCTGACCGGCCTCAAGGAGATCCCGATCTGCGTGGCCTACGACGTGGAGAACCCCGACGGCACGCACACCCGCTACGACGACATGCCGTGCGACCAGGCCGCGTTCGCCGCTGCCAAGCCGATCTACGAGACGATGCCCGGCTGGACCGAGGACATCTCCCAGGTGCACGCCTTCGAGGATCTGCCCCAGGCCACGCAGGATTACGTCAAGCGTCTGGAGGAGCTGTCCGGCTGCCGGATCTCGGTGATCGGCACCGGCCCGCAGCGCGACCATATCATCTCGGTGCATTCGCTGTTGGATTGATGTAACGTTTTGTCTCAGACCCGATCAGCCCGGTCGGCAATCGCCGATGACGGTCGTCCGATTGGGTTGTGCGATGGTGCGTATCCCGGCCGTGATGTCGTCGGCGCGGGAAGGCGGGAGGTGGCGATGGCCGGTTACGGACAACGGGACGCCGTGCGGAACGGTCGGATGACGGTTGTACACGATGCCCCGTCTTCTGTATCTTCATCCGGTTCCGATGCGTCCGCGTCCATTCGTGGGGGGAGCGCGGGCGTTCCCGATGCCTCCACCCCGGCCGCGGATTCGGTACCCCCTCAGATCCCGCTGGCCCCGATCAAGGCGTTCCAGCCACGGTTCAACCCGCTGGCCGATGCGATGATCTATCTGGTGGTGTTCGTCGGCGGCTGTGTCGGCACGGGCATGCGCTACGGACTGTCGGTGGCGGTGCCGCAGGCGCAGGCCGGCGCGATTGCCTCGTCGTTCCACGTGGCCACGTTCGTGGCGAATATGGCGGCGTGCTTCATCTACGCCGCGCTGACCGCGTATATGTCGCAGGCGTCGTGGATCCGCAAGAGGGTCCGCCAACTGACCAGCCGCGGCGTCGGCATGGGCATGTGTGGCGGGTTCTCCACGCTGTCCGCCATGGTGATCGAGGAGCTGGCCTCGCTGCGGCAGGGGTACGTCATCGGGTTCGCGATCTATATGCTGGTGTCGTTCGCCGGCGGCCTGGCGGTGGCGTGGTACGGCACGCGTCTGGGGCTGGCGGCCTGCGCCAAGCGCCAGGCCAAGCTGGTGGCCGCGGCGTTCTCGCCGCAGCCCGGCGGCAGGCATGCGATGCCGGCGGCCATGGTGACGGCCGTGGAGAACGCGCCGATTGTGGTGGATGCGCCCGTGGTGGTGCCGGTTCCCGACGCCGCCGGCGCGGCAGCCGGCAAGGCCGCCGATGCGGCGGATGAAGACGAGTCGATTCCGTCCGTGTCGTCGTCGGTGATCGAGCCGAAGCCCGATACCGCGGAGATCCCGATGGTCTCCGACCCATTCACGGGGGAGGTGCGCGGATGACGGCGTTGTTGGTGTGCCTGTGCGGCGGTCTGGGCGCGGTGGCCCGCTTTGTGCTGAACACCTCGATCCAGCGGTGGTGGAGCCGCGCGTTCCCGCTGTCCACGTTCGTGATCAACGTGCTCGCCACGTTTTGCGCCGGCGTGGCCGCCGCGGCGTATGCGTCCATGGCGGTGGAGCAGTCCACGTATCTGCTGTTCGTCACCGGGTTCCTGGGCGGGTTCTCCACGTTCTCGACCGCGATCAACGAGATGGTGTCGTTGGCGAGGAACGGACGGTTCGCGATGGCCGGCTGGTATCTGCTGGCCACGGTGGTGGCGCCGATCGTGTGCGTGGCGTTGGGCTGGATGGTCGGTTCGGCGGGGCGCTGAACTGGACGCCGGTATTTGGCGTGCTGTGTTTCCGCGGTTAAACTTTACGCATAGATGGATGAATCGTATCGTGCGTCGTTCGGTTCAACGGTGACGGATGGCGCGACGATGTCGCGTGAACGGATAAGGAGCTGTGCGGTATGGTCGGGATGCGCGACGTGGCGAAGAAAGCCGGTGTGTCGCTGAGTACCGTTTCGTTGGTGGTGAACGGAACCGGATACGTGTCTCAGGAGATGCGTGACCGGGTGGAGGCCGCGATGCGCGAGCTGGATTACATCCCCAACGAGCTGGCCCGCAACCTGTTCAGCGGGCGGACATCCCTGGTGGGGGTGATCGTTCCGACGATCCGGCATCCGTTCTTCTCCACCATGACCGCGGAGCTTCAGCGTGCGCTGGCCGAACGCGGGCTGCGGACCATGCTGTGCTCGACGGTGGATATGCGCACTGGCGAGGCCGAGTATGTGGACATGCTGCGCCGGCACATGATGGACGGGATCGTGATGGGGGCCCATACCTCGCACGCCCCTGATTATTGGACCTCGATCAACCGCCCGGTGGTGGCGTTCGACCGGTACTTGGGGGAGGGCATCCCCTCGGTGGGGGCGGACCACGAGCAGGGCGGGCGACTGGCGGCGGCGATGCTGGTGCGTTCCGGGGCGCGGCGCGTGGTGGCGGTCGGCGGGCCGCGGGCCCAGTTCCACGATTTCGTGGACTGGGCGCAGTCGCGGCGCGGCGCGGCGGGAGGCCATACGGTCGGCAAGGACACGACGTTCCCGACGGTGCGCTACCATCTGACCCTCGAACGCGAACTGCGATCGGCCGGCGTGGGGTATGAGTACGTGGAGGCCGGCGAGGTCTACGATTTCCGGGGGTATGCGGAGACGATCCGGCGGGTGTGCGAGCGTGCCGCCGCCGGCGAGGTCGATGCGGTGGTCAGTTCCGATCTAGGTGCCGCGTTCTGTGTGCATGAGGCGTTGCGTCTGGGGATCCGCGTGCCCGACGAGCTGCAGATTGTGGCCTATGACGGCACGTATCTGACGTCGGCGGCGGGTATGACGATCACCACCATCCGTCAGGATTGCCGTGCGATGGCCGAATTGGTGGCCACGCGGATGAGCGACGCGATCCGCAGCGAGGCGGGTGGCATCCATGGCGCGGGGCAAGGCGCGGAAGCCGCGGAGGTCGGGTCGGATTTCGTGGCGGATCGTGCGAGTGACGATGCCGATGATGTGGGCGCCCGGGCGATCTCCCAGGTGATGGATCTGTTCGACGATGTGGTGCCGGTGACGGTGGTGCCCGGTGCCACGACGCGGTGCTGACCGGCGTCCGGACGGCAGTCGTTTTCCGGCACGTGGTGTTGCACGTCGATGGCGCGCGGTGATAGTATCGAACCGGTTTGACACAACGGGGTCGAACCGGCGGGGTCATATCAACAAAGGAGTTGCACCATGAAGAACAAAGTCCAATTAATCACCTACGCCGACCGATTGGGGGACGGCACGCTGAAATCCATGACGGAGATCCTGCGCACGCGATTCAAGGGGGTGTATGAGGGCGTGCACATCCTGCCGTTCTTCACGCCCTTCGACGGCGCGGACGCGGGCTTCGACCCGATCGACCACACCACGGTCGATCCGCGGCTGGGCACGTGGGACGACGTGGCCGACCTCGCCAAGACGCACGGCATCATGGTCGACGCCATCGTGAACCACATGAGCTGGCAATCCCGGCAGTTCCAGGACGTGCTCGCCAAGGGGGAGGAGTCGGAATACTATCCGATGTTCCTGACGCTGAGCAGCATCTACCCCGACGGCGCCACCGAGGAGCAGCTGGCCGGTATCTACCGGCCGCGCCCGGGTCTGCCGTTCACCCACTACACTTGCGGCGGCAAGACCCGCCTGGTGTGGACCACGTTCACCCCGCAGCAGGTGGACATCGACACCGATTCGGCTAAAGGCTGGGAATACCTGATGTCGATCTTCGACCAGATGGCCGCCTCGCACGTCAGCTACATCCGGCTCGACGCCGTCGGCTACGGTGCCAAGGAGCCCGACTCCTCCTGCTTCATGACGCCGAAGAGCTTCGAACTCATCGGCCGTCTGCGCGAGGAGGGCGTCAAGCGCGGGCTGGAGATCCTCATCGAGGTGCATTCGTATTACCAGAAGCAGATCGAGATCGCCTCCAAGGTCGACCGCGTCTATGATTTCGCGCTGCCCCCGCTGCTGCTGCACAGCCTGTTCACCGGACATGTGGAACCGGTGTCGCACTGGGTGCGCGTCCGCCCGAACAACGCCGTCAACGTGCTGGACACCCATGACGGCATCGGCGTGATCGACATCGGCTCCGACCAGCTCGACCGCAGCCTCAAGGGGCTGATCCCCGACGAGGACGTGGACGCGCTCGTCCGCACAATCCACCGCAACACGCACGGCGAATCCAGCGCCGCAACCGGCGCCGCCGCCTCGAACCTGGACCTCTACCAGGTCAACAGCACCTACTATTCGGCGCTCGGCTGCAACGACCAGCATTATCTGGCCGCGCGCGCCGTGCAGTTCTTCCTGCCGGGCGTGCCGCAGGTCTACTACGTGGGCGCGCTCGCCGGCCGGAACGACATGGATCTGCTCAACCGCACGCACGTCGGGCGTGACATCAACCGCCACTACTACACCACCGCGGAGGTGGACGAGAACCTGGACCGTACGGTCGTGCGCGCGTTGAACGCGCTGTGCCGCCGGCGCAACTCGCTCGACGCCTTCGACGGCGAGTTCAGCTATGAGGCGGACGGCGACGCGTCGCTGACGCTGACCTGGACGGGCGCGACGACCCGCGCCTCTCTCAGGTATGAGCCGCGGCTCGGCGTCGGCGTGGACAACAACATGCCGGTCGCCTCGCTGACGTGGACCGACGCGTCCGGCGAGCATGAGACCCGCGACCTGCTGCACACCCCGCCGTTCGTGGAGTGACGGCACCACTCAGGAAGGATGATGATGGCCTCGGACAAGAAGCGACCCTCGAAACTGTACAGGCTCTTCGATAGCGAGAACGGGTTCTTTCGCATCATGGCGGTGGTGTTCGACCTGATCGAGCTCAACGTGCTGACCCTGCTGTGCTGCGTCCCGATCGTGACGGCCGGAGCGTCGTTCACGGCGATGCACAACACCCTGTGGCATATGGTCCGCCATGAGGAGGGGTATGTGCATACGCATTTCTTCAGGGCGTTCAAGGAGAACTTCAAGCAGGCCACCGTGGTGTGGCTGGTCTGTCTGGCCATCATCATCGTCATGCTGGGCGACATCGCCATCATGGGGCAGCTCGATCCGGTCTTCCGCGGCGTGCTGTTGGTGGTGCTGGTGATCGTCGGGCTGGCTGCGGTGACGATCGCGCAGTACTACTTCGTCTTCCTCTCCCGGTACGACAATCCGGTGAAGGTGCAGCTGCGCAACGCGGCGATGGCCGCGATCGGCTTCTTCCCGCGCACCGCGGGCATGCTGGTCATCCTTGGGGCCTTCGGGTTCGCGTATGCGGCGGTGCTCGTCTACGTGGTGCCGCTCATCCTGCTGCTGGGCATCGCGCTGCCGCAGTACTGCTGTGCGCTGCTGTACTGCCCGATCTTCGAACGGCTGGAGGGCGCTCCCGCGGAATCCTGACTTCGGCCGGAGGCGGGCCGGGACGCCCCGGCCCGCCTCCGCGTGCGGTCTGACGAGTCAGACGCGCAGCACGGCCGCGCTTGCCGCCGGCACGGTCAGTGCACCGTCCTGCCAGGTGCAGGCCGTGCCCAGCGTGAAGACGGCGTCGGACGGCGTGATGTCCAACGTGCAGGAGGCGTCCTGCTCGGAGGGGTTGATGGCCACGATTAGCGTCTGGTCACCGCGGTGCCTGCTGTAGACCAGCGGATAGGTGTGTGATTTGGCATGGAGGAACGCGAAGTCGGCGTCGGCGGCCAGCGCGGGAAGCGTACGGCGCAGGGCGGTGAGGGCGCGGACGGTGGCGTACAGCGATTCCGGATCATCGCGTTGCGCGGCCACGCAGGGGCGCGACGCATCCGGGTCGAGGGGCAGATACAGATCCTCGGCGGGCGCGGCGGAGAAACCGGCGTTGGTGGAGCCGTCCCACTGCATCGGGGTGCGTGAGCCGGTGCGTTCGTAGCCGCCTTCCTTGGACACCAGGCCATGCACGTAGCGCATGCCGATCTCGTCGCCGTAGTAGATGAACGGGCAGCCCGGCATGGTCAGCAGGAACAGGAACGCGAGCTTCATCTGCTCCTCGGACAGCGTGTCCCTCATACGGATCATGTCGTGATTGCCGGAGGGGATGCAGATATAGCCCTTGCCGTGTGTGTCGGCGTAGGCCTGGTCATAGGCGCGGGCGAACGCGGCGATGTCGGCCTGCGGGTCGCCGGCGAAGAACGGGTGCTCACGGAACAGGTCCATATAGTGCGAGGGGCCGAAATGCAGCAGGAAATCCATGTCGAATCCGGCGTTGAGGGCCTCGGAGGGGTTGCCCCATTCCGAAACCAGCACGGCCTCCGGGAAACGCTCGTCCAGAAACTCCCGCACCTTGCGCCAGAGTTGTGAGGTCCAGACGTGGCCGGGGTCCTCCTTGACCAGGCTGGCGGCCATATCCACGCGGAAGCCGTCGCAGCCGAGACCCAGCCAGAAGGCCATGATGTCCTGCATGAGCAGGCGGGTCGCCTCCGCCTCCGGGGAATCGGCGGCGAACTGCCAGTCTTCGGTTACGGTGCCGAAACCGTAGTTCAGGCAGGGTTGCGTGGCGAAGCAGTTGACGGCGGCGCGTTCGGGACGTTCGGAGATGCCGCACAGGAAGCCGCGGATCGACTCGTAGGGCGAGTTGGCGTCCTGTGTGCCCGGATTGGACCAGATGTAGCGGTCGGTACAGGCGTTTCGGGTGCCTTTGGCGGATTCCCTGAACCAGGGGTGGTCGATGGCGGTGTGTCCGGGCACCAGATCGAGCAGGACGCGGATGTCGCGACTGTGGGCCTCGTCGAACAGTCGGCGTAGGTCCTCGTTGCTGCCGTAGCGGGGCGCGGTCCGGTAGTAATCGCGGACGTCGTATCCGGCGTCGTAGAACGAGGAGTCGAAACAGGGGTTGATCCAGATGGCGTTGCAGCCCAGGTCCCGGATGTAGTCGAGACGGGCGATGATGCCGTTGAAATCGCCGATGCCATCGGCGTTGGAGTCCTGGAAGGACTGCGGATAAACCTCGTAGAAGACGGCGTCGGTGAGCCAGGATGTCATGGCGGTTCCTTAGGACTGCGTGTGGGATGTATGGGAGCTCGGCGGTGCGGCGACTGCACTGCAACGCTATATGGACCAGATATATCGAACCGTTTCGACAAGGCCGGCATGGCGGTGCGGCAACGGCGTCGGACCGGTCTGGGGGCGGCGTGTCGGGGCGGAGGGTCGGATATGCGTAGGGCGCGGCAAGTACGTTCGACGGGTACTGTGCATTGCTTTGACAAACACCGCGATCTGGCGTTAATATGAGAACCGTTAGCCCTCGAACCGGTTCGATTCATCGGTTCCGAGAGCCGAACAACAATAAGATGGATGTGCGGTTCGCACGACGTATAGTGTGTCGGACATCCATATGTCCGGTGGAGCGAGGTTGCTCCGCGGGATCAAGGAAAGGGAAATAAATGAACAACTCATGGAAGAGAATTGGAACGGCCGCCCTCGCCTCGCTGGCCGCCGTGGGCATGCTGGCTTCTTGCGGGGGGGGGGGTCTTCAGCTGATGACTCCAACACACTGACAATCTTCAACTCCAAATCCGAAATCCAGTCCCAATTCGAACAGATGGCTGAGAAGTACACCGAGGAAACCGGTGTCAAGACCGAGGTCTACTTCTCCAGCGATACGATTTCCGCCCACCTATCCACTCGCTACGCCTCCAACAATCCATACGTGCTGTCGATGGTTGACGCCAAGGACGTCTACTCGCTTGGCCCCGAGCACGCGGTCGACCTGAGCGATGAAGATTGGGTCGCCGACACCACCCAGACCATCTCCGTGGGCGGCAAGGTCCTCGGGTTCCCCGTCAGCATTGAGGCCCGCGGCCTGATGTACAACGCCGACGCGATCGAGGCCATCACCGGCGAGGAATTCAATCCCGAGGATTATCAGACGCTTGACGCCTTCGAGGATCTGATCGACGAGCTCAAGGCCGGCGGCATGGAATCCCCGACCGGTGTGCTCAAGGAGGACTGGTCCCTTGCCGGCCATTACCTGCCGCAGGTCTATGAGGAGCAGGAAGACCCGGTCGCATTCGTCGAGGAACTCAACGCCGGCACCGCCGATCTGGCCAACAACGACAAGTTCAACTCGCTGATGGACACCTTCGACGTGCTCAAGGCCAACAACTACGCCAAGGATTCCGCCATCTCCGCCGAGCGTGAGGTCACCACCCAGAACTTCGCCGAAGGTAAGATCGCCTTCCTGTTCGGCGGCAACTGGGATTGGGCCATCATCAACCAGTACGACTACACCGACGGCCTGGGCATCATGCCGGTTCCGCAGAACACGGACGACGGCACCAACACCAAGCTCGTGGGCGGTGGCTCGAAGTACTTCTTCATCGATTCCTCCGACAACGTGACCGACGAGCAGCGCCAGTGGGCCAAGGACTTCCTGAACTGGCTCGTGTCCGACCCGGAAGGCCAGGACTTCATCGTCAACACCTGCTCGATGGTCTCCCCGTTCAGCTCCAACACCCTGGAACCCGCCGACCCGCTGGGCAAGTCCGTCAAGGAGTATTCGGACGCCGGCAATCTGATCGGCAACTTCAACGGTCTGCCCGATGACCACTACTCGGTGCTCGGCGCCGACTTCCAGAAGTACCTGGCCGACCAGGAGGACCGCGCCGCATTCGCCGAAGCCATCGAAACCTATTGGGGCGGGGCGAAGATGACGAACGTGGATGCTTTTGCCAGCAGCCTGCAGTGATGCGGCCGCGTAACATCACATGAGATGACGTGCCGGATGGATGTCCGCGGCGACGCGGGCCATCCATTCGGGCGTCCAATTGAAGGGTAACTGTTATGCCAAAGACAAAGCTAGGCTATAAGGTCGGGCAGTTCCTGATGTTCGCGGGCCCCGCGGCATTGCTGTTCTGCCTGGTCGTCATCGTGCCGTTCTTCTACGGCCTGTACCTCACCTTCACCAGCTGGGACGGCGTGTCCCTGGACAAGCCGTTCGTCGGGCTGGGCAACTACTCCGCCGTCGTCGCCGATACCGACTTCTGGACGTCACTGGGGATGACGGTCATCTACTCCGTGATCACCGTCGTCATCACCAACATCGTGGCGTTCCTGCTCGCGTTCCTGGTGACCAGCGGCATCAAGGGCCAGAACTTCTTCCGCGCCGGCTTCTTCATCCCGAACCTGATCGGCGGCATCGTTCTGGGCTACGTGTGGAAGTTCATCTTCAATCGCGCCTTCGTCTCGATCGCCTCCGGCGTCACCGGCGCCACGGTGCCGTCGCTGCTGTCGACGACCCAGGGTGCGATCTTCTGCCTGATCTTCGTGTCGGTCTGGCAGTACGCGGGGTACATGATGCTGATCTACATCGCCGGCTTCATGAGCGTGGATGCCAGCCTCAAGGAGGCGGCGCTCATCGACGGCTGCTCGTCTCGCCAGGCGATGTGGCACGTCACCATCCCGCTGATGCGCTCGTCGTTCGTGACCTGCATCTTCCTGAGCACCACCAGGTGCTTCATGGTGTACGACATCAACCTCTCCCTGACCAACGGCGAACCGTTCGGTTCCTCGGTGCTCGCGGCCATGCACGTCTACCGCACGGCCTTCACCGAGAAGAACTACGGCGTCGGCCAGGCGGAGGCGCTGGTTCTGTTCATCATCTGCGCGGTCATCGGCCTGCTGCAGGTGTACGTCGGTAAGAAGGGTGAGGTGGAAGCCTGATGAGTTCCGCAACTGTTTCCGCTGGCATTCCCCAGGCCAAGGTCCCGATGAGGACGAAGGTCGGCCACGTCGTGCTGTACGTCGTGCTGATCGTGCTGCTGCTGGCGTTCATCTCGCCGTTCCTCATCGTCATCATCAATTCGTTCAAGAACATGTCCGACATCACGTCGGATCCGCTGTCGCTGACGGGCGAGCACGGGTTCACGCTGGAGAACTTCACCGGCGCCATGGACGCGATGAACTTCTGGACCGTGTTCGGCAACTCGCTGATCATCACGATCAGCGCCACGGTGCTGACGATCATCTTCTCCGCGATGGCGGCCTATGTGATCGCCCGCAACCCGCGCTGGCCGGCTTGCGCGTTGCTGCTGTCGCTGATGGTCGCCTCGATGGTCATCCCGTTCCAGGTGCTCATGGTCCCGATCGTGTCCGTCTACGGCGGCATCTTCGGCGTGCTGGCGCACAGGCTCACCCTGATCCTCATGCATGTGGGATTCTCGGTATCCATGGCCACGTTCATGTTCCAGGGCGCCATCTTCACCTCGGTCCCCGCCGAGATCGAGGAGGCCGCCGAAATCGACGGCTGCTCCAAGTGGAAGACCTTCTGGCGCATCGTGTTCCCGCTGCTCAAGCCGATGATCGCCACCGTGGCCGTGATCGACGCGATGGGCTTCTGGAACGACTACCTCCTGCCATCCCTGGTTCTGACCGATAAGAACCTGTACACGATCCCCATCGCAACCCAGGTCTTCTACGGCACGTACTCGACGGATATCGGCCTGGTCATGGCGGCCCTGCTGCTGGCCATGCTGCCGATCCTGATCCTGTACCTGTTCCTGCAGCGCTACATCATCGCCGGTGTTGCCGCCGGCGCCGTGAAGGGCTGACGGACTCTCATCCTGTGTGCCGCATGTTGCCGATGCGGCGCACAGGCGTGGGCGGTGCCGTACGCGCCCACGTTCCCGTGCCGTGCACATCGTCGCCGATTCTGGTGACTCCCGGCGCGGCATACGGCCCGGAACGCATTGTGCCTTGGTGCGTTCCGGGCTATTTCGCGTGTTGCGGGACGGATATCGTCGTCTGCAGGGACGATGATAGAGACGAAAAGCATGCGAGAAGAGGAGTTTGCGGACAATCATGACCGATGAACAGCAGAACGACAACCCCACGCCGACCCCGCCGCCCCTGCCGGGGCAGATCTTCGTACGTCCGGGCATCGACGACCGCCCGGATCTGGACAAGGCGTTGACCCCCGAGGACAAGGCCGCCCTTGCCCGCCTGACCATCAGGCAGAACCCCCGTCAGCCCGAGGCCTCCGGCGACCGTCCCGAGGTGCAGGCCGCGCAGATGAGCGCGGAGGGGGCGCCGATGGCCGCGGCGGCGCGTATCGACACGGCCGTGCCGAATCTGGAGTCCTCGTTCCTGGACCTGCGCGACCCGATGGTCGACGCCGATGGCTACCGCCCCTCCGCCACCGAGATGACGCGCATGAACATCGGATTCGCCGCAGGGGCCGTGCTGTGCGCCGCCCCGCTGGGTGCGCTGAACACGGTGATCCTGCCGGTGCTGGTTGACCGATTCGCCGGCGTCGGCCGCACCTTGCCGCTCGCGCTGCTGATTGCCTTCGGCGTGGTGATGTCGGTGCTGTCCAACGCCGTGGTCGCCGTGCTGTCCGACCATACGCGCACGGAACTCGGGCGACGCACGCCGTGGATCCTCGGCGGTGCCGTCGTCGCAGCGCTGTTCATGCTGCCGCTGGGCGCGTCCGCGAATACGGTTATCCTGACGCTGCTGTGGTGCCTGGTGCAGATCGGGTATGTGATGCTGTCCGCGCCGATCGCCGCCGCGTTCGGCGAACGCATCCCGGATAAGTTCCGGTCGCGGGCGGACGCGTACCGCGGCATTGGGCTGACCGTGGGACAGTTGCTGGGCGCCGTGGTCGCCGTGCTGCTGATCCGGACGCCGTCCGTGGCGATCCGGCTGTGCGCGGCCTGCTTCGTTGTGGCCGCCGTGGTTGTGGTGTTGGTGCTGCCGCGCGAGCGTTCCAGCGTGGAGCTGCGCTCGCGAGCCATCGAACAGCATGAGTTCTTTTCCCACTACCAGATGCCGAAGGGCGCGCCGAATTTCGTTCGTGTGCTCGTTGCGCGTCTGGTCATGACCGCCGGTGTTTCGCTGACGGGCGTGTTCCTGTGGTACATCGTGCTGTATGCGGTCAACGGCGGCGACGTCGATGCCGCGGTGCCGGTGATGGCGGCTGTGGCGGTCGCCTCGTTCGTCGGCGGACTGATCGCCACGCTGGTGCTGGGGCCGGTGGCGGACCATTGGGAGGACGGCCGTATCCCGTCGGTGCTGGCTTGCGGGCTGTATGTCGTAGGTCTGGCGGTGCCGTGCGTGACGCCATCGGCGGCCGGCGTGATCGCGTATGCGTTGCTTTCCGGATGCGCCTATGTGATCTTCGACGGCATCAGCCAGCGTCAGGCGGCTGCGGTGCTGCCGGACATCCGTATGGCGGGCCGAAATCTGGCCGTGCTGAACCTGGCCTCGCAGGTCGGCGTCATTGTCGGCGCGTTGCTGGGCGCGCTGGCGTTGTTCGTTGTCGGCACGTATCAGGTGCTGTTCCCGGTCGCCATCGTGGCGGTGATCGTGGCCGCCGCGGTGATCTGGTCCATCCATGAGGACCGGGGGCGCTGAACGGCGGTACTGGTGTGAATCGGGGCGTGACCGGCTGTCGGCCACGCCCCGATTCGTATGGATGGGGAGCTTGCCTTGTGTCCTGTTGCCCGCGGATCGAGACGTTACGTGGGCGTCCGCGGATCCATCGTCCGGGGCTTGCGTGCGACCGGCGGATATGATGTCCGGAATGTGGACGCCTCCCTCCGTCGTATGGGGACGGCTCCTATGTTGGTTCATGGTTCGGGCCGGATGAGGCCCGGAAATTTGGAACATTGCCGAAAGGAGGCTCGCCGTGATGAACGGAATGACGATGCACGCAGTCGCGTCCGCACGAATTATGATTCCGTCGTCGTTGGCGGACTGATTCGGCATACACGCTTGAACCCGCCAACGACGGCAGGGTTCACGCGACATCATCGCTGTTCGGGGCCCTGCGTCAAGCGCGGGGTCCGTTTCGTTGCGCCCCACAAGGCAACACATCGGAGCGGACCACAACACCATCGCGGGACGGACGTCCCGCACCAGTAGCGAAGAGGGGATCCCATGACAACAGTCGACAATCCGACTGGTACCGCCGCCAGCGGCAAGGCGACCGCGGCGGTCCGCGATTCGGTCAAAACCGTCATCGCGGCCTCGATGGTCGGCACGGCCATCGAATTCTATGACTTCTACGCCTACGGCACCGCCGCGGCGAACTACTTCCCGACCGTGTTCTTCTCGGACACCACCAACCCGACCGTCGCGCTGCTGCTCAGCCTGGTCACGTTCGCGGTCGCGTTCATCGCCCGCCCGGTCGGATCGCTGATCTTCGGCCACTTCGGCGACCGTCTCGGCCGCAAGAAGACGCTGGTCGTCTCCCTGATGACGATGGGCGTGGCCACGTTCCTCATCGGATGCCTGCCGTCCTACGAGCAGGTCGGTCTGCTGGCGGTTGTGATCCTGTGCCTGTGCCGCTTCGTGCAGGGCATCGGTCTGGGCGGCGAATGGTCGGGCGCGGCGCTGGTTGCCACCGAGAACGCGCCGGAGAACAAGCGCGCGCTGTACGGCTCGTTCCCGGAGCTGGGCGCGCCGATCGGTTTCTTCCTGTCCAACGGCACGTTCTTCCTGCTGGAGGCGTTCAACGATTCTGAGGCGATGATGACCTGGGGCTGGCGTGTGCCGTTCCTGCTATCGGCCGTGCTGGTGGTCGTCGGCCTGGTGGTGCGCGTGCACATGGAGGAGACCCCGATCTTCCGCATGGCGCAGGAGCGCAACGAGGTGGTCAAGGCCCCGGTGGTGGAGGTGTTCCGCAAGAGCTGGGTGCAGGTGCTGCAGGCCACGTTCCTGGTGGCTGTGACCTATACGCTGTTCTATACGCTGGCCACCTGGTCGCTGGCCTGGGGCACCAAGCCGGTCGGTCAGGGCGGCGGCGGCCTCGGATTCACCAACCAGGAGTACCTGCTCATGCTGATGGTGGCCGTGTGCGTGTTCGCGCTGTTCATCGTGCTCTCCTGCGTGTATGCCGACCGGATCGGCCGGCGTCGCGTGCTGACGTTCTCGTCGGTGGCGCTCGTCGTGTTCGCGGTGGCGTTCCCCTACCTGCTGATGGGCGAGGGCAAGCGCGATTTCGTGGCCGTGATGGTGTTCCTGTGCGTCGGCTTCGCACTGATGGGCACGGCCTTCGGCCCGATCGGCGCGTTCCTGCCCGAACTGTTCGACGCCAACGTGCGCTACACCGGCTCCGGCATCGGCTACAACTTGGCCGCCATCGTCGGCGCGGCCTTCGTGCCGACCATCGCCACCTGGCTGGCCGCCAATTGGGGCGTGCAGTCCGTGGGCTTGTACCTGGGCGTGATGGCGGTCTGCTGTCTGATCGCCGTGGTCACCTGCCGCGAGACCAAGGACGTCGATTTCACCAAGTGACGGACGGGGTTTGTCCGAATCCCCAGATTCTTACGTTGCGAGCGGTAACGTTCCGGTCAAAACGTAAGGATCCACTGATTCGGACAAAACCTCCCTTTCCCCCACCAGGTGTCCGCATCAGCCATCCGGTCTGCCAACGGCGGTCGGTCAGTATGCGAACATCACCATCCAATATTTCGGTTGCGGTACTAGAACGGGCCGCAACAGTGGCACCCGATCACGTCGGACGACTCTGATCGGATGCCGAGCGATAACAAGTTTCGGACGCCGAACGCGCCCGGCACGCCGCCAGCAAAAGAGGGCGGCGCGACAACGATCAAGAAGGAGCGCCAATTATGGCAGCAACGATCTGGTATGAAAACGACGGCGATCTGTCCGTGCTCAGCGGCAAGAAGGTCGCGATCCTGGGCTACGGCTCGCAGGGCCATGCACACGCGCTGAACCTGCGCGACTCGGGTGTGGACGTGGTCGTCGGCCTGCGTCCGTCCTCCAAGTCGGTGGAGTTCGCCAAGGAGCAGGGCCTTGAGGTCAAGTCCATCGAGGATGCCGTCGCCGAGGCCGATGTGGTGATGATCCTGCTGCCGGATCAGTATCAGGCCAAGGTCTACAAGGAGCAGGTGGAGCCGAACCTGAAGCCGGGTGCCGCTCTGGCGTTCGCGCACGGCTTCAACATCCACTACGGCTACATCAAGCCGTCGGAGGATCATCCGGTGTTCATGGTGGCCCCGAAGGGCCCGGGCCATATCGTCCGCCGCGAGTATGCGGCCGGCCGTGGCGTGCCGGTTGTGGTGGCCGTGGAGCAGGATCCGCGCGGTGATGCCTGGGGGATCACCCTGGCGTATGCGAAGGCTCTGGGCGCGCTGCGTGCCGGCGCCATCAAGACCACCTTCACGGAGGAGACCGAAACCGATCTGTTCGGCGAGCAGGACGTGCTGATGGGCGGCGTGAACCATCTGGTCGAGGCGGGCTTCGAGGTGCTGACCGAGGCCGGCTATCAGCCGGAGATTGCCTACTTCGAGGTGTGCCACGAGCTGAAGATGCTGGTTGACCTGATGAACGAGGGCGGTCTGAACAAGGCCCGTTGGTCCTGCTCCGACACCGCCCAGTACGGCGACTTCACCTCCACCGTGGTGGACGAGTCCACCAAGGACCGCATGCGCTATCAGCTCAAGCGCATCCAGGACGGCTCCTTCGCCAAGGAGTTCATGGATGATCAGGCCGCCGGCGCCCCGAAGTTCAAGGAGCTGCAGGAGAAGTTCAGCCACGAGAAGATCGAGGAGGTCGGCCCGAAGCTGCGCGCCATGTTCTCCTGGAACAACGGCCCGGCCGCCGATGCCGACGAGGCCGAGTCCTTCAACGGCAAGATCGCCCGCACGCAGGTGCAGTGACAGAAATTCCCGCAGGGAATTTCACAGGTCACTGCACGCGAGGCGACAGAGGAAGTCCTGTGGCTGAGCCGTGAAGCGCAGACCCCGGTGGGGTCTGCGTAGGCGAAGTGAGCGGCCACTACGGACGCGAAGGACGCGTGAAACGCGTCGGTCGCCGGAGCCAGCCTTGTGTGACAGAAATTCCCGTAGGGAATTTCACAGGTCACTGCGTGTGAAGCGCGTCAGGCCGCCAACCGTGGGGTTGACGGCCTGACTTCGTATGTGGCGGTCATCCGGTCGATGCCGCGGCCCGACCGGTAGTCGGTACGCATGCGGCGGTGCGTGTCGGCTAGGCAAGCGTGGTATCTCGTCCCAATAGCCATTCCACAACGTTCACGTGGCGGACGCCGCCCATACCGGTGGGCGGCAGCGTATCGTTGGTTATCAGATAGCAGGGCGTTCCCACCGGTGTTCCTCGGAACGAGGATAGCTCGCGCTCTCGCGTTCGTGGGTCGGTAACGGTTTCGGACACCTGGATGTAGGCGATGTCCTGCATCTTACGCGCAATGAAATCCACTTCGCCACCCTGTGTCATGCCAACATATACGTTATAGCCGCGTCGGCGCAATTCCAGATAGACGATGTTCTCCAGCACATGCCCGGAATCCAGAGCGTTGTCGCCCGCTACATGATTGCGCAATCCCACATCGGATGCGTAATGTTTCGTCGGCATGGTCAGCCGTTCCTTGCCGCGCAGGTCGTGGCGTACCGCTGTATAGAACAACTGCGCATCCGTCAGATGAGCGATGTAGTTGTTGACGGTTGCCCGCGATGTCTTGATTCCTCCGGAGATGAGTGCGCCGCTGATTTTCGCTGTGGAAATCAGCGAACCGATGTTGCCGTATAGGTATTCGGCGATGCGGATGAGCGTCGGCATATCCCTGACGGTGTGGCGTTCCGCGATGTCTTTGACCAACACGGTGTTATAGATGCCTTCGAGATATGCGTTCTTTGCGGACGGCGAGTCCAACGTCGCCAGTTCCGGGAATCCTCCCCATCGCATGTATTCGGGGAACAGCGCCGCCTCGTATCCTTCGGGAGCGTGCCTGGCTTGCGCATATTCGTGGAATGAGTATGTGTATACGGGGATTTCCACGTATCGTCCGGATAAAAGAGTGCCGAGTTCGGGAGACATGAGCTCCGCATTGGAACCTGTGACGTACAGGTCCGTACCCGGTCTGGCGTAGAGACTTTCCACTGCATCCTCGAAACCGGAGCAGCGCTGCACTTCGTCGATGAACACATACGTCGTCTGCCCTGGAACGAGCCGATCGAGCACGTACTGGTGAAGCGCGTGTTTCTCGCGCAGCGCTTCGTTCTCCAATAGATCGAGGTCGATTACGACCATACGCTCATCCGGCACGTGGCATTCGTCTTTGAGCCATGCTCGGTACAGACGCAGCAAAGTGCTCTTCCCGCAGCGGCGCACCCCCGTAATGACTTTGATGACGTGTTTGCCGGCGAATGCCGCAAGGTGTTCCATATACTGTGGACGTGGGGTCAAGGCATCTGATTCGAGGCTGTTCATGTTTTGATGGTACTACAACATGTAATCCTAAGTTGCAACTATAGAGGATATTTCCGTATGTTGCTACTTAGAGTTGCAACATGAGTGACAATGGTGGAGTGTTGGCATTCTGGATTGCAATGTGAGCGCGCCCGAAAGATGGAACGCCTGTTTTTGCATGCTGGATGTTCCGAGTAATAATGGTCAGCAGTTTGTGAGGACAAAATCCTCAGCACCAGACAGGGCGGGGCAACCCGCGGCCGGGCACCATCCGGCCACATAACGAAACAAGTTTCATAACTCAACACTGAGTGACATAAAGGAGTGCCATTATGGCAGCACAGATCTGGTACGAGAACGACGGCGATCTTTCCGTGTTCAACGGCAAGAAGGTCGCGATCATCGGCTACGGCTCGCAGGGCCACGCGCACGCGCTGAACCTGCGCGACTCCGGCGTCGACGTCGTCGTCGGCCTCCGCCCGACCTCCAAGTCGGTCGAGTTCGCCAAGGAGCAGGGCCTGGACGTCAAGTCCGTGGCCGATGCCGCCGCCGAGGCCGACGTGATCATGATCCTGACCCCGGATCAGACCCAGCGCAAGGTGTGGGCCAACGAGATCGAGCCGAACCTCAAGCCGGGTGCCGCCATCGCGTTCGCGCACGGCTTCAACATCCACTACGGCTACATCAAGCCGACCGAGGACCACCCGGTCTTCATGGTCGCCCCGAAGGGCCCGGGCCACATCGTCCGCCGCGAGTACGCGGCCGGCCGTGGCGTGCCGGTGGTCGTGGCCGTCCAGCAGGATCCGCGCGGCGACGCCTGGGATCTGACCCTGGCCTACGCCAAGGCCCTCGGTGCCCTGCGCGCCGGCGCCATCAAGACCACCTTCAAGGAGGAGACCGAAACCGATCTGTTCGGCGAGCAGAACGTGCTGCTCGGCGGCGTGAACAAGCTCGTCGAGATGGGCTTCGAAGTCCTCACCGACGCTGGCTACCAGCCGGAGATCGCCTACTTCGAGGTCTGCCACGAGCTCAAGATGATCGTGGACCTGATGAACGAGGGTGGTCTGAACAAGGATCGTTGGTCCTGCTCCGACACCGCCCAGTACGGCGATTACGTCAACACCTGCATCGACGAGCATGTCCGTGAGCGCATGGAGTACCACCTCAAGCGCATCCAGGATGGCTCCTTCGCCAAGGAGTTCATCGAGGATCAGGACGCCGGCGCCCCGAAGTTCAAGCAGCTGCAGGAGGAGTACTCGCACGTCCGCATCGAGGAGGTCGGCCCGAAGCTGCGCGCCATGTTCTCCTGGAACAACGACGGCGTCAAGGATGCCGACGAGGCCAACTCCTTCACCGGCAAGATCGCTCGCGCACAGGTGCAATGACAGAAATTCCCGCAGGGAATTTCACAGGTCATTGCACGTGAGGCGGCCGTAGAGGAAGCCCTGTGGGCTTCCGTGCCGCCGGAGCCAGCCTAATATGACATGAGTGAGGCCGTCAGCCGCAGGGCTGGCGGCCTCGCTTGTATGCGACGGCCGACGGACTGACGACACGCCGTAGACGGTGGCAAACCTGGGCCCAAAGTTTGCCGTGTTTGGCGGAATATGGCCGAAGTCGGCAAACTTCCGGGGGAGGTTTGCCACCACCATGGGCGTGTCGCACTCGTTGCCGCCGCCGTTGCCGTCCAACCTGTCCCACAGCGAAAGGACCCCATATGGAACTATCCATCACCCGCGACGGGCTGCGCCTGCACGCCCTGCTTGAATGCCCCGGCCATGACCGGCCGTGCCCCATCGTGGTCATGTGCCACGGGTTCGGCGGCAGCATGGACGCCTATCCGGGCAGCCTGTACCAGCGGATCGCCAAGCGGCTCGTAGCCCGCGGTATGGCCGTGCTCCGCTTCGACTTCAACGGTCATGGGCGCAGCGACGGCGAATTCTCCCACATGGACGTGCTCAACGAGATCGAAGACCTCATCGCCGTGCTTTGGTACGTGCGCTCCCGCACCGACGTGACCGCCATCCGTCTGCTCGGCCACTCCCAGGGCGGCGTGGTGGCCGGCATGGTCGCGGGCCTCTACCACGACGTCATCGACCGGCTGGCGCTTCTGGCGCCCGCGGCCACGCTCAAGGACGATGCGCTCGCCGGCACCTGCATGGGGCGGCGGTACGACCCCGACCACATCCCCGACATCGTCAAGGTGCCCGGTGCCGGTGAAGTCGGCGGCCACTACTTCCGCATCGCCCAGCTGCTGCCCATCTATGAGACGACGGCCCGATTCACCGGGCCTTCGTTGGCCATCCACGGGCTTGCCGACGACATTGTGGATTCCAAGGCTTCGCGCCGCTATGGCGAGATGATGCCCAACTGCACGGTCAGCCTGTATCCGCGTCTAGACCACGGAATCAACGGCGCGGACGGCGACAAGGCGGTTGAAGAGGTCGTCGACTTCTTGAGCGTCTGAATAGGGGTTCACACTACCTCAAGGATTAATTTCAGACCCCTTGGAAAAAGCACCCTGTGATTTTCAACGTCGAGGTAGTGCGAACCTACTTTTCCGTGCCGTGCGGTCAGTGCCGCCATAATCCGGAGGAATAGCGGTCGAATCGAAGGCACGGCGGTACACTGGCAGTCGATTGCAAGGAACGAGGGGCTCATGAGGAATATCAACGTGCGGGTTACGGTGACGTTATTGGCCGTCGGTGTGGTTTCCGGTTTGTTGTCCGGATTGTTCGGCATCGGCGGCGGCACGGTGATCGTGCCCGCGCTGGTGCTGGTCGGTCTGACGCAGCGGCAGGCCGCGGCTACATCGCTGGCGGCCATCGTGCCCACATCGATCTCCGGCGTGGTCTCCTATGCGACCGCCGGCGACGTGGATTGGATCGCCGCGTTGCTGCTCGCCTGCGGCATGGTGGCGGGCTCGCAGATCGGCAGCTGGCTGCTCTCGCGGCTGCCCGAGGTGTTCCTGCGCTGGTTCTATGCGGCGTTCCTGGTGTTCGTGATCGTCTCGCAGGTGGTGTTCACGCCGTTGCGTGATTCGGCCATTCATCTGCATGTGGTGACGGGCATCCTGCTGGTGGCGTTGGGCGTGGTGATCGGCATCCTGTCCGGCCTGCTGGGCATCGGCGGCGGGGCCGTGGCCGTGCCATCGCTGTCGCTGTTGTTCGGGGCTTCCGACCTGATCGCCCGTGGTACGTCGTTGTTGGCGATGTTCCCGAGCGCGATCGCCGGCACGGCGGCGAATTGGAAGCGCGGCCTGGTGTATCTCAAGCATGGTCTGATCATCGGTGTGGCAGCTGCCGTGACGGCGCCGTTGGGCACAATGCTCGCCGGCATGATTACGCCGCGCATGGGCGCGAACCTGTTCGTGGCGTATCTGGCCGTGCTGTTCGTGCGCAGCGTATGGTCGGCGTTGAAGGTGACACCCGGGGTCAATATCCCGAAGTTGCATGATAGGTGAACCTGGGCAGGATTGCGGAGAACGCCATGCTGCCGGAATCATATGATGGCACTGCTGGCATCTGGCGGCGAAGGGGCTGATGGCCGGATGTTGTGTGGTAATCAGTTGCGGTCCGTCGGCACGCCGGTGGTGCCGCGCAGCACGGGCGTGGTGGGGATGGTGATATGCGGATCGTCCAAGGGCTTGCCTCGCAGCAGATCCAGGACGAGCCGCGACGCCTCGCGCCCCAGCATCACCGGGTCCTGATGGATGGAGGTCATGTCCTGGATTTCGGCGAACGGGTTGTCGTCAAAGCCGATGAGCGACATCTGTTCGGGCACCTGGATATGCTGCCGGCGCAACTCGTTGAGGATGTGGACCGCCATCTCGTCGGTCTGCACGCATACGCCGGTGGGTCGTTGCGGTGCTGCGAGCAGCGCCGCAACATTGCGTTGGGCGATCTCGGGCGTCGGCCGGAACTGGTTGGCCTCCTCCGGCGGCGAGATGTAGAGGTTCCCCTCGTCGTATCCGAGTTCCAGCGCGGTTTTGTGGAATCCTTCGCCGCGCAGGTCGGTGCTGTAGTCCAAGTCGGGCGGGATGAGATTGCCGATGTAGGCCAGCCGCTCGTGCCCCAGCGAATGCAGGAGCTGAACGGCTTGACGCATGCCTTCGATGTCATCGATGCGGACCGAGGCGTTCAGCCCCTCCACGTCAGGGTTGTTGATGCCGACCAGCGGCATGTCCAACGAGGCGAGTGCGGTTCGGAATGCGGCGTCGAGCGTGAACGAGGTGACGATGATGGCATCGACGTCACGGTTGCTGGGCAGCGTCTCGATGAGTTGGGAGAGTTCGGCGCGGTTGGTGACGAACGAGGGGACGATGTCGTACCCTTCGGGGGAGAGGATCTCGATGGCTCCCTGCAGGACCGACGAGTTGAACCAGTTGTTGAGTCCGCCGGAGACCAGCAGCAGGATACGATGCGTTTTGCCGGAGGCGAGCGATGACGCGCTCTTCGAGAGGGTGAACCGTAGTTCGGCCGCCGCGGCCTCCACGCGTTCCCTGGTGGCGGGCGCCACGTTGCTCAGCCCGCGCAGGGCCCGGGAGACGGTGGCCTCGGAGACCCCCGCGAGTTTGGCGACGTCCTGAATGGTGGAGCGTGCCATCGGTGTACCTCCTTGCTGCGTGATAATCGTCCCTTCCACTATATCGATGGGCTGCCGAGATACGACCGATACCGCACGGGCCGATGGCGATGTCCGCCAGGACTGGTTCGAGCCGGACTGACGGACATCGAGGTATCTGGTTTTACCGCCATTTCGGTGTTGAGCAACCATGATCTCCCGCATCATAAGGGCTTCTTTACGTGCGCGGGCTCAGCCAGACGCGCTCCGCAGTCGCGGTTCAGCCAATCTCCGGGCGCAGCAGCACGTTGAACGTGAACCGTTCCGCGTCCAGCCGGTACCTGGCCTGCAGCTCGGGGCCACAGCTGTTGGAGCCGATGCCGCTCTGCATGTAATCCACGCAGACCACGGTCGACCCGGACGGTTCCAACTCGTGGTTATGAGCCTTGGCAGTCATCTCCTCGGCCGTGTAGGGCAGCGCCTGGAAGTCGAACGGTTGAGCGGCATAGATGCCGAGCGTCATATCATCACCGCAGACGCGCGCCCAATCGCAATCGTGATGGTTACCGTTCTCCTGCGGCTTGATATACGGCTCGAACAGCGTCTCCGGCGTGCCCGAGAACACGCCATGCCAGCTGGCGCGGCGTTTGTCGACATAGCTTTCCAACGGGCCCAGGCCGCAATAGGACACGCGATTCATCGACTTGGGGCACATCAGACGCAGGCCGAACCGCGGCAGGAACGGCATGCGCGTATCGCGCTCCACGGTCATGCGCAGATCCACCGAACCGTCCGAGGCGATCGTCCACACGGCCTTGACCGTGGCGATCCGCTGCACCACCGGCGCCACCACGCCCATCGTCACGGAGACGCGCGCCACACCGCCGTCCGCGGACCACGCCATATCGTAGGCGCGGGTCGCGGCATGATCGTACCGGGCGGCGAACCACTGCGCCTTGACATACTGGTCGTTGTCGGTCGGGGCGCGCCAGATGTCGATGCTCATCGGCTCGTCGAGCAGGCTGTGGTTGCCGACCGCCATCGTGTCGAACAATCCGGTGCGCCGGTCGAGCACATGACGGAACCGCGCGTTCTCGATCACCAGCGTCGCCCCGCGCTCCGCAACGGTCGGCTGCAGGTCGTTGGCCTTTCCCGCCGCGTTCGCCGCCCGGACCACCGTCTGGTTGCGCGGGTCGGACGTCTCAACCGGCACCTCGTCGAATCCGAGGTCGAACCCGGCCGGCAGCAGCTCGTCCGCCGCCTTCAGCGAATAGCGCACCACCAGCGTGGCCTTGCCCTCGTCCGGTATCGCGTCGACCAGACGCGGCACCGCCACGTCGGCCTCGCCATGCGGCGGGATCGACGGCACGCGCGGCGTGGACATCCAGATCGGCTCGCCGTCGCACATCAGCTCCACATGCATCGTCATGTAGCGGGCCAGATCCGTGAAATCCATATAATTGCGAAGCGTCAGCGTGCCGGTCTTCTGGTCGAAGGCCGTCACGCGGGCCGGGCGGTACACGTTCTTGAACTCCTTGAGGCCCGTGTGCGGCGTGCGGTCCGGGTAGACCAGACCGTCCATGCAGAAGTTGCCGTCATGCGGGTACTCGCCCGAGTCGCCGCCGTACGCGTACACGCGGCGGCCGTCGGGCGCGGTGCCCCGGTCGATCGCATGGTCGCACCACTCCCAGATGAACCCGCCGGCCAGCCCGTCATACCGCTGGATCAGCTCGAAGTAATCCTCCAGATCGCCCGGACCGTTGCCCATCGCATGGCAGAACTCGCACAGCACGTACGGCCTGGTGCCGTTCGCGCCGTCGTCGCCGTTGGACCCGTCGCCCTGCGGACCCTCGTCGGAGAAATACTGTTCAATCGACTCCAACGTGGGGTACATGCGGCTGTGCACATCCAGGTTCGAGAAATCGTAGGTCTTGCCGTCGGCCACGTAGCGCGCCGACTCGTAGTGGGTCGGCCGCGAGGGGTCGAAGCGCTTCGTCCACGCCAGCGCCGCCTCGAACGTGCAGCCGTACGCGCACTCGTTGCCCATCGACCACATGATGATCGACGGCCGGTTCTTGTCCCGCTCCACGCAGCGGCGCGCACGGTCCACGGTGGCGTCCATGAACTCCGGATTGTCGGAGATCATCCGGTTCCAGCGTTCGAGCGCGGCCCGCTCCGACATATCCGGCGCGACCACGCACGACGCGCCATGGCTCTCGTCATCCGCCTCGCCGACCACGTAGAAGCCCAGCCGGTCATACAGATCGTAGAAATGCGGCGCGTTCGGGTAATGGCTGGTGCGGATCGCGTTGACGTTATGCTCCTTCATCAGCTTCAGATCCCGCATGATCTGCTCCTGCGCGATCACCGGCCCGGTCACCGGATCCGAGTCATGCCGGTTCACGCCATGCAGCGTGACCCGCTGCCGGTTCACCCGCAGCACACCGCCCTCGGTCGAGATCTCGCGGATGCCGATATGATCCACAATCGCCTCGCCGGCCGTCTCGATCACGACCGTGTACAGGTACGGGGTCTCCGCGCTCCACAGGTGCGGGTCGTCGACGATGAACGTGGCGGTCGCGCGCGCAACGAAATCGGAACCCGCATAGTCGGTGTCGTCGCCGTCCGCGGTCGGCCGCGCGGGAGCGGGGGAGTCCGCCGCATCCGTCGGCTCGGCCTGGACCTTGGCCAGCGTCTCGTTGTACTCGTTGAGCAGCGTCACCGTCACCGGCGTGGTCGCGCCGTCCAGGAAGTCGAACGCGATGTGCACCGTCGCATGGCCGGCCTCCGGCACCGCACCATCCTGCGCTGTCTCGCGCCAATCGATCTCGGTGCCCACCGCATAGTCGCGGATCGCGGCGGCGGGGCGGTCCAGCAAGTAGACATCGCGGAAGATGCCGCTCATGCGGAACTTGTCCTGATCCTCCAGGTAGCTACCGTCGCACCACTTGAGCACCAGCACCGCCAACGTATTCGCGCCGTCCGCCAACACGTCGGTCACATCGAACTCGCTCGTGGCGTGCGAGACCTGCGAATACCCGACGAACACGCCGTTGAGCCACACGTAGAAGCAGGAATCCACACCCTCGAAATTCAGGAACGACCTCGGCGCGGCGGCATCACGGCGATGCTCGAACGTATGCAGGTACACGCCGCACGGATTGTCCTGCGGCACATACGGCGGATCGAGCGGGAACGGATAGTTCACATTCGTGTACTGATGCCGGTCGACCCCATGGTTCTGCCAGACCGACGGCACCGGAATCGACGAATACCCCGCGGCGCGCAGCTCGTCCGGCCGCGGCTCGTCCGATACGCCCAGCGAGTCGATGAACCCGCGGTCATGGAACGCGGGCAGACCGGCCTGATGCCGACGCGAGACCTCCGCGTCCAGATCGTAGATGCTGGCGTAATAGCGGAACATCCAATCCCCGTTCAGCAGCGTGAACCGGTCGGAATCCGCGCGGCGCTCGCCGACGGTGTCGGTGCGCGTGGAGGCGGGGATGAAATAGGCCCTGTTCGGCATGGTGCCGACATGCAGGGTGTGGGGGTCCTCGTAGTGGCGGGGGATGAACATGCGTGTCTCCTTTGAACGGCCGTATTCGGCACAACCGCGGTTGGTGCGACTGTGGCCGGCGCGACTGCAGTTGGCGCGACCGTGGTTGGCACAACCGCGTGATTGTGGTGTGGCGGATGTTTTCGTTACCATCCATTATCCGCATGCCATGGCGTTCGGCGCGCGCGATGTGAGGTTGCCGGGGTTACGGATTTGTGATTGTTGGGTATAAGTCGGTGGGCTCGTGGATGGCACCGGTTGATGCGGGGTTGTCAACGGTTTACAACGTTGAGATAATGGCGGGGAGTGCGACGAAACGGAGGCGATATGGGTGTCGGCGAGATCGTGTTGGAGGCTGTGATCATCGTGCTATGCGCCGGGGCGGGGGCGATGACGTTGCTCAAGCCCGACTGGATCTGGAGGTTGGGCGTCCGGCTGTCGCTGTGCAAGGGCGAGCAGCCGGACCGGACCTATAAGTCGGTGATCTGGATTGCAGGCGTGGTGCTGGTGGCCATCGCCACGGTGCATCTGGTGACCACCATGATGCGGCTGGCGATGTAGCCGGCTGCATCGCCGGTGTTTGTGGTACAGAACCGTTCAGGCGTGTGGTTGATGGTTCCGTACCACATTGGCGTGGTGAGGAGCCCCTAGCGGCGCCGCTGCGTGAGCTGATAGGCCACCAGCAGCACGGCCAGCCAAATCACGCCCGCCACCACGGCGATCCGGTAGCTGGCGGAGAAGCACATCAGCACCACGATCATGGCCAGGAACGCCAGCACCACCCACGGGGTCACGCGGGCCGCCGGCAGCTTGAACGCGATCGCGTCCAGCGCCTCCCGGCCGCTCTTGCCGGCCAGCGCCGAATCGTGCGGCGAACCGCCGGCGGCCACCACGCGGCGGAACTTCATCTCGGTGACCATGATCATCGACCAGTTGATGATCGCCGAGATGGTGGCGATGCTCATCAGATAGTTGAAGGCGAACTCCGGCCACACGAACACCACCACCACGGCGATTACGGTGATCGCCGCCGAGGTCAGCACAGCCGCCACCGGTACGCCGTGGAAGTTGAGCCGGCCCAGGTAGGCGGGCGCGTTGCCCTGGCGTGCCAGCGAATACAGCATGCGCGAGTTGGCGTACAGGCCCGAGTTGTACACGCTCATCACGGCGGTCAGGCACACGAAGTTGAGGATCCCGGCGGCCACATGCACGCCGATCGAATCGAAGATCTGCACGAACGGGCTGGACGCACCGTCGATCATGTTCCACGGCACCACGGCCATGATCACGCCGAGCGCCACGATGTAGAAGACCAGGATGCGCCAGATCACGCCGTTGGTGGCCTTCGGGATGGTGGTGCGCGGATCCTCGGTCTCGCCGGCGGTCACGCCGATCAGCTCGGTGCCGCCGAAGCTGAACATGACCACCACGAGCGCCATGAGCAGACCGGTCCAGGTGCCGTCGGCGTTGCGCTGCATGACGCCGTTCGGCAGGAATCCGCCGTCCAGCGCGAACCAGTTGGCGAAGCTGGCGCGGATGCCGGAGTCGGTGGGCAGATTGAACGCGATGACCGCCACGCCGCCGACGATCATGGCGAGCACCGCCACGATCTTGATGATGGCGAACCAGAACTCGATCTCGCCGAATTTGCTGACGCCCATCAGGTTGGCGGCGGTGATGACCACCAGGAAGAACGCGGCCGACGCCCACTGCGGGATGTTCGGGAACCAGTAGTTGACGAACGAGCCGACCACGGACAGCTCCACCATCGAGACGAGGATGTAGTTGAACCAGTAGTTCCAGCCGGAGACGAACCCCGCGCGCTTGGACCAGTAGCGGGTGGCGTAGTAGCTGAACGCGCCCGCCTTCGGGTCCTCCACCGACATCTCGCTCAGCGCGCGCACGATCATGAAGATGGCGATGCCGCCGATCAGGTAGGCGAGCAGGATGGCCGGGCCGGCCAGCGAGATCGACTCGCTGGAGCCGTAGAACAGGCCCGTGCCGATGGCGCCGCCGAGCGCGATGAGCTGGATGTGTCGGTTCTTCAGCGACTTGCGTAGCGACGGCGGTTCCTGGATGGTGACGTCGCTGGCGGAGCCGGCTGGAGCGCCGGCGTGGTTGGTGTTGGTCATGGGTGGCTCCCCTCTCTGCCGGCCGAATGCCGGTTGAACGGCATTGTAAGCAGCGGGAGGCGACGCGACCCCCGTGCGTCCGCTGGATGGGCGGGCGGCGGGCGTCAGCGGGCGGGCAGGGCCATGGTGGTGATGATGCGGGCCACGGTTTCGGGGGGTGCCGTGGGTTCGGAGGCCAGCCAGTGCTGGAGCAGGCCGATGCTGCCGGAGACGGCGAAGTGCATGCGCATCTCGGCCTCCTGCGGGTCGGTGCCCTGCAGCTGTGTGGCCAGGTCGATGCGCCCGTAGATCAGGCCGAGCAGCTGCTGTTGGAACCTCAGGTCGGCCTGCGGGCTCATCAGCACGCGCAGATGGCTGCGGTTGTCGGCGATGTACCGGCAGACGTGTTCGATGACGCGGCCGACGCTGTCGGGATCCGGTCGTTCGAGCAGTTGCTGGAGCGTGCCGTTGACCCAGTCGATCGTGTCCTCCTCGATGTCGCGCAACAGACTGTCGAGATCCGGATAGTGGGCGTAGAACGTGGATCGGTTCACGTCGGCCCGCTCGCACAGCTCGCGCACGGTGATTCGTGCGAGCGGCTTGTCCGCCAGCAGTTCGATGAGTGCATCGCGCAACGCCCGCCGCGTGTACTGCGTGCGGCGGCTCTCGACCAGCTCCCTTGCCATGGCGTCTCCCTCGCCGCTAATCCGACAACTCGCAACCCGACTGTCGGTTGCCAAACCGACACTGTGTTGGTTTACTGGATAGTATAGCAGTTCCAAGCATGGTCCGGGAGGTGCGCGATGGCATACATCGAATTTGACAAGGTGGTCAAGGAATACCCCTCCGGCGGCAGCGTGATTCGCGCGCTCGACGAAGCCAGCTTCACGGCCGACGAAGGCCGTCTAACCGTGATCCTCGGCCAGTCCGGCGCCGGTAAGACCACCGCTCTGAACATCTTGGGCGGCATGGACACCGCCACCTCCGGCCGCGTGGTGGTGGGCGGCCGGGACATCACCGGCCTTAGGCCCAAGGAGCTGGTCGGCTACCGCCGCAACGACATCGGCTTCGTCTTCCAGTTCTACAACCTGGTGCCCAACCTGACCGCGCTCGAGAACGTGGAGCTCGCCTCCCAGATCTGCCCCAACCACTTCGACCCGGCCGACACCCTCGGCAAGGTGGGGCTTGCCGACCGGCTCGACAACTTCCCCGCGCAGCTGTCCGGCGGCGAGCAGCAGCGCGTCTCGATCGCCCGCGCCATCGCCAAGAAACCCAAACTGCTGCTGTGCGACGAACCGACCGGCGCCCTGGACTACGAGACCGGCAAGGAGGTTCTGCAGCTCCTGCAGGACATCTGCCGGGACGAGGGCATGACGGTGATGATCATCACCCACAACTCGGCGCTCGCCCCGATGGCGCACAAGGTAATCCGGTTCCGCTCCGGCAAGGTGACCGGCGAGGAGGTCAACGAGCATCCGATGCCGATCGCCGACATCGAATGGTAGGACGGTGGTTGCGATGAGTGTGAAACATTCCGTGAAACACTCTCGTCGAAGCATGAAACAACCTGTGAAACGCGTTGCGCTCGCGTATGTCAAGGACACGACGCGCTCCTGGCTACGCGGTTGGAAGCGGTTCCTCTCCATCGCCGTCATCTCGCTGCTCGGCGTATCCGTGCTCACCGGCATCTACGCCGGCTGCCGCGACATGTTCCTGGCCGCCGACCGGTTCTACGACGGGCAGGGACTGCACGACATCCAGATCCTCTCCACCTACGGCCTGACCGACGACGACATCGTCGCGCTGCGTCGCATCGACGGCGTCGACACCATCCAGCCAGAACGCACGCAGAGCGCAACCACCGACGTCGCCGGCACCGACAAAAGCGTCACGATGACCGAAATCGGCGTGGAAGGCCTCGACCTGCCCTACCTGCAGGAAGGCAGGATGCCCACCAAAGCCGGCGAGGTCGCCGTCACCGAGAAATACCTCATCGACTCCGGCCACAGCATCGGCGACACCATCACCATCACCCCCGCCGACACCGCGACCTCGTTCGGAGTCGATCTGTCCGATTCGGGGGATTCGGACGGAAATGCCACTCAAGCCGGGACTGAAACGAATGAATCGGGGGATTCGGACGAACGGCAGGAGACGGCTACAGCCGACGCGAACGAATCGGGGGATTCGGACGCGAACGGGGAGCCCGTGGATGACGAAACCTCGCCGCAATTCCCCACCGAGCTGATCATCACCGCACAGGTGCTGGACCCCAAGGACCTGACCAACCCCACCGGCTATGTCACCTCCGCACTGCGCAGCCCCACCACCGCCGACTACGTGTTCTTCGCCCCCAGCAGCGGCGTCACCGGCAACGTCTACGCCGCCATCAGCCTGACCGTCGAGGGCGCCGCCGAACAGGACACCTTCGGCGACGAATACGACCGCATCGTCGACGAAGTCATCGACCGCATCGAACACACCGTGCAGGACGACCGGCAGCAGGCCCGCCGCCAAAGCATCGTCAACGAAGCACAACGCCAACTCGACGACGCCAAAGCCGACGCCTACGCCCAACTCGATGACGGCCAGCGCCAGATCGACGACCAACGCGCCACCCTGGACGAGAACCGCCAGACCCTGGCCGACACCCGCAGCCAACTGGAATCCGCGCAAATCGAGATAGCAGCCGGCGAAACCCAGATCGCAACCGCGCGCTCGCAGATCGCCGCCGGTCGCCTGCAAATCACCCAAGGCCGCCAGCAGATCAACGAAGCCCGCACCCAGCTGAACGCCGGCAAACAGCAGCTCGCCGACGGCCGCGCGCAGATCGATGCCGCCCAGCAGCAACTCGACTCCGGGCGCGCGCAGGCCGAAAGCGGCATGGCCCAGATCAAACAGATGCTGACGCTGGCCCGGCAGGCGCAGACGCTGGTGAACGGCATCCCCGACCCCGGGCAAATCGACGAGGAGACCTGGAACCAGATCGTGGAGGCGTTGGCCGCCGCCGGCATCCCCGTGGATCCGACCGTACAGCCGGGGGACGGCCTGGCGTCGATCAAGACGCAGTTGACCGACGCCATCACACAGCTCGAGGATCGGCGTCAGCAGGCGCAGGATGCGCTGGACCAGATCGCCGCGGGGCAAACCGAGTTGGACGCGCAGAACGCCACGCTCACCCAGAAGGAGCAGGAAGCGGCCGCCGGCGAGGCCGAGCTCAACGCGCAGGCGTCCACGTTGGAGGCCAACGCCACCGCGCTCGAACAGCAGGCCACGCAACTGGAGACGCGGGCCGCCACGCTGGCCACGAACAAACAGCAGGTGGAGGACGGCCTCAAGCAGGTCGAAGACGGCGAGGCGCAGCTGGCCGCCGGCGAACAGCAGCTCAACGACGCGCAGGCCGAACTCGACGAACAGCGCGCCGCGGCCGATGAGGAATTCGCCAAGCAGCAGCAGACCATCGACGACATCGCCGCCGCCCGCTGGTACGTGCAGAACCGCTCGTCGATCGGCGGCTACTCGTCGCTGGACTCCGACGTCTCCTCGATCGAGACGCTCGGCTACGCGTTCCCCGTGGTGTTCCTGCTGGTGGCCGTGCTGATGAGCCTGACCGCCATGACCCGCATGGTGGAGGAGGAACGCGGCCTGATCGGCACCTACACAGGACTCGGCTACGGCAGCCTGACCATCGCCTCGCGGTACCTGCTGTTCGCCGCGCTCGCCTGCCTGATCGGCGGCGGCATCGGTCTGCTGGTCGGGTTCCTGGGCATCCCCGCCTTCCTGCTGACGGTGCTGGAGAACATGTACGTCATCCCCGGAATCGTCCTCGAATACGACTGGCTGTACGGCAGCCTGGGCATCGCGCTGTTCGTCGTCGCCGTGCTGACGGCCACGGGCGCGGCGTGCCTGGGCGAATTGCGGCAGACGCCGGCCCAGCTGATGCGCCCGAAGGCCCCGAAGGCCGGCGCCCGTGTGCTGCTGGAACGCATTCGGCCGCTGTGGAAGCGGCTGAGCTTCCTCAACAAGGTCACGGCGCGCAACATCTTCCGCTTCAAGAGCCGCCTGATCATGACCGTCGGCGGCGTGGCCGGCTGCACAGCGCTCATCGTCTGCGGCTTGGGCATCAACGATTCGGTCGACGCGCTCGGTCCGAAGCAGTACGAGGACCTGTACCGCTACGACCTGCTGGTGGTGGCGAACGACGCGGATGCGGATGCGATGGCCGATCTGGTGTCCGGTAACGCGGATGTGACTGATACGATGCGCGTGCGCCTGGAAAGCGGCGAGCTCGCCAACGATGATGGCAGCGCCACGATCCAGCTGATGGTGATCCCGGACGGCGGCGGCGAGGACCTGTCCGAGATGGTGGAGCTTGAGGATGCGGAACACGGGCGCGCGGCGTTGACGCTGGCCGACGACGGGGTCGTCGTCGCGCAGTCCGCGGCGAACGCGCTCGGCGTGAAGGCCGGCGATACGGTGTCGCTGACCGACGGGAACATGCGGCATGGCGAGGTGACGGTGACGGCCGTGAACCGAGGCGTGATCGGTTCCGACGTGTACATCGGCGAAAGCGCGTACCGTCAGGCGTTCGACGACGACGCCCCGATGACCTGGAACGCGGTGTACGCGCACTACGAGGGCAGCGGCGACGCCCAGGTGGCCTACGCGGAGGAGCTGCAGGACGATCCCTCGATCCTGACCGCGATGAGTTGCGAGGATATGCGCCGCAGCTTCCGGTTCGACCTGATGGCCGCCGTTGTGGCGCTGATCATAGGTCTGGCGGGCAGCCTGGCGTTGGTGGTGCTGTTCACGTTGGCCAATACGAACGTGTCCGAGCGCGTGCGCGAGATGGCCACGCTGAAGGTCCTGGGCTTCACCGACCGTGAGGTGCATACCTACGTGAACAAGGAGATGATGATCCTCACCGGTGTGGGCATTCTGGTCGGGCTGCCGCTGGGGCGGTTCGTCTGCGGGCTGTTGACCGCTGCGCTGAGCATGCCGGGCATCTATTTCGAGGTTGAGGTGCGCTGGTGGAGCTACCTGATCGCCGCGGCGGCCACCTTGGTGTTCGCGCTGCTCGTACAGCTGATCACTAACCCCGTTCTGGACCGCATCGATCCGGTCAGCTCGCTGAAGTCGGTGGAGTAGATGCGTTCCGGCGCTTGCGGACGCGACCGGTGACGTCGCCGAATACGGCGCCACCGGCCGCGCGCGTAAGAGGAACGTGGGACAATATGGGGCGCATCGCGGAACGTAACACGCATTGTTTACATGTACCCGCTACACTGCCACCCATGGCAGAGACACGGGAAGAGTTGCGGCCGCGTTCGTCGGCGGCCGGCACGGCCGGGCTGGACTCGGTGGAGGCGTTGGATTCCGAGAACGAGATGGAACGCGGCCTGTCCAACAGGCATGTGCAGTTCATCGCGATCGGCGGCACGATCGGCACCGGTCTGTTCCTGGGGTCCGGCAAGTCGATCAGCCTGACCGGCCCGAGCATCGTGTTCGTGTACATCCTGGTCGGCGTGGTCATGTTCCTGCTGATGCGCGCCATCGGCGAGATGATGTACCGCGATCCGAGCCAGCATACATTCATCAATTTCGTGGAACGCTACCTGGGGCGCGGCTGGGGCAAGTTCGCCGGGTGGTCGTACTGGGTGGCGCTCGTGCTGCTCGGCATGACCGAGATCACGGCCGTCTCCACGTATTTCGTGACCTTCTTCGAGACCTTCGGCATCGATGTGAGCGCGTGGAAATGGCTGATCGAGGCCTGTTTCCTGGTGGCGCTCGTGGGCATCAACCTGATTGCCGTCAAGGTGTTCGGTGAGGTGGAGTTCTGGTTCTCGATGATCAAGATCACGTTGATCGTGGCGATGATCGCCACTGCCGTGGTCATGATCGTCATCGGCTACCACTATCCGTCCGTGCAGATCCATGGTGCCGACGCGCCCACGCCGGCCGGTCACGCCGGGTTCGACAATATCCTGGATGGGTTCTCGATCGCCCCGAACGGCTGGCTCGCGTTCCTGATGAGCTTCCAGATGGTGTTCTTCGCCTACGAGATGATCGAGTTCGTGGGAGTGACCGTCTCCGAGACCAAGAACCCGCGTCAGGTGCTGCCCAAGGCCATCAACCAGATCATCGTGCGTATCCTGATCTTCTACGTGGGCGCGCTGGTGGCGATCATGGCCATCGTGCCGTGGCGCAACTTCACCGCCAACGAGGACGGCTCGTTCGCCTCCCCGTTCATCATGGTGTTCCAGTACGCGGGTCTCAACTGGGCCTCGGCGCTTGTGTTCTTCGTGGTCATCACGGCCGCCAGCTCGGCGTTGAACTCGCTGCTGTATTCCGCCGGCCGTCATCTGTACCAGATCGCCTCGGAGTCGCATTCGCCCACTCTGCAGAAGGTCGGTGTCGTCTCCTCGCACAAGGTGCCGGCACGTGCGATCCTGGTCTCCGCGGCGCTGATCATGCTCTCGCCGGTCATCAACGCGTTCCCGCAGGTCTCCAGCGCGTTCGTGCTGTTCTCGTCCGCGTCCAGCGCCGTGTTCCTGTTCATCTACATCCTGACGATGGTGGCGCACCGCAAGTACCGCCAGTCCCCGGACTTCGCCGCCGACGGGTTCGTCATGCCCGCGTGGCGGGTCACGAACACCATCGCCATCGCGTTCTTCGTGTTCGTGTACGCCACCCTGTTCCTGGCCGACGACACGCGAGGCTCAGGCATAGCGGGCCTGGTCTGGCTCGTGCTGTTCGGCGGCTACTGTCTGCTGCACGAGCACTTCCAGAACCGCGACCTCAAGGGTGCCTTGGGGTCGGGGTCGCGCCGGGACGCGCGTTAGCGGTCGGCCCGGCGCGTCGGTCAGCCGATGTAGTCGGCGGCATCGGTGGGACTGGACGGCACCGCGTGCCCCTCGGTGACCTTGCCGAGGCCGGCGAGATACGCCTCGCGGCCGGCCTCGATCGCATGCTTGAACGCACGCGCCATTATCGGGATGTTGCCGGCGCTGGCGATCGCCGTGTAGGCCATCACCGCGTCGGCACCCATCTCCATCGCCTCGGCGGCCTGGCTCGGCCGGCCGATGCCCGCGTCGATGATCACCGGCACATGCGCGTTCCGGATGATCACCTCGATGAAGTCACGCATTCGCAGGCCTTTGTTCGAGCCGATCAGGGAACCGAGCGGCATCACGCAGGCGGCGCCGGCATCTTCGAGCTGCCTGGCCGCAATCGGGTCCGGGAACATGTACGGCATCACGACGAAGCCTTCCTTGGCCAGGATCTCGGTGGCCTTGATGGTTTCGGCGTTGTCGGGCAGCAGGTACTTGGTCTCGTGCTCGATCTCGATCTTCACGAAGTCCGTCCGGCACACCTCGCGTGCGAGGCGGGCGATGCGGACGGCCTCCTCGGCGTTGCGTGCGCCGGAGGTGTTCGGCAGCATCGTGATGCCCTCGGGGATGTAGTCGAGTAGGTTGTTGTCGGTGGTGCGGCAGCGGCGTAGCGCCATGGTGACGATCTGCGTGCCCGCGTTGGCGATCGTCGCCTTGATGAGGTTGAGGTCGTAGCGGCCGGAGCCGAGGATGAAGCGGCTGGTGAAGCGGTGACCGCCGAGGATCAGTGGGTCGGTGCTGCCGGTGGCGATGTCGTCGTAGGCGTGCTCGCCGGGTTCGGGCAGCACCGCGGTGTTCGCGGCGGTGCCGATCAGGGAGTCCAGGCTGCTGTCGGCGGTCGCCGGTATGGGGGCGTTGGTCGGTGTGGTGTCGGTCATGGGTATGCCTTTCTCTGATGGGTCAATGAATGTTTGTCCGTATGGGTTTCGTATGTATGGAGCCGTGCATGAGGTCGTGCGGCCGTCGTGTGGCCGTCGTACGGTCCATTTCGTGACGGTTGCCGTCACGGTTCGCTCTCGCCGAGGATGAGCCGGACGATCATGTTCGCCTCATGGCAGGCGACGATCCCGACGCGCGGTGCCATCAGCCCGGCTCCGGGCCTCGGCTCCGTCTCGCCGTCGCCGCACAGATAGAAACGGCGGGTGATCCGTCTTGTCGTTACAAGGTTGGCGCTGCGCCAGCCCGCCATGCCCGAGGCCGCGACCACGGTCGCGCCGGGCACTGATTCCAGCACCGCGTTGACGAGCATGGTCTTGTTCTCCGGGACGTCGAACGCCTCGCAGACGATGTCGTCGTGCGCGAACAGTTCCGGCACCCGGTCCTCGGTGATCTTCAGGGTGTCGGTCGTCACGTCGAGGAACGGGTTGATGCGTGCGATGATGTCGCGCAGCGCCTCGGTCTTGTATCGTCCGACGTCCGTCAGGAAGTACTGCTGGCGGTTGAGGTTGGTCATGTCCACGCGGTCGAAGTCGACCAGGTGCAGGTGCCCGACACCGATGCGCGCCAGTGCCACGGCGACGGTTGACCCCAGACCGCCCAGGCCGGCGATGGCGACGTGCGCGTCGTCGAGCCGCTGTTGGATGCCCGGCGTATGCCGTTCGAGCAGCGCCCCGCGGACGGCTTGCAACAGCTCCCCATCGCGCGACGGTCGGGCCGCGTTCGTCTCGTCTACCGTGCCGGTCATGTCAGCCGCCTTGCACGAACGTGACGATTTCCACGGTATCGTCGTCGCTGAGCATCGTGTCGGCCCGTCGGGCGCGCGGCACGATCTCGCCGTTGAGCTCCACGGCCACGCGGTCGGCGCGCAGGCCGTGCCTGTCGATGAGATCGGCGACGCTGGTCGGCCCGTCCAGCGGCTCGGGTTGTCCGTTGACGATCATTGGCTGTCCCCTCTCCACCGCCGATGGCGCGGCGGCATGAAAAAAGGGTCGCTGAAGCAGCCGTACCCTATGAGGTGGTGCGCCCCTTCATGACCCTGCATGCGTTGTTCGGTTGTACCGATTGCGGATTCCGGATGGCGAGGGGCCGTGAAATCGTCCGACGATGGTGGACAACCCGTTCCTTACGGCGGCATTACCCGCATCAAGTTCGGTCGAAGCCCGCGGCTTCCTCTCAGCCCCTCCGGGCTCCCGTTCGGTTGTGCCACCATGATAGGCACGCACGGGTGACAACGGCGGCCCTCACGGCGTCGTCGGGGTGACGGATGGTTCCGCGGGTGGGGCGGTCTGGCGTGCCGACGCCGGCGATGTCCGGGAACGGACGATGATGGGAGGCATGGCGACTTATGATGACGACCGTCGTGCCCGCAACCGTGCGACGGTGGAGACGTATCTGCATTCCGGTCATGGCGCTGCGCTGCTGCGCCGCCACGAGCTGTTCTGCGAGGACGGCGTTTCGGGACTGTGGACCTCGGACAGCGGTGAACCCGTGTTCTGCGCGGGTCGTGACGCGATCGCGCGGTACGACGTATGGTCGTCCGAGCATTTCCCGGATTGGACATGGAGCGGCATCCGTATCTGGACCACTGACGACCCCGATTGGCTGTGGGCGGAATGCGACGGCGCCGGCACGGTGATCCTGCCCGGACATGACCCGGTGCATTACGAGAACCATTTCATCTATTCGTTCGAGATGCGGGACGGTCTGATCGCCCGTGAACGCGAGTTCATGAACCCGATCGTGGAGATGAAGGCGCTTGGCATGGGTACCCCGACCATCGACCTCGGGGATTTCCCAGGCTGAGGATCTCCAGGCGGTCCTGATACCTGGCGGGCTGGATTCGGCCCGGGAGGGGCTGTGTGCTGCGTCGTGCTATGTGTTTGGTTGCGAATCCGCAACCAAACACATAGCACGCGACGTGATGTTGTGTGACACCGGGCTTATGCGCGGCGGCGCAGCCGGTGCGCCTGTGTGTGCGCCTAGGGAGGGGGCTACTCGCCTTGGGCCGATGCCTCGAAGGCCTCGTCGATCTGCTCCTGGGTGGGACGGGCGCCGTCCGGGCCGCATAGCGATAGGTAGGTGGCGAATTCGTTCATTCGGTCCACGAGTTGACGGGTGTGCTCCTCGCCCATCTGGGAGAACACCCAGCAGACGGTGGAACAGAGCACCTCGAAGTTGCGTTGGTCCGCGGCCCGACCCGCCTCGGTCATGTTGACCAGCGTGACGCGGCGATCGTTCGGATCGGTTGTGCGGGTGATGAACCCCTTCTTCTCCAGGGACGCGAGCACCGCGGAGATGCGGCCTGACGTGGTGTCGGCGGCGGCGGCCAACTGTGAGGGCGTGCGCGTGCCGTGCACGGCCAATTCGTGGAGGACCAGCGGCTCGCCCTTTGTGCTGTGCGTGAGCCGTTCCTGCATGGCGGCTCCACGGCCGCGCATGTGCTCGATCAGCTCGTCGAGCGCTTCCTGTTCGAATCCCATGATGTGACGCCTCCCTGCCGGATATCTACCCATGGTACCGTGTCTTGCGGCACCGCTCCGGGCGTTTATGCGCGTTTGCGCAGGCGATGGGCCTGCTTGGGCTGAGGGCAGGTTGGGGTGTGTTGGGGCGTCATCCGGTGAACAGCGTGCCGGGGAAATGCCGGCTGCGGGTGGCGACGCGATCGGTGCGGATCGTGACGCAAGCGAAATCGAAGTGTTGGGCGAGCCGTTCCGGGTCGGTGAGGAACAACGCCGTGGCCAAGCCGTCCGCCAATGCCGTGGGGAAGTATCCGCCGGCGGGACGGTTTGCGCTGCGGGCTGTTCCGCCGGGGCGCATGTCCACGACCGCCCAGGTGGCGGCCATATCCGTGACCGGCAGGCCATCCACCGCGTTGAGCAGGTGATGCACCTGTTCGTCGCCTGCCGTCCGCCAATGGCGACGGCTCGGCGCCGAAGCGGCGATGGCGGCGTGATCGATATGCGCGATACCGACGGCCCGGCTAGTATCGTGCGGGTCCTCCAGCGCCACGGTGATTGGGGACGATGTATGCGCCAGGATGTCGCCGCCGGCATCGATGACGAAATCCGGTGCGTATCCCGGTCGTACGGTCGTCTGCTGTGTCAGCATGGCTGCGATGAGGTCGACGAGATACCCCTTGCCGCAGGCGCCGAAATCAAGATGGACGGGTCTTGCGGTGACCAGTGTGGTGCCGTGGCGTTCGACGTCATGGCGCCAGGTCGGATGGGCGACCCAAATCCGTTGGGAATCCGACGTTCCGGTTTCGAAGGCGAGATCGGGGCCGTACCCCAAGCGTGCCAAGGCGGCGCCCACGCAGGGGTCGATCGCGTCATCCGTCGCCTCGCACAGCCGTTCGTAGAGGTCGAACAGCGGTTCGCACCAGTCCGGAAAATCGAAACTGCCGCCATGCGCGGCGCCGGCCATCGCGGCGAGTATCGAGTCGGATCGGAACCGTGACAGCGTGCGTTCGTACTCGTCGACGAACGCACGTATCGACGTGTCGTCCATGGGAGCCGTCGATTGGACGACAAGACCGGTGCCCAGCGTGTCGGGCAGAATCAACGAGTGGGGAAACACCATGCCGGCCATCATAGAATCGCCCGGACGGACGCGCCAGATGTCCGCAATATGAGACAAATAACAGCGTATTGTGGGCTCGCATTACCTCGCAGCGAACCAAAAGTCAAGTCTTTTTATTTCGGATAACACCCCATAGGTTGAAGCACATCGATACGCAACAACCTGAAGGGGCCCGACATGACCAGAACCATGACCCGAATCGGTGCCGCACTGCTCGGCCTGATACTGACGGCCGCCGCCGCGCTGTCGCTCATGATTCCCGCAGTCGCGGACGAGCCGGCCGACACCGAATCATGGATGCAGATCGCCCAGACAATCGTCGCGGACCTCGACGCAGGCGTCGCCGAATACGTTGACGGCGACCACGCAGGCGCGGCCTCCGCGTTCAACGTCGCATACAACACCGACTACGTGGCCTCCAACTTCGCCAAGGTCGTCAACGACACCATCGACGCGGACCGATACCAGAACCAGCGCCGACAATTCCAGGATCTGCAGCGCCTCGTCTACCAGCAGAATCGCCGGACCGATATCGAGACCCTGAGCGACGCGCTCGCCGACGATGTCAGGGAATGCGGCGCCACGTTGGATGGGAACGGTGAACTGAGCGGTCCGCGCGACTACGCGCGGATGCGCGAGGAACAGACCGCCAAGGAACGCGAGGCGTTGGATGCCGCCAAGGTGCACAAGAACGAGGGCATCGGCACCCGCTCCTGGTCGGATGTTGCCGCGGAAATGGTGGCCGTGCTCGACGATTCGCTGGCCGCCGGCGAATCCGGAGACGGGGAACGAGGCGCGGAACTCGTCAATGAGGCCTACTACCAGTACTACGAAAAGCTGGGGTTCGAGAAGAACGTGATGAACGCCATCGGCGGCAGCCGCGTCTCCAAGGTGGAAAGCACGTTCAAGGAAAGCCGTAAGGCCATGGTCGCCGGAGACACCGCGGATGCGAAAGCCCATGTCGACGAGTTGAAGACGATGCTCGTCGAGGACGCCGCAGCGCTGGACGGCGGTGCCGGCAGCGAGGTCGGCGGGTTCACACGCCTGATCACCAGCTCGTTCGGTCAGGCGTTCCTGATCCTGATCCGCGAGGGACTGGAGGCCCTGCTCGTCGTCGCGGCGATCATCGCTTATCTGGTCAAATCCGGCAACCGCCGTCTGGTGCGGTGGATCTACCTGGGCGTCGTGGCCGGCCTGGCCGCATCGGGGGTCATCGCCGCGGTGTTCATGGCGTTGTTCGGTGGCAGCGGACCGCAGCAGGAGATCATGGAAGGCGTGTGCGCGCTCGTGGCGATGGGCATGCTGCTGTACACCAGCAACTGGATGCTCAACAAATCCAGTGTCGACGCGTGGAACCGGTACATCCGGGCCAAAACCGAAGCCGCCGTCGCACGCATCGGCGGCACGGCGGGCACCGACCCCACACCGGAACGTCTGGGCGCGGCCGGCATCGTCTCGCTCGCCCTGCTGAGCTTCCTGGCGGTCTTCCGCGAAGGTGCCGAAACGGTGATCTTCTACCAGTCGATCTACTCGATGACACAGGACGCCAGCGGCATGTGGATCGGCGGCATCACCGCGGCGGTTGTGCTGATCGGCGTCTTCCTGCTCATCCGGTTCACATCGGTGCGCATCCCGATCAGACCGTTCTTCATCGTCACTTCGGTGCTGCTGGCCGTGCTTGTCGTGATCTTCGCGGGCGGCGGCGTGCACTCGCTGATCGAAGGTGATGCGCTGGGCGGCATCTACCTGGAAGGCTTCCCGACGAATGACTGGCTCGGCCTGTACCCCTATGTCGAAACGCTGGCCGCGCAAGGCATTGCGTTGGCTACCGTGCTCGCGCTGTTCGCCATCGGTGCGGCCAGGCAGGCGAAGACCCGCCGCCGCGCCGAACGGATGGCGTAGGCAACCATACCCCTATCCAACAACCAACCAGAAAGAGAGAACACCATGACCACCAAGAAAACGCTGGCAACCCTGCTGGGCCTGTTGCTCGCCGGATCGCTGAGCATGGCGACCGCGGCGTGCGGCGATACCGGTGCCGCAAACACCGACTCGGGTGCCGACGCCGCATCGCAGACCGAGGGTGCCGACGACACCGCGGATACCGGTGCCGGCTTCGAGGAGATTCCGATCGGCACCGATGTGGAGCTGGAGGGCGAGATCAACGCCGCCGCGGTCTATTTCCAGCCGATTGATATGGAACCCGCCGGCATGGGCTTGAGCGCCGCGGAGTCGAACCTGCATCTGGAAGCCGACATCACCGCGCTGGAAGGCAACGACCTGGGATATGGGGCCGGCGATTTCGTGCCCGGCCTGACCGTGGACTACGTCATCACCGACAAGAACGATCCGTCCAATACGCAGGAGGGCACGTTCATGGAGATGGTCGCCTCCGACGGTCCGCATTACGGCGGCAACATCGCCTTGGACAAGGACGGCGAATACACGCTGACGTTCAAGATCCACTCCCCGGCCGAGAACGGCTGGATGCTGCACACCGACCCGGAGACCGGCGTGACCGGCCGCTGGTGGAACGAGCCGCTGGAAGCCACCTTCGACTGGGACTACACCGTCCACCAGTGGTGACCGCTCGCCCGCTGAGGGCGGGATGCGGCCACTGGCCGCACTTGAGAGAAGACGAATGAAAGGAAGATCATGCTCGGGCAATTCAACCAGGCGCTTTCCGGCACCATCGGCCCATGCCTGCTGGTGATGAGCCTGAGCGTGCTGCTCACCGTAGGGGAAGGCCGTAACCGGCCGGCCAGTCGCCGGTGGCGCGCGATCGGCGTCGCCATCGGCCTGGCCGCAGCCGTGGTCTTCGCCATACTGCGCGGCACCGCCATCCTCAATCGGCGGTCCACCGTGAACCTGCCGACGCTGATCCTCGGCGTGATCCTCGATATCGCACTGATCGCGGTAATCGTTCGCTCCCAGGGCATCGTCGAACGGTGGCGACGGACATCCGCAAGCCGCGTTTCCGTAGACGAGATGGGCGATGCGTCGGTTCGTCGCGCCCGTCTATGGATGAACGTGGCAAATGGCGTCGCCGCGGCGGATATCGCGGTCACGATATTCTTCGCGATGCCGGACGTGATCCTGCAGCTGACGAATTTCGTCGACACCGGCGACTCGCCGTTCACCTCCGATATGCTGCTGCGCGCGTTGGGCTTCCTGCTGGGCATCGGCATGACATTGATCGTGGCGGTGGTGTTCCACACCCTGCGCACCCCCGACATCCGCCGCGCCTTCACCGCCGCCGCGCTGATCGTCGCCATCCTGCAGTTGGTCATGCACGCCACGGAACTGTTCTCGCTGCTGATGAACATGATGATCCTGGTGTTGCACGGGCCGGCCTTCCGTGTGCTCATCCTGCTGCACAACCACGAACTGTGGATGACCTATGCGCAGGCGCTGGCCTTCCTCATCCCCGCTGTCGCCTCAATCATCATCGGCCTGCGCACCACGCCGAACGGAGGCCGCCTGCCGGGAGACGCCGCAATCCCGCCGTTGAACGAGGCGGGGGTTCGCGCACGCATCGCCTTCCGCCGTCGAGCCGTGGCCGCCGGCGCGTGGAGCACGGCGGCCGCCATCGCGCTGACAGCGCTGCTCGCATGGGGAACCTACGAACTGAACAAACAGCCGGTCATCTCCGAACCGGAGGAATACTCGCTTGTGGACGGCGTGGCCACCATCCCCTTCTCCCAAGTGGAGGACGGGCATCTGCATCGCTTCGCATACACGGCGGCCGACGGCACCGAGATGCGGTTCATCATCATCCTCAAGAACGGCGGCGCGTACGGCGTCGGCCTGGACGCCTGCGAAACCTGCGGCGACGCCGGCTATTACGAGCAGGACGGCAAAATCATCTGCAAACGCTGCGACGTGGCGATCAACCTGGCCACCATCGGGTTCAAAGGCGGCTGCAACCCCATACCGTTCCCCTACCAGGTCGGCGACGGTGCCATCATCATCCACGCCGCCGACCTTGATGCGCTGTCCGCGCACTTCCAATAACGAAAGGAGGTTCCGGTGTTCATCCTGCGCATGATCTTCCGCTCATTCAGCCGGCAGTTCCGGCGACGGCTGCTCGTCGCCATCACCATCTGCCTATCCTCGGCGGTGGCGACGGCCATGCTCGGCGTCGTCTTCGACGTAGGGGACAAACTCAACGAAGAACTCTCGGCCTACGGCTCCAACATCGTCATCGAACCCAAATCGGACGCGGTGGTCGCCGACCTGTACGAGACGGTGGACGGCAGCGACACCGAACCGACCTCCTTCCTCAAGGAAAGCGATATCCAGAAGATCAAAACGATCTTCTGGGCATACAACATCACCAACTTCGCGCCGAAACTCAATCTGCACGCGGACATCACCGCCGGCGCCGGCGGCGATGCCGCAACCGTGCCCGTCGTCGGCACCTGGTTCAACACCACACTGCATCTGGCCACCGGGGAAACCTCGGTCGTCGGCGTACAAGGCATGCGCTCGTGGTGGACCGTCAACGGACGCTGGGCGCGGGACGACGCCGACGAGGCGATGATTGGCGCGGATCTCGCCGACCAACTGCACATCGACGCCCCGGGCATGACAATCACCCTATCCCGAGGGAATGCGGCGGCCACCGTCACCGTCGTCGGCATCTACGATTCGGGCGACGAGGAAAACGGCGCCGTCTATGTTCCCTCGGCGACGTTGCAGGAACTGAGCGGCCTGACCGACAGCGTCGACGAGGTGGAGGTCAAAGCACTGACCACGCCGGAAAACGACCTGGCACGCAAAGTGTCCCGCAACCCCGCAGCCGTCACCCAGGAGGAATGGGAAACCTGGTATTGCACCGCCTACGCCTCGTCGATCGCCTACCAGATCGAGGAGGTGCTCCCCGACGCCGTGGCCAAACAGATCCGTCAGATCTCCGAACTGCAAGGCGATGTGCTCAACAAGACTCGCGCGGTCATGATCGTCATGACCGGCCTGAGCCTGCTCGCCGCAGCCATTGCCGTGGCGAACCTGATGGCCGCCTCGATCACGGAACGGTCCTCCGAACTCGCGCTGCTCAAGGCGATCGGAGCGACCGACGGCGCGGTGTCGCGGCTCATGCTGTTGGAAACCGCGGTGATCGCACTGATCGGCGCGCTCGCGGGTGCCGGATTGGGTGTCGGCGCGGCGCAGCTGATCGGACAGGTCGTGTTCGCCTCGTCGATCACGCTACGGCCGATGGTGTTCATCCTGGTGGCCGTGCTGATCGCCGCGACCGTGCTGGCCGCCTCCTGCTCATCCATCCGTTCGATTCTGGGAGTACGTCCCGCGGAGGTGCTTCATGGCCGCTGACCGCAATGCCGGGCGTCGTATGACGAACCGGCGCATGTTCCTCACCATGGTGTTCGGGGCGGTATTCCGCCGCCGTTCGCGTGCCATCATGGCCGTGGTCGCCTCGATGGTCGGCACCGTCACACTGTTCGGGCTGGCCGCGATCTGCCTGACCGTGCCGCAACAGATGGGCGACGAGATGCGGGCGTACGGCGCGAATCTCATCGTCACCGGCCCGCAAGGAGGCATGGACGACGACGTCGTCCGTACTGTCGAAACGCAGGTGCGGGCCGCGGCGGAGGCGGACGCGGCGACCTACCGGTATGAAACCGTACGCGTCAACGCGGCATCGTATGTGTTGGCCGGCATCGACGTCGACGCGACGCGCGCGCTCAACCGGCATTGGGTCGTCGACGGCGACTGGCCAAGCGATGGGCAGGTATTGGTCGGTTCGGATGCGGCCGAAGCGATGAGCCTGCAGATCGGCGACACCGTGACCATCGGATACCGCGCGGACAATGCGGGCGCTCCCGGCGACGCCGGCGGCGGAACCTCGTCGGAGGATTCCTCGGGCAGCGTCGCGGGGCAGATGAGGGACGGCCGTGTGTCCACCGACATCCTGGAAACCGACGGCGTCGGGTATCGCGTGGCCGGAATCCTGGAAACCGGCGGCAACGAGGACGGCATCATCTACGCGACCGTGGACGACGTCGTCGCGTTGGCAGGCGACCGTGGTCCAGACGTCATCGAATTCGCCTCACAGGCCGATGACGGGCATCTTGAAGCCCTCGCCGATGCGATCAACGACGGAGAACTGGGCGTGAGCGCACAGCGCGTATCCCGGATGACCTCGTCGAACCGCCGCATCATCGCCATGCTGCAGACGCTGTTCTGGTTCGTTTCGGCGGTGGTGCTCGCGCTGACGCTCGTGGGCGTATCGACCACCATGTCGTCGATCGTCTCCCAGAGGCGCAATGAGATCGGCCTGCGCAGGGCGCTCGGAGCCACAACGCGTTCCGTGGTGGCCGAGTTTGCCGCCGAATCGGCGTTGTATGGCATGGCCGGCGGCCTGTGTGGTGTCGGTTTGGGGTATGCGCTGGCGCGTGCACTGTGCCGGATGGTGTTCGACCGAACATTGGATTTCAGCGTGGCGTTGGGTTCCGCATCGGTGGCGCTGAGCGTGGCGGTGGCGGTGGCGGCGTCGACTCCGCCGATTCGGAACGCCACGCGCATTGACCCGGCCGTGGTGCTGCGGGAGGAATGACGGTCCATGACAGGTTTTCCGGCCGGACCGCAGGGCGACGAGTCGTTCGATCGGATTGCGATCTCGTTCATCCATTCACGACAGGGAAAGGACAAGGCATGTTACTGGAACTCGACCATATCTCCAAGATTTACGGCGAGCTCAACGCCGTTGACGATCTGAACCTGACCGTGCCGGAAGGACAGTGGCTGGCGATCGTCGGCTCGTCCGGTTCCGGCAAAACCACGCTGATGAACATCATCGGGTGTCTGGATTCGCCCAGCCGCGGTTCGGTGACGTTGGAAGGGCGGCGACTGGAGGACTTGAACGCCGCGCAGCTGGCCGACGTGCGCAAGAACGTGATCGGCCTGGTGTTCCAGAAGTTCCATCTGGTGCCGCATCTGACGGCGGTGGAGAACGTGATGGTCGCTCAGTACTATCATTCGGTGGTTGATGAGGTGCAGGCCATGGCGGCGCTTGAACGGGTGGGACTGAAGGAGCGTGCCCATCATCTGCCCGCCCAGCTGTCCGGGGGCGAGCAGCAGCGTGTGTGCATCGCGCGGGCGTTGATCAACTGCCCGAAACTGGTGCTGGCCGACGAACCGACCGGCAATCTCGACGAACGCAACGAGCGCATTGTGCTCGACCTGTTCCGCCAGCTGCATGAGCAGGGCACCACCATCATCGTGGTGACGCATGACGCGTTGGTCGCCTCCTGCGCGCAACGAGAGATCATGCTCAACCACGGCGTGCTGGTGGGGGAGCGGTGGAACGACGAAACGGCCCGGCTCGCGTATGAGGCGGCGGGCGGGCGACCGGCATCCACCGGGGCGCAGGTGGAGGGCGCGCAGACAGGGGAGACGGCAATGGCGTTCGCCGACCCGACCAAGGCCGCGAAAACCGGGGCGTGAGTACAGACGGAATAGGTGCGGCAGCCGGGGACGGAGAGACTGAACCACGCCGGAGGGCCGCGTCGGTTTGTCGGTTCGACAGTAACGGTGTGACGACGAACGGAAAGGATATGCGATATGGAACGGAACGCAGTGGCGTTCACCGGCCGCGCAATCGGCGTGACGGTGGCCGGTTTGGCGGTGACCGCCGCCCTGTTGGGTGGGTGCGGCGAACCCAAAGCCGTGCCGATGGACGACGAGTTCGCCGGGAATTCCGGGCAGTCGGCGGATTCGGGGATGACAGGAACGGGCACCGCCGAAGATGCGGGCGACGGTGGGGCGTCGGACGGTTCTGACGGCGGGAATGGCGGAGCCCGGCGGGATACCGGCGTCTACGCCGACGGCACCTATGCGGTCAAAGGCCAGTATGGGCCGGTCGGCGAGGACACCATCGACGTGTATCTGACCATTGCGGACGGTGCCGTCACCGATGTTGATGTCGTCGGACACCCGTTCACCACCATCTCCAGGCACCATCAGGAGGCGTTCGCCGAAGCCGTGCCCGGCGTGGTGGTGGGCAAGCCGCTCGAAGGGTTGAAGGTGGACAAGGTGGCCGGTGCCAGCTGGACGTCGGACGCATTCAACGCCGCCCTTGACGTGGCGAGGCAGGAAGCCTCCGTCGTCCAGTAGCGCGCGGGTCGGTCGCAGCTCATCCGATGAGCTTGGTGCGTTCCAGCTGCTCGCCGAACCGGCGGTTCAGCCCGATCAGCGGCTTGCGCAGCAGCAGGCCGAGCAGCAGCAGCGGCGGCACGAACAGCAGCAGCCTGCTCAGTTCCATCCAATAGTCGTTCTGGTAGATGCCGGCGATCGCGGCGCGCATCGCGTTGATCGCGTGCGTGATCGGCAGGAACGGGCTCAGCCGTTGCATGAACCCCGGCAGCACCTGCAGCGGGTACGAGCCGGCCGACCCGGACACCTGGAACACCAGCATCAGCATGCCGATCGCCTTGCCGATGTTGCCGAAACTGACCACCATCGTGTAGATGAAGAACGCGAACACCAGTCCGCCCACCCAGCCCGAGAGCATGAACAGCAGCGGGTGCACGGCCTGCACGCGCAGGAACAGCAGGCTGCCCGCGCAGCTGACCGTGCTCTGCAGCAGCGAAATCAGCGCGAACACGCCGAAGCGTCCCAGGAACACCTGATGCGGCCGCAGCCGGCGGAACCGCCGCCGCTGCTCGTCCGCCAGCGAGGTCCTGACCGCCAGGGCGATGAGGATCGACGCGGTCCACAACGGGATGAACGTGTAATACGGCGCCATGCCCGAACCGAAATTCGCCACCGGGAACACGGCCTTGCGATCCAGTTCGACCGGTGCGGCCAATGCGGAGGCCAGCGAGGATGCGTCCTCGGCGAGCAGCGAACGGACGGCGTCGGCGTCGCCGCTCGTCAATGCGTCGGCCAGGTCGTCATGGAAGGTGGTCAGCCCGGCGCCGGCCTCGCGCAGGTGCGCGGCGGTGTCGTCCAGCATCGTGCGGATGTCCGCCACCGTGGCGCCGGCGTCCGCCGCGGCGCCGTCCAGTGTGGAGACCGTGGAATCCAACCGTTGCGTGTCCTGATCCAGCACGGAGGAGGCGTCCCGCACGGCGGCGGTGAGTTGGTCGACCTGCGGGGCGATGTCGGCCGCGAACCCGTCCGAGACGTCGGTGACGGATGCGACGGCCTGGTCGATGAGCGTGCGGATCTGCTCCCGCTGTCCGAGCGCGGCGTCGGCGTCCCGCGTCACCGTGTCGGCGGCCGTGGTCAACGCCGTGGCCAGCGTGTCCAGCTGGTCGGCGGTGCGCTGCAGCGCGTCCGCCGCGGCCGTCAGGTCGGGGTTGTCGGCCGCGCCCGGCAGTCCCAGCAGCGTATCGTGCAGCTGCCGGTAGAGCGCCGCCTGGTCGCTCGCCGCGGAGGACTGCTGACGCAGCGCGTCGGCGGTGGCCGTGGCGTTGCCCTGCGCGTCGTCGAACACCGTGTCGAGGTCGTCGCGCACGCCGGTGAACCCGTCGGCGCTGGCGGACAGCGCGTCCGTCACCGTGCCCGCGGCCGCCGAGAGCGCGTCGGCCGTGTCGCGGACCGCCTGACGGGCGTCGCCCAACGGTTCGGCGTCGTCGTCGATGGCCGTGGCGGTCTGCCCGACCAGCGCCGACGAGCTCTCCAGCAGCGACTGGGCCGTGTCGGTCAGCGCGCGGTAGGTGGCGAGGGAGTCGGCGGTGTCGTTCAACTGGGCGGCGAAGTCGGCGATGTTGGCCTGGAAATCGTCCATCGCGTTCCGGGCCTCGGGGCGGTCGAGCTGCCGGACCAGCGCCGCGGCGATGTCCAACGCGGTGCCCGTCAGCGTTTCGGCGAACATCTCGTTGACCTGCGCGGCCACCTCGTCGGCGCCCGCACCTGTCAGGTTCGGGGCGACCGCGTTCTTCTTCTCGTTGCTGTAATACTCGATGACGGCGTGGTGCGCGTCCTCGGTGAAGAACGTCATCATCGTGGCGCTGAAATCCTTCGGGATCACCAGCGCGGCATAGTATTCCCCGGACTTCGTGCCCTCGATCGCGTCCTGCCGCGTGGTGAACGTCCAATCCAGCTGCGAGTCGGCGCGCAGCTGGTCCACCACCTCGGCGCCGATCGACACACGGACCGGGATCAGGTCGGACTGGTAGCCCTCATCGTCGTTCGCCACCGCGAACCGCATCGCACCCATGTTGCCGAACGGATCCCAACTGGCGGCGATGTTGAACCAGGCGAACAGGCTGGGGATCGCCACCAGGCCGATCACGATGATCACGGAGACCACGTTGCCGGTGAGCCGGCGCACATCGTCCACGAACAGATGCCAGATATCCCTCATGCCCGGTGCCTCCCCTTGGAATCATGCAACCCGATCAGATCGGTTTCGACGATTCGGCGCGCGGCCTCCCGCGTGCGGTCCGCACGGCGTGCGCGCCTGCGCCGCCGCGCTCGGCGGGCGCGCATGCGGTCCAGATCGCGCAACGCCAGCTGCACGCGGATCTCCTCGTCGTCCAGATTGCCGAGCTCGACCTGCCGGCGCAGATGGTCGCGCATCAGCTCGATGCCCATCAGGAACGCGATGATCAGCAACACCCACACGGTCCACGCGCCCAGCATCGCCAGCTTGGCGTCCGTGGTCAGCGAGAACGTGACCGCCAGCACGACCGGCACCACGAACCCGGCGATCGTCGCGCCGCGCCGCAGCCGCGGATACAGCTCCTCGAACGCGGCCGCCCGCTGCACGATCGCCTCCCGATACTCCGCACGGTCGCCCAGCACGCGCAGGATCTGGCCGATCGGATACTCGTGGCCGCGCAGCGTCACCGGCTCGCCGTTGAGGATCCCGGCCTGGGCGATCTGCCGGGCGAACAGCCGGTTCACGTTCGTCAGCCGCGGCCGGACGCCGATGCCGACGGCGAACGCGACGGCGGCGAACACCAGCAGATGCGCCATGCTGGTCCACCAGACGTCGCCGTAGAACCCGCCGATCGTCTCGCGCAGGGCGTCGATCGCGTAGGTGAACGGGAAGAACGGGTGCAGGGCGCGGAAGAACCCGGGCATCATCTCGATCGGATACATGCCGCCCGCCCCCGGAATCTGCACGATGATCATCACCATGATCAGGGCCTTGCCCACATGCAGCAGCGTGGTGGCCAGCATGTACGCGACCGCGCTGTACGTCACCGAGGCGATCACCCCCGTGGCCACGAACGCGACCGGGCTGACCGTCTGCACGCCGATCACCAGATCGCCGACGGTCACGATCAGCCCCTGGGCGGCAGCCATGACCGCCAGCAGCAGCCAACGGCCCAGATACGCCTGGGTGGCGGTCAGGTCCTCGACGCCCTCGTCGTCGGCCTCCAGCTTCATCAGCGCCACCAGCATGAACACGCCCGCCCACATCGCCAGATTCGTGAACAGCGGGGCCATGCCGGAACCGTACGAGTTGACCGGATACACGACATGCTCGTCCAGCACGGTGGGGGAGAGCATGAAATCCGCGATCTTGCGCTCGTCGAGCGTGCCGTCCCCGCCGAACAGGGCGTCCAGCGTGCCGGCGGAGGACAACGCGTCCAAATCCGTGCGCAGCGTGCCCAGCCGGGTCTGCACGCGCGCCAGGGCGGCGTCGGTGTCGGACAGGGCGGTTGTCGTCTGCAGGAGCGCCTGGTCGAGCTGATCCACGATCAGTGACGCCTGGTCGATCAGCGTGCCCTGCGCTGACAGCTGGCCGCCGAGCGTGCCGCTCGCCGTGGATAGCGCACCCAGCCCGTTGCCGAGCGCGGGCCAAGCGTCGGCGTTCAGGGTGGACCGGGCCTGCGCGGAGGCGTCCAACGCCTGTTGCGTGGCCGTGCCCAGGTCGTCCGCCAGCGCGCCGGTGTCCGTGGCGGTGGCGCCGATGGTGCCGTTCAGCGCCGTTAGGCTTTCGATGGTGCCGTCCAGCGTCGTGTTCGCCTGTTGCAGCTGGTCGATGGCCTGCATGATGGTGCCTGACGAATCCGGCAGGGCTTCGGACAGGGCCTTCAGATTGTTCAGAAGCGTGGCGTTGCGGTCGGTGATGTCCTGCAGCGTGGCCAGGCTGCCGGCGACCTGGCCGTTGGCCGCGGTGATCGCTCCCGCCGCCGAGGCCAGAGCGCCCGTGGCCTTGGCATTGGCTTGGGAGAACAGGGCGTTGCCGGTGTCGAACGCCGTGGAGGCGGTGCCGACGGTCTGCCCGAGCGCGGTCCGCGTGGTGTCAAGCAGGCCGGAGAGGCCGTCCAGCCCGCTGGCGGCGTCGGCGCCGAGCCGGCGGACATCGTCGAGCGTGGCGCGCACACCCGTCAGATCCATCGGGTCGTCGGCATCGGTGACGTCGGCGATGGCGGAGCGGATCGAGGCGACGGCATCCTGCGCGTCAGCCAGCGCCCGGTCGGCCTTGGCGCGGGCGGCGTCCGCGGAATCCGACGCCTGGGCCTCGGCCTGGTTGACGGCCTGTGCCACCACCTCGCTGACGGTGGAGACGAACGTGGCGTTGACCTGACGGTCGACCGTGTTCGCGGCGGTGTCCGTGACCTTCGGCGCGATGGGACTGGCCTTCTCGTTGACGAAATATTCCAAGGAGGGCCGCCGCGCACCCCCGTCGGCGATCAGCTCCGCCAGCCGGTCGCTGAAATCCGCGGGGATGACGATCGCCGCGTAGGAACGGCCGGACCTCACATCCTCCATGGCCGAGTCCTCATCGACGAACACCCAGCCGAGTTCATGGTTCCCCTGCAGCGAGGCGACGATCTGGTCGCCCAGATTCGTGCCGGCGATCGGCTCCTTGTCGGTCCCGGCATCCAGATTGGCCACCGACACCTGCACATTGGCGGTGTTCCCATACGGATCCCAGAACCCGATGATGTTCACCCATGCATAGAACGCGGGCAACACGGCCAGACCGAACACAATCACCCACGCCGCCGGCACACGCAGCAGCCGTCGGACATCACGCACGACAATCGACCACACATTGTGCACAGGACACCCTCCCATCATCGGCCGCAACGGGAACGCGGCATCTCCGGTAGCATAGGCTTCTGGCGCATCACGCCGCATCGCGATTCACCCCAAGAGGGGGTGGCTTGGGCATGTCCATGGCTGCTGTCCGATTTTGGCGGCGAACTCCATCGTGAACGAGGGGGTGGCTTGGGCATGTCCGTGGCTGCTGTCCGATATCAGCCGCGGGAACGAGCGCCGCCGTGCCGCGCATCTGCTAGCGTGGGGGCAATGGAACCCGCAACGCACGATGAGACACCGGCCACCGCAGCCCCTGGGACCCCATCCCGCCGCCTGCCCGGCGACGTCAACGGCGATGGCCGCGTGGACATCGACGACCGCCGCCTGCCCCTCATCGCCCGCATCTACGGCGTCCTCGTCCTGATCAGCGGCATCGTTACCGTCCCCGGACTGACATTCATCGCCATCCGCGGCATCGTGGAAGTCCTGACCGGCGCCACCGGCATCGACGTGCTCGACCTGACCTTCATCCTGACCTGCATCCAAGTCGGCGTCATGCTCGTCTCCTCCTCCTGCATGGTGGTCTTCGGCGTATTCCTGCTGTGCAACCGCCGTAAACACGCAGCCCGATGGGCCTACGCCATCATTCCAATGACCATCGCCGAAGGCATGCTCTCCCTCGCGCTTGTCGGCGTCGGATGGAACCTCATCCCACCGATCGTGCAACTGGCCATCCTCACCACACTCTCCATCGTGCTCGATCCCGCATTGTTGGAGGAGCGCCGCCTGCAACGCACCCTCAAACGCATGGACGAACGCAGCGACTACGAGGAGGCGCTCGCCAAAGGCATGCTCGGTCGCGACCCCAGCGGCAAGGGATACATCGAACTCGAATTCTTCAACATCTTCTGGCTGTTCATGATCGGCTGCGTCTTCGGCCTGGTGGTCGAAACCCTCTACCACCTGGTGGTATGGGGCGAATGGCAGGACCGCGCCGGATTGCTGTGGGGGCCGTTCTCCCCGATCTACGGCTGCGGCGCGGTGGTCCTGACCGCATGCCTGAACCGGCTGTGGCGCTCGCATCCGCTGCTGATCTTCTGCGCCAGCGCGGTGATCGGCGGCGCGTTCGAATACTTCGTCAGCTGGTTCATGGAGGTGGCGTTCGGCATCACCGCATGGGACTATACCGGCAAATGGCTGTCGATCGACGGGCGAACCTCCGGCAAGTACATGGTGTTCTGGGGGTTCCTCGGGGTGGTGTGGATCAAGCTGCTGCTGCCGCGGATCCTGTGGCTGATCAACCGGATCCCGTGGAAGGTCCGGTATTCGCTGACCGCCGTGGCATTCGTGTTCATGCTCGTCAACGCCGCGATGACGCTGATGGCATTCGACTGCTGGTACGGCCGGGTGTCCGGCAACGAGCCGGACTCCCCGGTGACGTGGTTCTTCGCCGAGCATTACGACAACGCCTACATGGAGCACCGGTTCCAGACCATGTTGATCGACCCCTCGCGTTCCGGGCGTCTGTAGGCGAATGCGGCGGCCTGTCCGCGTAGCGTACACCGTGGGCCGTCTCCGGCCCGCGTTCCCTATAATGGGCGGCGACAGCGTTCTCGGGCGGCGAAGGAGGATCCCATGACCAACGCGATTGTGCTCATCGATGTGAAAAGCGGCAAGGCCAACGAGGCCGCCCGGGCCGTGGCGGAGATCCGCGGCGTGCGCGAGGTGTACTCGGTGGCGGGAGACATCGACCTAGTGGCCGTCATCAACGCGGACGACATCGACCAGCTGACCGAGATCATCCCCGGCGGCATCGCCAAGGTCGACGGCGTGACCCGTACCCGCACGCTCATGGCCTTCAAGACCTTCAGCAGCAGGGACGAGGCCGCCGCCTACGACCTCGGCCTCGACTGACGGGACTACACCCAGCGGTCGGACATGGCGAAGGAGTTGCGCATCAGGTTGCTGGACGTGTACAGCACACTGGCCAGCAGCTCGGTGGTGCGTCGCTGCAGATATTCCGCCATGGCCTCGTTCGCCTCGGTGAGCCGTGCCGCGGCCGCATCCATCCCATCCGTCGCGCCGGCACCTGCCAGTGCCGCGTCGGTGTCGAACACATGCCGGTGCCCGAAGCTGCGCACCTGCTCCGCATACTGCTCGATGGCGTTCGAGCATTCGATGTAATGCGGGTCCGCCATCGCGGCGATCATGCGGATCGACCAATAATACGAATCGGTGGACGGCTCGGCCGGCGTATCCCGCAGATAGGCGGGCGTATCCAGCACATTCGCATAGAACGGCGCCACCGCGTTGAACGGTCCCGAACCGAACGACACCCACATCACCGCGCGGTGCGTGGCCGGCACGTCGCCACGCAGCTCCATCGCCACCATATGCCCGGTGCGGTTGATGCCGATCGGACGGTAACGATGTCGCGACTCCGGCGTGCCCAGCGTGCCGTACGGGTCATACGGCGTGCCCTCGAAATGCGAGCTCATCAGGAAGTCCACGTCCTCGATGCTCACCTTGCGCTCCGGCTCGCGGCACCACGGGATGTCGTCCGAGGTCGGCGTGTACCGGGCGTTCGGGGAATCCCAGTCCTCGCCCGGGTTCAGGTACCGCTGCATGTACCAGGCGCGCGGCGTGTTGTAGATGTGATCCTTGGTGGTGGCGGTGCCGAAGGCCGCACGCGTGTCCAGATGGTGCGGGCCGCGGTTCATGGCCATATCAAGGTGATGACGCTCGATGAACTCGATGAGATCCGCGCTGCACATGTGCTCGCGCCGCTGGCCGAACGCGTCGTCCAGATCGAACTCGTCAATGCCCAACTGGTTGGGGATCGTGGCGTAGCAGTCGTCCGGCACACGGCGGGCGATCCAATGATGGCCGCCGATCGTCTCCACATACCAGATCTCGTCGGCGTCGCTGATCGCGATGCCGTTCGACTCGTACGTGCCGTAGCGCTCCAGCAGGCCGCCGAGCCGGATCACGCCCTCGCGCGCAGTCGTCACATACGGCAGCACCAGTGTGATGATATCCTCCTCGCCGATGCCGCCCGGCCGCTCCGGCACGTAATCGGCATCGCCCGGCTTCCCCTGCGCCGGACACAGCTCGACCAACGGATCGGCCGCAAGCACACGTTCGTTGACGGCAATCGTCTCGGTGGCGCTCATCGCCACATTGCGCTCGTTGACGCCGGCCTCCGCCAGCACACCGCGGTTCGGCAGCACGTTCGGCGCGATCGTGTACCGGCACGGATCATCCGGCAGATCGATCTCGACATGGCTGAGCACCGAACGGTAACGACGCGGCTGGTCCTCGGGACGGACCACAACGAACCGTTTCGGATCGTAACGGCCCGACCCCGAGTCGTCATCGCGCGCGATAATCGTCGCCCCGTTGTAGCTGGCCGCTTTTCCAATCAATATCGTGGTACAAGACATAGGATGCCACTGTAGTCCCAGTGGCGCACAGCACGGGGGATTATCGCCCCGACTAGTCGCCCAACTGCCTGAGCAGCGACGCCACATGCCCCTTGGCCCGCACGTTATACCGCGCCAGCACCACGTGCCCGTCCGGACCCACCACCACGGTCGAGCGGATCACCCCCACATGCACCTTGCCGTACAACTTGCGCTCGCCATACGCGCCATACGCCCGATGCACCGCGCAATCCGGATCGGACAGCAGCGGGAACGTCAGATGATCGCGCTCGCGGAACCGGGCGAGCGTGGACGGCTCGTCCTTCGAGATGCCGACCACCTCATAGCCGGCGGCGGTCAGACGGTTGAGGTTGTCACGGAAATCGCAGGCTTCGGTGGTGCAGCCGGGCGTCATGGCGGCGGGGTAGAAGTAGACGATGACGTTGCGGCCGCGCGCCAGCAGGTCCGTGAGCCGGAGCGTGGAACCGTCGTCGGCGGTGAGGGAGAAGTCCGGGGCCATCTGGCCGGGTTCGAGGCGGACCGAATCGTTGTGCTCTGTCATGGCTCCCACTGTATACGGTTCGCCGCGGGGAGCGGGGTTTATCCCCGAGCGGAACGGTGCAACGATGTATCGGCGAGGCCGGGGCGATTTGCTAAAACGTTTAGCACGGCCTAAGATGCATCATGTCCACATGACACAGCGGAACGGCGACGACGCCTAGCAACCGCGCACCCGGCACCCTGACCCGAGGATAACGGCATCCCCGTCGGTGCCTGACGCGTAAGCCACCGGCTCGATGACGAGACGTCGATGGTGTAATGACGCATCGTCTCCACTGCGCCATCAACCCTACGCATATCAAAGGGGTGAATCAATGTCCGAGACAGACAAGAAGCCGGCCGGGAACAAGGGTCTGCAACGAAGCCTGAAACTGGTGTTCGTGTATACCGTTGCCACCGGTTCGATCTTCACCTATGTCAGCTATTGGGACTCCGTGTTCTTCGGGTACTGCGGATCCGGCACGTTCCTGGCATTCGCGCTGATGACCGTGGCGATCCTGCCGACCGCGCTGGTTTACAGCGAGATTTCGTCGATGTTCAAGACCGCCGGCGGTGAGCTGATCTACAACACCGTCGGGTTCAACAAACACGTCGGATTCCTGGCCTCGTGGCTGATCATGGCCGCCTGGATCTCCGTGCCGCCCGCCGTGGTCATGGCCGTGGCCACGTTCATCAGCAAGCTGTTCGGCCTGAACCTGAGCTTCGGCACCACCATGATCATCGCCGTGGTGTTCCTCGTGCTCGTGTTCATCATGAGCATGCAGGACATCCAGTTCCTCGTCAAGGCGCAGGCCACCTGCCTGTTCGCCAACATCATCACCACGCTCATCACCGCCGTGCTGATCCTGACCTGCGGACACTGGAGCTTCTCGAACATCGTGGAATCGTTCGGATTCACGAACATCGACCCCTCGCTGGGCATCCCCGGCTGGATCATCGGCATGGCCCTGCTGATCACCCCGTACTTCGGCTTCGAAACCGTGCCCCAGATGGTGGAGGAGGGCGACTTCCCGACCTCGAACGCCAAGAAGGCCATCTGCGGTTCGGTCATCACCTGCGGCGCGATCTACGCGATCTTCTTCTTCTGCGTGGCCGGTCTGGCCCCCGCCGACGAACTGCTGGCGGGCGACGCGGCCAACGGCTTCATGACCATCACCGCCATGCAGAATATCCTCGGTTGGCGCTTCTGGCCGGTCGTCTACGGCCTGGTGTCCATCCTGATGGGCATGACCGCCTCCATCCTGGGCTTCTGGATGTCCACCGTGCGCATGCTGTATTCGATGGGCAAGAAGAACTTCCTGCCGGAGGCCTTCACCAAGGTCAACAAGCATCAGCAGCCGATCCTGCCGAACATCTTCCTGCTGGTCATCAGCCTGGTGTTCATCCTGCTGCAGAACGCCGGCACGTTCATGAACGACTTCTTCAACCTGATGTCGTTCGGCTGCGCCTGCGCCTACGCCATCACGATGGTCTCGGCCGTGCGCATGCGCCACAAGCATCCCGAGTGGTACAAGAACAACAAGAACGTGGTCAAGGGCGGCGATTTCTTCCGCATCCTGGCCATGGTCATCATGATCGCCATCGCGTTCTTCTGCACGCTCGGCCAGGGCGTCGGCTCGTGGATCTCGTTCGGCGTCTATCTGGGCGTCGGCGTGCTGATCTGGCTGTGGATGGTCTTCGTCCGCTGGAAGAAGACGTCGGTCGTCATCGAAACGCCGGACGGCGAACAGGAATTCTGATCTCAACCCAATCCGTAGCCGCAAACCAACATCAACATACAAAGGAGTTATCACCATGGTTCAGGGCAAGCTCGAAGGCAAGGTCGCCATCATCACCGGCGCCGCGGCCGGACTCGGCGAGGGCATTGCGGAGACGTACGTCAAGTACGGCGCGAAGATCTGCATGGTCGACCTCGACCCGAACGTGGACAAGACCGCCGAGCGCATCCGCGGCATGTATCCGGACGCCCAGATCATCACCGTGGTGGCCAACGTGGCCGACAAGCAGCAGATGATCGACGCGGCCGCCAAGACCAAGGAGGCCTTCGGCTCCCTCGACGTGGCCTGCTGCAACGCCGGCGTCTGCCGTCTGGCCCCGTTCGAGGAGATGACCGACGAGACCCGCGACTTCCACATCGACGTCAACATCAAGGGCGTGTGGAACACCTGCCAGGCCGCCATCCCGTACATGCTCGAGGAGGGCAAGGGCGCGATCGTCATCGCCTCCTCGGTGACCGGCGACATCGTGGCCGACGCGGGCGAGGCCGCCTACGCCATGACCAAGGCCGCGCTGGTCGGCCTGACCCGATGCCTGGCCGTCGAATACGCGGACCGCCACATCCGCGTCAACTGCTCGCAGCTCGGCTACGCGCGCACCCCGATGGTGGAGAAGATGGCCGTCGAATCCAACCCGGAGGATCCGGAGTCGGCAATCAACGACATCGCGGTCGGCGTGCCGATGAAGCGTCTGGCCAAGCCCACCGAGGTCGGCGAGCTGTTCGCGTTCCTCGGCTCCGACGAGGCCAGCTATCTCACCGGTTCGCAGGTGGTCATCGACGGCGGCAGCACCCTGCCCGAGACGATGAGCATCGGCACCAACTGATTAGTCCGCATCGGTCCCTTTGACGCATATGAGATCCGTTCCCATGCGCCAAAGGGACCTTTTGATGCCCGCCCAATGGGCGGATAATGGGTGTATGAACGATCGACCCCGCGCGCTGCACCTCAAGGCCTGCCGCTTCGGCGTGACCGTGCTCAAGGTGTTCTGGTGGACCACGTTGGTTGCCGTCATCGCCCTCGCCGCCGCGTTGGCCGCCGTCATCGCCGGTCCGTGGCCAATCGGACCCTGGCTCGGCTGCACGGCCGTCGTCGCGGCGGTCGAGACCATCGTGTTCTGGACGGGCATCGTCACCGTCTATCTCTCATCGGTGCAGCTCGGTCTCAAATGGCGGGTCATCGGCGTCCTCTGCGGGTGGATACCCATCGCCAACCTCATCGCACTCCGGCGGATCATCCGCATCGTCGAGTGTGAAGTCATCTTCGAAACGGCCAAGGAACAGCTGAACGCCAGCCGCGCGCAACAACGCGTCTGCGCCACCCGATACCCGATCCTGCTGGTGCACGGCGTCTTCTTCCGCGACTCCAATCTGCTCAACTACTGGGGGCGAGTGCCCTCCGAACTGGAACGCAACGGCGCCACCGTGCTGTACGGCAACCACCAATCCGCCGCATCGGTGCCGGACAGCGCCCGGGAACTGGCCGAACGCATCCGCGGCATCGTGGCCGAAACAGGGTGCGGCAAAGTCAACGTCATCGCCCACTCCAAGGGCGGGCTGGACCTCCGGTACGCGATCGCACGGTACGGCATCGGACCATTGGTCGCCTCGCTGATCACCATCAACACCCCGCATCGCGGCTGCGGGTTCGCCGACTATCTGTTGGGGCACATCCCCGCGGCCGCCCAGCAGCGGGTCGCCTCGGCCTATAACGCCGCGGCGCGGCGGCTGGGCGACCGTGCCCCGGATTTCATGGCCGCGGTGCATGACCTGACCCAGGCGGGCTGCATGCGGCTCAACGCGGCGATGGGCGATCTGGACGAGCCGCCGGCGGGCATCGTATGTCGCAGCGTCGGCTCGCGGCTGGTCAAGGCGACGCACGGCAAGTTCCCGCTGAATTTCACCTATCCGCTGGTCGCCTGGTTCGACGGGCCGAACGACGGGCTGGTGGCACGCGATTCGTTCCCGTGGGGAGAACGGTTCATCTGGTTGGAGCCGACCGGACGGCGCGGCATCTCGCATGCCGATATGATCGATCTGAACCGTGAGAACATCGAGGGATTCGATGTACGCGAGTTCTACGTGCAACTGGTGGCCGAGCTCAAGACACACGGATTGTGAGCGTCCCGCGGTTACGCCGGCCATGTGGCCGCACGGCCGCGGGGTGACGGTGTAGGGTGTGCATATGCGACATACGGAGGAGGTACGTCGGCGTATGGCAAGGTTGGGTGGGGCGTCGCATGCGGTGCCCCTGCGGAAGAAGGGGGAGCAGGACATGGGCGATGAGGGTTGGCTGGCTCGTCACGGCCTGTACTTCTGGTTTCTCGTCATCAGCGGCGTATGCCTGGTAGTGAATCTGGTCGATGGCATGGTGCTGATGAGCCACGGGCCGTCGGTCGGCATCGGCGTCCTGCTGGTGGTGTGCGTTGTGGCGGATCTGTGGATGGCGGTGCGACCCCGCATCGGCTGTTGGGCCGTGTTCCTGGTGCTGCTGGCGGGAACGCTTTCCCCGGTGCCGTTCCCCGCGTCGTATCTGTTGTCCTGCCTGGCGGCGGCGGGATTCCTCGGCTATCTGGGTACCATGCTGGGCGTGGCCGCCTGCGTTCCGGGAGTGTTGTACGCCGTGCTGCTTGCCGTGCTGCGCCATCAGGAATACCGGCCGGGGCAGGGGACCCCGTTGTCATTTGCATTGCTCTGCGTCATAGCCGCGTTGGCCGGCATCTCGCTCCGGCTCACACGGCAGAGGGATACGGGGCGCATCCGTCGTGCGGCGGCAGGCAGAAACGCGCAAACCGCGCGCCGACTGCACGATTACACCACCAATGACCTGTGTTCCATCATCATGATGACCGACAGACTCGAACACGGGGAAGTGGGCGTTGGCCAGGCCGGCGGGCAAATCCGTAATCTGGCCACATCCGCATTGGAACACACCCGTACGGTCATCCGAACGCTGGAATCATCGCTTCCCGACGACGGGGAGCCCAGTGAACCGCAGGATTTCACCCGTCAGCTCGGCGGCATCGCCTCGGAACAGCAACGAAGCCTGAGCCTTATGGGGTTTCAGGGGAGCATATTAGTGCCGACCCATCTGGCGTGGGAGCCGGATCCGGAACGCGGTGATATGATCTGCGGGCTGTTGCGGGAACTGGCCGGCAACATCGTCAAGTATGCCTCGCCGTCTGGCGGCTACACCATTTCGGTGATGCAGACGGGCGAGGCGATTATCGTGTCCGCGCTCAACGCGCACTCGCAGAGCGGAACGGTGGGGTTGTCAAGTGGTTTGCGGCGGTATCGGGAACTCGTGGATCGTGACGGCGGCACATGGAGCCAGTCGGATGACGGGACCACGTGGAGTCTGCACGTCGAACTCCCGAGAAGCGCGATGGCGTCACAGGCCGAAGATATCGCATAGCCACTGGAACGCCGGCGAGCATTCCAGATACAGCGGGGCTGCCGAATATCCGTCAGCTCCCGGAGCGTCGGTTTCCGCGCAATAGGCCGACGGTGCGGAAACCAACGCGAACAGCACCGCCGTGGCGGCCGCGCAGAGAGCCTTCGTCTTCAGGGGTTTCTTCATAGCTTCTCCCTGCTTGAGGATTGTGTGGTGCGGGGCGGTACTGCAACGCGTCCGCGGGAACCGGCGGTGGGCCGCAGACTGCTGGGATACCGTCGTCTGCGAGTATATCCACCGCGCACGCCGCCAACCCCCTTGCGGATTCTAGAAAGAAGTGCAATACCTGCCTAGAGTTGGAGGTGTTGCACTTTTTTCTAGAACCCGCAGGATTGTGTCATGCGCACGATGACATATCATGACCTTAAAGCCATCCTCCGAGGAGGAAACGGAAGTGGGGGCCGGACACCCTGTGCATCATGGGGGCCGGCTCCTGCGTTTGTGACGGGTGAAAGTACACGTCCGGTCTCGGGATTGGGCATATAGGCTCGGACGCTGAATGCGGTAGCTGGGACTGGCGGAGCTAATCACAACCTGTAGGAATGGCCAAGAGGAGCCGGATTATCGCCAGGGGCTAGTGCCATGCTTGGGAAAACGAAAGAACCCCGGCCGACGTGCGGCCGAGGTTCCTCGTTGCTCCGGTACCCCCCGTGGGATTCGAACCCACAACCCACGACTTAAAAGGACGCTGCTCTAACCGTTGAGCTAGAGGGGCAACAAACTCACATTATACAACGCGACGCGCCGAAGAGGCAAACGCAGTGCATGCCGCCGCCACGCCGCACCATACTGCGACCGTCAAGCCGGCGAATCCATCCGCGGCAAGCAAGCGGCAAGCAATACGGGGCCGCCACAGGCAACGGACTCCGCGGATTCAAGGGCTGCGGCACCCTCGGCGCGCAATCCTCTGCGCTTAGTTGAATCCGACCACCAGATTCGCCACGCGGTAGCCCACGCGAATCATCCACCGTCCGACCGGGCCGCGCAGGTTGAGTGCGCGGGAGATCAGCTTGCGCCGCACATCGTGGTAGATGCCGGGCGAGGTCCGGCGGATATTCTCCCACAGCTCATCCTTGACCTTGTAGTTCTCCGGCTTGCGCGAAAGGATGAGGAACACGCTGGTCACCGAGCTCTCGATGGCCAGGAAGTGAATCATGTACCGGTACAGTCCGTCCGGCACGGTGCCGCGTTCCGGCGTGGCCGCCAGCATGCAGCGGTTGACCAGCTGCAGCTGGTTGACGCGGCGGATCATCACGTCGGTCTGCACGCTCTGCCCCTCGCGGCCGATGAAATAGTGGTAGAACGGCACGTCGAGGTACATCAGCGTCTTGACCCACGGGAACGGGTGGTACGAGTAGATGAAGTCCACGTAGAACGTGTGTTCCGGCAGCTGCATGCCGGAGGCGCGCACGACCTCGGTGCGGAAGGTCAGCGTGTGCATGATCATGTACTGCGCCACGCTGAACCGGCCGAGATCGTCCCAGGTGAGTACACGGTTCGGCTTCATCACGTGCTTGAAATCGACCACGTGCTTGACGCGCTTGCCGACCTTGTCGTACACGTAGTCGGTGACGAGCAGATCGATCGGCGCGCCGCTGGCCACCTGCGTGCGCAGTGTCTCCATCACCCGTTCGAGCGCCTCCGCGCCGATCCAATCGTCGGAATCCACCACCTTGACGTACACGCCGCTCGCCTCGGCCACACCGGTGTTCACCGCGCCGCCGTGGCCCTTGTTCTCCTGGTGGATGGCGCGTACGATGCCGGGGTATCGCCGCTCGTATGCGTCGGCGATCTGCGGGGTGTTGTCATGGGAGCCGTCGTCCACGATCAACACTTCGATGTCGTCGTTGCGCTGCGCTGCGACCAACGATTCGATGCACCGGCTGAGGTAGGTCTCCATATTGTATGCAGGCACCACGAAGGTGATGGTTTTGGCAGTGTTCTGCTCCATAATGCTAGGTGTTCCTCGGTTGTTGGCCGTAAGGGGCCGGTCGGTTTGCTCTATCTGGTTCCAACGTAGCACTTCGCGCATCGACATGCGCGGCGGCTGCGGTGAATCATCCCCTGAAATTATGCAGGGGAGACCCGGAATGCACCCCCGACGTCGTCCGGGGTCAGTTCCGGGTCGGTTCCGGATCGGGTGCGTCGTCCTCGTCGTGCAGATCCGGCGCGGCATCCGTGTCCGTCACCGGTTCGACGGTGATGATGGCGGACGACGGCAACACGGCGGTCTGCACGGTGTTGCGCTTGGCCTTGGCCCCCTCGAACCGCAGCGTGGGCTTGGCCTCCAGCCGTGACAGGCCATGCCACGCCAGATTGACGATATGCGCGGCCAGCTGTTCCTTGCTGATTTTGCGCTGGTCCGCCCAGTACTGTCCGGTGAACACGGTCATGCCGACGAGCATCTGCGCATAGTACGGCACACCCTTGGTCGGCAGTTTGCGCTGCTTGAACGAGACGACCAGCAGCTCCTCGACCTTCATGCTGACCTCGCCCAGCAGCGAGCTGAACGAGCCGGCCGGGTCGGTGGACGGCGAATCGCGCACGAGCACCTGGAAGCCTTCGGCATTCTCCTCGATGTAGGTGAGCAGCGCCAGCGCCGTGCGTTCCACGATCTGTCGCGGATGGTCGGAGGGGGTGGCCAGCGCGGACGACAGGGCCTCGGTCAGCGCCCGCATCTCGCGATCGACCACCACGGCGTACAGCCCCTCCTTGCCGCCGAAGTGCTCGTAGACAATCGGTTTGGACACCTTGGCGCTCGCCGCGATCTCCTCCACGCTGACCGCCTCGAACCCCTTGGATGCAAAGAGCGAACGTCCGATGCGGATAAGCTGTTCGCGCCGCTGCAGCGACGTCATACGAGAGGAATTGGCCATGTGCACCAGTGTAGGCGGATGCGTGCCTAGCCTCTGTCCGTTGCGGTTTTTAGGCTTGGTGTCATGGAACCGAATGTGATCATCGGCATTGTAGCCGCCATTGTTGTTATCGCCGTCATCGCGATTGTCTGGTATCTGCACTCCCGCCGTTCCGCGGATCGCAAGGCGCAGCAGGAACAGTCGCCGACCGCCGCCGTCGGCGACCAGCGGGTTTCCGATCGGGAACCGGGCCGGCCCGAGTCGGCGGAACCTGAGGCCCCCGGGCAGTCCGCAACGTCGGCCTCCGCCGGCAACGTGCCGGAGCCGAGCGCCGTGAAGGAACCGGCCGCAGCGCCTGCCACCGGGACGCCAACCCCCGTCCAACCCGCGTTGGACAAGCCGGAAGGCGCGCGCTCCCGCATCGAACGGCTGCGCGCCAAGCTTGCCAGGTCGTCGAATCCCTTCGGCAAGGCGCTGTTCAACATCCTGGCCAAGGACAACCTCTCCGAAGCCGATTGGGAGGACGTGGAGGATACGTTGCTGCTCGCCGACGTCGGCGCCGAAGCCTCCGCGCAGCTGGTCGACGAACTGCGCACCGATTCGCGCATCACCGGCACCGCCGACCCCGCGCAGGTGCGTGAGGCGTTGCGTTCCAAACTGCTCGACCTGGTCGGTCCGGATATGGACCGTCGACTCAATGCGAGCAAGGAGGGTGCGAACACGCCGTCCGTCATCATCATGGTCGGCGTGAACGGCACCGGCAAGACCACGACCGCGGGCAAGCTGGCCCGGCTGTTCGTGGCCGATGGCAAGCGGGTGATGATGGGCGCGGCCGACACGTTCCGCGCCGCGGCCGCCGACCAGTTGGAGACGTGGGGCGCCAAGGTCGGGGTGCCGGTGGTCCGTTCCGACAAGGACGGCGCCGACCCCGCGTCGGTGGCGTTCGAGGCCGCCGCGCGCGCGAAGGACGAGCACGCCGACGTGCTCATCATCGACACCGCTGGTCGTTTGCAGAACAAGGCGAACCTGATGGACGAGCTGGGCAAGATCCGCCGCGTGACCGAGAAGAACCTGCCGGTTGACGAGGTGCTGCTCGTGCTCGACGCCACCACCGGGCAGAACGGCATGGCCCAGGCCAAGGTGTTCGCCGAGGCGATCGGCATCACCGGCGTGGTGCTCTCCAAGCTGGACGGCTCCGCCAAGGGCGGCATTGTGATCTCCGTGCAGAAGGAGCTGGGCGTGCCGGTCAAACTGGTCGGCCTGGGCGAGGGCCCCGATGATCTGGCCCCGTTCGATCCGGAGGGATTCGTGGACGGCATCCTGGCCTGAGCGGCGCCGGACGCCGTCGTCCCCCATCGACGGGTGTCGGACGACATCGGTTCCCCCACCGCCGGCCCGGTGGTTGTCGCCGGGTCGGGCGGTTGCCGGGCCTGACGGTCGCCCGCGCCTCCGTCGGGAGTCCGCATCGCGGACGGTGCTCGAACGGGGGTCTCCAACGTCGTCACATACACGCAACAATCGCCTCCAAACGGCGGCAACTGGCGAAAAACTCCGGCGCGCTGCCCCCTTCGGGTGCCGTCCGTGGTCCCTGGAACGTAATCATCCAGAAACACAACGTAACGTGTTGAACATCGGACGGACGTTTGATACCGAACGTCGGTGTTCCGACGGACGGCCGATGCGGTCGGCCCGTCCGTCCGGGCGACGAACTGATATGACATTGCAATAAGAGAGGGAGGTAGAACATGGACACCGGAGCTGCCGCATGGCTGTTGACTTCCGCGGCCCTCGTTTTCCTCATGACGCCGGGTGTGGCGTTGTTCTATGGCGGCATGGTGCGAGCCAAGGCCGTGCTGAATATGTTGATGCTGTCCGCCGCGGCGCTGGCGGTCACCATGGTGGTCTGGGTGCTGTGGGGCTGGTCGATCTCCTACGCGGGCAATGACGTGGCCGGCATCTTCGGCGACCCGGTCACCGGCTTCCTGCTGCGCGATTCGATGACCGCGCAGGACGGCGTGTTCACCGCCGTCGATACGTCCGGCGCGTACCCGGGCAGCATCGACGTGGCATTCCAGGCCGCGTTCGCCATGATCACCGTGGCATTGATCTCCGGCGCGCTGGCCGAACGCATCAAGTACAGCACGTGGATGATCTTCGTGGCGCTGTGGATTACGCTGTGCTACTGCCCGCTGGCCCACATGGTGTGGAACGGCGGCCTGCTGTCCCCGGATGGCGCGATCTCCCAGGCGATCGGCGCCTCCGCCCACGATTTCGCGGGCGGCACGGTCGTGCACATCAACGCCGCAGCCGCCGCGCTGATCGTGGTGCTCATCATCGGTCGCCGTAAGGGATTCGGCACGCAGCCGATGCGTCCGCACAACGTGCCGATGGTCATGCTGGGCGCGTTCCTGCTGTGGTTTGGCTGGTTCGGTTTCAATGCGGGCTCGGCGTTCGCGGCCAACGGCACCGCCGGATACGCCTGGGTGAGCACCGCCGTAGCCGCGGCCGCGGCCATGCTGGCCTGGGGCTTCACCGAGAAGATCCGCTCCGGCCATTACACCGCCATGGGCGCGGCCTCGGGCATCGTGGCCGGTCTGGTGGCCATCACCCCGGCCGCCGACGTGGTCTCCCCGTTGTGGGCCATGGTCATCGGCGCGGTCGCCGGCATCGTCTGCTGCTTTGCCTGCGGCCTGAAGTTCAAGCTCGGCTATGACGATTCGCTCGACGTGGTCGGCGTGCACGGCGTCGGCGGTCTGATCGGCACCCTGCTGATCGGCCTGTTCGGCGAGGGCACCGGCCTGCTGGCCGGCGGCGACTGGCGTCAGCTGGTGGTCCAGCTGCTGGTGGCGCTGGTGGCCATCGGATTCTCCGCGGTGGTGACGGCGATCATCGCGTTCGCGTTGGAGAAGACGATCGGCTGGCGCGTGACCGAATCCCAGGAGATCGGCGGCATCGACCTGGCGGACCAGGGCGAGCGCGCCTACGACTTCGCTGGCACGGCCAGCTCCGTTCTCAAGGAGGTGAAGTGAGATGAAGCTCATCACGGCCATCATCCAGCCCCATAAACTCGACGAGGTCAAGACCGCGTTGTCCGCGGCCGGCGTGCACGGCATGACGGTGTCGGAGGCGAACGGCTACGGCCGTCAGCGCGGCCATACCGAGATCTATCGCGGTGCCGAATACACGGTGGACCTGATGCCGAAGATCCGTTTGGAGATCCTTGCGGATGACGCGGACGTGCAGGTGCTGGTCGACGCGATTGTCAAGGCCGCCGCCACCGGCACGATCGGCGACGGCAAGGTGTGGGTCGCGCCGCTTGATTCGGTGACGCGCGTGCGCACCGGCGAGACCGGTTCGGCCGCTATCTGACGGCCGGCTTCGTCCGGATGATTATGGTGGATCCCCGCACGCCGATGGTGTGCGGGGATTCCTTGTTGATGAGGCGCGGTTCGGGGGAGCCGCTGTGGTTGTTGCTGATATGGTGCGGGCGGTCGGGGCGTGGTTCGGCGTCGGTGTTGCGCCCGCAAGGTGAGGAGTCCGATATGAGTGCCGTGGATGGGCTGAAGGCGCGGTTCCTGGAGCTGAGCGCCCCGGATGCGGACGGCGTATACCGTGATGGCGCGAGCAAGCGTCGTGCACGCACCGCGCTGGCGATGGACCGGTTGCGAGCGTTGTGGGACGAGGCGTGCGCGGCGACATCGTTCGTGGTGCCGGACCGCGGCGTGGGATTGGCCGCCACCGGTTCCCTGTCCCGTGGACAGATCGGTCCGTGTTCGGACCTGGACCTGGTGCTCATCCACGATGGGCATGTGCTGGATGAGCGTCAGATCACCGAGCTGGCGAATCTGCTGTGGTATCCGCTGTGGGACAGTGGTCTGGATCTCGACCATGCCGTGCGTTCCCGCGCGCAGTGCGAGGCGGTGACGGACCATGATCTGCCGGCGGCCACCGGATGGCTGGAGGTGCGGCCGGTCGCGGGCGATGCGGAACTGATCGAGGACACGGCGTCGTCGATTCTCGAACGATGGCGCCGTGCCGCGCGCCGTCGTCTGCCCGAACTGCTGGACTCGGCGCAGGCGCGTCTGTTGGAATCCGGAAGACTGCCGTATCTCAACCAGCCGAACGTCAAGGAGGCGCACGGCGGTCTGCGCGACACGGTGCTCGTGTCCGCGCTGGCGGCCTCGTGGCTGGCCGATCGCCCCCATGGCGGGTACGACGACGCCGTCGAACGGCTGCTGGACGTCCGCGACTGCATCCACCTGGCGGCGGGACGCGATACGAACCTGCTGCTGACCGCATACCAGCCCGCGGTCGCCGCGATGCTGGGCCTGGCGGACCCCACGCTGCCGGAGGGGGAGCGCGCCGCCGCCTCCATCGACGACCTGATGACGATGATCGCCCGACTGGGGCGCACGGTGTCGTTCGCCTATCTGGACACCGCCTCGCGCGCTCGGCGCTCGCTGGTGCACGACCGGCCGCGATTCGCGTTCTTCCAGATCTTCCAGCCGCGTGCGGCGGGGCGGCGTGAGGCGCCGACGTTCGACGTCATCGCCCCCGGGGTGGCACGGCATGAGGGGGAGATCGTGCTCGCGCCCGATGCCGATCCGTCGTCCGATCCGGCGCTGCCGTTGCGCGTGGCGGTGGCCTCGGGCGAATCCGGGTTGCCGATCAATCCGGTGACGTTGTCCAATCTCACGCGCTGCCCGATGCGCGACCATGACTGGAACGCCGAGGAGCGTGCGTTGCTGATCCGATTGCTGTCCTGCGGGGCGAACCTGCCGGAGGTGTGGGAGCGGTTGGATTACGTCGGCATCCCCGGGCGGTGGATGCCCGAATGGTTGGGCATCCGCAATCGTCCGAGCGTCTCGGCCGCGCATCGGTACACCATCGACCAGCATATGATCCAGGTCGTTTCGCGATTGGGCCGCGGCGATGGGCGGTCCGACGGCCATGGCGGTTCCCGCGGCGTTGACGCGAGTGTCAGGGGCGCGGCCCCGATCGGTGCGGTCCCGTCGGATGCATCGATGCCGGGACTGTCGGAGCATTACGATGGCGAGCGGTATGCCGCGCTGCTGCTGGCGGGACTGCTGCATGACATCGGCAAACGCCCCGGCGTGCGCGACCATGCGGCAGAAGGCGCACGGCACGCGCCGGTGATCCTGCGCCGCATGGGGTTCGGCGAGCACGTAGTCGGGATGGCCGCACTGCTGGTGCGCGAGCACCTGACCCTATCCGAATTCGCCACCGGGCGCGACCCCCATGATCCGGTAGTCGGCGCCGAACTGGCGGAACGGGTGGGGCGTGACCCGGTGATGCTGGACATGCTGTTCGACCTGACCCGCGCCGATGGATCGTCGTTGGGCGCCACATCCGACGAGCAGATCACCAAACGGTACGGGTGGTCGTCGTGGCGGGAATCCACCGCGCGCATGATGCTCGCCGCCGCCCGCCGTTCCCTGGCGTGACCGGGTCAGCGCATCCAGCGGTCGGTGCGGATGCGTAGGCCGTTGAAGATGGCGCGTGCGCCGATGAACAGCAGGTTGATCACCGTCCAGAGCACGGCCATTCGGACCGCATCATTGGTGAGAAACACGCCGTCGGCCAGATGGAGCCCCCACAACGCCGGCAGGTAGACCACCGCCGTGGCCGCGCAACCGGCCGCCAGATAGCGGTAGTCGCCCGCGCCGATCAGGATGCCGTCCACGGCCCACATCCATCCGCCCAACGGCAGGAATATCCCCAATACCATCATGCCGACTGTGATGAGTCGTTGCACGTCGGGTGTCGGGGAGAATAGCGGCGCGGCAACGAATCCGACCGCGATCAGGGCCACGCCGATCGCCACGCCGCCGATCAGCCCGGAGCGGCCCGCCGCACGCGTCATCAGACGCGCACGGTCACGGTGCCCGGCACCCAGTTCGGCGGCCACCAACGCCTGCCCCGCAATGCCGATCGCATCCAATATGTTGATGACGAAGTTCCAGCATGAGTTCACCGATTGATAGGCCGCCAGCACCTGCGTGCCCATCGACGTGGCCGCCATGACGGTGGCCACCATGCAGGCGCGCAGCGCCAGCGAGCGGATGAACAGCACGGAGCCGTCGCTGGCGCTGCCGAGGATGCCGCGCAGCCGTGGCCGCCAGTCCGCGCCGTCCGCCCGCGCCCACAGCAGCGCCGGCACGACCAGGAACAGTCCCATGAACCACTGGGCGATGAGCGTGGCCACGCCGGAGCCCGTGACGCCCCAGTCGAATCCGAACACGAACAGCACGTCGAGCACGGTGTTGACCACCGCGCCGCACACCGCCGCAGCCAAGGTGATGCGCACCTTCTGCAATCCTCGGAAGATGCCGTTTGCCGCATACACCAGCATCATGCCGGGCATTCCGAACACCACGGCCTGCAGATAGGCCGTGGCGTTGTCGAGCACGTCGCCGCGTGCGCCCATGGCCCAGCACAGCGGTTCGGCGGCCAGGAAGATGACCAATGACGCCACGGATCCGATGATAAGGGCCAGCCACAGCCCGTCGATCCCGGCTTCGAGCCCTTCGCGGCGGCGCCCGGCGCCGATGAGGTGGCCGACCTGGCTGGTGGTGCTGTAGGCCAGGAACACGCATAATCCCACCACGGTGAGCAGGATGGTGGAGCCGATCGAGAGTCCTGCCAGCGCCGTGTCCCCGATGTGGCCGACGATGGCCGTGTCGATGAGCACGAACGCGGGTTCGGCGATGAGCTGTCCGAAGGTGGGGACGGCGAGGGCGAGGATCTGGCGGTTGATGGCGCGGGTGTCGGTGGGGTTCGTTTGTGGCATGGGGCGATTGTACCGGAATGGGAATGCTGGGGATAGAGGAGGGGGCGTTCGGTTGCATGTGCTGGATATCCCCGCGAAACGCACACGGAACGGTGTGCGAATGCGGACGCGGATGTGGGTGTTGCGGATGGGATTCCGTCTGCCTTTATCACGATTGGTTCGGATATGCAAATCTCAGTCTCACATCCATTCGGTTATCCCCATGTTATGCACATGGTTATCCCCATATTGTGGATAACCCACCCTGCTATCCACAGAGTTATCCCCAAAATGTGGATAACTCACGTTTTTCTATCCACATTGCAGAGTCCGAGCGTGTCGCCCGGTTGGACTGCGGGTGAACAAACGGTGGCGACCATGTGCGGAGTGCGGATACGCACCGCCCCTTTTCAGAGGGGCAGCTGGCTGATGGACGTCGATGGGGACATGGGCGATCGGTAGATATCTACCGGCTTTCGAGCCTGCATCTATACTCGAACGTATGGTTGATGGAAACAGTTGGGATGAGTCCCGTTCGGGCGGGAACGGCCGTGGTTCGCGCGGCGCGGACGGCTACGCCGGTGACGCGTCGTATACGTCCGGCGCCTCCGGTGCGTCGTCGCGTGACGTGATCTTCGACCGTGTGCCCCCGCACGATGATGACGCCGAGATGGCCGTGCTGGGCGGCATGCTGATGAGCAAGGACGCCATCGGCGAAGTCTCGCAGATGATCGACGTCACCGATTTCTATCAGCCGAAGCATCAGACCATCTATGAGGCCATCATCACGTTGTTCTCCGGCTCGCAGCCGGTGGACGTGGTGCTGGTGGCCAACGAGCTGCTCAAAGCCGGCGACCTGGAGAAGGTCGGCGGCGCCGACTACCTGCACAGTCTGGTGGCCTCGGTGCCGACCGCCGCGAACGCCACGTTCTACGCGGAGATCGTGCACCAGCGCGCGATCCTGCGCAACGTGATCGCCACCGGCACCAAGATCGCCCAGCTCGGGTATTCGGCGGAGGGCTCCCAGGCCGAGGACGTGGTGAATCTGGCCCAATCCGAGGTCTACGAGATGAGCGTGGGTCGTGTGCGGCAGGATTACGCGCCGCTCGGCGATGCCGTCAAGGACACGCTGGAGATGCTGGACAATCTCCAGCAGGGCAATGTGGAACGCGGTGTGCCCACGGGCTTCCGCGACATCGACGACGTGACGCAGGGCCTGCAGCCCGGCCAGATGATCGTGGTCGCCGGCCGCCCGGCCATGGGCAAGTCCACGCTCGGCATCGACTTCGCCCGTGCCGCCTCGCTGCACCACGGCCTGACCTCCATCGTGTTCAGCCTGGAGATGAGCAAGACGGAACTGGCGCAGCGCATCATCTCCGCCGAAACGGACATCCCGCTGGTCGCGCTGCGCCGCGCCGACGACATCACGCCGGAACGGTGGAACACGTTGAACAAGTTCTGGAACCGCATGCAGAACGCGCCGCTGTTCATCGACGACAGCCCGAACATGAGCCTGATGGAGATCCGTGCCAAATGCCGGCGGCTCAAGCAGACCAACGACCTGAAACTCGTGGTCATCGACTACCTGCAGCTGATGACCTCGGGCAAACGTGTGGAAAGCCGCCAGCAGGAGGTCTCCGAATTCTCCCGTGCGCTGAAGCTGCTCGCCAAGGAGCTTGAGGTGCCGGTTGTGGCGCTTTCCCAGCTCAACCGCGGACCCGAGATGCGCAACGACAAGAAGCCGCAGCTGTCCGACCTTCGCGAATCCGGCTCGATCGAGCAGGACGCCGATGTGGTGTTCCTCGTGCACCGCCCCGACTTCTATGACAAGGAGGACCGTCCGGGCGAGGCCGACATCATCATGGCCAAGCACCGTAACGGTCCGACCGATACCTTCCATCTGGCATTCCTCGGTGCGACCTCGAAATTCAAGGACATGCCGCAGGATTACAACAATCAGGGGGTGTGATGATGGCATCGCGGAATACGACAGTTCAGGAGCCGGCGGACGCGCGGCGGTCGTCCGCCGTGCAGCAGCCGGCCGCCGAGAACCAGACAACCGTCACGGAGCCGTCGCCTGTGGACACGAAGACTCGCCGCCCTTGGCACGCCTTCGCCACCCCGCTGATCGGCAAGGCCGTGCGCAAGGCGGCGCGGCTCGCGCACTCCGGCGGCAGCGCGTTCCCCGGCAAGATCGCCGAAACCATCGACCCCGGTTTCCTGGCGCGCACGCTCGGCCAACTGCCGCTCGGCGTGGTGCTGGTCTCCGGCACCAACGGCAAAACCACCACCACGCGTATGGTGGCCAGCGTGTTGGAGAACCTCGGCCTGAAGGTGTTCACCAATCCGACCGGCTCGAACTTCACCCGCGGCGTGGTCTCGGCCCTGCTGGACCGGGTGACGCTCGGCGGCCGGCTGGACGCCGACATCGCCGTGCTCGAACTCGACGAGGCCTACGCCGTGCACTTCGTGCGCCAGGTCAAGCCGCGCCACTGCCTGCTGCTCAACGTCATGCGCGACCAGCTCGACCGCTTCGGCGAGATCGACAACACCGCCCGCCTGCTCAGCAGCGTGGCCGAAGCCACCACCGGCACCGTGGTGCTCAACCGCGAGGACCCGCGCATCGCCGCGCTCGCCGACGTGGCGCCCGCCACGGCCTCGGTCCGCTACTTCGGACTGGACGCCTCGTTGCGCTCGTTCTTCCCCTCCGACGACGACATGGCCACCACGGTGAGCCTGCCGGGACTCAGAACCGCCGCCGAGCACATGGAGTCCGGCCAAGCATCCGCTGCTGCATCCGACGGTTCGGGCGTCGCCGGCAAGGCCGGCCAATCCTGCCCTGACGGGGATTCCGGCACCGGTGGACGTACTCCCGAAGCGCTTCCCGCTGATGTCGCGTTGATGGCTGTCGCCGATCATCAGGCTACGTTCCGCATCGACGGTGCCGACCTGACCACGCCGGTCCGGCTTGAAGGCGTCTACAACCTGTACAACGCAGCGGCCGCGCTCGCCGTGGTACGTGCCGTGCTGGCGGATATCCGCCGCGGCACGATCGGAACGACGAGGGCGGAATCGACGGGCTCACCGGACTCTGATGCATCCGCCGCACGCATGACATTGGTCGCGCAGTCAGATACCGACGCGCTGATGGCCGCGCTCTCGACGGTCACCCCCGCGTTCGGCCGCGGGGAATCGATCGATGTGAACGGTTCCACTGTGGAACTGCTGCTGGTCAAGAACCCGATGGGTTTCCGCCTGTCGCTGGCATCGTTCCCGCCCGAAGGACATGACACGATGATCTGCATCAACGACGAATACGCCGATGGCCGTGATATGAGCTGGCTGTGGGACGTGGACTTCACCAGCCTGCGCGGCACCGGCGTGGCGATGGTCTCCGGCGTGCGCGCGTGGGATATGGCGCTGCGCCTCGAATACGACCAGGTGCCGGTCGCCGAGGTCGATACGGAACTGGATAAGGCCGTCGAACGGTTCGTGACCGCCGATCCGGGCACGCCGAAGCATATCTACTGCACATACACCGCCATGCTCGCCGTGCGTGCACGGCTTGGCCGCATGACCGAAGTCGCCGATGCCGGCGTGGGACGTTAAGGAGCGACGATGAGCGAAACCAACGAGACCAATGGGGTTGCCGGCGTCATCGACGTCGTCTCCCTGTATCCCAAGGATATGAACATCTATGGCGACTCCGGTAACGTACTCACCGTCGCCAGGCGGCTCGCGCTGTACGGGTACGCGCCGCGCATCCACGAAATCAACCAGGGCGACCCGTGGCCTGAGCACGTGGACATGATCCTCGGCGGCGGCGGACAGGACACCGGGCAGAAGAAGATCATCGACGACCTGTTCGCCCGCGCCGACGACCTGCGCCGCTTCTCCGCGGATGGCGTGCCGATGCTGATGATCTGCGGCCTGTACCAGCTGTTCGGCCATTACTTCGAGACAATCGACGGCACCCGGCTCGACGGCATCGGCATCATCGGCGCCCACACCATCGGGCGCGACGTGCGCATGATCGGCAACCTCGTCGAACATTCCGCGCACTTCGGCGACATCATCGGCTACGAGAACCATTCCGGGCAGACCTTCCTCGATCCGGGCGTCGAACCGCTGGGCCGTGTGGACCATGACGGCACCGGCAACAACGGCGAGGACCGCACCGAGGGCGCTCGCGTCAACAACGTCATCGGCACCTACATGCACGGTTCGTTGCTGCCCAAGAACCCGGCCATTGCGGATTTCCTCATCCGCGCGGCCGCGGAACGGCGTTACGGCGCATTCGAACCGCGACAGAGCAAGGACCGGGTCGCCGAACTCGCGCGCATCGACGGAATCGCCGCCAAAGCCAGGGCCGTGGCCGCCGGCAGGCCGCGGTAAGCGTTCCGTCGGAAAGCGCTGTTTTCCCATCCCCTGCACGGGTATGCGGAAAAGTGTTGCATAACACACTTTTCCGATAAGGGATGGCTTGACGCCACTGTGCCGTTTTTTCGATATCGTCCCTCGAATGTTGAACCGGCATGAAGTGCGGGGTGCGGTAGAGTGGAACCACATCCGTTCAAAGGAGGACACGATGGCTGATTTCGATTTCGGTGAAGGCCTGCGCAAGGTGTTTCTGGCGGGCGTCGGCGCCCTGGCCACCACGGTGGAGAAGGGTCAGGAAATCGTTGACGATCTGGTCAAGAAGGGCGAGCTGACCGTTGAGCAGGGCAAGGCCCTGAACACCGAGCTCAAGCGCAAGGCCGAAGAGGTCAAGGAAGAGCACGAGGCCAAGGCCGATCAGGCCGAGTAGGGCTCTTCCACCTATAACCGTCCGGTGTCGCGCAAGCGCATCGGACGGTTGCTGATGCCGCAATGAGCAACGAATCCCCATCCCCCAAGACCGGTCGGCAGCCATCGGGCGCAACAAACCGGCCTGACGCTTCAACGTCGAATACGCCGACATCGAATATCCCCACGTCGGTTACCGCCGTACCGGACGTCTCCACGTCGGGCGCCCGCACATCGGCGTCTCCATACACGCATGGCCGCCAGTACGCTCCCGGCACCCCCGACGCGGAAGTCGCCGAACTCATCGGCCTATTCGGATCCCGCCGCAACGACGCATTCGCCGCGCGGTACCATCTGACACGGCGCAACAAACTCAAACGACTCTGGCAGATCGCCCGCATCGCCAACCAATTCGACGTCATCCACGGCCTGACCCCGGTCAAGATGCGGCTCATGCTGGAGGCGCTCGGCCCCACCTTCGTCAAGGTCGGGCAGATCCTCTCGATGCGCTCCGAGATCCTGCCGCAGGCATTCTGCGACGAACTGGCGAAACTACGCGCCGACGCCGACCCGATGCCGTACCAGACAGTCTTGGAGACGCTGTCCTCGGAATACGGACGTCCCATCGGCGAGATCTTCGAGCACATCGACCCCACCCCGCTGGGCTCCGCATCGCTGGCCCAGGTGCATCGGGCCACACTGCTCACCGGCGAGGACGTGGCCGTCAAGGTGCAACGCCCCGGCGTGCGTGAGACCATGGCCCAGGACGTATCCATCATGCGTTCGATCGCCCGTCTGGCCACCCGCGTCATGCTCAGCGCGCAGGTGGTGGACCTGGGCGGTGTGGTCGAGGAGCTCTGGGATACCTTCGAATCCGAGACGGACTTCCTCGTGGAGGCCCGCAACCTGGCCGAGTTCAAACGCTTCTGCCAACCCTACGTCTACATGGACTGCCCGAAACCCTACATGGATCTGTGCACCGAGCATGTGGTGGTGATGGACTATGTGGAGGGCATCTCCGTCTCGCACCCCGAACAGCTGATCGCCGCCGGATACGACTTGAAGGAGATCGGCACCAAGCTCGTCGACAACTACGCCACCCAGGTGCTCGACGACGGCTTCTTCCACGCCGATCCTCACCCCGGCAACATCATCATCGCCGGCGGACAGATCGTCCTGATCGACCTGGGCATGACCGGCCGGCTCAACGCCAAAACCCGTTCGGTGCTCAAGCAGATGATCTTCGCCGTGGCCAAACAGGACTCGCCGGCGCTCGCCGACGGCCTGCTGCGATTCGCCGGCACTGAGTCCGATGCGTCCGACTATCCGGCGCTGCTGGCCGATCTGGACACCATTGTGGCCGAATACGGCACCGTGGACCTGAAGGACCTGGACCTGGCCTCGTTCGTGACCGCGCTGACCCAGCTGGCGCAGCGGCACGGCATCGAGGTACCGAGCACGGTGACCACGGTGGCCCGCGCGCTGGTCACGTTGGAGGGGCTGCTGGACGAGTTCATCCCCGACGTGAACATGATCGAGATCATCTCGGAGCACATCGCCACGTCGAAGCCCCTGGACCGCGCAGCCGCGGATGAGGTCAAGTCGTTGGGCGTCGAGGCGCATGCGGCGCTGCACGGCCTGCTCGGCGCGCTCTCCGAGACCAAGGTGGCGGCGCGCATGCTCACGCGCGGCCAGCTGCGGGTGAACATGGAGCTGGCCGGCGCCGAGGAGCCGATGCGCATGCTCTCCGAGATGGTCAACCGCCTGACGATGGCGCTGATCGTGGTCGGTCTGTATGTGGGCTCGTCGATCGTGTATTTCGCCGGTGTGCCGCCGATCGTGTTCGGCATCCCCGTGGTCGGGTTCATGGGCTACGTGGTGGCGTTCGTGCTGTCCGTGTGGATCGTCTTCGACATCTACTTCAAGGGCCGTCGCTCCAGGAAACGGTAGCGGACCGGATTCGGGGAAATTTCATGGATACCAAGACGTTGCGGTATTTTTGACGGCTTGCGAACATGGGAGCATTGCGGAAGCCGCAACGGCTTCCGGTGTTTCGCAGTTGAAGCTTTCTCGTCAGGTGCAGGCGTTGGAAGGGGAGCTTGGCGTTGCGTTGTTTGTGCGTGGCAATCGTGGACGTCAACTGTCGTTGACGCGTGACGGACAGCGGTTCCGCCGTCGTGCGCAGGAGATCGTCATGATGGCAGAGCGGGCGGAACGCGAACTGTTGTCCTCCGCGGATGATGTTGCGGGCGATGTGTATATCGGTGCTGCGGAATGCGAAGCGATGAGTGACGTATGCCGTGTGATGGCGACTGTCCGTGAGCGATGCCCGCGCACGATGTTCCATGTTCGATCAGGCAACGGTCCTGATGCGATGGAGTGGTTGCGGCAGGGAGTGGTGGATTTCGCCGTGTTGATTGAACCGGTCGATCTGACGGGGTTTAACCATCTGCAGTTGCCGGTTCGGGACCGTCAATCCGTGATGGTACGCCGGGACCATCCATTGGCCGCCTTGGAGAGTGTGAAACCGGAAGACCTTGCCGGTTTCCCGATTATTGTGCCGAGTGGCTCGCTTGTGTGCAACGAATTCTCTGGTTGGTTGGGCGGGCGGATGGAGCGATTGAATGTGGTGGGCACCTCCAACCTCATTCAGAATGCCGTGATGATGGTGAAGGCCGGTTATGGGTGCTTTATCGGCCTGGAGGATTCACTGCTTGACGTGGGCGGCGAGATATGTTTCCGTCCGTTGAGTCCCCGTATCGATGTGCGTGCCAGCTTGGCATGGATGGAAGACCGGCCGTTGTCTCTTGCCGGTGAACCGAAAGACCGTCGTTTCTCAAAGCACGCGCAAGCTCGCGCACTCCACCGTATGGGTGGCCGCCGTAGCCGCGATCACCGTCTGCATCAACCTCATGCTGACCGGGCCGCTGAGCAACATGCTGACGATGGCCACCGCGGAGCGTTACGAGCTGAGCGAACAAACCATCGAACAGACCAACGAGCTCGCCGTGAACATCGAGCGTGAAGGCATCACCATGCTGGAGAACGACGGCATGCTGCCATCCGCGAGATCTACCTGAAGCCCTTCGAAATCATCGTCAAGGCCGATGGCGACGCCCAGGCCATGATGGGGTCCTACAACTACATCGGCAACACCTACGCCAGCGCCCATGAGGGGCTGAACGAGACAGTTCTGCGCGGGGAATGGGGCTTCCGTGGCTTCCTGGAGACCGACTACTTCTCCGGGCCGAACTACAGCTACCAGACCGCCGATCAGGTGATCCGCGCCGGAACCGACGCCATGCTTTCCACTACGGACACCACCAACCACGTCGAGGACCGTTCGGCCACCTCGGTCATCGAGATGCGCCGCGCCGCGCACAACATCCTGTACACCGCGGTGAACAGCTGGGTGTACGAGAACGGCGAGCCGGAGCAGTCGATGCCGGTCTGGCAGGTCGCCATGATCGCTGTCGATGTGGTGCTCGGCCTGCTGTTGGTGGGCCTGGAGGTCGTGGCCGTCCGGCGGTACATGAGCCGGCGTGCGGCGGCTGCGGCCGAGGCCGGGGTCCGAACACAAGCCTGAGAGCTCCCTCCTCCGAGTTCTCGCTCACGGCCGGACCGCCAATCCGGCCCCATTCGGCGGGGTCCTCCGGGCCCCGCCGGGCTCTTTTCCGGCATATACGAAAGGAATGACCATGAGCGACATGCAATATGCGCCGCTGGCGTCGGGCCGATCGGACGCCCCGGGGAGAAGGCGCTGGCGGGCACTTATACGCCCGCGCGATCCGAGTCCACGTCCGAGGCCTGATATCGAGGACATCGCAGGCGGGGCGGCCGGCGATGGGGTGACAGTGATCACCGGCGGCGGGCTATGATTCGAGCTCGTGCGCCAGTGCCTGCCGCACGAACGCGCTGACTCCAAGGTGCTGGCTGCGCGCCTGCTGTTCGACCAGCCGCCAGAGGCTGTCAGGCATCCGGACAGTACGGGGTTTCATCGGCTCGGTGCATGTTTCCCAAGGCCGTCCGGTTACGGGTGTCACGGTACTGTGAGCGAAGCCTTGCTCGGCATCCTCCGCCCACCGTTCCACCATCGCATCGGTGATGACGGTTCCGTTATCAGTGGTATAGCGCGTCATATTCGTCCCCTCCTGATTTGATCGCGAAATGTTTTGGTTGCGTAGTTGGCATGAAATACCAGAATGGTGGTGGCGTCGAGCCGGACAAACACAAGTTCGATTTGTCGGCCGTCGGCATCGAAGCCGATGGATGCCCAGCGCGGAGGATCGCTGTCTCGATCTTGGCTGCGGATTGCCGCGCTGGAACCCCCGGTTTCATAAGCGACGCGAATCTGATCGTCGGTGATGCCATGCTTGTGCGCATGGGGATGGATCAGGATTCGCATACGAAAAGTATAACCTGACGTATTACGGTTAGCATGCCAACGATGATGCCATAGCATGTGTCCCCCTTTTCTTCGTATGGCTTCACGGTAGGGAAGAGACGAGTACGCTGTCCAGCTCGCTGGGGCAATGTGGTCGAACGATTGCGGTTGTCGGGCTGCTGGTGGATATCTTCATCCACATATCCACCGGCAGCCGAAGGGTGATTGCCTGATATCGAGCCTTTGGTGCCCCTTCGCGCGTAGATCGGCGATTGTCGGTTGTATCCAGAAGCGGCGTTGCTTCCGCGATTCGGGCGCGAAACGGTGTGAGCCGGCCGCACCGCTCCGTAAACGTGGTACTGCCCCCGTATTCCCCGATGTCCTGCGCTACCATGGCGGCATGAAATTGATCAAGGCGTGGACTGGCGACTTGGATAGGGCATACGAACTGTTCGGCAAATTCCAAGCGGACGAGCATGGGTTCGTCAACGATGCGTATGGCCTGAGTCGCGACGAATTCGCCCAATACATGCGCAAGGTCGAGGATATGCACGCCGGCCGCAATCTCCCGGAGGGGTACGTGCCCGCCACCAAGTACATCCTGGTGAACGACAGCGGGGACTATGTGGGCATCTTCAACCTGCGGCACCGTCTCAACGATCGTCTGCGCGAAGGCGCGGGGCATATCGGCTACGGTATCGCGCCCGAGTGTCGTGGGCGCGGCTACGCCACCGCCGGACTGCGCATGATCCTCGTGACGGCCTTGGCCGAGTACGGCATCAAGGAGGCGTACCTGTCCGTGAACAAGGACAATCCCGCGTCGCTCGCTGTGCAGCGGCATCTCGGCGCGCGCATCGACCATGACAACGACACCGAATACTTCACCCGCATCCGGATCGCGGAGCCCGATGCCATGCCGGAACCCTGCCGCGACCCCGGCAAAGACGGGGCATGCGGCTAGTCTCGGTAGCAGTGGACCATCCGACCCGAGGAAGGATCATCATGGCGGAACGTGGGATGTTCGGTAAGGTGCTGTTGGCCGGCGCGGCTGCGGCGGGTGCCGCGGCGTGGGCGATCGCCCCGCGCAGTTTCTCCGACAAGCGCGACAACTACGTGCCGTCGATCCCGGACGTCTGGTACGCGCATCGCGGTCTGCACGACGCCGGTTCCGGCCTGACCGCGCAGTATGCGGCCGAAAGTGGGGAGTACGTGGCCTTGGCTCGTCGTATGGCGATGAAGGCCGGCTACGGTACGCCCGAATGCGTCGGCCCGATCGCCCCGGAGAACTCCCTGGCCGCGTTCGCCGCCGCCTGTGAGGCCGGGTACGGCATCGAGCTCGACATCCAGCTGACGATGGACGGTCAGGTGGTGGTGGCCCACGACGAGACGCTGATGCGTGTGGCGGGCGATCCGCGCCGCATCTGCGATCTGACCTATGACGAGCTGACCCGGATCCCGCTGTATCCCACGCCGTCGCGCCCCGGCTGCGAGCTGGCCGAACCGGTGCCGAACGCGGTGGAGGCCCCCGGCCTGGTGGTGACCCCGGCCAAGCCGCCGCTGGGGTATTACCAGCATGTCCCGCTGTTCTCGGACGTGCTCAAAGTGGTGGCGGGTCGCGTGCCGCTGATTGTGGAATACAAGATCGATGGCAGCGATTGGACGCCGCGTTGCGAGGAGCTGATGGAGAAGGGCGACGCACTGCTGCAGGCGTATGCGGGTCCGTATGTGGTGGAGTCGTTCCATCCGATGGCGATGCGTTGGTACAGGGAGCATCGTCCGGAGGTGTGCCGCGGCCAGTTGATCGAGCCGCTGCCATTGGGGCAGACCGACGTGACCTATTGGGCCGCGGGTCGGCTGCTGTTCAATTGGCTGTCCCGTCCGGATTTTGTGGCGTGTGATTGGCGCAGCGGCGGTTCCCCGCAGGTGCGCCTGAACCGTGCGCTGGGCGCGGTGCCGGTCTCCTGGACCGTGCGCAGTCGCGATGAGGTGGCCGAATGCGATGCCTGGTTCGATCACCACATCTTCGAGTCGTTCGTCCCTGACGAACACTGAGACACGCCCGGCCTGTGCGGACTCTGACACTTTTGTGACTCTGACACTTTCAGAGACTGGCGTTATGGGGGTGGTGACGTTTTGTTGGACTCCGGTTGTCCTTGTTCTTCGATTATGCCACGAGCCCGAGCTGGTGTCTTCGGCGGGTGATGCTGGTGCCGTACTCGAGCTTGATGCGTTCGTCCCGGTACCAGACCATGTACTCGTCCAGTCGCCGGATGAACTCGTCCATGGTCACGCCCGTGAAGTCCCGTTCGTGGAAGAACTCCTGCTTGAGCCGGCCGAAGAACCCTTCCGCGGCCGCGTTGTCGGGGCTGCAGCCCTTCGCGCTCATGGAACGCGTCAGCCCGTGCTCCTCGCAGATGCCGATCCATCCGGGCCACCGGTAGTGGCAGCCCCGATCGCTGTGGATGACCGGACGCTCGCCGTCCCCGAGCGTGGAGCACGCCTCGCGCAGCATCCGGTTGGCCAGCTCGGCGTCCGGCCTGGTGCCGATGGTCCAGGCCACCGGCATCCCGTCATGGCAGTCGATCACCGGCGACAGGTACGCCTTGCCCGCGGGGATGCGGAACTCGGTGATGTCCGTGACCCACAGGCGGTTCGGCGCCTCGGCGTGGAAGTCCCGGTTCACGAGGTTCGCGGGCGCCTCGCCGCCGATCTCGCCCCTGTACGAGCTGTAGCGGCGCGCCCGTTTGAGCGGGGGGACGAGCCCGTGCCGGGTCATCAGCCGCATGACCCTCTTCGCGGACACGACGATCCCCGCGCCCCGCAGCTCGAGCCACACCCGCCGGTACCCGTAGCGGCGGCCGCTGTTCTCGAACGCCTCCCGCACCAGGGCGAGCAGCCCCTCGTCGCGGTCCGGCCTGGCCATCGCGCGCAGCTGGTGGAAGTACGTGCTGCGCGCCAGCCCCACACGGGCCAGCAGGACCGCGACGGGCAGGCCGAACGCCTCAGACGTCCCCCTGACGAGTATCGCCTTCTCCCTTCTGGTCAGGTTTTCCGGGTCTGCGCCCCGCCCTTTTCCCACCAGCTCCAACGCGCCCCGGCGCAACGCCAGCTCGATCCCCAGCTCCCGGCTCTCGGCCCGGTCCCGCTCCAGACCGGCGGCCAGCGCGGCCAGCTCGGCCCGCGTCCGCTCCAGCTCGGCACGCGCCCGCTCCAACTCGACGCGCACCCGCTCCAACTCGACGCGCGCGTCCATGGGCGCATCCCCGTCACGCATCACCGGCTCCCGTCCCTCGAGCGACATCCTGCGCTTCCAGTGTGCCACGGCCGACGGGTCCACGCCCGCCAGACCCGCCGCCTCGGTCTGCGTCATCGCCCCGCTCGCGCACGCCTCCAGCAACGCCTCGCGCACGCCCCGCGGCACCGGACGCCGGCGCACGGCCTCCCGGCCTCCCGGCGCCATCGCGCGCACCCACCTGAGCAGAGACCCGACACACCCCGGATACCCCAACTCCCGTATCACGTCCAACGCGCGGCCACCGCACGACAGATAACGCTCCACCGCACGCACCTTCTGCTCCCACGTATACGACGCCACAAACCACACTCCTCCACACCAAGGAGTCCAACTTTCCGTCACCACCCCCTATTCCGCCGTTTTTTGGAATGTATCACAGTCACGATGTGTCAGAGTCCGCGCAGGCCGGGCGTGTCGGGGTGGGGAGTGGGGTCGGGCGGCCTCGTTTGCGGTTGCGTTTGTGGGTTTCCTGGTTACGCGGGGCGCAATTTTATAAAAGTACGATACTATAAAGTATAATACTAAGTATTGTACTTGCAGAAAGGCTGCATCATGGTGGGGTTCATCGGACGCGAGACCGAGTTGCGGATGCTGCAGCGCCGTTATGATAGCGGGAAGTTCGAGTGCGTCGTTGTGTACGGGCGTCGCCGGATCGGCAAAACGGCTCTGATCAATCGATTCGTTCAAGACAAGCCCGCCATCTTCTATACCGCCACCGAGAACGGCGCCGAACGCAACCTTAAAGGGCTCAGCGCCAGCATCGCGCGGTATCGCAACGGGCTGAACAGCGTGGGCTCGCCCGTGTATGAGGACTACAGGGATGCGTTCGAGGATGTGTTCCGCATGGCCGAACGCGATCGTCTCATCCTGGTCATTGACGAATACCCGTATCTGGCCAAGGCGGAGCCGATGGTGTCCTCACTGCTCCAGCAGTTGATCGACCAACATCATGGAACAGGCAAGCTCATGCTTATCCTCTCCGGGTCGAGTATGAGTTTCATGGAGCGCCAGGTGCTGGGGTATCAGAGCCCGTTGTACGGGCGTCGGACCGCGCAGATCAAGGTGATGCCGTTCGACTATCGCGAAAGCCGTGGTTTCGTGCCCGATATGGGCAAGGAGGACGCCGCCGTGGTGTATGGGATAACGGGCGGCATCCCCCAATATCTCATCCAGTTCGATGACGGCGTGAGCCTGGAGGAAAACCTGCGTTGGAACGTGTTGGACCCTTCGGCCTACCTCTTTGAAGAGCCCGGCAAGCTGCTGCAGGAGGAGCTGCGGAAGCCGGCTGAGTACAACAACATCATCCAGACCATCGCGTCAGGGGCGAGCAGCGGCGTCAAGATAGCCAACGGCTCCCATATCGAACAAACCGTGCTCTCCCATTATCTGCGCAACCTGTCGGATCTGCACATCATCGTCAAGGAGACACCTTATCCCGAGGGGAGCCGTCGCGGCATCTGGCGGATCGAGGACCTGCTCTTTCGTTTCTGGTATCGGTATATCCCCGACAATATGTCACTGATCGAGTCGGGACATGCCGATATCGCCGTCCAGCTCATCATGAAGGATCTGCCGAACTACATGGGCGGCGTGTTCGAGGACATATGCCGCCAGTGGCTATGGGCCAATACTGCAACCGACCGGGTGCCGTTCCTGCTCACCCATATGGGCCGATGGTGGGGAGGCGATCCGCGAACCAAGCGGCAGGAGGAGATCGACATCGTCGCGGACGGCAAGCCGTCCGGCCGCCGTCTGTATTGCGAATGCAAATGGCGCGGCAAATCGACCGATATCCCCGAGCTTGAGCAGTTGCGGTACCGCAGTGCGCTGGTGGATATGGAGCGCAAGGACTACATGTTGTTCTCCAAAGCCGGGTTCACCGACCGACTTCGGGCGCGTGCGGCGGAGGACGGGAACGTGCGATTGGTGTCGTTCGCGGATATGTGAGCCGGGCCGAATGCGATGCCTGGTTCGACCACCATATCTTCGGGTCCTGTTTCCGGACCCTGATACTTCGTGACTCTGCGATGTCTCGCAAGAATGGCGGAATTTCGCGGCTCTGGGACCATGCATCACAGCCGCGATATCGCAGAGTCACAAATGGCCCGGGTGCATCGGGCGTGGTGTAGCAAAAACCCGGCCACCAGGTATTCGGTAGCCGGGATTTTCCGTAGCAAGCGGACAGGCTCAGTCGATGACACCGTAGAGACGGTCGCCGGCATCGCCCAGACCGGGGACGATGTAGGCCTTCTCGTTGAGGCCCTCGTCTACCGCGCATACCACCACCTTGAAGTCGATGGACGGGTCGATGTTCTTCTCGACGAATTCGATGCCCTCCGGCGCGGCCAGGATGCACACGGCGGTCACATCCTTGGCGCCGCGCTCGGCCAGGTAGTGCGTGGCGGCGACCAGCGTGCCGCCGGTGGCGAGCATCGGGTCGATCAGGAAGCACTGGCGGCCGGTCAGATCGTCCGGCAGTCGGTTCGCGTAGGTGATCTGCTGCGTGGGATGCTCCTCGTCACGCTTCATGCCGAGGAACCCGACCTCGGCGGTCGGCAGCATGCGGGTCATGCCGTCGAGCATGCCCAGGCCGGCGCGCAGCACCGGCACGATGATCGGGCGCGGATGGTCGGACAGCTTCTTGCCGACCATCGGACAGATCGGGGTCTCAATCGAGCAGTCCACAACATCGATGTTGCGGGTGGCCTCGTAGGTCTCGAGCATGACCAGCTCGGAGACGAGTTCGCGGAACGTGGCGGACGAGGTGTTCTTGTCACGCAGGACGGTGAGCTTGTGTTCCACCAGCGGGTGGTCCAAAACATGAATTTCCATACTTACTAGGGTAAGCCCTCGCAGCATGTTCGGCCATCCCGTGCGAGCCGCGTGCCGCCCGCGGCATACCCGCTTGGGACGGATAACGGATCACCCGGCGCCTGGTCTGCGGAATGGTCCGTGGAATCCGGCGTTTCGCGCCTAGAATGGCGGTATGAGCGGCATTATCCCCACCATGGAACAGATCGACGAACTCCACCGCAAGATCGCCCCCTCACAGGCGGCCTACGACCTGATCCACACGCACTGCGTCATCGTCGCCGACATCGCCCGCCGACTGGCCCGCCGCCGCAACGCCCTGTTCATGCGCCGCTGCACCCTACCCGTCGATGCGCCGGAACGGACCGGGTGCTACCCGGGGCTGCCGGAGCGCGCTTCGGCAGCCCCGCATGTGGTTGTGTCCGAATCCCCAGATTCTTGCGTTGTAGGCCGAGATGTGAGCGCTCATACGTCAGAATCCCCCGATTCGGACAATATCGGAGTAGCGGTCGCGGCTCCCACGGACGGGGTGACCGGCGGCACCGTACCGCCGCGCCTCATCGACGAACGCCTGGTGGTGATCGGCGGCCTGCTGCACGACATCGGCACCTACCGCGTATTGAAGAAGAAGCATAACGGCAGCAACGGCGAACCGTTGGAGTTCAGCAAGAAACGCTACATCCTGCACGGTCTGCTCGGTTACGAGTACCTGCTTGAGGAGGGCGTGGACGAGTCGATCGCGCAATTCGCGCGCAACCATACCGGCGTGGGACTCACTCGCGAGAGCGTCATCGCCCAGGGCCTGCCGCTGCCGCCCGACGACTATGTGCCGCTCAATCTGGAGCAGGAGGCGGTGATGGTGGCGGACAAGTACCACAGCAAATCCGTGCCGCCGAAGTTCGTGTCCGCCGACGCCTACACGGCCCGCGCCGCCCGCTTCGGCGAGGACAACAAGCGACGCTGGCTCGACCTGGTCCGTGAATACGGCGTGCCCGACGTGCCGGCGCTCGCCGAGCACTGGCACATGCGCATGATCTGATTGGCGGCTCCCGACGGCACGGTTTGCCGTCAGAGCGTGACGGTCTGATCCGCCGATTCCGCAACGGCGGCGTCCTGCGTCACGACCACCACGCAACGCTTCGGATCGCCGTGCGCGATGCCGCGCAGCAGTTCCATGATGGTATCGCGCTCGCCGTCCTCCAGCCCATCCAACGGTTCGTCAAGTACCATGATCTCCGCTTCGCAGCACACCGCGCGTGCGATGGCAACACGACGGCGGCCGACCTCGTTCAGGGAATCGACGCGGTTGTCCAACAGCGTTTCGTCCAGTCCGGACGCCAGCAGCAGTTCGCGGGCCAACACGGGCTTGGGCTTAAGGAAGTTGCGGTTGGAGGCGTCCATGGCGTACACGAGGTTCCGCACCGGCGAGAGGTCGCCGCGCACCGCGAACCGTTGCGGCACCAGGCCGATGCGGTGTCCGCGCAGTTCGAGCGGTTCGATGCTGAGGTACTCCGCGCTGCGGTTCATCAGGTGGCCGGATTCCGGCATCAGCAATCCCGACAGGAGGCCGACCATCGCCGTGCGCGCCATGTCGTCGCCGTCGGGCACGAGGATGGCGGAGACCGTGCCCGCTTCGAACGCGCAGGTCAGGTGTTCGACGGGGGTGCGGCCGGTTTTGCGGTCGCGGTAGGTCACGTCGTGCAGCGACAGCGTGGGGTAGGCGCGCAGCAGGTTGAGATCCTCGTCGCCGACCTTGACCTCACGGTCGATGTGGGTGGAGACGGTCGTGGCGGACGAGGCGGAACGCGGGGTCTCGATGTAGTCGGGGGACGACTCGTCGTCGGTCGATTCCCTCGGCGTGGCCAGACTGAGCATGGCGTTGACGTGGTCGGCGTTCGCGGCCACGACGTCCGCGCCGCCGTCCGCCGGTGCCGGCGCGGACGCCGTATCGACTTTGGTCGTCTCGTCGAAATCCACATCGAACGGCAGCTCATCCACATCGGACAGCAGCGCATCGTCCACCACCGCGTTCGCTGCCACCGTCTCGGCCGCGGACTCCGCCGCAGCGGTCGTATCCATCGACGTGGTCTCGTCCATATCCTTCAGTTCCTTGTCGGTCATGCCGTCACCTCCGAACGGGAATCAAACAGCGAGATGCGCCTGAACGCGGCGACGCGCAGCATCGCCACCAACGCCAGCGCCAGGCAGCAGCCGAGCCCCGTGCCGACCACCGTCCAGACCACGTCGACCGTCATCGAGGTCGCATGGCCGTCGGCCAACGCGGCGCCCAGCGGTCCGGCGGCGAATCCGCCGGCCAGCGCGCCGATCGCGAACGCCGGCAGTATCACCATCCATACCTCCAGCATGAACTGCCAGCCGAGACGCGCCTTGGAGACGCCCACGGTCAGCGCGTACCCGATCTCCTCGCGCCGCCGGAGGCCGTCGGAGACCACCAACGCCACCAGCAGCAGGCCGCCCGCAACCCACAGCGCGATCATCGTGATCCGCATCGTGTCGTTCAACGCACCCAGCGGGGCGATCGACTTGCGGTACGCCTCCAACGACGGCGACGAGATCTCGTACCCGTCCTTGAGCTCGGCATCGGCGTCCTTGACCGCCTTGACGAACGACTGGTAGTCGTCGGGGCTGGACAGCATGAACATGATGTTGAGATCCGGCTTGGCCCATCCCGTCTCGTCACCGGAATCGAAGCCGTTGGTGACGATGAACGTGTACGCGCTCACATAGATGGCGTTCTGCCGGTTGTCCTTGCTCAGCTCGGCGTTATCGCCACGGCCGGAAGGCGCTTCGTCGTCCACGTATTCGTAGATGCCGCGGACCGTCATCTCCATCGTGGTATCGGCATCGGTGGGATGGCCCACGGTGAACGTGTCGCCGACCTTCAAACCGTTCGCATCGGCCACTTCGCGCGAAATCAGCGCACCCTTCGGCGCCCGGCCGGCATAGCTCAGATGCTTGCCCTCCACCACGCGGTAGCGGCCCAGATCATTGGCGCGCGCCGCATCCAGCGTGTAGAAGCCGCGTAGCGTGAATTCGCCGCCGGTATCGTCGGCGTTCTCGTCGTCCGTCGTGCCGACCGGCTTGATCGATTCGCTCTGCCGGACCGGCACTGATTCGGTGACCGTGTAGCTGAACTGCAAACCGGCGGACTGCGCCGCAGTGGCGAACGCGGTGTAATCGTCCCAGGACATCAGATGATCGTCGGGCCAGGACGGATCCGCGCCGTCTCGTTCCTCGAACCCCTTGTCGGACAAGGTGATGGTGGCGTTCGCCTGCTGGGCGTCATAGGTGGCGCCGTTCGCGGTCTCGTTCTCCGCGGCCACCGCCAAGCCGAACATCGAACCGAACGTAACGAGCAGGGCGATCAGCAGGGTCAGCAGCGAGCGCCATTTCCGGCGCATCACGGCGGCCCACGCATTCTTGAGAACGAACATGCGGCATTTCTCCAGTTCTCTCACGGTGCGGCGAAGGCGATGGCCGTCGCCGCGGGTCAACAGTGGCCGGGCGACCGGCCGCGGCGAGGTGTGCGCGGCGGGTCGCCCGTAGCCACCACTATGGTCAGGCTACGTGTATGTTATCTTGTGCAATTCTGTTATACCGCTTGGGGAAGTCTGAAAGCCCGCTGGAAACCGCGGGATTGTAGGGGTGATGAGACGGTGGCGGCGGGGCGGCTGAGTTCCGTGTGCGGCGATACGATGGCTGGGTGCATGAAGAACGACGGATGACGGGAGTCGAAGCCGTGGCGGATATGTCGGCGAACAAGGTGGAGAACGGCAGCGGCGAGGCGTGCAGTGGTGAGGCGTGCAGTGGCGAAGCATCGGCAGGCATCATGCGAACCGTTGTACGGTCGGTTGCCGCGCAAACAGCCGCAGTGCCGGCGATTACGATGCGGACTGTGGCGAAACGGATGATGCCCGGTCGATTGCTGCTGCCGATCTGCTCCGTGCTGGGCGTGCTGGCCGCGTTCGCGGTGGTGCTGGCATGGTTCCCGCGCGGGGAGGCGGTGTGGAACTATCCGCTGCACCAGATCGATGCCCCGGCGCATTACTATTTCATCCGCAAGACCCTGGACGAAGGGGTCGGGGCGGCCACCCACCTCTGGCCGAATGACGCGTATTACCCGCCCCTGTTCCACCTGCTGGCGGCGGGGCTGGTGAAGGCCGGCGAGCTGCTGGGGCTGAACGTGAGCGTCTATGTGGCGTTCAACGTGGTGTGGCTGGTGGGTGCCGGTCTGATCTGGCCGGCGGGCATGCAGATGTTGATCGGATATTGGACGCGGCGGGTGGACGGCCGTACGCCGTGGCGTCCGTTCTCCAGTGCGATGGCGGTGCTGGTGCCGCTGCTGGCGGTGGTCTCTCCCTGCCATCCGTATCAGATGCTGCAATCCGGGCCGTTGCTCGCCTACGGGCTGGCGACCTCGCTACTGCCGTTCTGGATGGTCGCAACACTGCGGCTGTTCGATGCGATTGCCGCGCGGCAAGGTATCGTGCGATGGATGGCCGTCACGGTGCTGACCGGCGGGTTGTGCCTGTTCGCGCATCCGCGCATCGCGTTCACCTGGCTGCTGTTCATGGGGCCGTTCGTGCTGCTGCGTCTGCCGTGGAAGCTGATCCTGGCCGTGGTTGGTGCCGTGGCGGTGTGCGCGGTGGCGTTCCTGCTGTACATGATGTCCTCGTACCAGTCCGACCGGTATTTCGACCCGTCAAGCTGGTTCCACACCTTCGTGCCGAACCGCACTGTGCCGGAGGCGCTGCGCGTGTATGTGACCGAGAACCTGACGGGCGTTGCCGGGGCGGTGATGGCCGTGGGCGTGGCGGTGGCCGTGCTGGTGGTTGTACTGGTGATGGTACGGCCGCGATGGTTCGCGGTCGTGTCGGCATCGACGATGCCTGGCGGTTCCGATGGTGGTCTCGGAAACGGTCGCGATGGTGGAACCGGCGACGGTCGCGATGCCTGCCCCGGTGGCGGGTCCGGCGACGGCGTGGATGCCGCATCATCCGGTTGCCGGTCTGCCGTGCGCTTCTCGGAACGACCGTTCACCGCTCGCGAGGTGCGCAAGGACGCGATATCGCTGCTGCTGGCGTTCCTGCTGAACGGATTGGTCTACGTGTGTTCGACCGCGTTGACCGGATGGTTCCCGAACATCGTGGCCGCCGCCTGGTATCGGGCGGAGACGCGGCCGTTGACGATGATCCCGCTCGGCGTGGTGCCGCTGATCTGTTTCGCCGCGTGCATGCTGGCGTGCGTTCGGGGCGGCGCCGGCGGACGCGGTAACGCTGGTGCCGGCATCGATGTCGCCGACGTCGGTATTGGGACCGGCATGTCTGCGGGAACGGAGGACGTGCTCGCAATCGCCGACGAGCGGACGGGACGCAACCGCGTGAGATCCGGTCGGATGTGTTCGACGCTACCTACGGTCATCGCTGTGGTGCTGGTGACGGCGTTGACGGTGATCTGCCTGTTCGCGGACACCACGCGTGCGGCGATGAGCGATTCGATCCGAGCCAATTACGAGTTGAGCGACGATCAGCCCACCGAACAGCTCACCGGCACGAAGTACGAGATCCTGAAGGACGTGGCGGAAACCGTGGGGGACGAGGCCGCCGTGATCTCCGACCCGTTGAACGGTTCGATGTACGGCATGGCCGCGTTCGGCACGCAGATGCTGTTCCCGATCTACAATCCGATGGCCGAAAAGAACGGGGCCATCTTCGGACAGGTGGAGCGCGCCTTCGATTCCGGTGACGGCGACGTCCTGCTGGACACGGTCTGCCCGATCAATCCGGAGGAACCCGAGTATTTCCTGACGATGGGGCCGCAGGCGGAGAGTCTGCAGATGTTCACCTTCAAGGAGCAATACGATCCGTTCCATCGCCAGGATCTGATCGACCGGTATGTGGCGGACGGCACGCTCGTCAAGGTGCGCGACTATTCCGATGCCGGCGACTATGCCGACGGGTGGGCGCTGTACCGCTTCGGATGCGGATCTGCGGGCGGCCGATAGGTTGGTCGGCAGTCCGGCTGACGCCTTCTGCCGGTACTTCACTATTGACGACCCTGCGCATGGTGGATAAGTATAACTTCATCCACATATCCACAGATTTCCGAAGGCCTGTGGCAACGCGGATCGCGGTGTGCCAGAGTGTCCTGTACGCGCCGATCGGCCGGACCGTCCGGCAGTCGCATATGGCGCGGCAAAGGGGACATCATGGCTGTTTTGACAATGGATACCGTCGGATTCCTGCAGTCGGTCAACCGTTTGGAACGGCGTTTCGGTGAGCTGACCTCGACCGAGGCCATGCGTGAGGCCTGCGAACATCCCGAACGACGGGATCCGTTGGACCACCGGTTGTTTGTCCTGGCCGATGACGTATACGGTTGCGGCGGCTGGACCACCACCATCTGCGCGGCCGCATCGTCTCTGATGGGCGATCTGATTACGGAATGCCGGCGGTTCATGAAGGGAACGGCGTCCGTGGTGCGCAAATACGGCATGACGGTATGGTTGTACGACTTGGTCAACGACGCTTCCAAGGCGTTGTTCGTGCGGGAGCCCTCGGACCGCACGCCGTTGCTCATCCACCCGGTGCCCGCGCGGGAATTGGCGAAACGCTGCGCGCGGAACGGCAGACGACGGTACGGCAACAAGCGCGAACAGAAGTGGGCTATGCATGACCATTGCGCGCAGATGTACCGGCTCGCCGCATACAGCATGCTGCGATGGGGCGGACGAGAGCCGCGCAGCCTGGATATCGCCGGCATGATGATTACGCAGCCGTGGCTGGGCATGTGCATGCTGCGTGAGGACGACAAGGTGCTCGGCATGGGTGCGTTGCCCGATATGCGCTACCGGCGCGTGGTGGATTACATCAAGGAGCTGCGTGCGGCGGCGGATCTGGACTATGCGCGGGCGCTTGCCGCCGGAGAGGTGACGGTGTTGGACGGGGAACGCGCTCCCGGGTTCGCGGAGGTCGATACGCGTTATGTGTATGACGCCGAACGGCTGATCGAGGCCCTTGAATCGCTGTGGAATGAACGGAGTGACTGCGCGGCGCATGAGATCCTCATGGACGTTGAGCGGACCGGAGACAAGCCGGATCTGCCGTTGTGGCGTAATCCCGCGTATCTGCAGGACGTGGCGAATTCGCTGATGGGTCCCTCGTATGCCGGCATGCTGTGGCTGGGACTTGAGGACCGTGATCGGGAGTTGTTCGATAGAGGTGTGGAACAGCTGCGTGAATTCGTGGGGTTCGTCAAGGACATCGGGTTCCTGGTGCTGCCGGTATGCGTGCTCAACACCTGTGCGGATGATCAGGTGCGGCGCGCGATGGAGGCTGCGGTTGCCTCGGGCAAGGTGAAAGCCGCCGACCTGCCGAAATGCACGGGACTCAGCAAGGCGGAGTGTGATGCGATGTTGGATGCGGAGCGACGTGACGCCGATTGTGCCGATGAATCCTGTCTCGATGGGGTGTGCGATGGGTCGTGCGGCGTCACGCCGTGCTGTGATGCACCCGGCGACGAGGAGGGTTCGATGATGAGCGTGGGCGCCAGCATGGCTGCCGTGGCGATGGCGCGCATGCCCAACGAGGACTTGGCCCGCAAGGCCGCGCTGGCACTGATCCTCTGCGAGCCGAAGCAGTACGGCGACACCGTGCTGGCGCTGCTGGAGGATGAGAAACCGTGTGAGTCCGACGATGGCAGCGAGGTCGGCAAGCGTGCTGAGGTCAAGACCGATACGCTCGTGGCGTGACCGAACGTGGTTGTATTCCCGTGTGCGATGCGTGCGTTTTGTGACTGAGCAGGACACGCGCCAGACGCATCTGTCGCACACTCTGTGATGTGTTGCGGATCCGCAACACATCACAGAGCGCACTGCAATGATTACGTATGATCGTTAATATAGTTCGGACGACAAGTCGGAAACAGCTTGAAGTTATGCCCCTGTACGTCATCGGTCGGATGAATACGCATCAAGTTGTGGTTGAATCAAGGTGGGATGTACGGTGGTCGGCGTTTGGGTGCGGGCCGAGCTCTTGTGCTCCGTGGGGATACATCGGCATGTGGTATCGCTGCCAGCCAATTAAGAACGCCTCGGGGCATTGCGATGCTGTGCGTCCGCCGCTCGACGCATGATGCTGACCCAGATATCTCAATCTTGGAAAATCCAATCCTGGCGGCACGGTTCATCGAGTTTGTCAAATTCGTGTACAGGTTGTTGGCCTTTCGGTCGCCTTTATCATAACAATCAGGTTCTGTGCTCTCCTTACCCCCAATCAGATGCCGAGACCGGAAAGCCTCTTGTCTTTCCGCCGCTTGATCGTCTTGAGGATATTTTCTCTGAGTTTGGTAGTTCTCTCTGAATTTGGTAATTTTCTCTGAATTCAGAGAAAGAATGTATAATTCAGAGAATAATTCAGAGATTCAAAGTGGGTGATGGCGAATGGCTCATGAATACGGCAAAGAGACCTTAACTAAAGAGTTTAAAAGTGATGTCAAGGAGGCCCAGGGTCTACCTGATTCGGATCTGGTGGAAGCCGTTGTTGCCCTAGCCAATACTGACGGTGGGTGCGTGTATCTGGGCGTCGAGGATGATGGCACGCCGACTGGTGTGCGGCGGAAGCACCAGGATCCTATTGGGATGTCCGCGATGATAGCCAATAAGACCGTTCCTCCGATATCGGTTCGTGCGCAGTTGATTGGCGAGGATATACCCGTGATTCAAGTTGATGTGCCTAAATCGCAGAGCGTTGTGGCGACGAAGTCCGGGAAGATCCTTCGTCGCATGATGAAAGTGGACGGTACTCCTGAAAGTGTGCCCATGTATCCATATGAGATCGCTACGCGTCTGTCGGATTTGGGCAAACTTGATTATTCTGCGCAACCGGTGCCGGGTTCCAGCCGAGAGGACTTTGATCCATTGGAGCGCGATCGCCTGCGTAGGATTATCGCGTCATACCAGTCCAGCGATCGTAATCTTCTGGAACTTGAGGATGAGGATCTAGAGAAGTCCTTGCGGCTTACCGTATCTGTGAATGGTGGTATGACGCCGACTTTGACCGGTTTGCTGCTTATCGGCAGCGAGGAGTCGCTGCGGCGCCTTGTCCCAACGAATGAAGCAGTTTTCCAAGTGCTTGTAGGCACCGATATCCGGGTGAACCAGACATATCGTGGACCGCTGCTCAAAACCATAGAACAAATAGCGGAAGCGTTTAAACCATGGAATCCGGGGACGGAACTGAATGTAGGACTGTTTTCTTCGATGGTGCCTGAATTCGATGAGAGGGCGTTCAGGGAAGCCTTGGTCAATGCGTTTGGACACAGGGACTACTCCGTTCTTGGCCGCGTGCGTGTGCTGGTGGATGACGCCGGGCTGACCATCGCTAATCCAGGTGGGTTCGTGGAAGGCATCAGCATTCATAATCTGCTTACTGCCGAGCCTCATGGGCGGAATCCATGTCTCATGGACGCGCTGAAAAGGACCGGGCTTGCTGAGCGGGCCGGCCGTGGCATCGATCGTATTTTCGAGGGTGCTCTGAACTATGGGCGCCCCTTGCCTGATTATTCGAGATCGAACGAGCGCGGGGTGTCCGTGCTTTTGCCGAGGAGCGCGCCTGATACAGCATTCGTGGAGCTCTTGGCTGAGGAGCGTGAGCGTAGCGGCAGATCCTTGCCGCTCGACGGGCTGCTCATCTTGGACAAGCTTAAGGGGGAAAGGCGTTGCAGCTTTGAAGTTCTGTCGAAATCTTTGGACATGAGCGATCAACGTCTGCGTACCGTATTGGGGCAGTTGACTGAGTCTGGGCTTGTCGAAAGCTCTGGCGCTGGTGTTCGGCGCTCATACATGTTGGGGTCGAAAGTGTACCGTCGCAGTGGCAAGGTGGTGGAATACGTCAGACAGTCGGATATCGATAGGGTGCGTTACCCGGAGCTGATAACAAAGCTGATGAAAAAACAGGGCTCAGTGACCAAAAGCGATGTGATGGAACTGCTGCACCTTGACGCGAATCAGGCATACTATCAACTGCGGAAGCTGGTTAGAGAGGGGCGGGCTCAAAAAATCGGAGGCGGCCGCAGTGCGCGGTACGAGGCAACGCGGTAATGCCGGCTCGGGTACTTTGGAGTGCTTTTTCCTGAATTCAGAGAAAACGGTATGTGTTCCTCGTCTTTATGGGGACATGCGGGCGACTCTGAAGTCTGTCGCTCAAGTGTTTGAGTGGTGCCGCTTATCTTGCCGTCCGTCTTACCGCAAAGTTGGGTCGACAAGGATGATGATGAAGGAGATCGGGCAATCACTGAAATTCCATCGTCGGCAATAAAAAAGGGTTTTGAGCATGGCTCAAAACCCTGATGGCGGAGGATACGAGATTCGAACTCGTGAGGCTGTTACACCAACACGCTTTCCAAGCGTGCGCCATAGACCACTAGGCGAATCCTCCATGGTGTTCTCGATGCAGACGCATCTCAAGCACAAGATGTAACCATAACACAGCGTGGGGACAGTGCCAAATGCGAGTCAGGCACGGCGAGTCTAAACCTGATGGCCACGGCGCATCCTGCCGCGCGTATCGTGGTTGGTCGCGGATCGGAAAACAACCACATTGCGGGGGTGGTGTATGTCAAGATGGAACCATGAGCCAGTCTTTCGAGCCGTTCTACGACGTCAACCGCACCTATGACGACAATTACGCGCAAGGCCCGTTCGGCGCCTTCGCGCAGGCGCTGGCGGATCCAGCGCGGGTGGGCAATCAATCTGCAGCGTCGTCGTGCGAATCGTTCCTCGGTTTCCCGGTGAACCTGCCGTTCGGCATCCCCGCCGGACCGCTGCTCAACGAACGGTTCACCACCGCCGCATTCCGCATGGGTTTCGACCTGGCCGTCTACAAAACCGTACGGTCGCGGGCCTGGGGCTGCAACGCGTTCCCGAACGTACTCGCCGTGCATCCCCGGTCCGTCGACGGCCTCCTGACTCCGGGCAGCCCCGAACTTGACGAGGGCGTGCTCGCCGACACGCGTTACGAGACGCCGATCTCCATCTCCAATTCCTTCGGCGTGCCCTCGCGCGACCCCGACATCTGGCAGCCGGACATGCGCCGAGCCATCGCGGCGGCGGGCCACGGGCAGCTGCTGGTGCCCAGCTTCCAAGGCTCACGCGTAGAAGGCATGACCACCGACGATTACATCGCCGATCACGTGACCACCGCGCGGCTCGTCTGTGAGACGGGCGCGGGACTGATGGCCATGAACACCAGTTGCCCCAACGAAGGACATAATCGGTTGCTGTGCCATGATCCTCATCTGGTCGGTCGCATCACCGAAGCGGTCAAGAACGAAATCGCCGATCGTCCGCTCATCATCAAACTGGCGTACATCCCGCCGGTGGCAACGGAACCGTGGCCGCAGGACTCCGGGGCGGGGCATTACACCTATGCGCGCGTGACCGACGACTCGGCGTTGGAGCTGATGGTGCGGCAGACCGTGGCCCGCGGCACCGTGCAGGCCATCGCCGCCATCAATACGATCTCCGCCAGGCTCGTCGACGCGGCCGGCAATCAGGCGTTGCCCGGCGCGGGCCGGGAACGCAGCGGCGTATGCGGACACGCGATCCGTTACGCCGGGCTCGATATGGTCTCGCGCCTGGCAGCGATCCGCGAACGACTCGGGTTGGATTTCGCGATTATCGGCGTGGGCGGCGTGGTGGAACCGTCGGATTACGACGATTACCGTACGGCTGGCGCCGACGCCGTGATGAGCGCCACCGGTGCCATGTGGGACGCGCGGCTGGCCCGGCGCATCAAGTCCCGCTGAGTCGTCTCGTCGTCCTATTGCCCCGTCCTCTCCCTAGTGCGGAGCCGTGGCCGGGCTGACTTTATGGTTGCGTCTTTTCCGATGAGAGATGGCGGCGTGCTTCCTGCCTCCATCCGTTGCGCGGTCTTCTCCCGCGCGGTAGGGAGGGGCCGGATTCCCCCAAAAGGGACAGTGCGGCGAAGCACGTTACCGCTTCTGGCGCATTTCACCGCGTCGCCACAAGCGTTGTGGCACACTGGAATACAGTGTGTTTTCGTGAAAAGAGGTTGACCGTGGCCGAGAACAAGGAAGACGTCCTGCACGTTGAGGGAGGCAAGCCGCTGAACGGCACCATCAAAGTGCGTGGCGCGAAGAATTTCGTCAGCAAGGCCATGGTGGCCGCGCTGCTTGCGCCGGGCACATCGGTGCTCAAGAACGTGCCGGAAATCCGCGACGTGCACGTCGTGTCCGACCTGCTGCGCCTGCACGGCGTGGACGTGGACGTCAACGGCGACAAGGGTATCGTGACCATCAACGCCTCCCATGTCGAGATGCCGTCCGTGGCCGACGTCGACACCCTCGCCGGCTCCTCCCGCATCCCGATCCTGTTCTCCGGACCGCTGCTGCATCGCCTCGGCGAGGCGTTCATCCCGGCGCTCGGCGGCTGCAACATCGGCGGCCGTCCCATCGACTTCCATCTCGAAACCCTGCGCAAGCTCGGCGCCGATGTGGACAAGGACCACGCCGACGGCATCCACATCACCGCGCCGAACGGACTGAAGGGCGCGAAGATCCATCTGCCGTACCCGTCGGTCGGCGCCACCGAGCAGACTCTGCTCGCCGCCGTGCTGGCCGAGGGCAAGACCGAACTGTCCGGCGCCGCCACCGAGCCCGAAATCATGGACCTCGTGGCCGTGCTGCAGAAGATGGGCGCCATCATCTCCGTGGATGTGGACCGCACCTTCCGCATCGAAGGCGTCAAGGAGCTCAAGGGCTACACGCACACCTCGCTGACCGACCGCATCGAAGCCGCCAGCTGGGCGTCCGCCGCGCTTGCCACTCACGGCGACATCTTCGTCAAGGGTGCCACCCAGCCGGAGATGATGACCTTCCTCAACGTATTCCGCAAGATCGGCGGCGAATTCGACATCACCGACAAGGGCATCCGCTTCTGGCATCCGGGCGGCGACCTGAACCCGGTGGCCATCGAAACCGACGTGCATCCCGGTTTCATGACCGACTGGCAGCAGCCGCTGGTCGTGGCGCTCACCCAGGCCAAGGGCCTGTCGATCGTGCACGAAACCGTGTACGAGAACCGCTTCGGCTTCACCAAGCCGCTGGTGCAGATGGGCGCGACCGTGCAGTTGTACCGCGAATGCCTCGGTTCGCTGCCGTGCCGCTTCCAACAGCGCAACTACAAGCATTCGGCCGTTATCTTCGGGCCCACGCCGCTGACCGGTCGCGACATCGATGTGCCGGATCTGCGCGGCGGCTTCAGCCACCTGATTGCGGCGCTCGCGGCCTCCGGCCCGTCGAACGTGCACGGCATCTCGCTGATCGACCGCGGTTACGCCGATTTCCGCGGCAAGCTCGCCGCCCTCGGCGCCGACGTGGACTGATTGTCGGACGGTGAAACCGGGCGGATGTCTGCGGGCGCGCCCGTTTCCTCCAAACTGTGTGAAACGCCGTCACTGCGTACTTGCCGATTAGCAAGTACGCAGTGACGGCGGAACTATATGTCTTGGAATGTCATGTATCCGAGGGTAAGAACAGCACGCCATGCGCCGTGACCTCGGATGGGCGATCACACCACGAGCTGGTCGAGCTGATTAACGGTCATCAGCCGTCCGAATTTGGTATTGAACGATTCTTGGCCGCCATACACCACTGCGCAGTCGGTTGAGTTTAAACCGAGCTGCGACGACAAATCACTAATCGGGCCAAAAGCGTGGGAATCGTAGCTGCTGGCGGCTTTGATCTCAATGGCATGGCGCAGAGAGCCGCCTTTTTCGATGAGCAGATCGATTTCCTTGCGATTGGTATCTCTCCAGAAATACAGGTGCGGTCGCTTGCCTTGCGCTTGGTACTGCTTGACGAGTTCGCTGATCACGGCATTCTCAAATAAAGGGCCTCGGAATTTGCTGAACAGCAGTTCTTCTGGGGAGTCGATGCCGAGCAGGTGGGCGGCCAAGCCGGTGTCGTGAAAATAAAGCTTCGGGGTCTTGACGAGACGTTTGCCCATATTGCGGTGGTAGGGGTACAACCGGAAGGTAATGAAGCTCGATTCGAGTAGCGACAGCCATCCCGTGGCCGTCTTGGCGTCCACCCCGCTGCCTTGCGCCAGTGCGGCGTAATTGACCAGTTCGCCGGTGTGCAGTGCGCATTGAGTGAGGAACGTGCGGAATTCCGTCAGTTTTTGGACTCCGAGCTCGCGGCGTACATCGCGTTCCACATAGGTGCTGATGTAGTTCGGGAAATAGTCCTCGGGGGCGATGTCGATGTCATATAGGCGCGGGTATCCGCCGCGCCACGTCCACTCGTCGGTAGTCGACGGCATCATGTCGGCGGCGGTAAGTTCCATATGGGACAGTGGCGGCAGATGCATGATGGCCACGCGTCCGGCCAGCGATTGCGTGATGTTGTTCATCAGCAGGAAGTTCTGGGAGCCGCTCAGGATGAACTGTCCAGGTGTCTGACGGCGTTCGTCGACCATAACCTGCAATTCGGAGAACAAGTCGGGGACTCGCTGCGCTTCATCGAAGATGACGTTGTTGTCATACAGGGACAGGAAGCTTCTGATGTCTGTTCGAGCCAGATTTGCAACGTTGGCTTGCTCAAGATTGACATAACGATAATCGGAGAACTGCTCCCTGAGCAACGTGGTCTTGCCTGATTGTCGTGCCCCAGTGAGACTGAGAATGGGGAATTTCGTGAGCAAATCCACCATTTTGGGGGTGATCGCGCGTGGAATCATATCAACTCATTCCTGATTATCATAAGCTTGATTCCTGATTATCATAGCATTCATTCCTGATTATCATAAGCTTGATTCCCGATTGTCATACGCATGGTGTCACGTGTTCATCGCGCCGGCCGTCAAAGTGGGCGAACAGCGGGGCGGAGACGGCGGATAGCGCAAGGATTGCCCGGGACGTGCAGGGGTCTGCGGGCGCTGGGACTAGCGGTTGCGATCGTCGGCGGTGTCGCGCGGTTCGGGGTAGAAGCTCGGGGCGTTGATGGCCTGGAATCCGCGAACGGTCAGATCGATCAACTCCTCGTTGAACACCGGCAGGCCGATGGCGGCCAGCATGGTCGCCACGCATCTCGTTCGGGGCTCGGTGTCGGCGGCGGTGGGGGCGCAGGCGACCCAGTAGTTGAGTAGCAGTGAGAGCAGGATGGCGGCCTCGCGCGGGTATTCGGTGGTGATGGAGCCGTCCTCCACGCCGTCCATGATGAGGGTGTGGAATCCGTTGGCCACCGTGGTCTGCCAGCTTTGCAGGTTGTGGGCCAGCGTGGTGGGGTCCTCAAGGAACTGGGCGGCGTCGCGTTGGATGTTCAGATGCGTCTCGTTGGTGATCGACCGGCGTACGACCTCACGGATCTTTTCCAGCCCGGTCAGGTCGGTGCGTTGGTGCAATTCGTCGAGCAGTCCGTGGCTGGCCTCCCAGTCCCGGTGCGTGAGTTCTTCAAGGATGGCTTCCTTGCCGGGGAAGTGGTGGTAGATCGCTCCCTTGGAGAGGTTGCCAAGCTCATTGACGATGTCCTGCATCGAGGTGTGTTCGAATCCCTTTTCGGAGAACAGCTTCTGCGCGGCATCGAGGATGCGCCGCCGTGTGACTTCCGGGTGTGCGTTGCGTGCCATGGGTTCTCCTTCCGTACCCGTCCGCATGTGCCAATTTACTGATCGAGCTTGTGATCCCAGTATACATACCGTCGGTCGGTATGTAAAATTCGAATGTCCGAATCGGGGGATTCTGCCGAGTGAGCGTTCGCATACGACACCGTTGCGAACGAACCCCCGATTCGGACAAACGGTGCGTGCCGTAATCGAAGTTCGGGGGAGTGCGGCACAATGGAACCATGGCATCGAAAGGAAAACCCTCCCCGCGTTCAGCCGTCAAGCCGCTCAGCGATGAGCAGGTCGCACGCCTCGACGCAAAGCATCACCTCGTGGACCCGACCCGCTACTATCCGACCGGTCCGCGCACGCCCAACACCGTCGAAATCAACGCACAGAACCCCAAGGCCACCGAGCGTCTGCTCGAAGGCGTCTCCAAGGTGCTGCGCAACCGCAGCAAGGTGCGCGCCTGGGGTCTGGAGCGCGTCCCCGAAACCGGCACGTTCATCACCGCCGCCTCGCACGTGACCATGTATGACGTGTTCGTGCCGATGATGAGCCTGTTCCACATGGGCCGTCGCCCCCGCTATATGGCCAAGGCCGAAATGGCCAAGTGGCCCCTGATCGGCAAATGGTTCCAGCTCGTCGGCATGCAGCCGGTGCCGCGCCGCAGCGGCCAGGCCAAGGCCATCGAGGAGGAGTCGATCAAGATCATCACCTCCGGCCGGCCGCTGACCATCTGGCCGGAAGGCACTGTGACCCGCGACCCGCAGAAATGGGTCATGAGCCTCAAGCCCGGCATCGGCTACATCGCGCTCGAGTCCTCCCGTCGCCTGGGCCGTCAGGTGCCGATCTTCTGCGCCGTCACCTGGGGTGCCGCCAGCATCAACCAGTGGTGGCCCTGGCCGCGCAAGAACGTGGTCATGTGCTACGACGAGCAACTCGACTACGCCGATCTGCTTGCCGACATGGATTCCTGGGGCGAGGAGCCGCCCGCCGACAAGGTGTCGGAGCTGACGATGCGCGTCTTCCGCCGCATGAACGAGGTCATGGAAGAGATCCGCGGCGAACGCATGCCCGCCGAAGGATACTGGGATTACCGCAACATGCGCCGCCAGGCGTGGTGAGCCGGATACGCGGCGTGCGCGGGCGCCGTCTCGCTCGCGCACGTGTCGGTAGCGGCGCACATGCGGACAACCTGGTGCGGCGCCCGTTCGTCGGGCGGCGGGAGTCCCGTGCATACCTGCGGGTAGGATGACCGCAGACCTTGAGACATAGTGGACCGATCGGCAAAGGAGCGGAACGATGAAGATCACGGTACTGGGCGCAGGCGCGTGGGGCACGGCATTCGGTCAGGTGCTGGCCGATGCGGGCAACGACGTGACGATGTGGGCCATCGAACCCGAAATCGTCGAAGGCATCCGCGACCGTCACCACAACGCCGTCCGCCTGCCCAGCGTCGAACGTCTCCCCGAGAACATGACCGCCACCGGCGATCGCGCCGAGGCCGTCAGGGGAGCGGAGATCATCATCGTCTCCATTGCCGCGCAGGCCGCCCGCGTCGCGCTCGAACCGTTCCGCGACCTGATCCCCGGCGACGCCATCGTCGTCTCCCTGATGAAGGGCATCGAACGCGCCACCGGCAAACGGATGGACGAGGTCGTCACCGAGACCCTCGGCCTGCCGGAGGACCGGTTCGCCGCCATCTCCGGACCGAATCTGAGCAAGGAGATCGCCGCGCGCGAGCCGGCCGCCACCGTCGTCGCCTGCACGAACATCGACAATGCGCGTCGTGTGGCCCATGCCTGCACCACGCATTATTTCAAGGCGTTCGTCACCACCGACGTCATCGGATTGGAGATGTGCGGATCGCTGAAGAACGTGATCGCGCTCGCCGTCGGCATGGCGCGTGGCGCAGGCTATGGCGAGAACACCGCCGCGATGATCGAGACGCGCGGCCTGTCCGAGATGACCGCGCTGGGCAAGGCGGCCGGCGCCGACCCCAAGACGTTCTGCGGGCTCGCGGGCGTGGGCGATCTGATCGCCACCTGCGGGTCGCCGTTGAGCCGCAACTACACGTTCGGCGCGAACCTGGGCAAGGGGCTGAGCGTGGAGGAGGCGACGCGCGTGAGCAACGGCGTGGCCGAAGGCGTGCCGACCACCGACGCCGTGGTGGCGTTGGGTCGGAAGCTCGGCGTACCGACGCCGTTGGCCACCGCGATGAGCCATGTGCTGGATCGCGGCATCAGCTGCAGCGAGATGCTGGCCGAGCTGTTCGGCCCCGATATCACCGAGGAGTGAACGAACGGAGCCATTTCGCTGGGTCGGCGCTGGCAATCAGACGGGAGCAGCGAGGCCCTTTTGTTGCGGGTTTGTGAAGCTACTGCGTCAAATGGTCCATGCACACATGCGGAAGCGCCGACGTAGAGCACGGCTGCGGGTAGGCTGGTACCCGGTTATCTGATCGAATCGGTCGACTGATCGGCCGAATGAAACACGAGACAAAGGACATGGGCAGCATGGCTAAGAAGCGCATCGTGGTGTTGTACGGCGGCAAGGCGGATGAGCATCCGATCTCCTGCATCTCGACCGCCGGCGTCCTGAAGGCGATGGACACCGAGCGTTTCGAGCCGATTCCGGTCGGCATCACCAAGTCCGGCCAGTGGATCGTCAACGGCGAGGACCCGCGCGGCTGGGACCTGAGCGGCGACGCGCTGCCCGAGGTCAAGGTCACCCCACAATCGCGTCCGGTGCTGCTGGACGTGAGCCGTGGCTGCGACGGGTTCCTGGTCGGCGGCGACACCGTCGAATCCCTCGGCCACATCGATGCGGTGCTGCCGGTGCTGCACGGCCCGTACGGCGAGGACGGCACCATTCAGGGTCTGCTTGAGATGATGAACGTGCCGTACGTCGGCTGCGGCGTGCTTGCCTCGGCCGCGTGCATGGACAAGCATTACACCAAGGTGCTGCTGAACGCCGCCGGCATCGCCACGGCGCCGGGCATCACGCTGGATGCGCGTTCCTTTGACGCCTCGGACGGGTTCGCCTCCGACGCCGCGGCCATCATGGCCGAGGTCGAGGCCGCCGGCCTGCGCTACCCGCTGTTCGTCAAGCCGTCGCGTGCCGGTTCCAGCTTCGGCGTGACCAAGGTGGAGCGCGAGGGCGATGCGGCCGAACTGGCCGCCGCCGTGTTCGAGGCCTCCCACCATGACTGGCGCGTGCTGATCGAGCAGGGCATCGACGCGCGCGAGATCGAATGCGCGGTGTTGTGCGCCAAGCCGGGCGACGAACCGAAGGCCAGCTGGCCGGGCGAGATCGTGCTCGACCGCCGCGAGGACGGCGGCGACCAGTTCTACGACTTCGACAGCAAGTACATGGACTCCTCCGCCTCGCATGTGGAGGTGCCCGCGAACCTGCCGGAGGAGACGCTGCAGCGCGTGCGCGAGACCGCGATCAAGGCGTTCAAGGCCGTGGACGGCATGGGCCTGAGCCGCGTGGATTCGTTCGTGACCGCCGACGGCGCCATCATGATTAACGAGATCAACACCATGCCCGGCTTCACCCCGATCTCCATGTACCCCAAGGCATGGGAGGCCACCGGCCTCAGCTACACCGATCTGATCACCACCCTGATCGAGGGCGTGCTCTGAGCTCAGTAGGGGATTATTGCCTTCAGTTGGAAACTTTTCGGGTTTCCAACTGAAGGCAAAGCCATATTTGGCGGTATTCGACGGCGATGATGGCGGATAGGTTTCCAACTGAAGATGACAATCCCCAACTGAATGTGTTGCCCGCAGCCTGACATGAGGTGAGTTCCCACCACCTTTTCTGCAAGGCTGTTGTTCAACCGTTGACTTATGCGCTTAATTGGGGTAGTTTTCGCCATCTTTTCAACAGTTGACCTATGGAGCCGGCGTGTTACCGAAAGTTCAGCGACCGGTCTCCATAATCCGTTGGGGGTTCACGAGACGGTCAACCTGACGTTAACTTGGCCACCTACGCTCCTGAATCGTGAACGGCCGGCAAGCCACTCATCGTTGCCGGGCCGAATGTCACCGAGGAAAGGAACGTAGATGAATTCCCTGCGTAAGATCGCGGCCGGTGCTCTTGCCGCCGCTATGCTGATGTCCGTGGCCGCCTGCGGTTCCGCCAACGCGGCCGGCGGCGACAATGCCGGCCAGGCTTCCGACGCCAACGAGGAGTGGGCCGCCGCCACCTCCGTGGCCGACTTCGGCAGCTTCGAGGACCTCGAGGCCGCCGCCAAGGAAGAGGGCGCGCTGAACGTCATCGCTCTGCCGCACGACTGGTCCAACTGGGGCGAGGTCATCGAGACCTTCAAGGAGAAGTATCCGGAGATCGAAGTCACCGAGCTCAACCCGAACGCCTCCTCCAAGGAGGAGATCGATGCCGCCAAGACCAACGCCGGCACCGACGCCGCCCCGGATGTGTTCGACACCGGCCTGGCCGTGGCCTCCACCAACACCGATTACTTCGCACCCTACAAGGTGCAGGCCTGGGACAAGATTCCGGATGAGCTCAAGGATCCGGACGGCCTGTACTACGGCGACTATACCGGCATTATGTCCGTTGGCTGGAACAAGGACAAGTACGGTGAGATCGAATCGATTGACGACCTGCTCGACCCGAAGTTCGCTGGCACTGTGGCTCTGAACGGCAAGCCTGCCGAGGCTGGTGCCGCGTTCAACGGATTCGTGATGGTCAACGCGCTCAAGGGCGGCGACCTGAACAACCTGCAGCCCGGCCTGGACTTCTTCAAGGAGCTCAAGGACGCCGGCAACCTGACCCAGGTGGACGTGACCAACGGCACCATCGACTCCGGGCAGACCGGTGTGGTTTTTGACTGGACCTACAACCAGGCCTCCTATGAGGCCAGCCTGGAGAGCAAGGGCGTGGACTGGGAGTACATGACCTTCCCCGAAGCCCAGGTGGTGAGCTACTACAACCAGTCCATCAACAAGGACGCCCCGCACCCGGCGGCCGCCCGCCTGTGGATGGAGTACCTGTACAGCCCGGAGGCCCAGAACCTGTGGCTCAAGGGCGGCTCCAACCCGATCCTGCTGCAGTCGATGATCGACGAGGGCACCGTGGACCAGGATATCCTGGCTGACGCGGACGTGCTCGAGGGCGACTCGCTGAGCTACACCAACGAGGACTCCACCCGCATCACCGAGTGGCTGCAGGAAAACTGGGACGCGACGATCGGCAACTGATCCCATGACCATCGCACTCGCACAGGGACGGCCTGCCGGTAAGACGGCGGGCCCGTCCGCTACCTCCTTCGTCGCCGCGCACCGCAAGGAACTCGGCACCGTCGGCGTCACGGTTCCGTTCTTCGCGTACACGACCTGCTTCCTGCTGGTGCCCACCATCATCGTGGTTGTCGGCGCGTTCACCGGTGCCGACGGCGGTTTTACGCTCGCCAACTTCGCCCGACTCGCCGAGCCGAACACCATCGCCAGCTTCGGCACGTCGATTACGGTGTCGATCATCTCCGCGGTGATCGGTTCGGTCGTCGGCGCGCTCGCCTCCTACGCGCTGGTCATCGGCGCCAGGCCGGACGGCCTGCTGCGCCGCATGGTCTCCGCCATCTCGTCGGTGCTCGCGCAGTTCGGCGGCGTCATGCTCGCGTTCGCGTTCATCGCCACCATCGGCATCAACGGCGTGGGCACGATGCTGCTGCAGCAGCTGTTCGGCGTGACCGTGGACCCGAACTGGCTGTCCTCGCTGTCGGGCCTGATCGTGATCTACAGCTATTTCCAGATCCCGCTGATGATCATCGTCTTCCTGCCCGCGGTCGATTCGATCCGCACGGAGTGGCGCGAGGCCACCGAAAGCCTGGGCGGCAACACCTTCCAGTACTGGACGCGCGTGGCCTGCCCGATTCTGGCGCCGCGCTTCATCTCCGCGTTCCTGCTGCTGTTCGCCAACGCGTTCTCCGCGTATGCCACCGCCGCGGCCCTGTTCTCCCAGCGGGCGATTCTCGTGCCGTTGATGATCCAGGGGGCGATGCGCAACGAGATGGATCCGAACCAGCAGGGTTTTGCACAGGTGCTCGCGTTCGCGATGGTCGTGGTCGTCGCGATCGTGATGCTGCTCAGCCACATCATCGAAAAGAGGGCCGGACGATGGCAGTGAATCCCGAAACCGCGCACAGGACCGTGGGCGCCGCGAACCCGCCGCAGCTGCGCGCCATCCGCCTGCGCAGACAACGCATCTTCAAGGCGATTGTGCTGACGCTCACGTTGCTGTTCTTGTTCATCCCGTTGGCGTCGATGCTGCTGTTCACGGTGCGCCACCCGCTGTCCGGACAGTGGAGCCTGGCCCCGTGGCAGGCGATTTTCACCGGCAACGGCGAGTCGCTGGGCGCGGATCTGACCGTGCTGTGGGAGGGACTCGGCTCCTCGCTGCTGCTGTGCGTGGTCACGGTGGCGATCATGCTGGTGCTGATGGTGCCGACGATGGTGATCGTGCACATCCGCTCCCGTCGATTGGAACGGGCAATCGAATGGGTGTCCACGTTGCCGCTGACGATTCCCGCAATCGTGCTGGTGGTGGGTCTGGGACCGATCTACCGCTGGCTGTCCGCCGACGTGTTCAGCACCGACCCCGTGTGGTTGTGCTTCGCGTACGTGGTGCTGGTCATGCCGTTCGCGTTCCGGTCGATTGCGGTGGGGCTGAACTCCATCGACGTCAAGACCCTGGTGGAAGCCTCGCGTTCGTTGGGCGCCTCCTGGCCACGCGTGTTCTTCCGCGTGATCATCCCGAACCTGTGGCAGTCGATCCTGTCCGCCTCGTTCATCTCCATCGCCGTGGTGCTCGGCGAGTACACGGTCGCCTCGCTGCTGGGGCGCATGAACCTTCAGGTTGCGCTCTACCAGCTCGGCCAGTCGAATTCACAGGTCTCCACCGCCATGTCGCTGCTCGCGTTGATGTTCGGCGTGATTCTGCTGGTGGCGCTCGACCTGATCTCCACCGCCATGCGTACATCCAAGGAAGGTAAGTAATCATGACTCTCGCCGATCAGAAGGCGGCTGTTGCCGAAGCATCGGAATCGTTCATCGACAACGAACTGGGCGCCACCGTGACCGAGGCCGCCCAGGCGGTTCTCGAGGGCTCCGCCGAACGCGGCGGCGGCATCCGCATGCAGCATGTGGACAAGATCTATCCGGGAGCCGCCAGCAAGGCGCTCGACGACTTCAACCTGGACATCAAACCCGGTGAGATGGTGGTGCTGCTCGGTGGCTCCGGCTGCGGCAAGTCCACTGCATTGCGCGCGCTCGCCGGACTTGAGGACATCCAAGCCGGACGTATCCTCGTCGGAGGTCAGGACGTCACCGCCACACCGGTGAACAAGCGCAACATGGCCATGGTGTTCCAAGCCTATTCGCTGTTCCCCCATATGACCGCGCTGCAGAACGTGGAATTCGGTCTGGAGGTGCGTGGCATGAAGAAGGCGGAACGCCGTCGGATTGCCATGGAGAAGCTGGAGCTGGTGGGCCTGACCGATCAGGCCGGCAAGTACACCCAGCAGATGTCCGGCGGTCAGCAACAGCGCGTGGCCCTGGCCCGTGCGCTGGCCATCTCGCCGCGCGTGCTGCTGCTTGATGAGCCGCTGTCCGCGCTGGACGCCAAGGTGCGCGTGCAGTTGCGCGACGAGATCCGTCGCATCCAGCTGGAGACCGGCACCACCACCGTGTTCGTGACCCACGATCAGGAGGAGGCGCTCGCCGTGGCCGATCGCATCGGCGTCATGAACCACGGGCGCATCGAGCAGATCGCCGCTCCGCAGGACCTCTACCAGCGTCCCGCCACCGAATATGCGGCCACGTTCATCGGCTTGACCAATCGCCTGCCCGGCGGTTCCAACGGTTCCGAGGCTGTGGTGTTCGGCCAGCGCGTGCCGCTGCTGGAGGGTTCCAAGCAAGGTCCGCTGGTTACCGTGCTGGTTCGCCCGGAGGCGCTGACGCTGACTCCGGCCGAGGCGAACACCTCCAACGTGGGCGAGCATGCGCGCGTGGAGACCATCCACTTCCTGGGCGCGTTGGTCCGTGTGGACACGGTGATCAGCTCCGGGGAATGGCAACGGTGGAACGGCGGAGAACAGCTGCGCGTGACCGTGCAGCTGCCGGCCAGCGAGCTGCCGGCCGGTCTGGCGATCGGCTCCGATGTGGTGGTGGCGCCCAGGGCCGTGCCCGCGTTGGCGGTGTGAGGATTGTCGGGGCGGCCGGCTCGGATGGCCCGCCGCCCCGACAACTGTTGACTTATGCGCTTAGCGGGGCTGGTTCCCACAGGTTTTTCAACAGTTGACCTGGCTAGAACAGACGGTTAAGGGTGTGGGTTAGACTGAGGCTGAACTGGACCGTTTTGGGGAAAGGAACGGCAATGGACTGGCTGACTCAGGCGCGCTGGCGGTTCGGCCGCATCGGTGCCGGCGCATGCGTGATGCTGGCCGTGTGGGTGGCGCTGAACATGGCGCTGTCTATGATGCTGGTGCAGGCGATGGGGCAGAACGCCGTGAACGCGCCGATATGGCTGCAGTTCCTCATCTCCAGCGGTCCGCTGTACCTGATCGCCATGCCAATGGGTCTGATGCTGATGAAGGCGGCGCCCGAGCTGCCGACTCGCAGGTTCCCGATGACTCCCGGCCGGTTCTTCACGCTGCTGCTCATGTGCCTGCCGATCATGTATGGCGGCAACATCATCGGCAACCTGCTGTCGATGGCTCTCTCCGGAGGCACGGCCCAGAACGCGATCGCGAATCTGGCCATGGCCAATGACCCGGCGATGATCGTCTTCGGCGTCATCCTGGGGCCGATCTTCGAGGAGTGGATGTTCCGCAAGCAGATCATCAGCCGCACCCGCCGGTATGGCGAGAAGCTGTCGATTCTGCTGTCCGCCCTGATGTTCGCGCTGTTCCACCTGAATCTGTTCCAGTTCTTCTACGCGTTCGGACTGGGACTGATGTTCGGCTATGTGTACATGCGTACGAGCCAACTGCGGTATTCGATTGTGATGCACATGATCGTCAACTTTAACGGTTCGGTGCTGGCTCCATGGGTGCTTTCGCAGGTGGACCTGGAGGCGCTCGCCACCACGGACACCACTGATGCGGCTGCGGCCCAGACGTTGTTGGCGCAGAACGGTGCCGGCATGATGCTGGTGTCCGGGTATGGATTGTTGCTGATAGCCCTGTCGATTGCGGGCGTGGTGCTGCTGATCACCAAGCGTCGCACGTTCGAGTTCTATACCACGCCCGAACAGCTGCCGAAGGGCCTGGGCGGGCAGACCGCCTTCGGCAACCCGGGCATGGTGATCTACATCGCCATGTGTGCCGCGCTCATCGCCCTATCGATGTACGGCCTATTCTGACCGGCTACTACTCCGCGGCGATCGGACCGGTGCCGGCATGCTGTTCGATGAAGTCGGCCCCGGCCAGCGCCCGCGCCGCGGCATCGGCCGCGGTGGAGGGGAACACGTCGAACCGCGCGTACACCTGCACCTCCGCGGTGATGCCGTATGGCGTGAACCCGGTGAACTTGACCAGCGTCGGCACGTTCTCCAGCCGCATGCCTTCGGTCGCCTTGTTGACCACGTCCAGCGCCCGCCGCTCGACCTGCTTCAGGTCGCTGCCGGCGGCCACCGTGAACGGCACCGGCACATAGCCTTCGGATGCCTGCGTGAGTTTCTCCAATGACGACGTGTTGAGCACCGAGTTGGGGATGACCATCTGATTGCCGCCGCGTTCGAGGATGACGGTCTGCCGCCAGGTGATGTCCTTGACCACGCCGGTGGTGCCTTGGATGCGCACCAGGTCGCCGGGTTGGATCACCTTGCCGAGCATGAGCCCGAATCCGCTGATGATGTTCGCGATCGTATCCTGCATGCCGAGGGAGATCGCGACGCCGCCGACGCCAAGCGCCGCCAGGATGGTGGTGGGGTTGACGCCGAACACCGGCTGCAGCACGATGGTGATCGCCGCCGCCCAGATGAGCACGCGAAGGATGTTGGCGAAGATCGACGCATTCGGTATGCTGGCCCGGCCCAGTACCTCGTTGGTCACGCGGACCACGACCTTGGTGGCTATCATGGCGATCGCCATCACGATAACCAGCAGGATGACCTTGCCCGCATGCTGCTGCAGCCAGTTCGTGATCACATCCATCGCACGCCCCATTCTGTTATGCGTTCGGCGTCTACCGCCGCCAGCCGGCTCGTCTTGTTCCATCCTACCGACTGTCTGCGGGGGAGGGCTGACGATATGACATTTAGTAATGCAACTTGATAGGAGGAATGACATGACGACCGCGGATATGGACGCCCGGTTGGAGCGTGCGCCGCGCAGGCTGACGGTTGTTGAGGCGCGTGCGGAATTCGAACGGCTTCGGGCGTTGGCCCCCAAGGGGTCGCGTCTCTCTACGATGATGCCAGACGATGTGAAGCGAGAAGTCGAACGCCGGGATTAAGGCGCTTGTCGACACCAACGTGCTTCTTACCGTGATGGTGGATGGCCGACCTGATTCCGAGACGGCGGCATCGCTGTTTAATCGTATGCTGAGCGGTGATAACGAACTGGCTATGTACCGAGGATGTACATTACATTGCGTGTTACGAACTGTTGAAGCACCCTTCACCAGCTGTGGGTCGTGCATAGGTTCAGGTTACGGGCGCGACGCCTGAAAACAAGCGCCGCGCCGGGCATTTAATCACTCCGCGTCTGCCGCCTTCTTGCGGCCGCGCTTCTTCATCGTGCCGGCCTTGGCGTCGGCCACGGTGAAAATGATGGCCTTGTCGTCGGGCTGACCGACGCCGGGGATGGAGCGGTAGTCGATCTCATCCTCGGAGGGGTTGTGCAGTTCGAAGAACGCGGTCACGGCCGCCACCACGGCCGGGGCCTTGACGCTGATGGACGTGGTCTGCTTGTCCGCGGGCTTGCTGAACTTCACCGTATTTTCGTCCTTGTCGGCGCACGCCTGGATGGCGATCTGCTTGGCCGATTCGTTGACGAGCACATGCACGTACGCCGGATACCCCAGTTCCGCCGCCGTGGCTTTGTTGAATCGCACCACGGAATCCGTAACCGTCATTACGGATTTGCTGACCGGTGCCGCAAGAGAAATTTCCTGAAATCCTTGAAGTGATGTCATCTGTTCATACCTCCGTTATGTACCCAATTTTCATGAGGTTGGTTGCAGTATTTACTGAAATATCGGTACTTTTCAGCATAAAATGTTTTATGTCTAAGTGTCAATTCCTTTATATATTCATTTGAATCAATTCATTAATTCGTTTGGGTTGTGCCCAATGTCTTGCGCGAATGTGGTCGACCCGTCGTCGGACGTGATCTCGGTGCGTTGATTGCATGGTGCCGTCGAGCCGGGACACGTCCAGGTAACGGTGTGTGCTCCACTGGCTGGCGGTGACGTAGCGGATGTGCGCGTATATGAGCATAAGCGCGCTCCTGCCGTCGGGAAGCTGCCGACGACGCGTGTCTTCTTGCGGATCTCGCGGTTGAGCCGTTCGATCATGTTGTTGGTGCGGATCCGCCGCTGGTGCTCGACAGGGTATTCGTCGAGCAGATAGGTGGTTGACTCGCCTATGCCCTCCCTCAGGCATGAGGCCGTGGCCTTCAGGCCTTTGGAGTCCATCTCCGCGGCCACGCTTTCGGCCTTGTCGAGAGCGTGGCCGCGGTTTTCCATGGCGAACATGGCCTTCAGAATGAAGGTGGCCCACTTCGTATGTTTGCGGCTGACCTTGGAGAGCACGTTGCGCATGAATGCACCATGCACCGCTGGTAGCGCGCCCCGGCGGCATCGCGCTGATCGTGGAGATGAGCTCGGAGCACCGGTCGCCGATCACCAGGCGTACGCCCCTGCGATCATCGAGCGGATGAACTGCTCCCAGCTGCTCCGGTTCTCCTTCATGCCCTCCACGACGCCGATGACCTTGCGGTGACCGGTGTCGTCCACGCCGACCGCGACTAGGATGCTGATGTTCTCGGCCGACCCCTAGGTGCGCTTGTGCCACATACCGTCCGCGAACAGGTACGGGTAGGCGTGCTCCGACAGCGGCTGGCCGCGCCATTCGTTGATCTGCGCACACACGCACTTTATTCAAAATAACGGAAAAACGGAAGCTTACTGGCTCTTCCGGTTTTCGTGTGTGGCGGGTGTGGGAGAGCCATGGGGCATCATGGTTGTTTGTGCAGAAGATAACCGAAAACGATGTCCCACGGCCTGCGCCCGAGTTTAGCAGGTTCGACGGGAACGTGTTGTTGGGCGCGTTCGCCGGCTACAAGCGCGCCGTCAGGAGGACCGTCCCCCACGCGGTTGAAGTCCTCGACCCATTCCACGTCGTCAGGCTCGCCGGCGACAACCAATGTAGGCAGCACCTCCAGCGGGAGGCCGCCGGACGGCGCGGCACGACACGCAATCCGCTCTACCGTGCCCGGCGCACGCTGCTGAAGACCCGTGGCACGCTCACCGACCGGCAGCGCGCCACGGTCGCCCGGCTGTTCGCGGACCCGGCGAACCGGCCGCTGGAGGTCATGTGGGGAGCCTACCAGAAGATCATCAAATGCTACGCGGAACCCGACCGGCACAGGGTGCGCGGCATGATGCACGAGCCCGTCGACGACGTCAACGCCGGGCCCACCAACGCGCCAAGGGAGCCGGGGACCCTGGACCGCACGCTCGGACGCCGCCTGCCGGACGTCCCGGCCTACTTCGACCACGCCCATTCCAGCAACGGACCCACCGAGGCCGTCAACGGCAGGCTCGAACACCTGCGAGGCATCGCCCTCGGCTTCACCAACCTGAACAACCACATCACCAGAAGCCTCCTGCACACCGGAGGATTCAGGCAAACCGTACAAAACCAGATCAATCGACTATAAACCTCACCACACACGGAAACCGGAAAACGTTACCGGCGCCGCTTGACGTGAATATGTTTGCGGGCTTTGCCAGTCCGAAGACTGGCAAAGCCCGCAAACATCGCGATGTCCCGAAGTAAGGCAATATATGCCATTAGGTGCACAACGTGCATAAAAACAAGATCCACACCCGTTGCACATTATATTCCATGCTCGGCTGTGCTGTAAAGCCGGCGACGTGCCTCACGTTTTTTGAGCGCGAATTGCGTAGTGGTGCCTCAGTAAAAGTGAGCGCGAAACCGGGTTGGTTTGTTTGGCTGGTCTTATGGAAGACGGGATCAGCATGGCGGCGAAGAGGCAGGTCACCCTCAGGTTCAGGGACGAGTACGTGAGGGCGTCGAAGAAGCAGAAGGGCGTCATCCTGGACAGGATGTGCGAATCGCTCGGAATCGGCAGGAGCACCGCGAGGCGCCTGCTCGCCCAGGCCGGACGGCGAACACATAACGAGGCGGTCCCCGCGGAGCGTCCGAGGCGGTATTCGGACCGCTCGAGGGAGCTGCTGCGCGAGGTGTGGGTGATGATGGACATGCCGTGCGGCAAGTACCTGAAGACGATGCTGCCCCAGTGGCTGCCCATGCTGCGCGCGTGCGGGGAGCTCGACGCGTACGACGGGTCCACGTTCGACGAGCTCATGACGATGAGCGCGGCCACGGTCGACCGGTACCTCAGACCCGTGCGCGACGCGGCGCGTCCCAAGGGGATCGCGACCACGCGGCCGGCCGGCGAGCTGCTACGCAACTCGATCACCATCAGGAAGGCGGGCGACGAGCTCGACGGGCTGCCGGGCAACGTGGAGGCCGACACCGTCGCCCACTGCGGGCCCAGCGCACGCGGCGAGTTCTGCCGTACCCTGACCGTGGTCGATTTCGCGACCGGGTGGACCGAGAACGCGTCGGCGAGGAACAACGCGTACCGCAACCTCTCCCGGGCCGAGGCCATGATCGAGGAGCGCCTGCCGTTCGCGATCCGCTCCTACGACAACGACAACGGCAGCGAGTTCATCAACGCGGAGTTCATCGCCCACCTGCAGGCCCTCGACGTCGAACAGACCAGGAGCCGGCCCTACCGCAAGAACGACCAGGCCACCGTCGAGTCCCGCAACAACCACATCGTCCGCAGGCACGCGTTCTACTACCGGTACACCGTCGAGGAGCTCGACCTGCTCAACGAGCTCTGGGAGCTCGTGAGGATCAAGGCCAACCTGTTCACCCCCTCCAAGAAGCCCGTGGGACGCTCCAGCACCCGCGACGGCAGGCCCCGCCGCGTCTACGACCGGCCCATGACCCCGTGGGAGAGGCTCAAACGGTTCGACCGGGAGGACCGCGGCAACGGCGGAAGCGGGTTCATCCTGCCCGGCCGGCGCGAACAGATCGAGGAGACCATCGCCGCCACGAACCCCGCCGAACTCGTCCGCCGCATCCACGACATCCAGGACCGGCTCGAGGCGATGGCCGCGCCACGCACGCGCCGCCTCGAGAAGAGGCTCGGCCCCGACATGGCATACTTGGACAGGACACTCGTGCGAATCACGGGCGTCACACCGGAAAACCACAACGAAACACCAGCCGACACCGACTAGGATTTCGCGCTCACCCCCGGTGAGGCACCAGTCACAATTTCGCGCTCACTTTCAAATGAGGCACCTCGGCCGGTGTGGCGCATCCATCGGCGTGTCGCGGAGTCGAGCATAGGCTGGTCGACGGAACAGTCTGGACTAACGAATTTCATGATAGCGCGGAATCTCGATATTCGTCGGGTCGGATTGGTTTCTCATGCATACCGGGCCGGTGTGGCTGTGGCCGAATGCCTGCGGCCGCACCGGCATTGCTGGTGGAGCGCGGTTCGTGACCACGCCGCTATCACAGCGAGTACCAAGCGATTCCCTCCTGATGCCATCCCGCAGTGCCGACCCGCTGATATTCCGCGAAGTTGGTGGTGTAGATATGCTCGCCGCTGCCGGGGTTGTACAACCGGTACACAGGCACGTTGCCATCTGCCGGAATCTGCCAGCCCACGCCTTCGTTGTTCCACCCGGCGTTGATCAGGTCTCGGCGTTCCTTGCCATCGATGGTATACATGTGGTTGCCGTCGTTCGGATTGTACAGTCGGTAGACGCTTGTGCCATCATCCCCGCTGCCTACCGCACAGAACGCGGTCCCTTCGTCGCTCCATCCTGCCGCGACCAGTTGCACGCGCTCCGCGTCGGACGTGGTGTAGTGGTGAAGTCCGCTGTTCCTGTTGTACACGCGGTACACGGCGGTGTCGTTGCAGGTGATGACGGGCGCTGGCTCCCCGTCTTGACCGGGATCTGATACCGGAGGGGTGGCCGATCCGTCGTTTCCGGGCCAGTCCTTGACGCCGAATGCGTTGAGGTCGACGTTGCCGGTGATGCCGTTCACCGTGCCGCTTGACGTATACTGCCATCCTCTGTCGTTGGACGAGTATCCGAAGTTGGTGCGGGCGCCGTAACTGGCTACCCAGCGTGTCTTGCTGCGGATGTTGGCGGAGTTGAGCGCGCTGTTGAGATAGGAGGTGTAGGAGTACACGGACAGGTTGGTGTATCCGGCGGACTGCAGCTGCGCGTACCAGGCGTTGACGATGCCGTCGTATACGGCAGGGCTCGTGGGCGGCGTGTGCCCCGTCCAGGTCCAGTTCTCAAGGTCGTAATAGACCGGATAGCTCAGGTCGTTCGGGCTGACGCCGGCCTGCTGCAGCAGACTGACGGTGTTGGCACCTTCGGCGGAGCCGCGTGCCGCGTCATAGGCGTAGGAATACACGTAGATGCCGAACGGGATGCCCAGACGCTTGCATTCGTTGATGTTGCGCACAGCGTCGGCGTCAAAGCCGTTGCCCCATCCATAGGCCAACCGGATGATGGCCCCCTCGACGCCGTCGGCCTTGGCGGCGGCCCAATCGATGGTGCCCTGCCATTCCGACACATCCACCACGCCCTTGGCGTGCTGCGCGAACAGCGTGTCGTCGGCCTCGAAGAACGCCGGAGCGTTGCTGTAGGTACCCCAATACGCACCATATATGTTATTGTCCAGCGCGACGGTGCGGACGGTGCCTTGGGTGCCCATTGCCGCGCTGCTGCGGGCGGCGGACTGTTCTACCGTGTCACTGTCGTCGACGGCTTCTCTGACCTCCGCCGCGGAGACCGGAATGAACGATTCCCCATCGGTTTTGGCCAGCGGGTCGGCCTGCGTATCCGTGGTGCCCACCAGGTCGGGGTCGGTGATGACGGTTCCGGATTCGATGTCGCGGACGGTGCCGTCCTCGTCCATGGCCAGGTCTTCGGACACCACGGTGGCGTCATCGGCGATTTCGTCGCTGACAGAATCGGGCAGGGGTTGCGAGGGATTGTCGGGCATTGTGCCGCCCGTGGACACGATTTCCTGATCGGCAAGCGTTGCGGTTCCCCGGATGCCGACGGCATCCAGATTCGTGTCCGTCAACGCGAAGGCTGGAGTCGTCAACAACGCGAGGCTGGCGATGGCGGCGGAAAGTGAGACACCTACCTGGTGTATCTTCAATGACATAGGTTCTCCTTGATTGTGGCCCGCGGTGCGCCGGGCTGAAACACCACTACGTTAGCCTACGGATATTGCCACGCGTTGACGATGCCAGGCGTTTCGTGCGAAGTGTTGACATTTCGATATGGTTTCCATATGCGCTTCCGAACATTGCGCTGAGACACGGTCGAGTTCATCTGGAAGTAACTTGACAGTAGTCCGGGGCATGGAGTAAAAACATACATAGTCGGGTGGGGAAAGTCCCCGCAGCGAACCCGATGTCCCTAGAAGAAAGGTTCCTGATGATGACAGGAAACAACAAGGTTTGGCGCGCGCCGGTCGCCGGCCTCGCCTCGGTCGCCATGCTCGCGACCATGGGTGTGAGCACCCTGACGGCCAACGCCGCCAACACGTACGACCTGACAAAGATGTATGCCGACGGCACCAGCGAGACCATTCATGGTGTCACCTCCATCGATGGTGCGCGGCTGGTTCCGGGTGCGGATCCCGCCGGTCAGACGGTTACCGGCTGGTACACCGAGGAAGGCAACGGCAACGGCACGAAGGTTCAGCCGGGCACGAAGATTACGGCTGATACGACGATTTACGAGCATTCCAGCGCCGATGTCTACACCGTGAATTTTGCGAATCCGGCTGGCAAGGACGTCATCGATGGCGTTGCCGAGTATGACGGCGATACCGACACCGATACGACGTATGTCGCCGAGGGTGATTCCCTTGCCGCTTGGCAGATTCCGGGCGATGACGGCGTTGCGAACCATCAGGTGCTCGCAGGCTGGACCGCCAACGGTGGCGCGGTCGATTTCAACGCTTCCATGAACCCCGCCGATTACGTGAGCATCTATAACGGTGAAGCCAGCGATTATGTGACGTTCACCGCCGTTGCGGCCGACGCTTGGACGGTCTCCTTCTACGGCGATAACGCGATTACGGGTTATGCCAACTACGATCTGTATGTCGGCGATAACGCTGTCGCTTCGCCTTATCAGGTGGATGTGAACAAGGATAACAGCAGCTACACCGGCACCATGCCGACCGCCAAGCTGCAGGGCCAGCCGGACAAGATCGCTGCCGTCTGGAAGACCAGCCGTGGTACGGACGACAAGAAGCTGACCGACTTCGACCCGTCCGCGAAGGTCACTTCGGATATGAATCTGTATCCGTTCAACGCCGTGAAGCACTTCACCGTGACGTTCGACGACCAGGTCGCCGGCACCGAGAACGCGACCGCCGACGTCGCCAAGGACGCCACCGTGTCCGCCCCGGCCGATCCGACCCGTGCCGATGGCAAGTACAAGTATGCCTTCGCCGGCTGGTACACGACCCCTGCTTGCGCTGACGCGGATGCCTACGATTTCAACACCAAGGTTACCAAGGACATCACTCTGTACGCGAAGTGGATCGTTTCCGCTGTGAAGGTCTCCTTCCAGCCGGGCTACGGTTCCGCCAAGCCGACCGAGATGTGGTTCGAGGACGGTGATGTGTTCGAGACCCCGGAGATGACGCGTGACGATTACGTGTTCGAGGGCTGGGGCACCATCACCAGCGTCGAAGGCAATGAAGTCGATGTCGAGGATCTCGCCGGCTATCAGGTCACCTTCGTCAATGGTGGCACCGCGGCCGATCCGACCGCCAAGCTGCAGGTCGTGACTCCGAACGGCGCTGATGGCTTCTATCACTACACGCTGGCGGCGTCCTACAAGGCTGAGTGGTATTCGTATGAGGAAGCCCTCTACGAGTTCGAGAGCCTCGTGAACGTCAATATGGATGCCGACAAGCAGAAGCTCTATACGGCTGACTCCTATGAGGCCTATGTCGAGTCCTTCAAGAAGGACTACACGGAGGCCAAGAAGGCTGCCGCGAAGGGTGGCTACAGCCGTTCCGAGTATGATGCTCTGCTGGCTCAGCTGAAGGACATGCAGGCGAAGCTGGTCGAGGTTGGCGACACGAACCTCTATCGTGTCTACAACCCGAACAACGGCGACCACTACTTCACCACTTCGCAGGCTGAGGCTTCCGCTCTGGTCAAGCTCGGCTGGAACGCTGAAGGCGCGCCGTACAAGGTGGTGCTCAACCGTGTCACCAAGTTCGGCACTCCGATTTACAGCGCCTACAACCCGAACACCGGTGAGCATCTGCTGACCGAGAAGGGCGAGGCCGAGGCTCTGGCTCAGGTCGGCTGGGTGAACGAGGGCATCAAGTTCTACACGGTCCAGAATGGTTCCGAGTCCGTGGTTCGTGTGTACAACCCGAACACGAACGGCCCGGCCCACCTGTACACCGATGCCTCCGAGGCCAACGGCCTGGCCAAGATCGGCTGGAGCATCGACAACGGCGGCGCCCCGGTCTTCACGCTCGACTGAGCATGAACTGAACCGAGTACCGGTTACACAACAATAGTCAGAGGAGTCCCTCCGGTTATCCGAGAGGGGCTCCTTCTTTTTGTGGTTCTGAAAACGAACACGACACGGACAAAGATACGACTTTCAAACCAGAACCGTTATTCGTGTCCGCATCTCACATTTCCTTGACTGTCGACGACCGTGGGAAAACCATCTGGATTTCGCCAACAATCTGTATCGTGCTCCTGTCGGAAAGTTCGGCAAATAACTAGGCTTCCTTTCATTCCAGGCGCAGCCATGCACACGGCAGTGCCATATTCTGTGAGGCCTGTGCGAACCTTTACAGCAGCAAGATGCTCTGCAGTGACTATCTGACGACTGTGGCTTTATCTGTTTATCGAGGCCGATCACGAAATAGATGAAACGTCGAGGCACTGTAATACGAAAAACCGGGATACCAAAGAACGTTCATATGGCTGTATGTTGCTATTGCAGTCGTCGTATCAATATCATTGAGTATTTTTGCTCAATCACTGAGCAAAAATACTCAAAGTATATGGTTTTGCATAGTCATCTGCAATTACGATGTTCCAAGAGAGAAAGGTTTCCGATCAACCTGCTTTCAGGCCCGCGTTTCCGTCGATAACACTTGCAGAAAAGCTGTGAACACACAGCGAATTACAACATATCGGCCGAAATTGCATGAAATGTAGACAGCAAAAAGGACTCCCCCACAAGGGGGAGTCCTCGATTTATTCAACCGTTAACGTCGCATCGGTATCAGGGCTCAGTCGAGCGTGAAGACCGGGGCGCCGTTGTTGTCGATGCTCCAGCCGATCTTGGCCAGGCCGTTGGCCTCGGAGGCATCGGTGTACAGGTGGGCCGGGCCGTTCGTGTTCGGGTTGTACACACGAACCACGGACTCGGAACCATTCTGGACCGTGTAGAACTTGATGCCCTCGTTCACCCAGCCGACCTGAGCCAGAGCCTCGGCCTCGCCCTTCTCGGTCAGCAGATGCTCACCGGTGTTCGGGTTGTAGGCGCTGTAAATCGGAGTGCCGAACTTGGTGACACGGTTGAGCACCACCTTGTACGGCGCGCCTTCAGCCTGCCATCCCATGGCGACCAGAGCCTTATACTCACCCGTGTCAGTGGTGAAGTAGTGATCACCGTTGTTCGGGTTGTACACACGGTAGAGGTCGGTGTCGCCGACCTCAACCAGCTTGGACTGGATGCCATTCAGCATCTGCAGCATTTCGGAATACTCAGCCTTGGTGTAACCACCCTTAGCGAGCTCAGCCTTCTTAGCCAGATAATCCTGGAAGTCCGCCACATACTGCTCATAGGAAGCAGCGGTGTAGAGGTCCTGCGTCTCCGGGTCCATGTTCACGTTGACATAACCCTCGAGTTCGCCCAGCGTTTCCTCGGCATCATCCAGCAGAGTCCACTGCGCAGTGAAGAGCCTGTCCAGAGTGGGCTTATAGACATCATCTTCACCATCAGACACGATATAGGTCAGATCGCCAGTCGGATTGGCCGCGGGCTCAGACACAAGCGTGAGCTTGGTACCATTCGTAGGAGCCATCCAGGTAGCGAAAATCCAACCATCGCGCTCCGGAGCGGCCGGGGCTTCAAACGTATCGCCATCGCCATACCACTGTTCGATGACCTTGGATCCAGCGAAGTCAGGATCGAAGGAGACCTTGATCTCAGACACCGTGAAGAAGGCCTGCAGAGCCATCTCGCCGGAAACCGGGGTGCTGAAATCATACTCAGTCATCTTGCCATTGTTGTTGTAATACCAACCAGCGAATTCATACTTGTAGTCGTCGGTGGCCTTCAGGGTCGGATCAGCAGGCTTCGAAACGGTGTCGCCCTTTTCAACCATCTGGGTCTCAGGAGCCTTGGAGTAACCAGCATCCTCAGCGCCAGTGCTGAACGTCACGGCATAGGACTCAGCACCCGGCGTCGCAGGATACCACTCAGTGTGATTGGTCACAACGTCAGAAGCGTTGAACACGACCTTCTTATCCTTACCATCCACGAACTGCGTGGCGGCAACGGTCTTGTCGGAGTACACGAACGTGGCCGTCGGAACGGTGCCCTGGAATGCTTCGTTCAGCGGGGTCTCGATATAGACATCTTCTCCCTTGCCGTTCAGCTGAACGTCACGATCCTCGTCCCACAGGTCAGTAGCCTTGAACGTAACGTACGTCGAAGCCTTCGAAGCGGCCTGCAGCGGAATCACATAGCCCGTGTTGGGAAGAATGCCCGACACATCAGTCGGATCCACGGCAGCACCGTTCATGGCCGAGGTCCAGCCAGTCAGCATGTGGCCGTCATCGTAGGCGCCGTCAGTCGGAACCTGCCAAGAAGCGACCTTATCCAGCACACCATCCTTGGAGGCCAGCACCACACTGTTCTGATTATCGATCTTGCTGTAGTCCAGGTTGACACCATTACCAGCAAACGTCACGGTATACTGGGTCTCGGACCAATGCGCGTATACGGTGGTGTTCTCCGTCTCATCGAACTGCACGGCAGAATCTTTGACACCATATTCAGGGGTCGTGTACCAACCGGTGAACGCACTCGCATCATTCAGCTGAACATCAGCGGCTCTGAGATCATCCGCATCGAGCTTCTTGTCGTTATCCGAATCCTTGATAGTGATCGAATCGACATCACCCTTATCGGTCTTGAAAGTCAGACCATTACCATCAAGAGTGAATTCCGTCGGCTCCTCAGCGGCGTTGGCCGTCAGAGCGCTCACGCCCAAGGTCGCGAGCATCGCGGCCGAGGCGAGACCGGCGATCGGCACACGCCAAACCTTGTTGTTTCCTGTCATCATCAGGAACCTTTCTTCTAGGGACATAGGTTCTGCGGGAAAAACACTTTGGAAATAACCAGATTGCATGGTACTGATCAATTGATCAGTCACGCTTGGACACGATGGCTGTGGTTCGTTCGGCATCGATGACGTCCGCCACTTGCCCGAGACGTTCCGGGAACAAGAATCCGTAGATGTCCAGCGTGAGACTGGCCGATGTGTGACCCATTTGACGCTGAAGGTTTTTTACATCGGCTCCTGCTGTTATCGCGATGGCGGCATAAGAATGCCGCAGGCTGTGCGGTGTCAGCCCCTCGATATCTTCGAGTCCGGCGAGTTGCACGGCTTTCCGCCAAATTCGTCGACGCCAGTTGTGATCGTTGATATGTCCTCCTTTGACGGCTCGGAACACGTAAGCTGTCTCAGGCTGTTCTTTGACGAGCTCGCGTAGCGGCTGGGCCAGGAATTTCGGGAATGCCACCGTCCTTGGTCTGCCGGATTTGGGTGGGCCCAGTCGCTGCGCCTTGGCACTGTTCTTCCATGTGCGCCGTACGCGTATCTGTCTTTTCTCGAAGTCAATATCACCTACCTGTAAGGCGAACGTTTCATTGATTCTGGTACCTACATAGCTCTGAAATCTTATGATGGTGCCGTCTACGGGTCTCCCGACCCGTTCTGCCGCGTCCGCCAGAGCTTCGATTTCACGGATGTCAAGGAAAACGAGGTCTTTGTATTCCGGTTTGGGGATTTCTACGTCGCGCGCTGGATTTTCCATGAGGTATCTCACTTTGACTGCGTAATCAAGCACCCCTGCGAATACCACCTTGACTATGCTTTTGATACTGCGCGGCGAAAGCGGCTTGGGATTGTGTTTCCAGTGCAGCTTCGCGGGATAGTTTCCGGTCGAGAGCTCAGTGACCCAACGCGCGATATCGTCATGACGGATGGCTCCGATGGGTACATTCGACCATTTCGGGTTTATATACGTGCGAAGCTCGCATTCGTATCGGGCTCGAACGCCCTCGCTGACATTGTTTTTGGATCTGAGCCACATGTCAGCGACGTCTTTGAACTTACGTTTGGCGTCGCTCGGATTGACGTAACGCCCGCAACGCACTTCGTCCGCCATCGAAGCTCGGAAGGCTTCGGCATCGGTCAGTTTGGCGAATGATTTTGAATGTTGCTTGCGTGTCGTGCCTTCCACGCTGTACCAGCGGCAGCGCCAGCGCATGCCGTGCCCATAACGGGAAGTGCGCCATCGTTGTGGGACTTTGGCGCGTAAGGGGTCGCTCGACGCGGCGAGCGAACGTTTCGCCAACGATGACGGGGGTATTCCATTGTCATCTTTCAACCAGAGATCATCAATCCAGACTTTTGCCATGAGCCTACGTTAGATGCGTAAACGCCACTGAATATGGTCTTCATTGGACACGATGGGAACACGATGCGTCGAATGTCTTGGAGCTATGCACGCTGAAAGCGTGCTGTATGATGGCTTTGTGAACACACGGCGATGGTTACTGACATGTGGGTCCGCGTTCCGGCGCATTGCGGGGAATGTTGCGGAGCAACGCTGTTATGGCGCGTTGAGGTGGTGTTTGCTGGCGTTATGCGGAGCGTTCTATATGTGGATCGCCGGGAAAATCGGGTTGGGCGCCACCGACGGCGGTCCCGACGAGATGATGCGATCGCTGATTCCCCGATGCATGATCAATGGCAATTGGCTACCGTCGGGTTATGACAGTTGTGCCATCTACGGAATTGGCAATTGGTCATACGCGTTTTATCCCCAGTTCATTGCCGCGTATCTGAGCGCATTTTTCATGAGTATCGCCAAAATGCTTGGAATGTCCGCGAGCATGATTTTCATGTGGGGCCGTGGGGCGAGCATCGTTTTCGGGTTGGTGACGTTGTTCTGCGTTAGCGAAACGGTTTCCGTCGTGTTCCGTGGCGCCCGGAACCGTGGCCTGATGGTGTGCCTGGCCGTGGCTTTGATGGGAGCGTGGCCCCAGTTCGCTTTTCTGAGCTCATATATGAATAACGATATCGCCGCAATGTGCGGTGTTACGTTGTTGGTCTATGCCATGGTTTCGGGCGTCAAGGACGGATGGCGGCTCCGCAACGCGCTGGTGCTGAGCTTGGGCGTGATCGTGGCCGGGCTTGGGTACTGGAATGCGTATGGATTCGTGTTGGTTGCGATTTGCGTGTTCATTGCCACGGCACTTCTGCAGAACCGTGACGACATGGTGAAAGGCGTGCGGTTGATCGCCGTCGCTGCCGGTGTTTGCGCCGTGGTGGTGCTGCCGTTCTTCGCCGTCAATGTGGTGCGCTACGGCGACCTGATCGGCATGTCCACATTCCACGAGCGATATGTGGAATGGCTCGCCGCGGGCGGGGAGGTGCTGCAGCATCCGTGGCGCGACACCGTGGATGAATTGTTCTTCGAATCCAATTTCGTCCAGGACACCGTCCAATCGTTCATCGGCGATCTTGGATACATGGCGGTCACGATGCCATATGCGAAGTACCTGCTGTATATCACTTGGACGCTGATCGGCACGGGGCTGTTCCTGTCTGTGGTTCCCCGTTATGCCAGGAACGTGAAGTTTCTCACGGTTGCGATTGCGGTGCTGGCCGCATCGGCGATTACGCTGTGCCTGTACATGTATTACAATCTCAACACGGATTATCAGCCGCAGGGACGGTACATCATCTATTTGCTCGTCCCATTGGTGATCGGCATCGTTGCTGGCATCGGCAAGGTCTATGAGTTTCGTGGGATGATACCGAAGATCGTGCTTCTGCTGGCGGTAATATGGTATGTCAGCGTTGGCGTGGACTTTTTCGTCACGACTGTGAATGAGCAGGGATGGGAGGGTGTGCTGTGGACGGGGCTGATATAGATCGGCTGAAAACCATCGAGGTGCTGGTTCCCTGCTATAACGAGGAATCGGTGCTTCCTCTGCTGTTCGAACGGTTGGACTCGCTTGCCGTTGCGGTGGGCGAGCAGGGGAAGCCGTATCGGTTGGCGTTCCTGTTCGTCGACGACGGTTCGAAGGACGGGACTCGTGATCTGATTCGTGGCTATGCGGTCGGCCGAGATGATGTAAAATACGTGTTCCTGTCGCGTAATTTCGGCAAGGAGACTGCGATGCTTGCGGGCATCGATATCGTGGACGCCGATGCCTTGGTCATCATCGATGCTGATTTGCAGGATCCGCCGGAGCTCATTCCGGAGATGGCCGATCTGTGGTTGTCCGGATACGAGGATGTCTATGCCCGACGGCGTTCCAGAAAAGGGGAGAGTTGGCTGAAAAAGGCCACATCGCATTTATATTATTCCCTGTTGCAGAAAGTTACGAATATCGACATTCAGCGGGATACCGGCGATTTTCGCCTTCTGGACAGAAAATGCGTCGAGGCGTTGAAACGGCTTCGCGAGACCGATCGTAATTCCAAGGCCTTGTTCAGCTGGATCGGATTCAAGAAGATCGAGTTCATCTATGACCGCGACGCAAGGGCCGCCGGCAAAACAAAGTGGAACTACATACAGCTGGTCAAACTGGCACTGGATGGCATCACCTCGTTCACGGTGGCGCCGTTGCGCGTGATGACGCTCATCGGCGGTGTGATTTCGCTATGCGCGGTGGTCTATGCGTTGGTGGTCTTCGTCAGGACCTTGGTCTGGGGCATCGATGTTCCCGGATATGCGTCATTGCTGATCATCGTCCTTGTGCTGGGCGGAATCCAATTGATCGGATTGGGCATAATCGGCGAATATCTCGGACGTGTGTTCGTGCAGACGAAGAACCGCCCGAATTACTTTGTCGAAGAAGAAAAGTTGTAGAGGGTTTGCGATAAAAAGGCCATCCTCGTCCGGGCGGTTTCCGTCCCTCCTTCCCTCTGATTATCCTTGAGACAGGACACCAACAACGAAAGCAGGTTCTTCATGAAGGGCATCATTCTCGCCGGTGGTTCGGGTACACGGTTATATCCGTTGACGACGGTGACGTCGAAACAGTTGCTTCCTGTGTATGACAAACCGATGATCTACTATCCGCTGAGCGTGATGATGATGGCGGGAATCCGTAACATCCTGATCATTTCCACGCCGCATGATCTGCCGAATTTCGAACGTTTGTTGGGCGACGGTTCGCAGTACGGCGTCCGGTTCTCCTATAAGGTGCAGCCGAGCCCGGATGGCTTGGCACAGGCCTTTTTGTTGGGAGAGGAGTTCATCGCGGGGGAGCCGTGCGCGTTGGTGCTGGGTGACAACATCTTCTACGGCAACGGGCTGACCCGTACGTTGCGCGGTGCGGTGAAGAAGGCCGAAGAGGGCGTCGCCACGGTGTTCGGCTATTACGTGGATGATCCGGAGCGGTACGGCGTGGTGGAATTCGATGCGAATCACAGGGCAGTGAGCATCGAGGAGAAGCCTGCCGTGCCGAAGTCGAATTATGCGGTGACCGGCTTGTATTTCTACGACTCCCGTGTGGTCGAATATGCGAAGAAGGTGCGGCCGTCGGCGCGTGGCGAGCTGGAGATCACCGATCTGAATCGTATGTATCTGGAGGACGGCACGCTGAGCGTGCGCACGTTGGGGCGCGGTTATGCCTGGCTGGATACCGGCACGATGGATTCGCTGTTCGAAGCGGGGGAGTTCGTTCGCACCGTGCAGAGGGCACAAGGTTTGCCAATCGCCGTGGCCGAAGAGATTGCGTACGAGAACGGGTGGATCGACCGGGAACAGCTCCTCAAATCAGCGGAGAAGTACGGCAAGAGCCCCTATGGCAAGCATCTCAAGGATGTCGCCGACAACAAGATCATCGCCGGTCCCCGTTATGAAGATTGACGGCAAACGCGCGAATCGGTCGTGGGAGCCGTCGGTGTGGGCCGACGGTTTGGTACAGTATCGGTACCGGCGATGAACATTGCGGGTCGAAGGAGCGGACAGAGTGAGTATACTGGAGATTTTTTCCCATAAGAACTGGCTGTTGCTGAAGGCCATGGTGTCTTCGGACTTCAAATTGCGGTACAAGCAGTCGATGCTGGGATACCTGTGGTCAGTGCTCAAGCCGCTGATGCTGTTCGGCGTCATGTATGTGGTCTTTATCCACTTCCTGCGCTTCGGCGACAGCGTGCCCCACTTTTCCGTCGGTCTGCTGTTGGGCATCGTCATGTGGAACTTTTTCTCGGAGACGACCTCTGGGGGGTTGAACGCCGTGGTCGGTCACGGCGACCTGCTGCGCAAGATCAAGTTTTCGAAATACATCGTCGTCGTGTCCGCCGCCATGAGCGCGCTGATCAATCTCGGCATAAGCTTCGTCGTCGTGATGCTGTTCGCACTGGCCAACGGCGTGCACTTCACATGGTCGGCGCTGCTGATCATACCGATTTTCGTCGAGCTGTTCTTTCTTGCCTTGGGCGTCGCCTTTTTTCTGGGAGCGGCGTACGTGTATTTCCGTGACCTCAGTCCGATTTGGGAAGTCGTGATGCAAGCGGGTTTCTACGCCACGCCGATCATCTATCCGGTATCTCTTGTGGTCACGAACGCCGGCGAGTTCATCGCCAGGCTGCAGTTGCTGCTGAATCCCGCGGCGCAGATCGTGCAGGATGCCCGTCATGTGCTCATCGCTCCCGAAAACGTGACGGTATGGGAGAACTGGCCGCCGTATATCGCGGTCATACCGGTGATTCTTTCGTTCCTGATTTTCCTGGGCGGATTGAAGTTCTATACAGCCAAGTCGAAGTCGTTTGCGGAATTGGTGTGAGGGGAGCGGCACGATGATGAACAAGGAAATGCAGCTGCCGGAAGACGTGGCTTTGAGGGTCACTGACGTCTCCAAAAGCTTCAAACTGCCGACCGAACGCGCGGGCAGTCTGAAAAACGCCTTGGTCAACTGGGCGCGTGGCATACGGGGATACCGCATTCAGCGGGTTCTCGAGGGGATCACCTTCGATGTGCATAAGGGCGATTTCTTCGGCATCGTGGGAAAGAACGGTTCCGGCAAGTCTACGCTGCTGAAGATCATCTCGGGCATCTACGCGGCGGATACCGGGACGGTGCAGACCGTGGGCAAGCTGGTGCCGTTCATCGAGCTTGGCGTCGGATTCAACCCGGAGCTCACCGGCCGTGAGAACGTCTATCTCAACGGCGCGATGCTGGGCTTCTCCAACGATGAGATCGACGCGATGTATGACGACATCGTCGAATTCGCGGAGCTCGGCGATTTCATGGAACAGAAGCTCAAAAACTATTCGAGCGGCATGCAGGTGCGTCTGGCGTTTTCCGTGGCCATCAAATCACAAGGCGACATTCTGGTGCTCGATGAGGTGCTTGCCGTCGGTGACGAGGCATTTCAGAAGAAATGCCAGGATTATTTCTTCGAAGCGAAACGCAAGAAGAAGACGATCATCCTGGTGACCCACTCGATGGCGGATGTCCGTCGGTACTGCAATCGCGCCATGTTCATCCAGGACGGCCGGATCGCTCAGATCGGCGATCCCGACCTGATCGCCGATGCTTATTCGAATTCATTCCTCGGTACCACTGCGACCGTGGGGAGCGGCACCAAAGGTTACGGTCATGACGCTACGCTCGATGGCATCGAGATTCAGGTCGACGGCGCCGAGCAGCAGTATCTCGACCAGTACGAGGATTTCGACATCGTCGTCGACCTGGATTGCAAACGGAACCTGCGTTCGGATCAGATTCATATCGATGTCGTAGATGGTCGCGGTTGGATGGCGTTCTCGCTGCCGAACCAGGGCGAGAAGCCGTTCATTATCACCAAGGGCAAACACCGTCTGACGTTCCATGTGCAGAATGTGCTTGCGTTTGGTGACTACCATATCGACGTTGCCTTTGATGATGGCAACGACCGTTACCTCATCGCCCAGCGCGCCTACAGCTTCCATCTTGTCGGACACGCCGTCGCCGCCAGTCCGTTGACGGTGCCTCATTCCACCTGCGTTATGGACCACTGACCGAACCGCGAATCGAGAGAGTAGACCCATGTACAAGCTTATAGACGATACGAACTACAGCGCGTTCATCGAGTCCGTTGAAACGAAACGCACCAGCGTCTCGACGACGGTGGCGGTGATTCGCGGGTGGGCCGTCGATAAATTCCGGAAGACCGCGATGACTGTGACGGTCGAGGACCCCCATGTGACGGTGAAGCAGATGGAACGCGGCGACGTGGCTGACGTCTTCGAGCTTGATCATCATGAGCCTGCGGGTTTCAGGATCGAAACGGCCTCGCAGGACCGGCGGATCACGCTAAGGCTCAGCGGTCCGGGAACGTCGGTCGAGAAAAACATTGACGTCGCGAACGTGCGCCGTATGTTGCGGATGCAGGGGATGAAAACCCGTGCCCGTCGTTGGACGTCGTATGCATTGAACGTATGGCATCCTTCGGGGTTCCGCGCGGTGGCGGATGTCGTTCGTCGCAGGGTGGTTACGGGTGATCCCGGCTATAACATGTGGATCAAACGGCATGAGACGATGAATCGTCGTGACGCGGAGGCGCTGCAACGCGGTTTCGCCAGGCGTCCGTTGATTTCGATCGTCACTCCCGTGTACAACGTCGAGGAGCAATGGCTTCGCCGTCTGGTGCAGAGCATGAAGGACCAATGGTATCCGAACTGGGAACTGTGTCTGGCCGATGACTGTTCGCCGGCGCCGCATATCAAGCCGTTGCTGGAGGAACTCGCCCGTGAGGATCCGCGAATCAAGGTGGTGTTCCGGACCGAGAACGGGCGTATCGCGAAGGCGACCAATTCCGCCATTGAACTGGCCTGTGGCGAATACGTTGGTTTCATGGACAATGATGACGAGCTTCCGCCCCAGGCGTTGTTCGAGGTCGTTCGCGCGGTGAACAAGCGTCCCGATATTGATTTCATCTACACCGATGAGGACAAGATCAACGAACAGGGTGTGCGGTTCGATCCGTTCTTCAAACCCGGGTTTTCTCCGATGCTGTTGCTCGGACACAACTACATCACGCATTTCGTCGTGGTGAGTCGTGGACTGCTTGATAAGGTTGGTTATCTGCGCGCCGAGTATGACGGAAGCCAGGATTACGATTTCGTATTGCGTGCGACGGAGCAGGCGCGTTGCGTGCATCATATCCCGCAGATTCTGTATCACTGGCGTACGCTTGACAGTTCAGTAGCGGGGGATCCCCGCAGTAAGATGTATGCCTACACAGCGGGACAAAGGGCTCTCGAGGATGCGATGCGCCGTCGGGGGATCGATGCGGTCGTGACGATGCTGGATAATTACGGCACTTACAAGATCGACTGCCGGTTCGACCAGCCAAAAGTGACTGTGGTCGTGAGTTCGTATACGGACGAGCAGCTTGATCACCTGCGTCGGATGACGGATTATCCATGTGCCGAATTCATCCGGTCGTCGTCCTTTGACTCGGAACGTGTGGATACCGAGTATGTGATGTTGTTGGACGGGTTGATGCCGCAGGCCTCCGACTGGCTTCGGGAAATGGTGAACTACGGTCGGTTCCCCGGAGTCGGCATCGTCGGCGGCAAGACTTTCGACAGGAACGACCGCGTATTAAACGCAGGACTCACGCTTCGGGCGATGCGGACGTCGCAGCCGTTCGAGATGCGCGGAAAATGGGATGAAGGAATCGGATATTATTTCCGTGATATTCTGCCACGTGAGATGTTCGCGGTCACTGAGGACTGCATGCTGATCCCGCTGGAGGACTACCGGAAACTGCACGGTCCGGACAAGACCCTGCCCGCGGGCATGCGGGGTGTGGACATATGCGTCAGGGAACGTGCCCAGCTGAAGAAGCGTGTGGTATGGCAGCCGTATTCGGCTTTCGTCGATATCAAGGCCAATCCGATCGCCCTCGACAAGGCGGACATCGTCGATTATGTCTCGCAGCACCTGGGACTGACGGATCCGTATGCCGCCGCCGCCTTCCCCTATGCACAGCAGGAACAGCCGGGACTTGCGTACTCCATCGATTCCGTGGATTGGGAGGATGGTTCGGGACAATACCGAATCATCGGCTGGGCGGCGGATCTGCACAGCAGAGATGTGCCGGAATTGTCCTTGGTCAAAAACGGTTGGGCACATTTGGACTCTCTCGAACGGACGTTGCGCCCGGATGTCAACGCCCGGTTCAATCTGCCGGGAGACAGGATGTACGGGTTCGTGGTCTTCGTCTCCGTGGATGATACCGTGATGGAATCCGGCGATCATACGTTGAAATTCCGCATGGTCACTGCGACTGACAGGAAAATCGCCAAGGTCCACGTGTCCTCGACCAGGATGGGGCGCAGACTGTCGGATGCCATGGGGAAAGCGCGTGTGTTGCGTTATCCGAGAAGCATGTTCTTCCGTTTGAAGGACCGTTTCATGAAGGGGCGTTGGCAGACGATTCGCTACCGCAGGCTTGTTGCGAAAACCGAACGTTTCGATGCCGATGCCATCGCCCGGGAAATAGCGGATATGCAGTACAAGCCATTGATTTCGCTGTTGGTTCCCGTATACAACGTCGAACCTCGTTGGCTGCGTCGCTGCGTGGAATCCGTACGACAGCAGTTCTATCCGAACTGGGAGCTTTGCCTGGCGGACGATTGCTCGACCGATCCGAGGGTGCGCGCCACACTTGAGGAACTGGTTGCGCAGGATTCGCGTATCAAGGTGGTGTTCCGTGAAAAGAACGGGCACATCTCGCGTGCGACGAATTCGGCTCTTGAAATCGCAGTCGGCGAATTCATCGGATTGCTGGACAACGACGATGAACTGCCTCCGCATGCCTTGTATGAGGTCGTTAAGGTGTTGAATGCTGATAATGGCCTCGATTTGATCTATACGGACGAGGACAAGATCGACGAGCAGGGGAAGCGCTTCAGCCCACATTTCAAGCCGGACTATTCGCCGGATCTGCTGCTAAGCACGAACTACATCAGTCATTTCGGCGTATACCGCAAATCGATCGTCGATGAGATCGGTGGGCTGCGCGTAGGTTACGAGGGGTCGCAGGATTATGATCTGGTGCTGCGTTTCGTTGAACATACTACGCGTGATCGGATCTGCCACATTCCAAAGGTGCTGTATCACTGGCGGACGCTGGCCACGTCGACCGCATCCAGCGGCAATGCAAAGAGCTACACCTCCGATGCAGGCCTTCGCGCCCTGCGGTCCGCGATGGATCGGCGCGGCATTCCCGCGGAGGTGCATCTGGAGGGGCCCAACGGCATTTATGACGTGGAATATGACATCGCCGAACCGGCATTGGTTTCGGTCATTATCCCGACGAAAAACGGGTACGATAATATCGAGCGATGCCTGAATTCCATTATTGAGAAGACCACGTATGAGAATTACGAGATCATCATCGCGGATAACGGCAGCACCAATGAGAAGATGTTTGATCTGTACGACCGGTACCGTGAACGGTTAGGTGACCGTTTCCATGTGGAGGAGATCGATATCCCCTTCAATTTCTCGCGCATCAACAATCTCGCCGCGCAAAAGGCCCAAGGCCGGTATCTGCTGTTCATGAACGATGATACCGAAGTCATCATGCCGGATTGGATGCGCACGATGGTGTCGTTCTGCCAGCTTGAACGTGTGGGTGTAGTCGGGGCGAAGCTGTACTACCCGGACAATACCATCCAGCATGCCGGCATCGTGCTCGGACTGACGGGGGTGGCCGGGCATATCCAGGTCGGGTTCCCTCGGGGTGATTTCGGGTATTTCGGCAGGCTGATAGAGAACGTGAACTATTCGGCCGTGACCGCAGCGTGCTGCATGGTCAAGGCCGAGGATTTCCGTGCGGTCGACGGATTCGACGAGGATCTCGCGGTGGCCTATAACGATGTCGATCTATGCATTCGCATCGGCAGGCTCGGTCGTGACATCGTGTGGGCTCACGAGGCGGAACTTTACCATTTCGAATCGGTGACCCGTGGCTACGACGTCAAAAACGAGCGGAAGAAGGCCCGGTTGCAGACCGAGGCGAAGAAGCTCTACGCCAGATATACGGATTTGATTGATAACGATCCGTACTACAACCCGAATCTCTCGAGGACATCGGGCAACTATTGGGTCAGAAAGGTCTGACGCCACCGATATGACGACAGCGGGCCGGAACCCCATGACTGGTTTCGGCCCGCTGCTCATTGCATCAGTATATGATGGCGCAGTATACGAATGCGGCGCATGTTTCGGGGTCAGCGCATATTATGCACATTGCGGTCATAGACGGTGTTTTCTATTCGCCGGAGGGCAGCAAGGAGAACGCACTGGAGCCGTGTGACGGGGGGGAGTTCCGCAACCAACGCTTTCACGACCGTGTCATCGCTGCGATAACGATCCATATCTTCGGAAGTGCAAGCTTCGCCGAGTCGGCGGAGTCCTTTTTTCTCGTCCCGTACGCTTGCTGTCAATCCGAAATAATTCCGGTACGGTGTGATTCCGCGGTCGAGCGTGAATCGAAAATTGGTCGCCGCCGCAGTGACGTTGTCATGCCAGAATTGCGCGGTCCGTTTTGAATGGGTGACGGAATCCGGTTCCTGGAGCCAGTAGTACAACACGGCGTCAACATCCGCGACTTTGTTCATTCGTGCGTATAACGGCCCCGCCATGCGGATGTCCTGTGCATAGCAGCCCGGTTCGAAGCGCAGGCCTTCCCAGAGCTCGCGGCGATACAGACGGCACCAGTTGGCTTCGTTGAAGTACCGGGCTTCGGCATGCCGGCCCAGAAGCTCTCCGACGATACGTAGCGATTTGCAGAATACGCTCTGGTAGGCCTGCAATGGTTCGCTGATGACGGTGATGTTTGTCGGATGCTCCGTCCCGCACGAGGCGGTCTGACCAACCGTGCCCAGCTGGGATACTCCAAATTGCCGCCAGCGCCCTTTGCTCATATCGGCGCCGGTGGTTTGTAAGGCATGCAACAAGTATTCGATGTTACGGCAATCGAGAATATCATCATTGTCGGCAAAGGCGATGAACTCGCCATGCGCGTTATCGAGACCCGTGTTCTGCGCTTTGGCGATGCCGCCATTGTCCTGGTGAATGACCACGACACGGGAATCCTGCTCTGCGTAACGGTCACAGATGATGCCCGAAGCGTCGGTGGCGCCATCGTCAACCAGAATCACCTCAAGATTTCGGTAACTCTGGCCAAGAATCGAATCCACGCAATAGTGCAGATAGCGTTCGGCGTTATATACCGGTACGATGACGGAAATCAGCGGTTCTGCGGCAGTCATGATTACCAGTGTACGGCCTGCGTTGTGCCCGTTTCTTGTTTTGATGAGATGCAGGCACAACGCAGGCCGGATAAGCTTACAGGGTCGCGGTATAGGCGTTCAGGCTTTCTTGCCAGTTGGCGGGCCTGTATCCGGTGTTTTCGATTTTCCCGAGGTTGAGGGTGCTGTACGCGGGGCGGGGGCTGACGGGGCCGGTGGTGTTGGCGTAGTACTCGGCGGTGGTCACGGGTTTGACTTTGTCGCCGTTGCCGTTGGCCTGGTCGAACACCATACGGGCGATTCCGCACCAGCTGGCGGACTCCCCGGAACCGGTCATGTCGTACGTGCCATACGCGGCGGGCTCCACGGGTTCGGGGGTGTCCCGGTAGCCCAGCAGGTGGAAGATCGCCGATGCCATGTCATCCGTGAACGTGAGTCGGCCGATCTGGTCGTCGACCACCGTGACCTGGTCCAACGCGTCCTGCGGGTCGGCGACGCGGTCCGACAGGGTCTTCATCGTCCTGACGAAATTACGCCCGTCGCCGATCACCCACGAGCTGCGGAGGATGTAATGTCTGGGGCAGTTGCCGACGGCGATGTCGCCCGCGGCCTTGGTCTGCCCGTACACGCCCAACGGGCTGAACGGCTCCGTCTCGTCATGCACCTCGCGTGTCCCGTCGAACACGTAATCCGAACTCACGTGCACCAGCGTGATGTTATGCTCCGCAGCCACACGCGCCAGCAGGGCCGGGCCCTGCGCGTTCGCCTTCCACGCCGCCACGTGTCCCTCAGGCGTCTCCGCCTTGTCCACGGCCGTGTACGCGCCCGCGTTGATGATCGTACCGTACAGGCTCCAGTCGAACTGCTCATACTGCTTGGGGTCGGAGAAATCGAACGTGTCGATGTCGTTGAACTCAAAACCCTGGAGACCGTGCTCCTCGACGTAGGCGCGAATCGCGCGGCCCAGCTGGCCGTTGCAGCCGGTCACCAGAGTGCGCCGCGGCTGCATCGGCAACGCGTCCTTCAACATCGGATGTTGTTTGTCCGCTTCCGACAGTTCGCACTCCTCCAACGGGATCGGCCACTCGATGCCCAGATCCGGGTCGGCGAGGTTCACGAACGTGTACGTCTTCTTCTGTTCCAGCGACCAATGCGCGTTCACCAGATACGTGTACGCGGTGCCGTCCTCCAACGCCTGGAAGCTGTTGCCCACGCCGCGCGGCACGAAGATCGCCTTCGACGGATCCAGGCGCGTCGTATACACCCGGCCGAATGAGTCGCCCGGCCGCAGGTCCACCCACGCGCCGAAAATCTCGCCTGTCGCCACACTGATGAACTTGTCCCACGGCTCCGCGTGGATGCCGCGCGTCACGCCGCGCTTCGCGTTGAAGCTGATGTTGTTCTGCACCGGACCGAAATCCGGCAGACCCAGCGCGGTCATCTTCGCCCGCTGCCAGTTCTCCTTGAACCAGCCACGGTTATCGCCATGCACGCTCAGATCGAACACCAACAAACCCGGGATATTCGTCTCCGTGACCCTCAAATCCTTCTCGAACTCCATCATCCACTCACTTTCCCGGGAATCCCCGGATTGTTTCAACGAACACGGTAGCGGGGCACATGCCTCCTCGGTCATGCACCCCGCCGAACGAATCACTGCCCCTGGGCCTTGTAACGGGCCTCGGTCCTCTCCTTGGTCTTCTCCCACCACTGACGGTGCTCCGCGTACCAGTCGATGGTGGCCTTCAGGCCGTCCGCGAAGTCCGTGTGCGCCGGGGTCCAGCCCAGTTCTGTGCGCAGCTTGGTCGCGTCGATCGCGTACCGGCGGTCATGGCCCGGACGATCCCTGACATGGTCGAAGTCGTCGGAATCTTTGCCCATCATCTCGAGAATCATGCGCAACACGGTGATGTTGTTCCGCTCACCATCCGCGCCGATCAGATACGTCTCACCGATACGACCCCGCGTCAGGATCGTCCACACCGCGGAACTGTGGTCCTCCGTATGGATCCAATCCCGCACGTTCAACCCCTCCCCGTACAGCTTCGGACGCACACCCGTCAGGATGTTCGTGATCTGCCTGGGGATGAACTTCTCCACATGCTGGAAGGGACCGTAGTTGTTCGAACAGTTGCTGATCGTCGTCCTCAGCCCGTACGTGCGCGTCCACGCGCGCACCAGCAGATCCGACGCCGCCTTCGTCGACGAATACGGACTGGAGGGGTGGTACGGAGTCGACTCCGTGAACCTGGCCGGATCGTCCAACGCCAGATCCCCATACACTTCGTCCGTACTGATGTGATGGTAACGGACATCATATTTCCGGCACGCCTCCAGCAGACGATACGTGCCCTCCACATTCGTTTTGAGGAACGGCTCCGGATCCGCGATCGAATTGTCGTTATGCGACTCCGCCGCGTAATGCACGATCGCATCATGACCAGGCACGATACGGTCCAACAAACCCGCATCGCAGATGTCACCGACCACCAGCTCCACCCGATCCGACGGTAGACCCGCGATGTTCTCGGGATTGCCGGCATACGTGAGCTTGTCCAGCACCGTCACATGCGTCTCGGGGTGGTTGTTCACCACGTAATGCACGAAATTACTGCCGATGAAACCACAGCCACCGGTCACGATGATGTTTTTTGGAGAAAAGCTTTCAACCATGATATCTATCGTACCCTAAACCTATGTCTGGAGAGCGGTTGCGCTCGCAGGTATCGGAATCAGTTGCGGGGGTGATTGTCATCCGCCTGAGGCCTCCTGTCGCTAATGTCGAAAATGATGAATGACGTCATGAATGTGTCCGGCGATTCGGAACCAAGGGCGGTTGGCAAGGTAGGCCAATCGATTAATGGCTTCATCGCCCTGCCGAATTCGGTCGGAGACGGTGTTCGCGAATTCCCGCGAGGCCTTGTCGGGAATATGGGAAATCGGAAATATGTCTGCCGTGATCGTGATGGGCCGTTCGCCGGATATGCGGCAATAGATTTGTGGATCGGGCGATGTGAAAACCATCCAGTCGTGGTATTGGAACACGGCATTGGAAGTGATGGTTGCATCGGGGCTGTCGCTGTCGTGGATTCTTATCACACATGGCTGTTCGCCGAAATCGATTCGGTAATAACAGGTTCGGGAATCCGGCAGTGTTATTTCCATGTGCTGGCGGAGTTTCGGGTACGTATCCGATTGATCTTCACTGAATTGTCCGTCGGCGGAATAGAAAATCTGACATTGCTGATGATAGAATTCGGAGACCGGATTGTTTAATTGTTGAATGCGGACGATGAAATTCGCAATGGCCCGTTCGTCATGAATGACATATGTGGAATAATGTTCAGACAACGTTTCATGTATGCGTTCAGAGTTTGATTGTGCTCGCTTGATGAGGGCGGGAAAGAGTTGGTCGATCGAATATCGTTTGATGAATCTTGTTCGATTGGCGATATGATATCGACGAGCTTCATCGTATCCTTCGACTATGTTGCGAACGATATCTTGGGCATTCATTCGCATCGAAGTATGTTGCATCTTCGATTGCACAAGTGATTGTGTGGATAGTTCCGTACGACCGGAAAAATTGTGAAAGGCAATGATGTCGAAATTTCGATCATTGAGATATCCCGGCCCTCCGAATTGATCGTAGATGAACGCCGGTTTCCCCATCGTCAGACAGTATTGGGGGGTGGTGACGTTTTGTTGGACTCCGGTTGTCCTTGTTCTTCGATTATGCCACGAGCCCGAGCTGGTGTCTTCGGCGGGTGATGCTGGTGCCGTACTCGAGCTTGATGCGTTCGTCCCGGTACCAGACCATGTACTCGTCCAGTCGCCGGATGAACTCGTCCATGGTCACGCCCGTGAAGTCCCGTTCGTGGAAGAACTCCTGCTTGAGCCGGCCGAAGAACCCTTCCGCGGCCGCGTTGTCGGGGCTGCAGCCCTTCGCGCTCATGGAACGCGTCAGCCCGTGCTCCTCGCAGATGCCGATCCATCCGGGCCACCGGTAGTGGCAGCCCCGATCGCTGTGGATGACCGGACGCTCGCCGTCCCCGAGCGTGGAGCACGCCTCGCGCAGCATCCGGTTGGCCAGCTCGGCGTCCGGCCTGGTGCCGATGGTCCAGGCCACCGGCATCCCGTCATGGCAGTCGATCACCGGCGACAGGTACGCCTTGCCCGCGGGGATGCGGAACTCGGTGATGTCCGTGACCCACAGGCGGTTCGGCGTGTATTTTGTCAACTCGGCGTGTGCCGTCCGGGGTGGTGACGGAATGTTGGACTCCTTGAGCGGGAGGAGTCGTCATCATGGCG
>ERZ1090860.7-NODE-7-length-153797-cov-162.163495_pt1 | contig 153797 bp, 148 predicted proteins | sample MGYA00478483_ERZ1090860 | MGnify/ENA primary metagenome ERZ1090860 (study PRJEB33644, sample SAMEA5815741) | chicken gut metagenome | biome: Chicken; feature: Gastrointestinal Tract; material: Caecum | place: Ireland | collected 2019-01-01 | study: A study of the...
ACCACCGACTGACAACGAAAACCAGTCTAAAACACCACAAAAGTTCCTATAGGCCTGATTTCGGTGTGCAGGATCATCCGGCCATCATGGCCGTGCCGTCTGCACTTTGTCGGTTTCTCCGTCCTTGGCGTCGCGCCCGGGAGGGGTGGGTGCCGTGTTTGCGGCGTCGCGCCGGAGGCCACGGCGGGCCTCGAAAAGCATTGAAACTGGGGGAGCGTCGCGCGCCCCCATTGGCTTCTATTCTACCATGCCGTGCGGGCATGCAAGCGGCTTGTTCATGCGGTTTCCACATTGTTTCATCGGTCGGCTGACATATGGACAAGCCCCCAGTCGAGGCTGGGGGCGTTCCGCTTGGCCGGTCGCTAGTTGTCGTAATAGTAGTCATTCCGGCACGTCGTGTCTATCGGGCCGTTGGTGTATCCGTATTCCAGGAACATGTTCAGGTTCGACATTTCGGCCTGAAAGCTTGCCCGTTCTTGGAATGGCTTGACTTGCCGTTTGGGCCGGGGCGGGGCTGGCCTCAGAGGGTTGCCCGTGAGGTCAATCGGCATCCTGTTCACCTCCCTTCTCTTCCTCCGTGTCGTCGGCCAGTCTGATGCCTAGGATGTCGGCGGCTTCCTCCAAGGTCATGCCGGTGCGGTCGGCCTCGCCTCTCAGTGCGGTGGCGAGGGCGTCCAAGACGATGATGAGCAGGGCGCGGCTGCTGTCTGCAAGCCCGGTGGGGAGTGTTATCTGCGCGTACCCGGCTTCGGCTGCCACCGCCTGTTCGCAGAGTGTCGTGGCCTGCGCGGCGATGAACGCGCCGACGTATCGGGCCGCGTTGTTCTCCTTCTCGGTCATCTCGGAGAACAGTTCGGCCAGTTCTTCGGGTTCCGTGGCCTCCCGCTTGTTCTCGTCGGTCATTGGAAATGCACCTCCCTCGAAGTGTCCAGCAGCAGTTGGGTGATCTTGGCCAGAGCCGTCCTCATGGCCGCGTTCTGGGCGGCGAGCTGGTCGCGCTGCCGTTTCAGTCGCTCGATCCTGCCGGGCCTGCGGCGTTTGGCGGCGGGCTTCCGCGTCTGTTCCTCCGGTTCCCGCACGTCGTCCGTGTCGAGCGACGGCGTGGAGTACAAGGGTTCAATCATTCATGATCTCCTTTTCGTATCTGCGAAAATCGTCCATCGTCTTTCCGTAGCTGAGGCCGCCGTGGTACCGGCACCACCGGATGAACGGCCGTTGGGCCTCGAATTCGGCGTCGCTGAGAAGACTGTGGGGCGGTTCGCGTGCTGCCACGACGTGTTTGAACAGTTCGACCGGTTTCATGCGCCGTCCGTCTCCGCTAGGTCGCGTCGGGCGTGTTCGATGTGGCGGGCGGCCTGTTCCAGCCATGTGTCGATGTGCCGGGCCTGCCTGGCCATGCGCCGGAGATTCTCCGGGGTGACGGGAACGCCGTCCAGCGGGTCGGCGGCCATGAACGCCTCGACCTGCCAGCCGTCCGTCGTCCGGTGCTTGCAGATGTCCAGGCGCAGGCCGAACGGCGGTTGGTCGTCCGACCGGAACACGCGCACGGTATCCGGATCGTTGACGGATTCCTCATGGCCCCAGGTGCCGGAGAACACCACCTCGCCATGCCCGTTCATGCCGCACCTTCTTCCGTGTCGCGGGCTACGGCGTCCAGCGTTTCGGCGCTGTCTCGGAGCCATTCGGCCAGACCTGTGGTGTGCGCGGCGAGGTCCAGCAGATCGCCGCGCGTCGTCGTCCGCCACTCGCGGTTCTGCTGCATCACGCTCGCGTCGAGAAGCCCGTCGTCGCTGCGGGTGATGGTGAACACGAAGCCCAACGGCTTGTATTCCGAACGGTAGATCTCGGTCGCCTCGTCGTTCATGCCGCGCCTCCCATGATGTCGCGGGCCTGTCCCCGGATGGTCGCGGCCAGCATCCTGACCTGTTCGATGCCGGGTTCGGGGCAATCCGATTGGACGGTGGCTGCGGCCAGCGCGTAGGCGGCGGCGACCATGTAGGCGTCCTCCACGCCGCAGCTCTCGAACGTGGCGGAGATGTCGGTGGTGGCCATCGCTCCGGCCGGGCCTATCGACGTGTACATGTCCATGCGGATCAGCGCCCCGTCGTCGTCAACGGGTACGCAACCGGTGTCCACGAACGTGCGCTCGTACCCCTTGGGCACGAGGTCGCCGGACGTGTACACGTCCCTGTCGGCGGTCGCCCACGGGTGGCTGGGGATGACCGGCGCGTAGTCAACGGTCTCGGTCTGAATCTTCATGCTGGTTCCTTTCGGTGGTTGGTGCCGTCGAACCGCGACGGCGGCGGGTTCAAAACATGGCGGGCTGAGTCCAGCCAGTCGGTCGCCGGGGCTTCCTATGGCGGTGAACTGGTTCAGGCTCAGGCGTTTCCGTTTCCAGCCCCATGTCCTCAAGCGTTTTGGCGAGTTCGCACATCGGGCAAGTGACCCAGTTCCCCGTGGACTTGGCTTCGGCGGTCGCCTGATAGTCGGTGATGATGCGGCAACCGCATAGGGTCATGGTCATGTTGCCGTCCGGCGTCGGGCGGATGTAGTGCATAACAATGGTGTCGGTGTTCATGGCGTTTCTCCCTTATACCCCGCAAAATGGCGTTACTCGCGTTACTTGGCGTTATTCCGCCGTTCTTGGGCGTTACCTATGCGTTACCGTTCGTGTTACCCGCGTTACCCGCGTTACCCGGTTCGGTCTGGGCTGGTGGCAGGTAGCGTTGCCAAGCGTCCTCGAAGTCGTCACGGTGCCATCCCCAGTTCCTTGCCCCGTCGATGACCACGGTTCTGGCCTTGGGGATGTCGTACCGTTTCAGGGTCTTGGTCAGATAGTTGCTGTCGATGCCCTGATCGTCCTTGCCCAAGGTCGCCCAAGGTGCCCCGTCGATCTGTTTCAGTTCGCCGAGAAGCGGGAGGCGGAACATGGCGTCCGCGTGGTGTTGGTCGAACACGTCCCGGATGTCCCTGAGTAGCCTTTCTCCGAGCGACTGTGGTTCACTGTGGCTGTCCTCGACCATGCGTGGCGCGATGTCGGCCACGATGTCCGGCCAGTCGCCGCCTGTCAGCATGGCGGTGATGAACAGCGGCTCCCACACGTCCGCGTCCCTGTCCTGAATCGACTCGGGGAGTTCGGGGTACTTGTCGTAGCCGAGGGTGTGGAGCTTACTCGCCGCGCCCTTGCTCCACTTCTCCAGTTCGGAGCGCAACGGCTTGGCCTCCGCCTTCGCCTTGCGGAACCGGAACGGTGCCAGAACCGTATTGGGGTTGCGCCGCTTCATCCTGAAGATCACGGCCCTGTCCATGATCGTGTCAGGCAGGTCGCCTATGCCCGCAAGGCAGACCGGCGCGAACACGGGATAATCCTTGGTGTCCACTTCCTTGGCGTGAATCTCGCAGCGGCCCACGAACGCACCGCGACGGTATCCGGCGTTGAAGATTCGTCTGAGGTCTTCGCTGGACTCGGTGGGCTTGCCGAAGAACAGTGCATCGGCCTCATCCAGCAGAATCGTCGGCAGCGGCTCCCCCTCCGGCCTATCAAGCTTCCTGAACAAGTAAGCGGCGGACACGTCGATGGTGCGGATGGGTTCGGCGCATAGCAGTTCCGTGACTTCCTGCAATCGAGTCTTGCCGCTCCGTTTCTCCGGGCTGATTACCGCGAGGCGTGGCGTCGATTGCAGTTCGTGCGCTATCCATGTGTGGGCAATCCATAGGGCGTGAATCGGTGCGTAGTCGTCATTTGGGTATGCGATGTAGCGTTCGCAAAAGTCTTGAACAAGCTTCATGGTAACGCCTGTAACGTCTCCGGTAACAAGCGGGTAACGTCCAGAATCGGCGGAATAACGCCCGGTAACGCCGGTAACGCCTTTTTCGGGGGTATAAGGGGCATTCGACGGGTCAAGATACGAGGTCGCCCGGTTCAGGTCCATCATCTCGGACATGCTCGGCATCGTCGCGCGTGTCATCGTGCATCACCTCCAGTCGAGTGGTTCAAATTCATGGCCTCCAGCGGTTCGTGGTATCCCGTCGCCGACGAATCCGCCATCGAGCTCGGGTGCCCCGTCGAGAAGCACGGCGTCCTCGTAGGCGCGCCGGGCATTGAGGAACCGGACGAACCTCCGGTAGTCGTCCGCCCGGCAGGTTCGCGCGGCTGAATCAGCAGGGCCGTCACGGCCAGCGGCAGGGCGATCAGCGGCAGGTTCTCCGCGAAGCCCAGGGCCAGCAGGCACAGAACGAACGCCGTCGCGTGCCGGACGATGGACATGTCCGGCATACTGCGGGCTTTTGGGTGTACAGTTAAGTTGGTTTGAGAACCTACGAACCTTTTCGACGCCTTGGCCGTGGCAGCGGTCGGGGCGTCACTCATAATCGCGGTCATCTGGCATCCTCCCGTTTCGTCTGAGATGGGTCGATAAGGTGCTTGTGCATCCAGTGCAGAAGCTGGCCGCGCCGGTAGATGGTCACTCCGCCCACCGTGGTCTCGTATTCGGGGCCATCGTGCGAGTCCTTAAGCCGATGCCAGAGCGACGGCGACGTATCCGTGACCGAAGCCAGTACATTCAGAGTGAACAGTTTGGGTAGCGTGCGGGCGGCAGCAAGCTGGTCAGCGGTGAACCTCATGCATCCGCCTTCGCAGTAGAGGTGCAACGCCCGGACTCCATCCATTTGAAGATGTCGGATGCCCTGTAGAACACGGTTCGGGGAGTGGGCTTGTAGAACACTGGGCCCTGTCCGTCGTAACGGAGTTGCGCGAGGTGATTGCGCGTCATCCCCGGCATAAGCTCCAGCGCCTGATCGATGCTTAGAAATGGTTCAGGTGCGGTAGTGGTTGGCGGTGCTGTCTTCTGCAATGCCATCTTTGCCTCCAGTCGTAACTTGCGTAGCTGATTCTATCTGCGCAAGTCTGATTGTATGCCACCTTTTGCGTATGTAGTAATCATTGCGCAATTGCGCGTGTCGGAATAGACGCGCATAATCGCCTTATGGACTTCTTCTCACGTATTTACAGCGGCAGTAATTCAGTGGAAATCGGCGGGTTCGACTTGTCTGTATATGGGGAAGTCGAAGACGGCGCAGCGCCGGTTACTTTCGCCCCCAATTTGGCGGTCATCGATTCGTACACTGTCCATGTCGAGGACAATGGGAAAAAGTTCGCGGTGGATATAGTCATGGGGTATAGCCTTGAGGCACATCAAATCGTAATGACTGATTGCCTGTTCCACGCTTCGATGTATGAACGATATGGGCACGGGTTAAAGGTGAGCGAACTGCACAAGATACCTCTGGAGTCGATTATCAAAATTGTGCAGCCCGATCTTTACGGGTATGACGATGAACATTTTTATGGCCCTCTTCCTGAATGGAATCGCATACTGGAGTCTGTTCCGTTCGACAAGCTGAGGGAGTATGGGCCAGTTACGGATACGTTGCTATGGGTATCGCGCGTATATTCTGTTGCCAGAATCAACAAGCGCCCGCCTGCTAAAGAGGTTTCTGAGTTGTTCTCTATTCCACTGCGCACGGCATCCCACTGGGTCAAACTGATGCGTGAGCGTATCGATCTTGATGGATTGGATATGTTTACGTCGCTGAAGTTTGATAAGAAGTACGTTCTGTGCGATGAGAATGAAGCTGGTCGAATGTTTCTGCAAGCTACCGGAGTTGAGAACTAATGGCGGCTATCATCGCGTATGAGCTTGCCGATGGTTCCCGCCGATACTATGTGAAGTACCGTGATGCCGCGCATAGGCAGCATAAGAAGAGCGGGTTCAGAACCAAGCGTGCGGCTCAGGATTACGCGGCCCGCATGGAAACGTCCATAACGGACGGCACATGGGTCAATCCGGCCAAGGGCCAGACCACCGTCAACGAACTGGCCGTGACGTGGCTGCAAGGCAAGCAAGGCGTATCCAAACCCAAGTACTACGCCGATCTGGAGAGCGCATGGAACGTGCATGTGCAGCCCAAGTGGGGGAGTCGTCCCATATCGTCCATCCGCCGATCGGAGGTGCAGCAATGGGTAAGCAGTCTATCGGCGGAACGGAGCGCCAGTGTGGTGCTGCGTGCGTTCGGCGTCCTCAACGGCATCTGCGATGATGCAGTGGCCGACCGGCTCATGGTGGATACCCCTTGCCGTGACATCACGCTCCCACATAAACCGCAGAAGCCACGGAACTACCTGAACGCCGCGCAGGTGATCGAACTGGCCGGGAACAGCGAGGGCCACGACGCTCTGGTGCTCACGCTCGGCTTCTGCGGCCTCCGGTGGGGAGAAGCCAAGGCGTTGAGGGTGGATAACGTGGACTTCGAGCGGAAACGACTGGAGATTCGCAGCAGCATAACCACGGTCAACGGAGAAGACGTGGAAACCGCCACTAAGACATGGGAGCATAGGCAGGTGCCGGTACCCGATCTTGTCCTCGATGCGTTGAAAGCATTGTGCGCCGGGAAACGTGGAGATGAACATGTGTTCCTCGAACGTGACGGCTCTCTTATCAGAACGCAGACGGCTAAGGGCAACCGGCGTACATGGTGGCGGCGGGCGTTGAACGCGGCCGGAGTCCCGGTTATGAGATGCCATGACCTCCGGCACACTGCCGCCTCCATCGCAATCAGCTGCGGTGCGAACGTCAAGGCGGTGCAGCGGATGTTGGGCCATAAGTCGGCGGCGATGACTTTGGATACCTACGCCGATCTGTTCGACACTGACCTGGATGATGTGGCCGCTACCGTCAACAAGCGGATCAGCGAGGTCGTGGAGGGCATGAAAGGTACCAAAAAGGTACCAGTCTGAGAGAAAACGTGGTAATCACAGCATTATGCCATGATGTCAGAATGGCTTGATTCCAAGGTTTTTGACATGAATCGTTGATATACCAAAAGCTGCAATAGGGTTCGATTCCCGTCGTCCGCTCCACTTGAAAGGCCGCGGATTGTATCCGCGGCCTTTTGCATTGACCGCCCCGGCTCTGCCGATACGTCGCGGTATGGTGGGACGCAGTGACTGCATACCGTCGAACCGGCAAGGGTGGGATATGAGCGAGGATGTCAGCATGCGGGAGAGTTCGGAGCGTGCGATGGAGGGATCTGCGCGCGGCGACGGCGGGCAGCCCGTCGACCCGGCGGCCAACGGCGTATCCAAGCATCCCGTCGCGTCCATCCCCACAACCGACCTGTCCTTCGCGGACATCGAGCGCAGCCGGTCCCATCCGGTGCGTTGGGCGTGCTACATCATTGCCGTGCTGGCCGCCATCATCGCCCCGTACTGGCTGGGGCGCATGATCGCGGTCGAGCATACCGCGTGGCTGGTCGGTCATCTGAGCGCCTTCGAGCCGCGTGGCGTGGCGCTGGTGTCCTGGGCGGTCACGGTGCTGGCGTTGGCCGGATTGGGCATGATCATCGTGGAGTCGCATAACTGGCTCGGGCAGATCATCTTCTTCCTGGGGCTGGTGGCCGAACAGTTCATTGCGGGGTTGTGCCTGCTGCGGTTCGATTTCTGGTATGCCACCTATGTGGTGTATGGCGATGACGCGGCCGTGCCGAACGCCGCGAACCTGGGCATCATCGCGGCCGGCGTGGCGGTGGCCGTGTACGCTGTGCTGTTCGTGGGGCTGTTGGTGATGATCCGCAAGGATTCGCCGTTGAACGTGCTGACGCGCAGCTGGGCCTCGTTCATCCTGTTCTTCGCGATCGAGGCGATCGCGTTGCTGGTGGTGCTGTTCGGCGGTCTGCTGACGGCGGTGTGAGTTGGTCGCACCCTCCTGTATACTGATCATTTGGCGTGTTTCGCCCGCGGATTGAGAGCGCCGCGACATCGGGTCGCAGGCACCGCGCAACGGGATATATAAGGAGGATGCCGTGGCACTTACGGCTGAACAGAAGCAGCAGATCATCACCGAGTACGCGACGCACGAGGGTGACACGGGCTCCCCGGAGGTCCAGGTCGCGCTGCTGAGCAAGCGCATCGCCGACCTGACCGAGCACCTGAAGCAGCACAAGCATGATCACCACTCCCGTCGTGGTCTGCTGCTGATGGTCGGCGACCGTCGCCGTCTGCTCGATTACCTGAAGCGTGTGGACATCAACCGTTACCGCTCGCTGATCGAGCGGCTGGGTCTGCGCCGATAATTGAATTCTTCCGCCCGGGCACGTGTGCTCGGGCGTTTTGCATGTCGGCTTTCTGACGAGGGATGAACGGCAACTGAGGCCCGGAACGGGCATGGATGATGAGGAAATCTGACACGAGGAACGCGCGGCCAGGTATGCCGCGCACGGCATGCACATGTGAAGGCAAGAACCAAGAAGCAAGTAGGAATAAGAACACAAAGGAGAAACCCTTGGAGGGTCCCGAAATCAAGGCCGTTGAGGCCGTAATCGACAATGGTTCGTTTGGCAAGCGCACGCTGCGCTTCGAGACCGGCCGCCTCGCCCAGCAGGCCGACGGCGCCGTGGCCGCGTATCTGGATGATGATTCGATGGTGCTGTCCACCACCACCGCCGGTTCCAGCCCGAAGGAGAACTACGACTTCTTCCCGCTGACCGTGGACGTTGAAGAGAAGATGTATGCCGCCGGCAAGATTCCGGGCTCGTTCTTCCGCCGTGAAGGCCGCCCGAGCTCCGAGGCGATCCTGGCCTGCCGTATCATCGACCGCCCGCTGCGCCCGCTGTTCCCGCACACGCTGCGCAACGAGGTGCAGGTTGTGGAGACGATCCTGGCCGTCAACCCGGATGACGCGTACGACGTCATCGCGCTGAACGCCGCTTCCGCCTCCACGATGATCTCCGGTCTGCCGTTCGAGGGCCCGGTCTCCGGCGTCCGTCTGGCGCTGATCGATGGCCAGTGGGTTGCGTTCCCGCGTTGGAGCGAGCGTGAGCGCGCCGTGTTCGAGATCGTGGTCGCCGGCCGCGTGGTGGACAACGGCGACGTCGCGATTGCGATGATCGAGGCCGGCGCCGGCAAGAACGCGTGGACCCTGATCTACGACGAGGGCCAGATCAAGCCGGACGAGGAGGTTGTGGCCGGTGGCCTGGAGGCCGCCAAGCCGTTCATCAAGGTCATCTGCGAGGCTCAGGCCGAGCTCAAGCGCATCGCCGCCAAGCAGACCAAGGAGTTCCAGCTCTTCCCGGAGTACACCGACGAGCTGTACGCCCGCATCGACCAGATCGCTCACGCCGATCTGGACGAGGCGCTGTCCATTGCGGAGAAGCTGCCGCGTCAGGACCGCATCGCCGAGATCAAGCAGCACGTCAAGGATGTGCTGGCGAACGAGTTCACCGACATGGACGAGGCCGAGAAGGAGAAGGAGCTCGGCAACGCGTTCAAGGAGCTGCAGCGCCAGATCGTGCGCCGCCGCATCCTGACCCAGGACTACCGCATCGACGGCCGCGGTCTGCGCGACATCCGCACGCTGTCCGCCGAGGTCGACATCGTCCCGCGCGTGCACGGCTCCGCCCTGTTCCAGCGCGGTGAGACCCAGATCCTGGGCGTCACCACGCTGAACATGCTCAAGATGGAGCAGCAGCTCGATTCGCTGTCCGGCCCGCAGTCCAAGCGCTACATGCACAACTACGAGATGCCGCCGTACTCCACCGGCGAGACCGGCCGCGTCGGTTCCCCGAAGCGCCGTGAGATCGGCCATGGCGCCCTTGCCGAGAAGGCGATCGTGCCGGTGCTGCCGAGCCGCGAGGAGTTCCCGTACGCCATCCGTCAGGTCTCCGAGGCCATCGGCTCCAACGGTTCGACCTCGATGGGCTCCGTGTGCGCCTCGACCCTGAGCCTGCTCGCCGCCGGTGTGCCGCTGAAGGCCCCGGTCGCCGGCATCGCGATGGGCCTGGTCTCCGGCGACGTGGACGGCCAGCACATCTTCAAGACCCTGACCGACATCCTGGGCGCCGAGGACGCGTTCGGCGACATGGACTTCAAGGTGGCCGGCACCTCCGAGTTCATCACCGCCCTGCAGCTGGACACCAAGCTCGACGGCATCCCCGCCGACATCCTGGCCGCCGCCCTGCAGCAGGCCAAGGAGGCCCGCACCACCATCCTCGAGGTCATCAACGAGTGCATCGACGGCCCGGCCGAGATGAGCCCGTGCGCGCCGCGCATCATCACCACCACCGTTCCGGTGGACAAGATCGGCGAGGTCATCGGCCCGAAGGGCAAGATGATCAACCAGATCCAGGAGGACACCGGCGCCGAGATCTCCATCGAGGACGACGGCACCGTCTACATCGCCTCCGAGGGTGGCGAGGCCGCCGAGAAGGCCAAGCAGATCATCGACCAGATCGCCAACCCGCATGTGCCGGAAGCCGGCGAGACCTACAACGGCAAGGTCGTCAAGACCACCAGCTTCGGCGCGTTCGTGAACCTGACGCCGGGCACCGACGGCCTGCTGCACATCTCGCAGATCCGCAACCTGGCCAACGGCGAGCGCATCGACGCCGTCGAGGACGTGCTCAAGGAAGGCGACACCGTTGAGGTGATCGTGCAGGGCGTCGACGACCGCGGCAAGATCAGCCTGGCCATTCCGGGCTTCGAGGATCAGGAGTCCTCGGCTCCGCGCCGTGAGCGTGGCGACCGCGAGGATCGCCGTGGTGGCCGTGGCCGTCGCGATGACCGTCGTTCCGAGCGTGAGGACCGCGGCTACCGTTCGCGCCATGACTACGACGATGACCGCGATTACGACGATCGCCCGCGCCGCCGCCGCGATCGCGACGACCGCTACGATGACCGCGACTATGACGATCGTCCGCGTCGCCGCCGCGAATCCCGCGATTACGATCGCGACGATCGTCGCGATGACCGCCGTTCCGAGCGTGACGACCGCGGCTACCGTTCCCGCCGTGACGACCGCAACCCGCGGTACGCCGCCGACGAGAACTACGACGAGTACCGTTCCGAGCGCGAGGAGCGTTCCGAGCGTCCGCGTCGTCGCGTCCGCCGCGACTTCGACCTGTTCGAGGACTGATTGGTATGGTCGGTCGGCGGATCGGACCGCTGACCTGACCCTATGACGTCGGGAGCCCGCTGACCATGAGTCGGCGGGCTCCTTCGCGTATGCGGGGTGCTCGATGGGAATCGACGCCGCTGGTGTGCGGATTTTGTATGCTCTCGGCGTGTTTTCTGCAGAAAACTGCAGATGAGCTTGACTCATGCCGAATGATTGCCGAATCTATAACAAGCTTGGGTAAGGGAAGGCTTGTTGATTGGACGGTCCGCGAGGGGAGGCGCGGGCCGGCGTCGAGATTTCACTGCTTCAGTGACCGGACGGCTTGTGCGGTAACGCCTCGGACGGCTATGCCGCAGATGTTATAGGACATGCAGCGCATGGCATTGCGCGATGACCTCATGCCATTCCCTGACACCGAATTTGCGTTTGATGTTGCGTCGGTGCGAGAAGACCGTGGCGATGGATATGCCCAGTTCGTCGGCGATCTGCCGCGACGTGCGGTGTCCCATACTGAGCGTGATGATGCGCTGCTCGGCCGAGGTCAGGTGGATGGCGGCGCTATGGGTGGTTTCCGTGGATTCCGATACGTCCGGGAATGCGCTGTCCTCCGGATAGTGTTTTCCCTCGGCGACTGCGGCGATGGCGTCGATCAGCGTGGAACGGAGCGTGCTTTTGTCGAGCAGGGCCTGCGCCCCGGCATCGGCCAGGGCCTGCTCGTAGACCTCCGGCGTGTATGAGGTGATGCCGATGATGCCTGTATCCGGCGAAATCCTGCGGATTTCCGCGGCAACCTGCGCTCCGGTCAGACCGTTGAGCGCCATATCGACGATGAGGATATCGGTGTGTTGTCCGAATCGGCATTCCTGCACTGCCTGCGCGGGTTTGGTATAGGCCCAGACATCGGCGATGTTGTTCTCCGATCCCATGGGCTGTTTCAGCATGGCCACGATATATTCCAACGCGCAGGAATCATTGTCCAACACGCCGATGCGTAAACGGCGCGTTCTGCCGGTTGTCGATGATTCGCTCATCGTGTTCCCCTTCCGTTGACTCCGATTGTAATGCACACTGAAGGACGGCGTTGCACGAGTTCGGTATCATCTGCAGCTCGAGGGGGCCATCCCTACCTGTTGAGAGAATGATGGTATCGGCTCGTCGAAAGGAATGCCATGATCGTCGGTATCGTCATCGCAGTCATCGTCGTCCTGCTTGTCCTGTGGGCGGTGGGCTCCTACAACTCCCTGGTGACGCTGCGCAACCGGGTGGCGAACGGCTGGGCGCAGATCGATGTGCAGCTCAAACAGCGCGCGGATCTGGTCCCGAACCTGGTGGAGACCGTCAAGGGGTACGCGGCGCATGAATCCGAGGTGTTCACCCAGGTCACCGAGGCCCGCGCCGGCGCGGTGGCCGCGGCCACCGACCCCAAGGCCGGCGCGGCCGAACGCGCGGCCGCCGAGAACAAGCTCAGCCGTGCCCTGGTGAACCTGCAGGCCACCGCCGAGGCTTACCCGCAGCTGCAGGCGAACCAGAACTTCATGGATCTGCAGAACCAGCTGAGCCAGCTGGAGCAGAAGATCGCCTACGCACGCCAGTTCTACAACGACGTGGTGCTCAAGTTCAACACCGCCATCGAAACGGTGCCGTCCAACATCATCGCCGGACTGTTCCATTTCACCCAGGCCCAGTACTTCGAGGCGGACGAGCAGTCGCGCCAGGTGCCGCAGGTCAGCTTCTCGAAGTGAGTGGCCGGAGCCGGCGGCGTCGTACCGGCTGAAAGGGGATGACAATGTCCGGGAAGCACGCATTCGGTGCCGCCGCGGCCGCGGCGGTGATCACGGCGATTGCGGCCCTGCTCGCCACGTTCATCATCGTGTTCGGCGATGACGATGCCGCCATGAGCTACCGTTCGCTCGATTACGAGGTCACGGTGCAGCCCGACGGCGATCTGGAGATCACCCAGCACGTGGATCTGCGGCTCAACGAGCGTGAGGACGATGACGACAACACGGTGCCGTGGAAGCAGCTGTACCAGCAGTACCGTCTCAACCCCGACAACCTGACCGCCATCACCGGCGTCAGCGTCACCAATGCCTCCACCGGCGAAACCTATGCGCAGACCGACCCGCGCACCCCGTCCGGCATCGGCGACGACGAGTGGAACGCGTCGTATGCACGGCACTGGTACATCGCCGACGTCACCGATGGCGCGGACGACCCGCAACCCTATACGCCGGGCGACGACATCGACGAACAACGCATGGTGGAGATCGGCTGGAACATCCCCGTCACCGTGGAGGCCGACAGCATGCGTTTCGACATCACGATGACGTTCGAGGGCGTGACGACCGCGTACGACGACGTCGCCACATTCCAGTGGGAGCCATTCGGGCCGTCCAACCAGATGCCGATCGGCACCGTGACCGGCACGGTCCGGCTGCCCGACGGCGGCGACGGGAGCCTGACACGCGCCTGGCTGCACTTCTCCGGCACGTCGGAAACCTCGCGCAGCAACAACGTGCTGCAGTTCACCGCATACGACGTGCGCGCCGGCCAGCATCTCGACCTGGTCGCCATGGTCGACGTGAACGCCACCGACGGCGTCGTCCGCACCGCATCGGGACGGGCCGCGGACCGCATCATCGATGACGAGAGCCGGCAGGAGCGCCAATGGCATGAGTCGCAGCAGGCCGCAGCCATCCGTCGGGTGGTGATCTGGGCGGTGCTGGCCGTGGTCGGCGTCGCGCTGATCGTCTGGGGCGTGATCGCCTCGATCCGCAGCAACCGTGAGGCCGACTACCGTGGAGGCGTCGAATACTGGCGCGACCCGCCCGAGATCAGCCCCGCTTCGGCGGCGCGGCTGCTGTCGATCGTGCAGCCCGATGCCGCGGGGGATCTGCAAACCCGGCAGATGTCCTCCAGCGTGCTGTCGCTGGCGGACAAACGCGTGATCGGCGTGCGTCCGGGCCCCGCCGACCTGTACGACGGCAGCGCCGCAGGCGACCGGTCGGCCGCGATATCCGCCGCGCAACGGTTCCCTGCGTTCTCGCAGACGGGCGGGAAACTCGACGACACCGCCACCATCACGCTCGATCCGGCGGTCGCATCCGGCGGAGTTCCGGCGGCGGATCTCAGCCAGTCCGAGGAGGCGGCGCTGAGCATGCTACAGGCCGCATCCAAACGTTGCGGGTCCGCGACGTTCGATTTGGAACGGATGAACGCGGCGTTCGAGGACGATGAGGACGGCTACGAGCTGCAGGAGGCGTTCGACACGGCCTGCGCCAACGAGTTCGCGCTGCTGGGCGCCACGCGCGCCGTGGGCGGACAGGCGCTGGCGGCAGGCATCCTCGGCGTTGCCGTGGCGTTGGCCACGTTCCTGTTCAGCGGCGCCGAACAGCAGCTGGCCGTGGCCCTGGTGCTGGGGTGCCCGCTGTTGTTCGGGTCGGCGTTCGTGCTGTGCAGCATGCGCCGCACCGGGCTGACCGAGGAGGGCCGACGGTTGGCCGGACAGGTGGTCGGTCTGAAACGGTATCTGGAGGATTTCAGCGACTTCTCCGACCGCGGTGTGGCCGATCTGACCCTGTGGGACCGTTATCTGGTCTATGCGGCCGCCTTCGGCATCAGCGACACGGTGCTGAAGCAGCTGGCCGAGGCCTATCCGGAACTCTGCGACCCGAGCTGGCTGGACTCGTATGCCACGGGGCATGTGGTGTACTGGGCCTACCGGCCCTACTGGTATGCGCACACATGGAGTGCGGGAGCCGTGGCCCCTGTGGCCGACATCGCCTCGTTCAGCGCCAATGTGGGGAACATCGGCGCCCATCTCGACGCCGGGTTCGCCGATATCGCGAGCACGTTCCAGGCCGCCGCGCCGGGGTCGTCCGGCGTCTCCGGCGGCTCGTTCTCCGGCGGTGGCTTCGGCGGGTCCGCCGGCGGTTCCGGCGGCGGCTCGTTCGGGGGCCGATGACCGCGGATTCCACGCCGGCAAGGGTAATCTGGACGAGGACGATCATCTTACGACGAAGGAGCAATCATTATGGTGATGCATCGCAATCTGGGGCCGTTCGACACCACGGCCATCGGTCTGGGCGAGATGCCCCTGACCATCGAGAACAACCTCGGCTGGGCCAAGGGCATCGAAACCATCCACGCCGCGCTGGACGCCGGCTGCCGTCATATCGACACCGCTTGGTCCTACTACTGCTCGGGCGGCGAGGAGCAGACCGGCGAGAAACTGGTGCGCGAGGCGATGGACAGCTGGAAGGGCCCGAAGGACGAGGTGCTGATCGCCACCAAGGTCGGGCATTACCGCAACTTCACCGACGGCGTGCCCACCTGGGGCAAGGACGGCAAGCCCGAACACCTGATCCGCTACGCCAAGCAGTCCGCGCAGACGCTCGGCGTGGACACCATCGACCTGCTGTACTTCCACCGTCCCGATCCGGAAGTGCCGTACAACGAGTCCTGCGAGGCCATCAGGCAGTTGCTTGACGAGGGCGTGGCCCGCTGGGCGGGCATCTCGAACGCGTCGGTCGAGCAGATCGACATCGCCCGCGATGTCCTCGGCGACAGGCTCGTGGCCGTGCAGAACCAGTATTCGCCGATCTACCTGGACACGCAGGACACGCTCGAACATTGCGCGAAGCTCGGCATCGCCTTCGTGTGCTGGAGTCCGCTCGGCGGCTTCCGCAAGCCGAAGGACGAAAGCAAGTTCGACCCGTTCCGCGAGGTGGCCGCCGCCCACGGCGTCAGCTACCAACAGGTGGTGCTCGCCTGGGAGCTCGCCAAGGGCGATCACATGTTCGTCATCCCCGGCGCGCACCGGCCCGAGACGATTCTCGACAGCCTCAACGCCGGTGACCTCGAGCTGACCGACGAGGAGCTCGCCAAGCTCGGCTGACGGCAGGGGAGAGCCCAACCCGTGGTACGCAACCGTATGGTTTAGGATTGCCTGCGGCATCGCCTACACTGGGATGCGCTATGAACGAAGAACACATGATGCGCACCCGCAACAAGCCTGAAGTGTTGGCGCCCGCAGGCAACCTGCGCGGCCTGAAGACCGCCGTGGACTACGGGGCGGACGCCGTGTACTGCGGCGGCAAGGCGTTCGGCATGCGTTCGGCGCCCAGGAACCTGAGCCTGGAGGACTTCGAGGAGGGCTCCCGGTACGCCCATGAGCGCGGCGCGCGCGTCTATGTGACCTGCAACGTGCTACCGCGCAACGCCGAGGTCGAGGACCTGAAGGAATACCTGGGCCAGCTCAAGGACACCGGCGTGGACGCGTTGATCGTCACCGACATCGGCGTGATGATGGCCGCCCGCCGCATCGCCCCGAACCTGGAGATCCACATCTCCACGCAGGCCGGCGTGACCAACTATCTGGCCGCCAACGCCCTGTACGAGCTGGGCGCCAAGCGCGTCGTGCTCGCCCGGGAGATGGACCTGCAGGCCGTGCGCGACATCCGCGCGAACATCCCCGAGGACATGGACATCGAATGCTTTGTGCACGGCGCGATGTGCATGGCGTTCTCCGGGCGCTGCCTGTTCTCCAACTACCTGACCGGCCGCGACGGCAACCACGGCGAATGCGCCCAGCCCTGCCGCTGGAAGTACTCGATCGTGGAGGAGAAGCGTCCCGGCCGCTACTTCCCGATCGAACAGACCCAGGACGGCGCCTACCTGTTCAACTCGCAGGACATGAACATGCTGGAGCATCTGGACGACCTGATTGACGCGGGCGCCACCAGCCTTAAGATCGAGGGCCGTTCCAAGAGCGCCTACTACATCGCCGCCATGACGAACGCCTACAAGAGCGCCGTCAACGAATACATGGTCCAGCGCGGCTTCGAGGACGAGGACGGCACGCCCCTCGCCCCGTTCCACGACCGCGTGCAACGCACGGCGCCGGGGGAGAGCCCCCGCGTCGGCGAGGCGGCCATCGAATCGGCCACTCCGGCCCCCGATCCGGTCAGCCTGCCGCAATGGCTGCGCGAGGAACCCTACAAGGTCGCCCATCGCGATTACAGCACCGGCTTCTACTACCCGGAGCATCCGGTCACCCAGAACACCGATCGCAGCCACTACTTCCGCGAATGGCTCGTGGTCGGCGAGACGCTCGGCTGGTCCCCGGAGGAGGGCGGCCGCCTGACCATCATGAGCCGCAACAAGATCGAAGCCGGCCAGCTGGTGGAATTCGTACTGCCCGGCCGCGCCCCCTACGCCTACACGGTGCCCGGCGGCGGCTTCCGCGACGAGCACGGCATGTGGGTGCGTGAGATCAACAACCCCGCGCACGTGTTCTCGATGCCCTGCCCCGAACCGATCCCCGTGAACGCCGCGATGCGTTCGCGCACCAAACAGGCCACGATGAAGGCCGAGTAGGTTCCCCGGAACAGACCCAAGCAACGTATCAAGGAGCACACCGATGAGCACAGCCGACACCACCGACGGCATCCTGGACAGCAACGCCATCAGCCCCACCGACAAGAACGGCCGTCCGATCCCGGTGACCATCCCCGTCATGCTGGCCCCCGGCGTCAGGGTGGTGTACACCACGCGCCTGGGCGGCGTGAGCCAGGGCGACGCGGCCGGGCTCAACCTCGGCGGCAAGAACGGCGACGATCCGAAGCATGTGGCCGCCAACCGCGCCGCGCTCGCCGACGAGATCGACGCGCGGCTGTCCCTGGTCAGCCAGATCCACTCCGGCACCGCCATCGACATGGATGAAACGTATGCACCGAACCGCGACTACGGGTTCGACGCCACCGGCGGCGCACTGCCCGACGGCGGCGAGCCGGAGGCGACGGTGATCGAGGCCGACGCCCAGGTCACGACCCGGCGCGGCGTCGCCCTCGGCGTCTTCGCCGCCGACTGCCTGCCGGTGCTGCTGGCCGACGCCGAAGCCGGCGTGATCGGCGTGGCCCATTGCGGCCGCCGCGGCCTGCAGCAGGGCGTGATCGGCGAAACCGTACGGATGATGACCGGCAAGGGCGCCAGCGTCGAGCGCATGGTGGCCACGCTCGGACCGTGCATCTGCGGCGACTGCTATGAGGTCGGCGAGTCGATCGCCGCCGAATTCGACGCGCGGTTCCCCGGCACGGCCACCACCACACGTTTCGGCGGCCCCGGTATCGACATCGCCGCCGCCGCGCTGCAGGAGCTCGCCGCCGCGGGAATCACGGACGATCGCATCGTGGAATCCCGCCCGCGCGTGGCCGCCGCCACCCAGTACCTGTCCGAGGACGATGAGTTGGCGGCACTGTGCCGCACGGACGGCGAGGGCGAACCCGAGCTGGCCGCCCGCATCGACGGCGTGCGCCACAGCCTGTGCACGCTGGAGAACCCGCTGTGGTACTCGCATCGCCGCGCCGCGTTGGCGGACAAGAGCGGCGAGGGCCGCATGCTCGCGCTTATCGTGCGCGAATAGCACGAATAGCGCAAGTGGCGCAGCGCGACCGCATACCGACACATGTTGAGGCCGATCGCGCTGTGGCCGGGACACGATCCGCCGTGCAGGCGGGCGCATGGATTTGGTGCAGAAGCTGTCCGGCGATGTGACCGGGCGGCGGACAAGGCCTTACGGTGGTGGATATGAGTCAGAGAGAGCAGAGTGCGGTGCCCGTGGTGGCTGTGGTGCTGGCGGCCGGATTCGGCACGCGGTTCGACCCGAACAACCCCAAGCAGCTGGTGTCGGTCGGCGGCAAGCCGATCGTGTGCTGGAGCATCGAGGCGTTCGAGGCCAACCCGCGGGTCACCGACACCGTGGTGGTGGTCAATCCGCAGGTGCGCCACGCCGTGGAACGGCTGGTGGACCAGGCCGGCTACCCGAAGGTGCGGATGATCCTCAACGGCGGCGCCGAGCGTGTGGACAGCACTGCGGCCGCGCTGGATGCGCTCGCCGCGGCGGGCATCCCCGGCGACGCGAAGATCCTGATCCACGACGCGGTGCGTCCGTTCGTCGCCCAATCCTCGATCGACGGGTGCGTGGATGCGCTCGACCGGTTCACGGCGGCCACCGTGGCGTTCGCCTCCACCGACACGGTGCTGCTCACCCGCGACCTGGGCGACGTCAAGGTCGTCCAGTCGGTGCCGGACCGTCCCCAGACCTTCCGCGCCCAGACCCCGCAGGCCTTCCGGTTCTCCACCATCCGACGCGCCTACGCACTGGCCGCGCACGATCCCGACTTCCACCCGACCGACGACACCCGCGTCGTCGTCGACTACCTGCCGGACGAGCCGGTCGCCATCGTGGCCGGCAGCGAAACCAACCTGAAGGTCACCACGCTCGCCGACATGCCCACGGCCGAGCGCATCGCCGCCGATATTCTCACCCAACGCCGGTAGACTGGACGCTATGCAGCAGTTCAGCGTGGTGATCTCCGGCTTCGACCGGTACGACGGCATCGATGTCAACCCGTCATTCGAGGTGCCCCGGGCGCTGGCCGAACAGGGACTCGGGATCTCCACCGACATCGACGACCCGCTGTCCGACGTGTCGGTGACCATCCACACGGTCGGTCTGCCGATCAGCTTCACCGACTCATGGCCGGAGCTCAAACGGATGCTCGACGCGGTCCGGCCGGACATCGTCATCGCCACCGGCCTCAAGCGTTCCGCGCGCGGCATCGCGCTGGAACGGTGCGCCACGAACCTCATGGACGCCGCCAACCCCGAGGACGCCGCGCCGCGCCGCACGCCGATCGACCCCGAAGGCCCGGCCGCCTACTGGACGCGGCTGCCGCTGCGCTCGATCCTGCGGGATTTCACCGTCGAGGACATCCCCGCCACACTGAGCTCGGACGCGGGCACCTACGTGTGCAACTCGCTGTTCTACCGGCTGATGCACTGGAACGCCTCGCAGGAGCGCGTGCTCTCCGGATTCGTCAGCTTCCCCAAGGTCGTCGAATCCGCCCACTCGCCGCAGGGCCTGCCGCTGGACCGGCAGATCGCCGCCTGCCGCGCCGTCGTGCGGGAGGCGATCCGGTATCACCTGCGACCGTCGTCCGAAGAGATTCTGCTGGACTGACCGGGGACGCGCCCGAAGGTTTTCTTGAGCGCCCTGTGAGAATGTGGACGATGCCGGGGTGCGCGCCCGCGCCGTCGGCTAGAGTACACAGCGGAACCCGTTCGAAGGGTGGGACGGGATGGTGCCGAAAGGAAACGGTGATGGCGGAACGATTCCCGATCGTGTTACGCGGATATGACAAGGACAGCGTCGACGAGGCAATCCGGTCGACCCAGCAGACCATCGTCCGGCTGCGTCAGCAGGTCGAGGCGAGCGACAAGACGATTCTGCAGCTGCAGGCCAAGTTACAGGAGGAACGCAGCAAGGCCGCCGGACAGGGGGCGAGCTACGCCTCGCTGGGCGCCAACGCGCAGCAGATGCTCGCCTCGGCGGAACGCACCAGCACCGACCTGCTGGAACGCGCCAAGCGTGAGGCCGCGGCCACCAAGGCCGCCGCGCAGGAGCAGGCGGAGACCCTGGTCAACAACGCCAAGCTCGACGCCAAGCGTGTGCTGGGCGAGGCCAACGCCAAGGCCGATACGCTGCTGACCAACGCGCGGCATGAAGCGGAGAGCCTGACGGCTTCGGCCCAGGAGGACGCCGCCCAGTTGCGCGCCGAAACGGCGAAGGCCGTGGGCGAGCAGCGCCAGGCGATTGACATGGAACTGACGAACTCCCGCGAGGAGCATCTGAAGCGCCTGGCTTCGGAACGCGCCACGCAGGAACGCGAGATCGCCGACCTGCGCACCGAGGCCACCCAGCAGATCGCCGACCTGCGCAAGACGGCCAATGAGGAGATCTCGCGGCTGAAGAGCGAGAACAACGACCAGATCGAGGCGGCGCTCGCCGATGCGAACAAGAAGCTGGCCGACGTGCGCGAGCAGGTGTCCAAGCTGATCTCGGACGCGCAGCGCCAGGCCGCGGAGATCGTGGACGCGGCCAAGGCCAAGGCGCAGGAGATCAAGGACGAGGCCGAGGTGCACCGCACCCAGACCATGAGCCAGGTCACCGCCGAGGTGGAGCAGATCCGCGCCGACATCGCCAACCAGCAGGAGGAGGCCACCGCCAAGGTCAACGAGCTGCTGGCCCACCTTGAGGAGCGCCGTGAGCAGACCAAGCGGGAAACCGATGAGCTGATCGACCAGGCGCGGTCCGTGCGCGAGGAGGCCGATGCGTATGCGGCCTCCCGCCGTGAGGAGGCCGATGGGCAGGCCACCGAGATCCTGCGCAAGGCGAACGAGGAGGCCGACGGGCAGGTCGAGGAGCGCCGCCGCGCCGCACAGGCCGAACTGGACGGCATGCAGGCGCGCATCGTCGAGATGCAGGCGCAGGAATCCACCATCGCCCAGCGGGTGAGCGAGCTGCGTGCGCTGTTCTCCAACGCGTTCAGCGGCTTCGACGGCAAGGCCGAAGCGCCGGATGTGCCGGTGGTCAACGCCGTCGCCGACCTTCCCGCACGCGGTGAGGTGGCGTCCGACGCCATCGGCGAGGATTCGCATCCCGGCGACCCGGATTCCGACACGTCGGTCCTGGAAGCCGTCGCCGGCGAACCGGACGATACCGTCGCCATCACGTCGGTATCTTCGGTCTCTTCGGACTCCGATGCACCCGAACCGGACGACGGCACCGTGGTGATGCCGGCCGTGCGGAACGAGGAACGCTCCGGGGATGCGGACGAGGACGATATGCCGACCGTGGGCATTCCGGTGGGTGATGGCGGAACGGACTCGGAGGATCAGCCCTCCGGGGAATGACCCCCACCGTTTTCGACCAGTGAGGATAGACTCGTAACGACTGTTGCTTCGCGGCGCCACGCTTCCTGAAAGCGGGTGCCGCGAAATCATGCTCCGGCCGGCCTGCCGCGCACGGAGCCTCGGATTGAAGAAAGGAACGATATGGCTGAACTCACGCCGCTGAGCGCCGAGACCCTCGGCACGCTGTGTGCCGATTTCGAATCCAACGCCGCGAACCGACTGGCGATGAACGCCGTCACCGCCGCGGGCATCGACAAGGTGGCCCGCAACTATGACCGCGCCCGTCTGCTGCAGCGCCGATTCTCCGTGACCGTGGACAACGGCACGGTGACCCATCAGGATCGTTCCGGCCGCTGCTGGCTGTTCAGCTCCCTGAACGTGGCCCGTTTCGTCGCCAAGAAGAACATGGGCCTCAAGGAGTTCGAGTTCTCGCAGAACTACGCGATGTACTTCGACAAGCTCGAGCGCATCAACTACTTCCTCAAGGACATGGCCGCGCTGGTCGAGGCCGGCGAGCCCGCCGACTCCCGTCTGGTGCAGCATCTGCTCGCCGACGTGATGGGCGACGGCGGCCAGTGGACGATGGCTATGAACGTCTACAAGAAGTACGGCGCCGTGCCCAAGGACCTGTTCCCGGAGACCGAGTCCTCCAAGAACACCGGTCCGATGAACACCCAGCTGCGCTCGATGCTGCACACCGAGGTGGCGCGCATGTTCGCCGATCCGTCGAAGATCGACGAGATCGTGGCCGAGGGCGTGGCAGCCGGCCACCGCATCCTGACGATCCACCTGGGCGAGCCGCCGAAGAGCTTCGACTGGGAGTGGACCGACGAGAAGGGCGAGTTCCACCGCGACGGCGAGATCACGCCGGTCGAATTCTGGAACAAGTACGTGGACGCCGGCCTGGAGGACTACGTGTGCCTGGTCGACGACCCGCGCGCCGAGCATCCCAAGGGCAAGAAGATCGCCATCGAGCACCTGGGCAATGTGGCGGGCGGCGACCCGACCGAGTACCTCAACGTGCCGAACCAGTTCATGAAGGACTGCGTGCGCCGCATCCTGTCCGAGCAGGGCATCCCGGTGTGGTTCGGCGCCGACTGCCATCCGATGATGGACCGTGAATCCGGCGCCTGGGCCGCCGACCTGTTCGAATACGGTCGCGTCTACGGCTTCGACTTCGACCTGGACAAGGAGCAGCGCGTGCGCTTCGGCGATTCCGCGATGAACCACGCGATGGCCTTCGTCGGCGTGGACGTGGACGAGGACGGCACCACCACCCGTCGCTGGCGCGTGGAGAACTCCTGGGGCGACAAGATCGCCGACAAGGGCTACTTCACGATGAGCGACGACTGGTTCACCGAGTTCGTGTACGAGGTGGCCGTACCCAAGAGCATGCTGCCCGAGGAGTACCAGAAGGCCCTAGAGGAGCCCGCCATCTCCCTGCCCGCTTGGGACCCGATGGGCGCTCTCGCATAAGGAAGAGCCCGGTGGGCTCTTCCGCGAGTGCGCCTGAGCCGCGGCAGCGGCGAAGGTCGGATTGAGCCCGGCCGCAGGCCGGTCCATAATTGCAGGGGCCGGAGGCCGCTGGCCTAGTCATATTGACCCGCCGGTTGCATCCCACGATGCAGTCGGCGGGTTTTCATATGCCGGTCCTATCTATTATGGTGGGGTGTTCAGTATGACCGTGGGCGGTGCGCCGCATCGCCATGATGAAGCGAGGTGAAGGATGGCGGGTCTGCGTGGTCCGGACAGTTCCGAGGACGAGCATCGTTTGGATGAGCGCGCCGTCTTTCCCGAGACGGTCGACGTCAACATCCGCCAGCTGGACCCGATTCCCGCGCCGCGCGCGTTCCTGCGTGAATTGCCCCTGACCGAGGAGATGAGCGACCTGGTGCTGCGCTCCCGGCAGGAGATCCGCGATGTGCTGCATGGCCGTGATGACCGTCTGCTGGTCATCGTCGGCCCCTGCTCGATTCACGATCCGAAGGCCGCCCGCGAGTATGCCGAGCGTCTCGCCGCCGTGAACCGCGAGCTCAACGACCGTCTGGTCATCGTCATGCGCACGTATTTCGAGAAGCCGCGCACCACCATCGGGTGGAAGGGGCTGATCAACGATCCGGATCTGGACGGTCGGTTCAACATCCGCAAGGGCATGTGGCTGGCGCGCAAGGTGCTCACCGACGTGCTGTCGCTGGGCCTGCCCACCGCCATCGAATGGCTGGATCCGATCACCCCGCAGTATCTGTGCGACCTGATCTGCTGGGGCGCGATCGGCGCGCGGAACACCGAGAGCCAGGTCCACCGCGAACTGGCCAGCGGCCTGTCGATGCCGATCGGCTTCAAGAACTCCACCGACGGCTCCATCAAGGCCGCGGCCGACTCCTGCTACACGTCCGCGTTCGAACACCATTTCCTGTCCATCAACCTGGACGGTCGCGTCATCTCCGCCGAAACCAAGGGCAACCCGGACTGCCATCTGGTGCTGCGCGGCTCCTCCCACGGCCCGAACTATGATCCGGAGTCGGTCGCCGCGGCTCTGGAGGCGCTGAAGGCGTCCAAGGCGTCCGGGCCGAGCGAGCACGGTCTGGTCATCGACGCCGCGCACGGCAACTGCGGCAAGGACGAGAACCGTGAGGCCGAGGTGATCGAGGAGATCGCCGCACGCATCGCCGCCGGCGAGCAGGGCATCCTCGGCGTCATGATGGAGAGCTTCCTGAAGGGCGGCCACCAGAAGCCGGCGCCGTTGGACCAGCTGGTATACGGCCAGTCGATCACCGACGCCTGCGTGCCGTGGGACCGTACCGAACGGTTGCTGCACACCCTGGCCGACGCCGTCTCCATCCGTCGTTCCGCGCGCTGACTGCTATCCTTGTGCGCAGACACAAGGAGGAACGTGGAGTCATGCAGCCGGAACCGCAGCCGTTGAACAGTCCCGAGGATGTTGAGGCGATTCGCAGGGTCATCCGCCAGGGTGGCAACCCGCTGGTCGATACCGACGTACCCCGCTGGGAGGATCAGGTCGGCGTCAGCCGCATCGTCAACCGCCGCGTCGTGGAGATCGAGCCGTTGCCGACGCCGGCGCAGGTGCTTGCCGACATGCCGCTGTCCGAAACGGCGCAGCGCGTGGTGGTCGAATCGCGTGACGCGATCCGCAACGTGTTGCATGGCCGCGATGACCGTCTGCTGGTGATCGTCGGCCCCTGCTCGGTCCATGACCCGCGGGCCGCGCTCGATTATGCGCGCCGGCTGTCCGCGCTGAACGACGAGCTCGGGGACGAGCTGCTAATCGTCATGCGCGTGTATTTCGAGAAGCCGCGCACCACGGTTGGCTGGAAGGGGCTGATCAACGATCCAGATATCGACGGCAGCCACAACATCCGCAAGGGGTTGCTGCTGGCCCGCCGTGTGCTGCTGGGCGTGCTGGACGAGGGCGTACCCGCCGCCACCGAGTTCCTGGAGCCCACCAGCCCGCAGTACATCGCCGATGCGGTCAGCTGGGGCGCGATCGGCGCCCGCAACACCGAGAGCCAGATCCACCGTCAGCTGGCCAGTGGCCTGTCGATGCCGATCGGCTTCAAGAACGCCACCGACGGTTCGGTCAAGGCCGCGATCAACGGCTGCTATGCCGCCGCCCAGCAGCATGGGTTCTTCGGCGTGGACCACCTGGGCCGTGCCTGTGTGGTCGAAACGTTGGGCAACCCCGATTGCCATGTGGTGCTGCGCGGGTCAAGCCACGGCCCGAATTACGACGCCGGTTCGATTGCGGCGGCGATGGCCGAGGCGCGCGCCGAGATGCCGGAGGGCTCGGCCGCCGTCTGCGGATTGGTCGTGGACTGTTCGCATGGCAATTCCGGCAAGGACGAACGTCGGCAGGCCGGGGTCGTGCGTGAGCTGGCCGCCCGCATCGCGGCGGGGGAGCCGGGCATCGCCGGTCTGATGATGGAGAGCTTCATCGAAGGCGGCAACCAGCCGGCCGGGCCGCTGGACACGCTGGTCTACGGCCGGTCGATCACCGACCGCTGCATCTCCTGGCCCGACACCGAGGCCCTGCTGCGTGACCTGGCCCGCGCGGTCGCGGCCCGTCGGTCCTGAGTGGGCCAGACACATCGAGGCCTGCGGGCTGCATCGATGGGAATGACCGTGGCGAGACCGCCGGCCGGTGTAGGCTGAACGCAACGCAACCCTACCGACCGAGAACAGGAGCCAGCATGACCACCATCGCCATCATCGGTGCCATGGACGAGGAGGTGGCGCATATCGCCGCCTCGCTCGACGCCGTGACCCACACCGCCGCAGCCAGCCTGGACGTGGTCCGCGGCACCCTGGCCGCCGCGGACGGCGGAACCATCGAGGTCGCCGCCACCGTCGGCGGCATGGGACTGGTCAACGCGGCCGCCACCACGCAGTACCTCATCGACCTGTGCCATCCCGACGCCGTGATCTTCTCCGGCATCGCAGGCAACCTCAACAAGGCGCTGCACGTCAACGACATCGTCCTCGGCGGCACGCTGCGCTACCTAGACACCGACATGCGGCTCGTCGGCCAGTGGAAACCCGGCACCCCGGATCATCAGACCACCGAGTTCCACTCCGATCCGCGCCTGCTCGAAGCGGCCGACGCGGCGCTGGACGAGATGGGCATCACCCATATCACCGGCACCATCGCCTCGGGCAACTACTTCGTGGACACCCCGGAGCAGGTCGAAGCCGTCATCGCGGCCACCGGCGCCGACGCGGTGGAGATGGAGGGCACCGCGGTGGCCCATGTGGCGGCCCGCAACGACGTGCCCGCACTGGTCATCCGCGCGCTGAGCGACAACGCCGACACCGACTACGAGGAGTTCCGCACCTTCGACATCACCGAATACGCGAACACCGCCGCCCGACTGGCCGTCAACATCGTGCGGCGCCTGTAGGCGGATTCCCGCACGGCATGCGCCGCGCCGCGGCCGGGTGAACTTTCGGAGAACCGGCGGTGGACAGTCGGTACGGCGCTCGCGGTCGAACGCATGTGCCGCTACTGTGGTGTCCGGAACTACGTAGTGGACCTCGGAAAGGCGCGTCGACGATGGAGATCTGGCAGGTGGTGGTGCTGGTGGTGGCCGTGGCGGTCGCGGCGGCGATCGGTGCGGCCGTGGCATATGGCCGGGGCCGCGAGGCGGGCGAGGCCGAGTCCCGGCCCCGGCCCGCGGAGGGCGACCACAGCCTGTTCGGCGAGGACCTGCCGGTGCTGCCGACCGAACGCCGGTTCGTGGAGGTGATGCCGTACGCGCTGATCGTGGCCGATTCCGCCGGCGCGGTGGCCTACGCCAGCAAGGGCGCGGACCCGCTGAACCTGGTGCGCAACGGGCGGCTGGTCGCCGAGGACATCGGCGAGGTGCTGGCGCTGGTGGTGGCCGACGGCCAGGTGCGCGAGCGCGAGCTGAAGGTGACGCTGTCCCGGCCCGACCGCAGGCAGGACGGCCGCGGTGTGCGCGCGGGGGAGGCGGTGCCGACCGACACGTTGTATCTGCGGGTGCGCATCGGCGCGATCGCCGATGACCTGTTCGCGATCTTCCTGCGCGATATGAGCGAGCAGCGGCGATTCGAGGCGATGCGCCGCGATTTCATCACGAATGTGTCCCACGAGCTGAAAACCCCGTCCGGCGCGATCTCACTGCTGGCGGAGACGATTACCGACGCGGCCGACGACCCGGATGCGGTGCGGTATTTCGCGGGCCGCATCACCAAGGAATCGCAGCGGCTGACCGAGCTGGTGCACAAGCTGATCGAGCTGCAGCGCGCGCAGGATGCGCCCGCGATGTCCGATGCCAAGCCGATGTCCGTGGTGGCGATGACGCGCGAGTCCATCGCCGCGAACGAGGTGCAGGCCGACGCCAAGCAGATCGGCATCGTGCTCTCGCTGAACGGCCGCGTGATTCCTGTGGAGGTGCCCGAGGGCGAGCCGGAGACGCTTGACGACGACGTACTGGTGCGGGTCGGTCGCGAACCGTTCACCACCGCCGTCAAGAACCTGGTGGAGAACGCCATCCATTATTCGCCGGCCCACACCACCGTGAGCGTGGGCATCGGCGTGGTCGGCGATCGTGTGCGTATCCGCGTGGTCGATCAGGGCATCGGCATCCCCAAGGAGTCGTTGGGCCGTATCTTCGAACGGTTCTACCGCGTGGATCCGGCGCGCTCCCGTGAAACGGGCGGTTCGGGCCTCGGATTGGCGATCACCAAGCACTGTGTGCAGGAGTGCGGCGGTACGATCTCCGTCTGGTCGCGCGAGGGCGAAGGGTCCACGTTCACCATCGAGCTGCCGGTCGCGTAGCCGTTGCCGAGTGCTACGTAGTTGATCTGTCGGAAGGCAGGAGGGCTGCCGAACCGGTACGATTACAGATAACGCATGTCGAATCCATCCCCGTTGAAAGGCAATCATGACGCGCATTCTTATCGTGGAAGACGAGGAATCCTACCGCGAGCCGCTGGTCTATCAGCTCACGCGTGAAGGATACGACGTCTCGTCCGCGGCCACCGGCGAGGAGGGGCTGGAGCTGTTCACCAAGGGCGGCATCGACCTGGTGCTGCTCGACCTCATGCTGCCCGGCATCGACGGCATCGCATTGTGCCGCCGCATCCGCGAGCAGAGCCGTGTGCCGATCATCATGCTCACCGCCAAGAGCGCGGAGATCGACAAGGTGGTCGGCCTGGAGATCGGCGCCGACGACTATGTGACCAAGCCGTACTCGTTCCGTGAGCTGTTGGCCCGCATCCGCGCCGTGCTTCGTCGTAATCAGCTCGCCAGCGAGGGGGCGGGCGCTGCGGATGATGATGTGCCGTTGGTCTGTGGGGACATCTCGATGTTGGTGGGGCAGCATCAGGTCACCGTCCGTGGAGAGAACGTGTTCTTCCCGCTCAAGGAATTTGAGCTGCTTGAATACCTGATGCAGAACAAGGGTCGCGTCATGACGCGCCACCAGCTTATCGACCGTATCTGGGGATCGGATTATGTGGGCGACACCAAGACGCTCGACGTGCACGTCAAGCGCGTGCGCGCCAAGATAGAGGAGGATCCGGCGCACCCGAGGTACCTGACCACGGTGCGGGGACTCGGGTATAAGATCGCCGATCCCGAGTGAGGGAACCATCCGCCATGCCGCCCTTCGGGGCGGCATTGTCGTATCCGGAACGCTACGTAGCCGAGCTTGTCTAACTGTTCATCTTCCGTTCACCAATTTCGGTCATCGGCACTCCCAAACGCCCATAGGCTGGATAGTGCCATGAAGAAATAACCGCCGCGGCCGCGGGCCGCAGGCAAGAATCTGATAAGAGGGAAAACCATCATGCGCAAGAATCTTCTGACCCGTTCCGTCGCCGTGCTCTCCGGCGTGGCCATGCTGACCGCCCTGGCCGCCTGCGGCGACAACACCGCCGCTCCGACCGGTGACAACACGAGCAACTCCAACACCTCCTCGGCCGAGGCTATCTCCGGCGAGTTCAAGGGTGCGGGCGCCTCTTCGCAGCAGGCCGCCGTTGAGGCCTGGGTCGCCGGCTTCCAGGGCACCAATCCGGATGCCAAGATCGGCTATGATCCGTCCGGCTCCGGCGCGGGTGTGAGCACCTTCCTGACCGGTGCCACCGCGTGGGCCGGTTCCGACGCCTCGCTGAGCGCCGACCAGATCGAACAGTCCAAGAGCGTGTGCGCCAGTGGTACCGCGTTCGACATCCCGGTCTACATCTCCCCGATCGCCGTGGTGTTCAACCTGAAGGGCGTTTCGGATGAGGGCAAGCATGTGAACATGGACGGCGAGACGATCGCCAAGATCTTCGACGGCAAGATCACCACCTGGAACGATCCGGCCATCCAGGACCAGAACCCGGATCTCGAACTGCCGGCCACTCCGATCACCGTGGTGCACCGCTCCGACAAGTCCGGCACCACCCAGAACTTCGTCAGCTACTTCATCGACACCGTGCCGGACGCTTGGCCGTATGAGCTGAGCGAGAACTGGCCGAACGAGGTCGGCCAGGGTGCCAAGGGCACCTCGGGCGTGATCTCCACCGTGCAGCAGGCCGACGGCACCATCGGCTACGCCGATTTCTCCCAGGTCGGCGATCTGGGCACCGTGGCCGTCAAGGTCGGCGAGGAATACGTGGAGATCTCCGCCGAGGCTGGTTCCAAGGTCATCGACGACTCCGAGCTCGATTCCTCCGCCGAGGGCGAGAATCGCGTTGTGGTCAAGCTGAACCACAGCACCTCCGCCGAAGGCGCCTACCCGATCGTGCTGGTCTCCTATGACATCGCCTGCCCGGCCTACAAGGATGCCGACACCGCCAAGTTCGTGAAGTCCTGGCTGACCTATGTGGTCAGCGAGGAAGGCCAGCAGACCGCCTCTCAGAACGCCGGCTCCGCGCCGCTGCCGGACTCGCTGCGCGAGACCGTGATGCAGTCCATCGACGCGATCGAAACCGAGTGACATAAGAATGGTTGCCGCTATGGTTAAGACCAGGTGACAACCGTTCGTTTCAGCCCAAGAGCCGCAGTCGCTATCGGCGGCTGCGGCTCGAAGCGAGTCAAACCACCATGCGGATCCGGGCCGCCGACACGGTCGGCGTCCGCCGCAGATTGAAGGAGAACCTGTGAGTTCACAAGTCAAATCGGCCGAACCGGTCGGAGGCAAGACCGCAGATAAGGTGTTCAAAGGCGTCGCCTACGCCTGCGGCATCCTGATACTCGTGGTGCTCGCCGCCGTCGCCGTGTTCCTGCTGTTCCGCGCCTGGCCTCTGATCGGTGGTGACCAGCAGGCCAATAGCGAAACTATTTCCAACTTCACCGGCGGCAAGGCCAGCAACTTCTGGACCTATGTGGGTCCGCTGCTGTTCGGTACCGTGCTCGTCTCCGCGCTGTCGCTGATCATCGCCTTCTTCGTGTCGATTGGCATCGCGCTGTTCATTTCGCATTACGCCCCCAAGAACCTGGCCACCGTGCTGAGCTATGTGGTCGACCTGCTCGCCGCCATCCCTTCCGTCATCTACGGTCTGTGGGGTGGTCTGGTGCTGGTCCCCGCCATCTTCCCGTTCTGGAACTGGGTGGCCACCTATCTGGGGTGGATCCCGCTGTTCGCAGGTCCCGCCGCGAACCCGTCACGAACCGTGGCTACCGTATCGGTGGTGCTCGCCGTTATGATCCTGCCGATCATCACCTCCCTGTCGCGTGACATCTTCCTGCAGACCCCGCGTCTTCAGGAAGAGGCCGCCCTGGCCCTTGGCGCCACCCGTTGGGAGATGATCAAGCTCGCCGTCCTGCCGTTCGGTGCCTCCGGCATCGTCTCCGCCTCCATGCTCGGCTTGGGCCGCGCCCTCGGTGAGACCATGGCCGTGCTTATGATCCTGTCGCCGGGCCTGAACTATTCGTTCAAGATCCTGCAGGCTTCGCAGAACCAGACGATCGCCGCCAACATCGCGGCCCAGTACCCCGAGGCCAACGACCTGGGCGTGTCCGTGCTGATCGGCACCGGTCTGGTGCTGTTCGTGATCACCTTCGTGGTCAACTACGTGGGTCGTAAGATCACCGAGAAAGCGAGTGCATGATGACCGCAGCACAGAACACCCCCATGGATAAGGCCCCCGTCATCGACTTCGACAAGTTCAAGCCGACCCGCTCGTTCATCGCCGCGCGCAAGCGCAAGGACATGGCGATGCGCGTGCTCATCGTGCTGGCCTTCGTCATCGCGCTGATCCCGCTGATCTCGGTGCTGTGGACCACGATCGCCAACGGCATCGAGCGGTTCAACCTCGACTTCCTGACCCACAACATGACCGGTGTGGTCGGCGGCAACCCGACCCCGTCCGGTGGCTATGGCGGCGTGCTCCACGCCATCATCGGCACGCTGGAGATCACGCTGGGCGCCATGGTCATCTCGATCCCGATCGGCCTGATGTGCGCCGTGTACCTGGTCGAGTACTCGAACCGCGGCAAGCTCGCCAAGTCCATCTCCCTGCTCGTCGACGTCATGAGCGGCATCCCGTCCATCGTGGCCGGTCTGTTCGCGTTCTCGATGTTCACGATCCTCGTCGGCCCCGGCTCCACCAGCGGCTTCCAGGGCTCCGTGGCCCTCTCGCTGCTGATGCTGCCGACCGTGGTCAAGTCCTGCGAGGAGATGCTCAAGATCGTCCCCGGCGATCTGCGCGAGGCCTCCTACGCGCTGGGCGTCACCAAGCAGCGCACGATCACCAAGATCGTGCTGCGCACCGCCCTGCCGGGCATCGTCTCCGGCGCCATCCTGGCCATCGCCCGCGTGGTCGGCGAGACCGCCCCGCTGCTGATGACCGCCGGCTACATCGTGAACACGAACTTCAACCTGTTCGGCGGACAGATGACCACCCTGCCGGTGTACGTCTACCAGGAGTACAGCAAGCTCAACGCGAACTGCCCGGCCAGCGCCGACGCCAGCTGCGTGACCACCATCCCGATGGAACGCTCCTGGGCCGCAGCCCTGGCCCTGATCCTCATCGTGCTGATCCTGAACCTGATCGGCCGCATCGTGGCGAAGGTCTTCGCCGTCAAGACGGAACGGTAAGCCGTAACAAGCTGCCCTATAGCAACTAAGGAACAACAATGGGACAACGCATTGATGTCAAGCATCTGAACATCTATTACGGCGACTTCCTGGCCGTCGAGGATGTCAACCTGAACATCGAGCCGAACAAGGTCACCGCCTTCATCGGCCCGTCCGGCTGCGGCAAGTCGACCGTGCTGCGCACGCTCGACCGCATGCACGAGATCATCCCCGGCGCCCACGTCAAGGGCGAGGTGCTGCTCGAAGGCCGCAACCTGTACGCCAAGGACGTCGACCCGGTCGAGGTCCGCCGCGACGTCGGCATGGTCTTCCAGCGCCCGAACCCGTTCCCGACGATGTCCATCCGTGAGAACGTGCTCGCCGGCGTGCGCCTGAACAACCGCAAGATCTCCAAGTCCGACGCCGACGATCTGGTCGAGTGGGCCCTGCGCGGCGCCAACCTGTGGAACGAGGTCAAGGATCGTCTCGACAACCCGGGCATCGGCCTGTCCGGCGGCCAGCAGCAGCGTCTGTGCATCGCCCGCGCCGTGGCCGTGCACCCGCAGGTCCTGCTGATGGACGAGCCCTGTTCCGCCCTGGACCCGATCTCCACGCTGGCCGTGGAGGATCTGATCAACGAGCTGAAGAACGAGTACACAATCGTCATCGTGACCCACAACATGCAGCAGGCCGCCCGCATCGCCGACTACACCGGCTTCTTCAACCTGAAGGCCGTCGGCCAGCCGGGGCATCTGGAGTACTTCACCGACACCTCCACCATGTTCAACAACCCGCAGAACGAAGAGGCCGAGCGCTACGTCTCCGGCCGTTTCGGCTGATCGGCAGATCGAACATTCCCAACCGCCCTGTTCCCGCAGGGCGGTTTTTCGTGTTCCACCGCCTGACCCCGCCCGGTGATATCGTGAACTTCGTCCGGGGCGCGCACCGCGTTCCGGATGAGTCGCAGTAACCTCAATGCGGGTTGACCGCCCGCTCAAATCCAAGAAAACAAGAAGAAGAGAGCATAATGGAGAAGTTCTTCCATTTGAAGGAGAACGGCACGACGGTCTCGACCGAGATCCTGGCCGGCCTGACCACGTTCTTCGCGATGGCGTACATCATCGTCGTCAACCCCCAGATCCTGAGCCAGACCGGCATGCCGTGGGGCGGCGTGTTCCTCGCCACCATCATCGCGGCCATCGCGGGCACCCTGGTCATGGGCCTGTTCGCCAATGTGCCGTATGCGCAGGCCGCCGGCATGGGTCTGAACGCGTTCTTCACCTACACCGTGTGCTTCGGCCTCGGGTTCACCTGGCAGCAGACGCTGTGCATGGTGTTCCTGTGCGGCATCATCAACATCATCATCACGGTCACCAAGATCCGCAAGATGATCATCAAGTCCATCCCGCCGATGCTGCAGCACGCCATCGGCGGCGGCATCGGCCTGTTCGTGGCCTATGTCGGCATGCTCAACGTCGACCTGATCACCTTCACCCCGGACGCCGAGACCACCGCCGCGGTCGGTGCGACCCCGGGCCTGGCCACGTTCGACAAGCCGGTGCTGTGGGTGTTCCTCATCGGCCTGGTGCTGGCCATCGCCTTCACCGTGCTCAAGGTCAAGGGCGGCCTGCTGCTGGCCATCGCCATCACCACCGTGGCCGGCATCCCGTTCGGCGTGACCACCATGGCCGACTCCGTGTCCATCTCCGAGACCTTCTCCCAGCTGCCGCAGACCTTCGGCGCCATCTTCTCCGCCGAGGGCTTCCCGGCCCTGTTCTCCGATCCGACCAAGCTGCCGCTGGTCATCGTGACGATCTTCGCGTTCTCGATGTCCGACACCTTCGACACCATCGGCACGTTCATCGGCACCGGACGTCGCACCGGCATCTTCTCCGAGGATGACGAGAAGTCCCTGGAATCCGGCCACGGCTTCAGCTCCAAGATGGACAAGGCCCTGTTCGCCGACTCCATCGCCACCTCCATCGGCGCGATCTGCGGCACCTCGAACACCACCACCTACGTCGAGTCCGCGGCCGGCATCGGCGCGGGCGGCCGCACCGGTCTGACCTCCGTGGTCGTGGCGGCCTGCTTCGCGGTCTCCGCGTTCCTGTCCCCGATCATCTCCGCCGTGCCGTCCGCCGCCACCGCCGGTGTGCTGGTCATCGTCGGCTGCATGATGGCCTCCAGCCTCAAGGAGATCGACTGGTCGGAGATCTCCGAGGCGATCCCGGCGTTCTTCGCCGCCGTGTTCATGGCCTTCTCCTACTCAATCAGCTACGGCATCGCCGGCGGCTTCATCACCTACTGCATCGTGATGAGCTGCAAGGGCAAGGCCAAGGACGTGCACCCGGTGATCTGGACGGTCGCCGCGCTGTTCATCCTGGACTTCGTCCTGCAGGCCGTGCTCGTCTGAGTCTGGCCTGCGACACGCCCGGGTTGCGTGTTGTCTCGCAACCCGGGTACATTATCGATTCTGTAAACCACAGACCGTTGGTTGGAGTGCGCGCAAGCGGGCTCCCGAAGTTTGGTTCGCCAAGCCAGCGCAGGTTGAGAGATATCGGCCCGCAAGGGTCACGCAAGTGAGCTTGCGGATAGTTGTTGCTCTGCCTGTGCGCAGGGCTTTTTTATTGCCTGAACGGCACAAGCCCCGGCAATGCGTTCCGAACCGGACAAGTCAACGGCCGACTTAGGAAGGAACGCCATGAAGAGGCCCGAAAAGGAAGCGGTGGTCGCGCAGCTTACGGAGCAGTTCCGTAACGCTGACGCCGTCTACCTGACCGAGTACCGCGGGCTTACCGTTCCGCAGATCTCCGATCTGCGTGAAAAGCTAGGCCGCGATACTTCCTACACCGTGGCTAAGAACACGCTGGCTCGCATCGCCGCCAAGGAAGCAGGCATCGAGGGCCTCGACGAGATTCTCGCCGGCCCGACCGCCATCACCTTCGTGAAGGGTGACTTCATTGAGGCTGCGAAGATCATCCGTGACTTCGCCAAGGATAACAAGGCCCTGGTTATCAAGGGTGCCGCCGCTGACGGCACTGTGTACGATGCCGAGGGTGCCGTGAAGCTGGCGGATCTCAAGTCCCGCCCGCAGCTGCTCGCCGAGTTCGCCGGCGACGTCAAGGCTACGATGGCCAAGGCCGCGTACCTGTTCAACGCTCTGCCGACCAAGGCCGTGCGTACGATCGACGCGCTTCGCGAGAAGCAGGAGAAAGCTGCCTGATTCACTTGCGGCTCGCCGCATGAATCACCACGCTTCAATAACTGAAAACAACCAAGGTTTATTCGGTGGCGGGTTCCACTTCACCGCCGCCAAGTATTGAAAGGAAGCCATTATGGCTAAGTACACCAATGAAGAGCTGCTCGAGGCTTTCGGTGAGATGACCCTCGTCGAGCTCTCCGAGTTCGTGAAGGCCTTCGAGGAGAAGTTCGACGTCGAGGCCGCCGCTCCGGCCGCCGTCGCCGTTGCCGCCGCTCCGGGCGCCGCTGCCCCGGCCGAGGAGGAGAAGGATGAGTTCGACGTCATCCTGTCCGCCGTCGGCGACAAGAAGATCCAGGTCATCAAGGCCGTGCGCGCCATCACCTCCCTGGGTCTGGCCGAGGCCAAGGCCCTCGTGGACGGCGCTCCGAAGCCGGTTCTGGAGAAGGCCAAGAAGGAAGACGCCGAGAAGGCCAAGGCTCAGCTGGAAGAGGCTGGCGCCACCGTCGAGCTCAAGTGATCTGTGCGGTCTTGGACCGCGTGATGCTTGCCGTGACCCCGTCTGCATGGTTTATGCGGGCGGGGTCCGCTCATATGCGGCGCAAGGAGGCGTGTTCGGGGGTATAGTGCCGTTGTACCCCCTAGGGGTGGAGCGCGATGACGCGGACTATCCACTTTGGGCACCTACAATGGTCGGAAATTGTTGATTTCCGGCATGATAATCCGCCGCGTTGCGGGGAAGCATGACACAATGGCAGGTAGTGTGACTACCTGTGGCAGGGTGTGAAAGGAAGGCGATCCGGTGAACGAGGAAACGACGCTGCAATGGGTCATCAGGGCGAACGGCTCTGAGGTGGGGCGGGTCAGCCCGTCCCACAGCGTGGAGATCGGCCGTAAGCCGTTGCGCCCGCTGGCGGATGACGGCATGTCGCGGATCGATGTGCCGGATGAGACCCGTTCGATGTCCAAGCGTCACGCCGTGTTCAGCGTAAGCGAGAACGGCGCGGCCAATGTGCGTGACATGGCATCCACCAACGGCACGTACGTGGTGCGTGACGATGGCGGTCTGATGCGCCTGCCGCAGAGCGTGGATTTCCTGCTGCCCACGTCGCCGGTGCGCATGCAGTTCGGCGATGTGCCGGTGGATTTCACCCGGGTGGAGCAGGAGGCGCCGGAGGAGCCGCAGCCCGCCGTGCCCGATCTGTTCGACTACGCCGTGGGGGAGGGCCGGCAGGAACCCGATGCCGCCGATATGTCAGTGGACGACATCCTGGATCTGCGCGCCGGGGAGCCGACCAGCATGTTCCAGGCCGATAGCGTGAAGCATCGCGCCCAGGAACTGGATGCCGCGCAACATCAGACATTCGAGCCGTTCCCGTTCGAGCAGGCTGCGGTGCCGCTGACGATCATGCCGGAGACCGAACAGGAGGGGGCCCCGCGCGATCTGTTCGAGGACGCGCAGTCCGCGGGGGTCGACGCCGAGGACCTGCATCTGGACGAGGAGCCCGTTGACGACAATCCGACCGCGCCCCAGAGGGTGGATTCGGTGTGGACGCTGGTTGCCGAACAGCAGGATGGTCAGGCGGAATCCGAGCCGGCTTCCGAACCGCAGTCCGCATCCGAGGAACAAGCCGTGCCGGATACGCAGCCGGCCGTCGAGGAGGCCCGGCCGTCCGAGGAACCTGCGGACGATCCGGCCGCAGGCGCCCCGCTGGTGTTCACTGCGATGACGGCCGACCAGCCCTCGTCCATGCCGGACCTGGACCGCGAACCGGCCGCGCGCGAGGAACCCGCATCCACGGAACCCGCGCACGAGGAATCCGAGTCTGCGGGAATCGCGGAATCGTTCACGCCGGCGTTCGAACCGGGTTCGGTGTTCGAACGGGTGTCCCAGGGGGGATTCGCCCCGCCCGAACCCGCCGTGCAGATCGACGGCATGACCTCCGACGATGCCAAGCGCACCACCGATTTCACCATGCAGTTCGAGATGGCGCGGCATCCGCAGCTGCTGCCGTTCCTGGCCATGAATCCCTCGCTGTATGACGATCTGTACGCGTGGCTGGCGGCGCAGGGCAACCAGGACATCGACGAGGCGTTGAGCCGTAACGAGGGCTATCAGGAGTACCGCCGAGCGGTAGGGAAGTGAGTGAAGCGATGAGTGAGAATATGCCGCAGACCGGTACCGGTGTGGAGCGGTTGCGTCTCTGGCGCGAACGCTTCCGCGAAACGCTGGCGCCGTCGCCGCTGGAGGACGCCGAACAGCTCGCCGCCCGTCTCGACCTGACCCACGCGCATCCGTCCGGCATCGCCAAACTGTTCGCCAGCGGCCAGGTTTCGCTGGATTCGCTGTTCCGGGATAACGGGATGCTGCGTGCCGCAGGCCGCCGCATCGAACGGGTGCTGGACGACCGTGCGGCGAAGAGCCGCGTCAGCGGCATGGCGGAATTGTCGCTGGTGGTGGGCATCGCCACGTGGTCGGGCCGGCAGATGCCGGTGCTGCTGTACCCGGTGGACGTCGAACGCCGTGGCGATTCGGTGACCACGGGGACGACCATCCGGTTCACCGGCAGGGTGCATCTGAATTCGGCGTTCGTCAATGAGATGCGCAACGGCGGCGTCGAGCTGGACGAGCGCGACCTGTTCGACGGCTCCCACTATGCCACGGGTTCCCCGGAGACGTCGACCGTATTCTCCGCCATCACGAATCTGGCGACGCAGGTGTTCGGCGACTTCTCGATCGAACGGCATATCGTGATTGGCTGCTTCTTCGACCCGTCCACGCAGATGCTGCTGGAGAGCCAGCGCATCATCGACGCACTGGCCCAGGGCCCGACGGGCAACACACTGCTGGATGCGCTGGCCGGGTACGGGAGCGCCGCGGATGCGCTACGCAATGATGCGATCGCCGAGTTCAGCCCGTTCGATGGCGACCCGCACTCGGAATTCGAGGCCGGGGATGTGGATAATACGACGCGCTACGCGGCCTCGGTGGCCGCGGGCGGGCATTCGGTGGTGCTGGATTGCGCGGCCGGCGTGAACACCGCGGAACAGGCGGTGGCGTTGGCCTCGCGGTGTGTGATGAGCGGCCGCTCGGTGCTGTATGTGCCGTGCGTGTCCGATCAGAAGCGCCGGTTCATGCAGGCGATGCGCGCCAACGAACTGGGCGGCCTGGTGCTGGACTTGGCCGATCCGGATACCAACGGCGCCATCGACAAGCAGCTGATCACGGCGGTCGGCTTCCAGTCCGGGGTGGCGACCTCCCGTTTCGACCAGCTGTCGGATGAGCTGGTCGGCGTGCGTTCGCGGCTGACCCGGTACCTGGGCGATTTGCACGGGGTGAACCAGGATTGGGATGTCTCCGCGTACCAGACGATCCAGCATCTGGCGAATATCGCGGAGCTGCCGACCCATCCGGCGACCCATGTGCGGCTGTCGAAGGAGTCGGCGCGTGCGCTGAAGGGGCATCTGGACGAGTGGTCCGACCGGTTGCGCCGTGCCGGAGAGCTGGGCGAGTTCGTGATCGGCCCCGCCGATACCGTCTGGTACAAGGCCTCGCTGTTCACCGAGGAGGAGGCCGTCGCCGCGTACCAGCGGGTCAGTGACGTGCTGCTGAAGATGCTGCCCGCCACCCGCGAGCAGGTGACGAGTGTGGTACAGACCTGCGGATTCCCCGTGCCGAACACCGCCAACGATTGGGCGCGCCAAGTGACGGTGCTCAAGAACCTGCGCCGCGTGCTGGATGTGTTCCAGCCGGAGATCTTCGAGCGCGACATCAACGCCATGATCGAGGCGAGCAAGTCCAAGGCCGCCCGTAAGGCCGAGGGCACCACGCTGGGCTTCTGGGAGCGGCACCGTCTGCTCAAGGAGGCCAAAAGCCTGCTGCGCGTGGGCGCGCAGGTGGAGAATCTGCACGATGCCTTGCAGGTGGTGGCCCGTCAGGCCGAGCAGTGGCGCGTGTTCGTGCCCCATGGCGGCTGGCCGGTGCTGCCGCCGCATCTGGACGACATCATCAACACCCAGGAGCAGCTGGCGGCCGATCTGACGGCACTGGACACGGTCCTGGCCACCACGCCGTCCGGGGGCGATCTGCAGTCGTTGGATCTCAACCAGGTCGAGACCCGTCTCAAGGCGTTGTATGACGACCGTCTGGCGCTGGACACGCTGCCGGAACGCTGCCGCCTGGAACGCGATTTCCAGACGGTCGGACTCGGCGAGCTCGTTGGCGATCTGAACGACCGCCGGGTGGATGTGGACGCCGTGGACGGCGAACTGCAGCTGGCCTGGTGGACCACGGTGTTCGAGGACATCGTCCGCTCGTCGGCGATCATCTCGAATCAGGACGGTCTGGCGATGCAGGCCGCCGCGGACCGGTTCGTGCAGGTCGATATCGAGCATGTGCGCTCCGTGGGGCCCATGGTGGCGCAGGAGACGACCCGTCGGCTGTGCGATATGCTGTTCGCCCGCACCCAGGAGGCGAATCTGCTGCACACCACGTTGGCGGGCAGCCACAAGGTGCCGTTGAGCCGCATCCGTCGCGACCACGAGGAGATCTTCGCGGCCGCCAAGCCGGTGCTGGTGGCCACGCCGGCCGCCCTGTCCGCCACCACGGATCCCGAACCGGTGGCCGACGTGGCGGTGATCGACGCGGGGGCCCATATGCAGCCTCTGGAACTGCTGACGATTGTGAGCCGTGTCCGGCAAGTCGTGGTGCTGGCCCACTGCGATACGACGAGCTGCGAGGGACTGAAGATGTTGGCGGACATGCTGCCCCGCATCACGATGAAGCCGTCGTCCTCGCGCCGGTCGCCGCGGCTGACGGCGTTCCTGGAAGCCGAAGGGTACGGCGCGCTGTCCTATGATGTGGCCAAGGCCGGTGGCCAGGGGCATGTGCTGTTCCACCGCATCGAGGCCAACGGCGTGCCGGTGATGACGAGCGGACTGGTGGAGAGCAGCCAGCAGGAGATCGACGAGGTCGTCAGGCTGATCACCGAACGCGCCGCCGAATTCACCATCGTTCCGGCCGGTTATACGCTGACGGTGGTGGTGCTGACCGGCGTCTTCCGGTTGAGGCTGGGCGCCGAGCTCAAGTCGTTGGCGGCCAGGAACAAGTCCATGGACCGGTTCCTGCGCCATGTGCGGCTGGTCGACATCGACGAGGTCACCGGCGCGTACGCCACGGATGTCATCCTGTCGCTGAGCTACGCCAAGACGGCGCACGGCAGGCTGCTGCAGCAGTTCGGCGACGCCGGTTCCGCCGGCGGACGCGGCATGCTGCTGGATGCGCTGGCCCTGACCAGCCGCCATCTGGACATCGTCGCCGCCTTCGGTTCCGAGGACATGGAGGATGAGCGTCTGCACCAGCCCGGCGCCAAACTGCTCAAGTCCATACTCCAGTGGGCCGAGCAGCTGGACGATCAGCCCGTGCTCCCGCAGTCGCTGGACGCCGGCTCCAACGTGCTGTTCAACGACCTGGCCGAGCGCATCCGCAAGCGCGGGCTGGAAGTGGCCGTGGACTACGGGTTCGAGAAGGGTCTGCGCATCCCGATGGTGGTGGGTTTGAAGAACCGTCCGTTCGCGTTGGCGGTGATGACCGACGACACCGGGTTCATGGGCATCCAATCCACGCGCGAACGTCACCGTGTGCTGATGCAGCGGATGCAGACATTGGGCTGGTCGGTGATGACGGTATGGAGCGTGGGCGCGTTCGTCAACCCGGAGAAGGAAGTCGACCGTATCATCGCCCGGCTGGGCGAGCTGTACCGGGACGTGCAATGAGCGGGGAGTATTCGGCAACGCGCCGTACGCCGCGGCGCCATAAGCGCGTGGTACGCCAGGGCAACGAGCTGTTCGACGCCGACGGCGTGAAGCTGGAACCGGGTGATATGCGCACCGAACAGCAGCGCCAGGCCGATGACGACCGTCGGATCCTCGGCGAACTGCCGCCCCATTGGGCGGTGTTCGAGTCTCGTCAGTAGCGCTCCTCGGTGGCCACGGCCACGATCATCCCCTGATCCTGCAACGTCAGGATGCGCAGCGCCTCGTCGGAAGGCAGCGCGAACGGCACCAACGCGGTGCCGCTGCCCGCCTCCGGTTCGGCCGGCATCCCCATCGCCACCGCGCGGGCGGCGATGGCGCACGTCTCCCCGGTATTCGGGGCGTCCGACGGATACGCGGAGCAGATTCCCGAGGCGGTCAGCCCCACGGCATCGCCCGGCAGCAGCCCCTCCCATCCTCCGGACAGCCGCACGTCGATAACCGTGTGCCCCGGCGGCGTCGCCGGACGTTCGCCGGCCAGCGTACCGAGTATCGGCATCCCCTCGGCGATGTCGACCTGCGCGATCATTCCTTCGGCATCGGCCACATGCCGCAGCGTGCCGGCGAATGCATCGGAGGCGGGAACGCTGACCGCTTCCACGTCACCGGCGTGGATGGTCTGCCCTCGGTCGATGTCCGCCACGGCCAGCAATACGGTCTGGGTCGCCACGGTGGATTCAAGGCATTGCAGGATGGCCAGCACCGCCAGCCCGGCCAGCACGGACGCCAACAGCCGCCGCCCCCGGTCGATGAGTCGCCGCCGCTCCAGACTGGTGCCGGTCCTCGGCGGGCGCATATGAAAATAGTCCATCATGCAAGCATGATGGACTGGCAGGCCGGTTGGGCGCAAGCCGTCGGCGGCAATGTGGTCGAACGGTTCCGGGTTATCCACACCGTCCGTGTCGTTCGGTCACTTGCCCGACGACTTGGACGCACCGTCGGTGCGGTAGAAGCCGCTGCCCTTGAACTCGATGGGCACGGCCGAATAGATCTTGCGCACCTGCTCCTGTCCGCATTCGGGGCAGACCGTGATCGGGTCGTCCTCGAACGACTGGTGCGCGGTGAAATCGTACGAGCAGTTCTTGCAACGGTAATGATAGGTAGGCAACGCTTATCCTCCACAGGTCATCCACGGGCGCGGCATACGGCCGACCCGTACATATCCTAGTCGTCGCCCTGACAGCGGTGCGCGTATGGCAGAATGGAGCCGTGTCCGTATTCCAACTCTTCCGTGGTGGCCTCCGGTCGTCCTCGAACGCCATCCGCATGCCCCATGAACTGAACGCGCCGGAGGGTTGCCCGCCCATTCGGCTGCGTCCGCTGACGGTGGAGGACTCCTCTGAGTGGAACGAGGTCCGGTGGCGCAACGACGACTGGCTCTCCCCATGGGAATCGGGCGATCCGATGCACGGCCCGGGCATGAGCTACAACGCGTGGATCGCCTGGCAGCGCCGCAGCGAGCAGGCGGGCACCGGCGTCATCTTCGCGATCGAATACCAGTGGCGGATCGTCGGTCAGATCTCGATCGGGGCGATCTGCTACGGGGCGATGCGCAGCGGCGTCATCGGATACTGGGTGGACGAATCGTATATCGGCAGGGGATTCGCCCCGACGGCGGTGGCGGTGCTCGCCGATTGGGCGCTGGCCGATGCCGCCGGTCCGCGGCTGCACCGCCTGGAGATCGCGGTCCTGCCGGAGAACGAGCGCTCACTGGCCGTGGCGCGGAAGGTCGGGGCCCGGTACGAGGGTACGCGATCGCGCTATATGTATGTGCGTGGGCAATGGCGGGATCATGAGAGCTTCGCGTTGCTGGCGGAGGACGTGGGGGAGGGGTTCGCAAGGCGGCTTTCGTCCCGACACGCCCGGAGCGAATAGCGCGAGATTTGCCAAAGTCTCCTATTCTTAGGGGATATGGGTTACGAATCGCTGAGCACCGTCATCGTGCTGGTGATCGTCGTACTCATGTTGGCCGTATGGCTGCCCAGAAGGACGGTCAACGGTATGAAACATGTGATGGAGCATCGCGAGGACCGGTATTCCTCGTCGCTGCATCTGGTGGACGCAGACAGCGGGACCAAGTTCTCGGACGTGCGCACGCCGCAGGCGAAAGGGGCAATCATGCAGCCAAGCCAGCCGCACAAGGCCATGTCGGCGGCGGAGCATATCGCACAGGTACGGCGTATGCGCCGCGAGGCCGCGCGTCGCCGCGCCGTCATCGCGGGCGTGCTGGCGGCGGCCACGGTCGTCGTCGTCGTTCTGGCGGTTGTTCTGCGTTTCAGCCCGTTGTTCGCGCTGATCCCCGGCGGACTGCTGCTGGTGGTGGTGGGATTGGGCATCAACGCCGCCCGCCACGCGCGCGCATGGGAGCGTAAGGTGGCGGAACGCCGTGCCCGGAGGTCGCAGGCCAAGCCCGCCCAACCGGCTGTTCAGACCCGTGAGCAGGATGCGTCCTCGGCCCCGACCGAGGCGATGGAACAGCGGGAGATCCGCAGGGCGCTGCGGGAGTCGGAGGAGGAGAAGGCCCGCATCCAGGCGCGCCGTGAGGCCCGTCATGCCGATGTGGTGGATGTCGACTCGGTGGTGGTCGAGGAGCGCACCGATGACGACCGCATCGTCATGCAGCGTGACGATGCCCGGAACGACGACGTCCCGCACGCCGAGGCGTCCCACGCCGAGAACGAGCAGGCGGTGCCGGCCGACGCCACCACCGAACTCGATGAGGTCCGCCCCGCGCGGGCGTTGGACGCGTTCGAGGTCGCGGCGTCTCAGGACCTGATCTCCTTCACGCTGGGGGAGCCGAGGAACGGGTTCGATGTGCGCCCCGAGGCGCCCGAAAGCCTGGAGATCCGTTCGGCCCGTCAGGTGGCCAAGGCGGTGCCGGTGGAGGAGGAACCCGCCGATGCCCAGTCCGAGCCTGCTGCACAGGAGGAGCCGGTTGCGCAGGATGCGCAGGATGCGCAGGACGACGCGGCTGAATCCGAGGGCGTGTCCTTCCATGATGCCGAGGTCGCGGCGCAGGTCGAGGCCCCGGTGGCGACCAGCGAGTCGCTCGGCACGGGCCTGGAGACCATCCTGGCGCGCCGTGGGGCTTGATTTTCCTAGCTGTTCACTCTCAGCGTTAGCACTCAAGTTGGCAGAGTGCTAAAAATCGCGCTACGATGAGTCCTAGCGCGAAGGAACGGCAGCGCGGGTGTTCGTCAGCCTCCCGTCCTGCAGGACCGTCGCGGAAGACCATATCGTTACTCTTACTAGAAAGAGGAGGTCCACAGTGTCGATCTCACTCACACCGTTGGAAGACAAGATCATCGTCAAGCAGGCCGAGGCCGAGACCCAGACCGCGTCGGGTCTGTTCATTCCGGACAACGCCAAGGAGAAGCCGCAGCAGGGTGAAGTCCTGGCCGTCGGCCCGGGCCGCCGCGACGACAAGGGCGAGCGCATCCCGATGGACGTCAAGGTCGGCGACAAGGTGCTGTACTCCAAGTACGGCGGCACCGAGGTGCACTATGAGGGCGAGGACTACCTGATCGTCTCCTCGCGTGACCTGCTGGCCATCATCGGCTGAGCCGGTCCGAACAACCGCTGCAGTGGGCGCTCCGGAGGAATCCGGGGCGCCCACTGCCATATACGCGGTGTGCATCCATCCATGCCCGTTTGGCATTGCGCCGAATCAAGCGTCATGCAGTACAGTGGGTGGCAACGGGACTGTTGAGGGGGTAGCCATGGAACATTCCGAACCCGCGCCGACGGAGGAATCCACAACTCTGGCGAACGCGCTCATCGATGCGCTGGACGCGGTGCTGTCCTGCTCGCGCAGTGTGGTGGAGCTGGCCGTTGCCACCTTCATCGCCGGAGGGCACCTGCTGCTGGAGGACGTGCCCGGCGTCGGCAAGACCACGCTGGCCCGTGCACTCGGCACCGCCATCGGCGGCGACACCCGCCGCATCCAATTCACGCCGGACATGTTGCCCGGCGATCTGACCGGCGTCAGCGTCTACAACCAACGCACCGGCAGCTTCGACTTCCACCCGGGGCCGCTGTTCGCCAACATCGTCATCGCCGACGAGGTCAACCGCGCGAACCCCAAGGCCCAATCGGCCATGCTGGAGGCCATGGGCGAAGGCCAGGTCAGCGCCGACGGCCGCACCTGGCCGCTACCCGATCCCTTCTTCGTGGTGGCCACGCAGAACCCCATCGAGCTGGAAGGCACCTACCCGCTGCCCGAGGCGCAGCTCGACCGGTTCATGGCCTGCACGGGCTTCGGATACCCCACGGCGGAGGCGGAATGCGCGATGCTGACCTCGCCGGATAGCGCGCAACCGCTGCGTTCGCTGCACGAGGTCTGCACCATCGAGCAGGCCCGAGCCATGCGCTCATCCGTGGCGCAGATCATGCTGTCAGCCCCGGTGGCGCGCTACATCGTGGACCTCGTCTCCGCCACGCGCTCGCATGCCGGCGTCCGGTACGGCGCCTCCCCCCGAGCCGGACTGCACCTGGCCGCCATGGCCAAGGCGGAGGCGCTGGTGGCGGGCCGCGGCTTCGTCATCCCCGAGGACGTGCGCGCCGTGGCCGTGCCGGTGCTCGGACACCGTCTGGTGCTGCGGGACGGCGGGTACGGCATGGCCGTGATGGACCATGCCAGGCGTCTGGTGGCGGGGATCCTCGACCAGGTGGCGGTGCCGCGTGCCGAACGACGGACGGCCGTCGGCGGTTTCATGCGCCACGAGAGGTGACATGATGGGCATCCGGCGCGGCAAGGCAGGCAGGATAAGGCCCCGCCGTGCCCACTGGCGCCGATTCGCGCTGATACGCCCGAGCGTCGGCGGCTGGGCGATGATCCCGGTCGCCGTGGCGGTCTGGTATATGGCGTTGCTGCTGGACGAGCGCACACTGGTGGCCGCCGCGCTCACGCTCACCGCCGCCTGGGGTCTGGATCTGGTCATGACGGTGGTGCAGGGCGTGCTGATCGCCACATCGTCTCTCCCGCCGACGCATCCAACAACAACCGTGCAGATTGAACGGTTGGACGCGGACGGGCACCGGCTCGAACGGTATGTGGGGATGCCGCAGGATACGCGCGGCTGGTACCGGCGCGTGGCACGGGTCATCCGATGGCGCTCGCCGATGCGACTGTTCGCCGGGCGTGTGCCGGTGCGCGACGGCGGCGAGTTCGTCATCCTGCCCGACGCCGCGGCCCCATCCGGGAGCCAACATGCCACCGACGCCCGCCTGCAGGGGCAGGACCGCACCGAATCCACGGGCACGGTCCGCGCCTATACGCCCGGCGACTCGCCGAATCTCATCGCCTGGCGTCACAGCGCGCACCGTGGCACGCTGATGACCCGCGAAAGCGGACGCGACACACGTGCCACGCTCATCATCGTGCTCGATGCGGCCGTGGACCAAGGTGACGGCGACCGGGGACTCGAAGGGCATGTCATTCGAGCGCAACAGCTACTGCCGGCCACGTCGTCTACGGACCGCTTCGTTGTGACCGACGGCATCCATATGGCGGACGACCGCGCATCCGCCCTGCGGCTGCTGGCCGCCGTCACGCCCGCCGCGCAGCCCCGCCTCCAACCGGACGCCGATCGGACTCCATCCGCCGTCAATCGGACGCCATCCGACCCCGCTGACGCCGCCGACGCCGCCGATTCGGCCGCCCCGCAGCGTGCGGCCGCGACCATTGCCGCAGCGGCAGCCGCGCCGGGGCACGGGCCGGTCACCATCGCCGTTATCACCAGCCAGCCGCAAGGACTGCTGGTACAGGCCATCCGCACCGCGATTGCGGGAGCGCGGACCCTACCCGTGCAGCCTTGGCATGAGGCGGCGGAGCGCATGATTGCCACGTCGCTGTCGGAACGCCGCAGCAGTGCGCCAGCCGGCCATCGCCGTGACCGCAGCCCGGTCATCGACGCGCGCGATCGAACCCGCGGATCTCGCGCCCAAGGCAACCCGCCGTCGCCGACCATGGCCATGCGCCTGATCCGCGTCGGCGTACTGGCTGTATATGCCGCACTGACCATCATGGGCGCTGCCGGGCTGGCCGACGCTGGCGGATGGTGGCCTTGGACGGCTGGGCTGATGCTGGCGGCCGTCATCGTGGAATCCTCGGTTCTCAGCCGCACACCCCTGCGCGGCGCGCTGCGTGTGGTCGGCATGGCCGTGCTGTTGGCTGTGGCCGGACTGACGGCGGCGGGCGTGCGCATCGACGTCGGTTCCATGCTGGATACGGCGGGAACCGTGCCGGGATCTTCGGCAGGTGGCGAGACCCCAGGTGTGTGGGACGTCATCCGGCTGGTGCCGGATATGGCCGCGTCCACCGTGCAGGGGGCGGCCACCGTCGGATTCGAGAGCCTGCGCAGGCAGCTGCCGCCGTTGACGGTGAATCCGGCCGGCGACACATGCCTGATCATCATCTGCGCGATGGTCGCCATCGCGATCCGATGTCTGTTGTACTGGCGGGTCGGTGTGCCGCTGCTGGCGCTGCTGCCGCTGGCCGCGCTCGCCGCCGACTACAGCCTGGTCGGGCACGCGGCGGCCTGGTGGCAGGTGCTGCTGCTGGTCGTGGCATTCGTGCTCTCGCTGCTGACGGCACGCGGCACCATCGGCGTGCCGCCGGCCGTGTGCGCGTCGGCGGTGGCGGCGGTGACCGCGCTGGCGATGGCGTTGACGCCAGCCACGCTGTCGCTGGCCTACAACGTGCCGCTGTCCATCGGGGAGTCGACCGGCCTGTTCACCTCGAACACCGTCAACCCGATGGTTGACCTGCGTCGGACCCTGCAATCGCGGTCGCGGGCCGTGGTGCTCACCTATGAGTCGGGCACGCCGCTGACGCTGCGCATGGCCACGTTGGGCGATTTCGACGGCGACACCTGGAGCTATGAGGAGCAGTTCGCCAAGGACGGCAGCCTCTACGGCTCGGGCATCCAGCTCGGCCGTGACTCCAGCAACACGCTGAGCGACGAGGAACGTACGGCAGGCATGATGACGCCACTGTCGCTGTATCTGATTGTCTCATACCTGACAAGGGGCGGCGAGACGCATGGCTTGCTCGGAGACGGCACCCCTTACTCCGAATTCGCGTTTTCCCCACAGTACTTCGTCAACTATGCCACCATCACCATCGACCGGCTCAACTCCCGTTTCCTGCCCATGCCGGGCATCATCAACCCGAATTCATTGCAATTCGGGTCGTCGATCCATACCGGATGGCTGTGCTACTCGGACGGCACGGTGTACAACCGCACAACGGTCGCCGCACAGGGTACGCGATATTACGCGGAGGGCCTGTATCCCGACCCCATCGGTGCCGACGACGGGTTCGCGCAGATCGACAGCCTCGATGATTGGCGCGAGCAGCTCCTGGACATGGAGCAGTCCCCGGACTGGCCGACCCGCACGGCGGCGCGACTGCGGTACATCGCGGCGGGCAACGCCCGTCAGGTCAACGGCTGGATGCTGATCCCCCTGACCGGGGACTTCGACAACCCGCAGTCGGCGTTGATCTGGCGTGACGCGGCGGGCAATGAGGTGAGCCGAGACAACGAGGAATTCACCGACGCCGTTCAATTGAGTAGCGACGAATCGCTCATCGTGTTCCAGGGCAACGGCAACACGGCCACCGCCGCGCTGCCGTTGTACGATCCGTCCGAATACTACGGAGACGGTGCCGCTTCCGAGGATGGTGCCGTTGACGAGGACGGTACCGTGTCCGGGGACGGCGTCGTGTCCAGTGATCCCGTGCTGGATGAACTCCTCGGCATGACCGGGCGTTTCAGCGCCGAAGGCGGTGAACGGCAACGTGCCGAGGAGGCGGCTTTCGCCGACCTGCAGGATATCAGCCAACGGGAGGGGCTGAGCGACAGCGGGGTGATGATTTATGACGGGCTTGCCCCGGTCGCCTCGCCGGCCGATTCACCGTGGCTGCGCCAGGCGCTCGCCGAGGTGGAGCGCAATCAGGAGCGCGTACACGACCAGTACACGGCGTTGCCCGACGATCTGCCGCAATCCGTCCGCGCCGTGGTGGATCAGGCGCGATCCGATGGCGTGGCGGCCCCGGCGTCCGGCCATGACGAGCAGATCGCCGCCATGCGCTGGCTGGTCGACTACTTTACCGATCCGGCCAACGGCTTCGTCTACACCCTGGATGCGCCCGATGGCGACGGCCGCAACAACCTGGAGGTCATCGGCGATTTCCTGGAACGCCGGTCCGGCTACTGCTCGCACTACGCCTCAGCGCTGGCTGTGCTCGGTCGCGCGCTGGGCGTGCCGACGCGCATGGTGCTCGGCTACAGCGCCAGTGGCGTTCAGGCCGAGGCCGATTTTACCTACGAGGTGAGCGCCGACCAGCTGCACGCCTGGGTGGAGGCCTACATCGACGACGTCGGCTGGGTGCCGTTCGACGTCACACCCGCTTCCGCGGATGACGCCGAGGCCGACGATACGGATACCCCGGCGGCCCAGGCCGGGGACGACGCCGACGCCCTGCTGTCGGAGGGTGACGCCGATACCGCTGATGGGGACGACACTACCAAGGACGGCGACACGCCGGATACCGACGGGAACGCGGGCGACGACGGCGGGGCAACCTCCGCGCAGCAGACCGCGGATGCTGATGGCTCGCCGTCACCTGCGACCTCTCTGGCATGGGCGGCCGGCGGCATCGGCGTGGTACTGGCGGTCGCGGCGTTGTGCTGCCTGCCGACGTTGGTGCGGTGGCGACGTCGGCGGCGACGGCTGCGCATCGCATCCGGAACCGGTGCCGACGGCGAACGGTGGATCGCCGCTTGGCGGGAGATTGCGGACAGCGCGTGGGACAACGGCGTGCGGTGGGGCGAGGCCGAAACCGACCGCGATATCGTGCGGCGCATCACCGACCGGCTGGAATCCGGCTCGTCGGCGGGAGCGGAAACCGTCGAACAGATCAACCGCATCGCCGTCCAGGCAATGTCGGCGGCCTTCGGCGGGACGTCCGAACACGCCGGGGATCTCGCGCCCATCGTCGAGTCCGCAGTGGAGGCGATGCGGGCGGCCAACGCCGCGCCGCGGTATCGCCGCATCCTCGGCGTCCTGTGCCCCGCATCCCTGTTCCGCAGGCGCGGATGAGTCCCGCTCTCATGCCGAGAACGCGGAGCTTCCGCGGCCGGCGGCGGGACTAGGATGGGGTTATGAGTTTCAAACATCGCAGCATTCTTGACACCATCCCCGGATACAAGCAGGGCAAGCCGGCGCCGGCCAAGCCCGGCCAGCGCACGTTCAAGCTGTCCAGCAACGAGAACGCCTTCAAGCCGCTGCCCAGCGTGGCCGAGGCCATCACCAGCCAGGCCACCGGCCGCATGAACCGCTACCCGGACATGCGCGGCTGGGCCGTGGTCGAACGGCTGGCCGAGCGCTACGGCGTGGAGGCGGAGAACGTCATGCTCGGCTGCGGATCCACCGAGGTCATCACGATGCTGGTGAACCTGGTGGCCGGTCCGGGCGACGAGATCGTCTACCCGTGGCGCAGCTTCGAGGCGTACCCGCTGATCGTGGCCGGCGCCGGCGCCACCAGCGTGCAGGTGCCGAACCTGCCGGACGGCTCGCATGACGTGGACGGTCTGATCGCCGCGGTCAACGACCGCACGCGCCTGGTCATCGTCAACAATCCGAACAACCCCACCTCCACGTCGATCTCGGACGCCGATGCGCGCCGCATCATGCAGGCCGTGCCCTCCGACGTGCTCGTGCTGTTCGACGAGGCCTACATCCAGTTCAACACCGCCGCCGACACGAGCGTGGCGATGGACCTGTTCCGCGAGTATCCGAATGTGGTGGTGGCCCACACGTTCTCCAAGGCCTACGGCCTGGCCGGCCTGCGCATCGGCTACGCAATCGCGCCCGCCGACGTGGTGGAGGGCATGAGCAAGGTGGCGCTGCCGTTCGGCGTGACCGAAACCGCGCAGGTGGCGGCCGTCGCCTCGCTGGACGCGCAGGAGGAGCTGGACGAGCGCGTGCGGGCGATCATCGCCGAACGCGACCGTGTGGTGACGGCGCTGCGCGAGCAGGGGTGGGAGTTCCCGACCCCGTACGCGAACTACTTCTGGCTGCCGCTGGGCGAGCGGACCGGGCAGGCCGCGGCCGCGTTCACGGAGCAGGGCCTGTCGACCCGTGTGTTCCCCGGCGAGGGCGTCCGCATCTCCGTCGGCGAGCCCGAGGCCAACGATCTGGTCATCAAGGTCTGCGCGGAGCTCAAGGCTCAAGGACTGTGAGCCGACACGCCGAGGACGGTTCCGCATGCGCCGGTGGATGATCCGGGCCCTGGAATCCACCGGCGCGACACGCTGAATATGCAGGGTGCGACACGCTGAAATCAATGTCCTGAAAAGGGCATTATTCCAAGGGTTTCGTGTGGTGTGACCCGATGGCTGGCGCGCGGGTGACTTGCGGATTTCCTCAGGCTGTGCCATGATAGCCAAGTTGCCGGTTGAGGCCACGGTCGCTTGCGGTAACACGGCGGATTTCCCAAGCGGTCAAAGGGACCTGACTGTAAATCAGGCGCTTCGTGCTTCAGTGGTTCGAATCCACTATCCGCCACGCCTCGGTAGCTCAGTGGTAGAGCACTTCCTTGGTAAGGAAGAGGTCGTGAGTCCGATTCTCACCCGAGGCTCTCTGGCGGGGTAGCTCAGCTGGTTAGAGCGTACGACTCATAATCGTAAGGTCAAGAGTTCGAGTCTCTTCCTCGCTACAAGAGCCGGCGACCGTCGGCGGACAACGAACACAGAGGTGAATGACAATGGCAAGCAAGAGCGCCGACATCCGTCCGGGCATCACGCTGGCATGCACTGAGTGCAAGGAACGCAACTACATCACGACGAAGAACCGCCGTAACACGCCGGATCGTCTGGAGCTGAAGAAGTTCTGCTCCCGCTGCGGCAAGCAGACCGTGCATCGCGAGACCCGCTGAGCACATACAGGCTTTCAAACCCGACCCAACCGGTCGGGTTTTTTCGTATAGGATGACAGGCATGACGACTTTTGCGGAACTCACCACCATCGGCGTGGGCGGCCCCATCGCCCGTTTCATCGAACCCACCACACGCGTCGGCGTCATCGAGGCCATCGAGGAGGCCGACGCCAAGGGCCTGCCGCTGTGCGTGATCGGCGGCGGCTCCAACATGCTGGTGTCCGACGCGCCGTTCCCCGGCGTGGTGGTCCGCGACGCCCGCCGCGCCATCACCGTGCCCGACGAGGCGGCCCCGGTGGAGGGCGGCGACCGCACCGTGCACGTCAACGCCGAGGCCGGCTGCAACTGGGACGACTTCGTGGCGTTCACGGTGCAGATGGGTCTGGAGGGTGTCGAGGGGCTCTCAGGCATCCCCGGCACCGTCGGCGCGTCCGTGGTGCAGAACATCGGCGCCTACGGTCAGGAGGTCGGCGCGTCCGTGGAATCGGTGGAGGTCTGGGACCGCCGGGACAAGCGCACCACCGATCTGACCGCCCAGGACCTGAAGTTCGGATACCGTTCGTCGGCGCTCAAATCCAGCATGTACGCCGCGCCTGCAACGCCCGCCGCCGAGTTCTTCCCCACGCCCCGGTACGTGGTGCTTTCCGTCACGTTCGCGCTGCGGCACAGCGCCACCGGTACGGTCGGCTACGGCCAGCTCGCCAAGGCGCTGGGCGTGGAGGTAGGCGATCGCATGGAGACCCGCGCCATCCGCAACGCCGTGCTCAAGGTGCGCGCCTCCAAGGACATGCTGGAGGACGCGGCCCGCTACCTGAACCCGGCCATGGAAGGCACCAAGCGCGCCGATCAGGTGCGGATCGCACTGCGGGCCCAGTATGGCGACGTCGCTGATTCCCTCGCCGTGCCGGAAACCCCCGGATCGGACTCTGACACATCTGTCGCGGCGGAACGGCTTGTTTCCAACACCGCGGATACCGAACTTGTGTCACAGTCCACGGCGGCGTCTGCCGTGACCGTCGACTCGGGTATCGCGCCGGATTATGACCGTCACAGCTGCGGCAGCTTCTTCATGAACCCGATCCTGACCGCGGAACAGGCCGCCCGTCTGCCTGAGGACGCGCCGCGCTTCGATGCCGCGCTGCCCGACGGTACGCCCGGAGTCAAGACCTCCGCCGCCTGGCTGATCGACCACGCGGGCTTCCACAAGGGGTTCAAGACCGCCGAGGACGCCAAGGCGGGCCTGTCCACCATGCATACGCTCGCCCTGACCAATCGCGGCGGCGCGTCGGCGGCCGACGTGGCCGAACTCGCCCGCGCGGTGCAGGACGGTGTGGAGGCCGCGTACGGCGTGCGGCTGGTCCCCGAACCGGTGGTCGTCGGCATGGACCTGCGGTAGGGTGGTGGCGCGCCGACTTCCATCGCACGGCGTAAGCTGAGGACAAGACGATTACCGGACTCTGATGCATCGTGACCTTGATGCAAGTCGTCGCAACGGCGGATTATCAAGGTTTTCTCGGATTGCGTCAGAGTCACGAAGTAGCAGAGTCACACAGCAGCTGGAGGTAAGCCATGCCGTACGTGATCGCGCAGCCCTGCGTGGATGTCAAGGACAAGGCCTGCGTGGATGAGTGCCCGGTCGACTGCATCTACGAGGGCGCCCGTTCCCTGTACATCAACCCGAACGAGTGCGTCGACTGCGGCGCCTGCGAGCCGGTGTGCCCCACCGAGGCGATCTTCTACGAGGACGATCTGCCGGAGGAATGGGCCTGGTACAAGGACGCCGCGGTGAGCTTCTTCGCCGAAGTGGGCGATTTGGGCGGTGCCAGCGCCGCCGGTCCGCTGGGCAAGGATCCCGAGCAGGTGGCCGCCCTGCCGCCGCAGAATGCCTGACATCGGCACGATCCGGCAGTCGATTCGCCCGGCTTGGCCCTCGACCCCGGCAGTCCCGTCGTTGAAGGCCGATGCCAAACGTCGATACCGATACCAGCCGTCTTGCATCGGCGTCGCCGCCGTTGTGTTGCCCTTTGGCCGTCGCGAGTGATCGCGGCGGCCTTCGTCGTATGCTGGAATGAGGGTTGTCGCCGTCCGCTGGCGTCGCCGCCGTCGAACAAAGGAGCGTCATGGGGTTCTACGAGTTTTCGTCGCCATACGATTGGTCCCGCATCGCCGAGTACAAGCGTACCGCGGCGTCCGTTCCGGGCGGCATGGTCGACCTGTCGGTCGGCTCGCCGGTCGATTCGGTGCCGCTGTCGGTCCGTGGCGCGCTGACGGCCGCCTCGGATGATCCGAATGCCTACGGGTACCCGGCGACGGCCGGCACCGCGGAGCTGCGTGCCGCGATCTCCGACTGGTTCCGTGACCGGCGCGGCGTCGACCTTGGTGCGATCAACGCCGGTGTCGTGCCGACGGTCGGCTCCAAGGAGGCGGTGGCGCTGATGGCGTCGCTGCTGCACCTGGGCCCCGGCGACGTGGTGGTGCAGCCGCGCGTCTCCTACCCGACGTATGAGATCGGCACGCAGCTGGCCGGTGCCACGGTGCTGAAGGTCGATGACGTCTCCGATGTGGAGTCGTGGCGTTCCGTGCCGAACGTGAAGGCCGTGTGGGTCAATTCGCCGTGCAACCCCACGGGAGAGACGCTGTCGCGCGAATGGTTGTATGAGATCGTGGCGGCCGCGCGCCAGATTGGCGCGGTGGTGCTGTCCGACGAATGCTATGCGATGCTGGACTGGCGCACCGGCCAAGGCGGGGTGGCGCCGTGCGCGTTGGACCCGCAGGTGTGCGAGGGGAGCGCAGACGGCGTGCTGGTGCTGTATTCGCTGAGCAAGCAGTCGAATATGGCCGGGTATCGGACCGCGTTCATCGCCGGCGACTATGCGCTGGTCGCCCGGATGACGGCCTACCGCAAACAGATCGGGCAGATCATTCCCGGCCCCGTGCAGGCCGCAATGGCGGAGGGGCTGCGCGACGGGGACGCCGTGCGTGAGCAGAAGGCACGGTATGAGCGGCGTCTGTCCGCTTTGGTCGGGGCGTTGCGGGCGTATGGGTATGACGCCGCGATGCCGCAGGGGGCGCTGTACGTGTGGGTGAAGGCCCGTTCCGGCGACTGCTGGCGGGACATGGCCGATCTGGCGCGGCTGGGCATTGTGCCGAGCCCCGGGGAGTTCTACGGCGCCCCGGATCATCTGCGGTTCTCCGCCACCGCCACCGATGGGGCGATCGCCGACGCCTGCCGACGGTTGGGTGCCTGACGTCGGGTCTTGTCCGTGGTCGGGGCCTTGCCTGTGTCTTCGTTGGTGTGGCGGCGGGCCTCTGCGCGGATCATGCGGATTGTGCCGCGCCGCCTTGCCTGTGTCTTCGTCGGTGCGGCGACAGGGTGTTACAGTCCGATGCTCGCCGCTCCTTTGCCATAACGTTGCCGAATGGCGTCGAGGGCTTGCTCGGCATCGCGTAGCCGTGCGGAACGCGTCTGGCCGCTTGACGCGGCATCCTGCTCCAGCAGATCGTCGATGGACATCTGAACGGGCGTGGTCTCCCGTTCCGCCAAGCCGCTGGCACTGACTCCCGCCAATCGCACCTGCCGGGGCAACGGCGTGTCTTCGCCGGCATCCGGCGGCAGTCCCAGCATCGCCTTCAGCAACGCCGTCGATTGCGGGTACAGCGCGCCCGCCGTATCGGTCGGACGGTCCATCGTATGCGCTTTGGTCCGGTAACTCAGGTCGTTGAAACGGAGTTTGACCGTTACGGTTCTGGCCATGAGCCCGCGTTTGCGTAACGTGGAGGCCACTTCGTCGCAACAGCGGCGCAGCAGAGCGTTCACGGTGCGCATGTCGGTGGTGTCGGCGTCGAATGTGCGTTCCGAGCCGATCGATTTCTCCGGCGTGTATGGCGTGACCTCGCGCTCGTCGATGCCGTGGGATGCCAGCATCAGGCCGTGCGCCACCGTGGCCGAACCGGTCGCCTGCGCGAGCGTGGTCTCGGGCGTGGCGGCCAGATCGGCCACCGAATCGATACCCCATGCGTTCAGCCGCCGTTCCAGCGACGGGCCGATGCCGGGGATGCCCCGCAGCGGCATGATCTGCACGAACTCGGCATGGCGGGCCTTCGGAATCAGCAGCATGCCGTTCGGCTTGGCATTGGTGGATGCCATCTTGGCCACCAGCTTGTTCGCGGCGATGCCCACCGAACAGGTCACATGGTAACGGGCGGCCACCTCCCGGCGGATCCACGCGCCGATGGCGCTCGGCGACCCCCAGCGCAGCAGCGCGCCGGAGACGTCCATATAGCATTCATCCACCGACACCTGCTCGATGCGGTCGGTGATCCGGCTGAACACCTCGCTGAAGATGCGATGCGACATCATGCGGTAGTAGCGGATATCCACCGGCAGGAACACGCCGTCCGGGCAGAGCTGGCGCGCGCGGGCGCTCGCCATCGCCGAGTTGATGCCGTAGCGGCGGGCCTCGTAGCTGGCGGCGGAGACCACGGAACGCGGGCCGGTGCCGATGATGACCGGTTTGCCAGTGAGCTCGGGGTGCCGGGCGATCTCCAGGGAGGCGTAGAACGCGTCCATGTCGATATGCAGCACCGTGCAACCGGTCTCGTCATGACCCCAGTCGCGTTTCGCGGCCTCGATCCGTGGTGCTGTGCTCATGGTTCCATCCTAGGTGGGTGAGGGAAGGGCCCGGTGGTCCTGCTCTCTGTGGCCGTCATCCTCCTTCATCCTAGATGGGCGAAGGCGGGATGGTAGATATCTACCGGTTGGCGTGCGGGCGCGACATGTGGTGAGTCGAGTTCGTCCGGGGTGGTATAGTAAACTGCTGTTGCTCCGTTGGAGCGGCATAATTCAAGATTGGAGTCATGCCTGAGTGGCCGATAGGGGCACCCTGCTAAGGTGTTAGTCGCTGATTGCGGCTCGAGGGTTCGAATCCCTCTGACTCCGCCATCAAGGGTTCCGGGATTTCTCGGAACCCTTTTTGTTTTGTGTGAAATCCTTGAGCGAGTATGCCGGCGGGTTCCCGGGATTCGGGGAATGCCGTCGACGACTCGCTCATGCAGTCGGTGGTCACGCCGCGTAACGTCTTTGCCGACGCGGCGTCGTCGCCCGCTTCTGTCATGACTGTCGGTTCGGCAATGTGCATCCATGATTGGACACAGAACCCCCGTGATATTAGGGGGTACTCCACAAATGTGTGTTGCCCATCAGTGCAAGAAAATTACGCCGAAATGTGGGGGTATGGGAGGGCGTAGCGGGGGTTTCAATAGGGGGTCGCGGCATGCCTACCATGGCGCTTGAAGTGCCGGAACCGTCGAGAATCATGCGAATGATTCCGCATCCGGCCTGGTGGAACATCCGTCAAGGAGAGAAAACACATGAGCGGACACAGGAAAAACCCCATGGGGGGGGGGGCTTACAATATAGGCTGACCGCCCTCATCACGGCCGCAGCCATGCTTACCGCCGGAATCGGCACCGGCATCGCGTTCGCCGCGGAAGACGACGGCAATACAACGAACCAGACAGCCCAGAACGCCACGACCGTGGAACAACAGGCAGCGATGAGCGTCAACCAGGCCGCTGATGTGGCTGTGCTGGCTGATGGGGTGCAGGATGAGCAGTCCGCCGGCATTGCGGTCAATCTGCATGATTATGACGACAACACGGTGAACAGAGACCACGCGCTGGAGTTCAATGATGGGTCGCAGCTAGACGGTCGTGCGGCTTATAACACGTGGGTTGCCGAACATGGTCCAGGCGGCAATTGGGTCAATGGCGATCGTGCCTATCCGAATATCGTCGGCAATAAGCTTACCGATGGATATCCGACTCTGGCCGACGGTGTGACGGGCAGCGATGAGAGCTTGGACTACTTGTTCTCGCCCGATTCGGTGGGTGAGGATTACATCAACACGACCGGCCTGTTGACGCAGGATGCGGAGGGTTATTGGTCGTTCGACAGCAGTCAGCAATACGCGCGGCTGAACGGCAACAAGTTTACTCTCAGCGACACGCATCGTACCGGTGTTGATGGAAGTCCGTACTTCACTCCGTTCGATGAATCTTGGAAAAACAGTGATTACGACTACCACTTCGGTATGGATATCTCCGCGTCGTTCTACATGCCCGAGAACGGTCAGGTGAACGGCAAGGACATGGTCTTCAGCTTCAACGGCGACGATGACGTCTGGGTCTATATCGACGACGTGCTGGTCTTGGATCTCGGCGGCATCCATGATGCCATCGGCGGAAGCATCAACTTCAGAACCGGGGAAATCACTTATAGCCAGACGACGGTCGGGGCCGATAGTCGTCCGAGGAGCTTGGTAGAAGCTTTCGCGACTGCTGGAAAGACCTGGAACGGTGAGGATTATCAGAACCACACCATCAAGTTCTTCTATCTTGAACGCGGCAAGGGTAGCTCGAACTGCCAGATCAGGTTCAATCTGCCGACCATCCCCGAGGATGAGATCGAGATCGAGAAGGACGTGGACTATGCCAACGTCAATAACGTGTCGGATATCGATTTCAATTTCGAGGCGTACGTCGATTACGACGGCAAAGACGGGAACTTCGCAAAGTATGAGGGCTCGTACGACGTCTATGAAGGCGGCAGGAAGGTCGCCAGCGGAGAGACGAAGAATGGTGTCATCTCGCTCAAGGCCGGCCAGACCGCGCGTCTGACGGGCGCTTCGGATGGCAGCAGGATCACGCCGTTGAGCAGGTACTACGTGACTGAGGTCGGCGCGACGAGCGACAAGTACAACGTCACGATCAACGGGACGACGGTGTCGACCGGGGACGAGGAATCCGACGGCGTGACGAGCGACAAGTACACCGCTAAGGACACGTCGCACGTGACCTTCAGGAACTCGATCACGGCGGAGAACGCGTTCAACCTCCAGGTCGTGAAGACAGGCGAGGTCGACGCGGATGACACGTTCCACGCGAAGGTCATGGTCGGCAGCAAGCTTTACAGCGGACAATACACGTTGTACGGCGCTGACGGTACGAGCCAGGGTGAACAGACGACGAACAACGGTCTGATTGCGCTCAAGGGCGGCCAGCACGCCATGATCACCGGCTTGGTGGGCGGCAACACCGTTACGGTGAGCGAGGTCAACGCCGACGGGACCGCGTTCAACGATGCGAAGTACCTGGCTCCGAAGTACGCGATGGACGACGGGGACGGCTCCGCGCTCGTCGACGGTTCCGTCACGACGGATGCCGACGGCGTTTCCGGTACCGCGAACGAGGGCAAGGCGTTGGGGAAGAATCCGGAGATCACCGCCACCATCATCAACGAGCTCAGGAACAAGCCGCTCGGCACGCCCGACCATTCCAAGAAGATTGGGCGGAATGAGGACGGCACGTACACGTTGGCGCTCGATGTGACGGGCAGGACGCAGATCTCCGGTGGCACGACCACCACGCCGGTGGATGTGGTCATGATCATCGACCGCTCGAGCTCGATGAACGAGGACATCACGACCACGTCGGAGGTCACATACACGCGAGTTGAAAAAGTCGTAGAGTCTGCTGGCGATAAGTATTTGGGATACGCGGTACAAACGGCTCGTCCTACGGATACATATTATGTTATTTTAAACGACCAATATGTGCCGGTCGTTGAAAATACCAATACTGTCTATGGCACCTTAAACAGCAGCTACCAGGAACATGTAAGCTGGACGGCAAACGGCGATGAGGTCGATCCTCGGGAGACGCCGTTCTATGTACAACATACTTCCTCATCGAGGATGTCGAGGATTGCAGCAGTGAAGCGGGCTGCCAACGCGTTCGTCGATTCTGCTGCCGCAAACGCTGGCGCGAGCCATATCCGCATCGGTGTGGTGAGTTTCGCGGGTACCGATAGCAGCGAGGACACTTCGAGCATCGACCAGCAACTCACGGCTGTAATTGATGGCAGTGGGAAGAGCAATGCCGATGCAATCAAGCAGACTATCAACGGAATCGATGCGCCTGAAAGTGGCGCAGGCACGTATCCCGATGATGGTTTCAAGGACGCGAATAGCATGCTTTCGTCCTCGCCGGCAGGCACACGGAAGGTTGTCATCTTCTTCACGGACGGCGGCCCTGGTGGCGGTTCATATGGATTTGACAGCTGGGATATTGAGAACGAAGCTGCGAATGATGCGGTTGAAGCCGCTTTCCCACTGAAGAAGAATGGCGCGACGATTTATTCGGTCGGCGTGCTGGACAATGCAGACCCGACCGCTGACATTTCGAACGTGACCGGTAATTCGGATGATACGGACAAGATTAACGCGTTCATGCATGCGGTTTCGAGCAACTATCCGCAGGCCACAGGGTTCGCGTACAACCAAATCGGTACGCGTGCACCGAATAGCGATTACTACAAGGTCGCCGAGGACGCGGAGCAGCTGAACGAGATCTTCCAGGATATCTTCCATGATTCCACGAAGACCCAGGCGTATGGCGGCGTGTCCATCGTGGATGAGCTGTCCCAGTGGGCGCAGGTCGCCGACTCGGTCACGTGGGACAGCTCGGAGGGTGCGTATACCGATTACGGTTACCCCGTTACAGGTGATGGTGTGACGCTCGTGGTGAAGGATGCCAGCGGCAAGACGGTGAACCCGGGCGGTGCGGGCTATCCCAATGACGTCAAGTTCTACTACGATCCGGCCGCCAGCGGGGCGACGGATACGACCGGTACCGTCAGGGCCGTGTTCGGTAGCACGTACCAGCTGCAGGACAAGTGGACGTACACGCTCAAGTTCGATGTCGTGCCGACCGATGCCGCGTACCGGGAGTATGCACAAGATGGTAAGTATCCAGACACCGGTGAGGATGGGACGGATCTCTACGATGCCGTGACATCCTCCGGCCAGCCGGGCTTCCATTCGAATAAGAGCGCGTATGTGGAGTACGTGGCTGATGGCGAGGAGCAGACGGCCGAGTATGCTCATCCGGTTTTGCAGGTGAGCGTGGCTCCGGTCGTTATTGGTTCCCGGTTTGGCCTGCGGGAGAAGAAGACCGTGGTCGGAGACTCCGCCAGCAAGGGCGAGTTCACCTTCACCGTCACCGCCACGGGGGATAACGCCGAGAAAGCCGCCGAGCTCGCCGGCTGGAAGGCATGTTCCGAGACCGTGACTGACGGCTGCTATAAGACGAGTGATTCGGATGTGGTGTATTCGTTCACCAATCCCGATCTTATCGCCGATGGCGGTTCCGATGTGGTGCGTACGGCTGGCGAGGGTACGGCTGTGACGTTCACCCGGGATATGGTCGGCAGGACGTTCACGTACGTGTACGCCGAGTCCGGCGATCTGCCCGCCAACTGGTACAACCAGTCCGACGTCCCCACGTGGACCGTGACCGCCACGGTCGATTACACGGATGAGGCGAAGAGCGCCCTTAAGGTCACCGTGCGCGTCTACCACGGCGACGGTGCGAGCGGCGACCCTGCCGACACGTACGTGTACGCGGGCGAAAACCAGCAGCCGACCCATACGGGTGATGGTGAGGGTGTCCCGACGGTGTCGTTCACGAATACGTACGTGGCCCCGGTGTCGGCGCTGCCGTTGACGGGTGGCGATTCCACGGCCCGCACGTTGTTGCTGGCCGGTGGTGGTGTGCTGCTGGTGGCCGGTTTGGCGTGGTTGTTGGCGCGGCGTCGCCGGGTGTGACGCTTTTATGGCCGGGGCGGCGGCCAACCCGCCGTCCCCGGTCCCCTAGATATTTCCCGCCTGTCTCCGGTCCTCCCGGATGGGTTGGGGGAACCGATTAAGGGAGGACGACAACCGAAAAGCAAGTTTCCGAAAATGACCCCCATCCGGGGGAGAACAGGAGAAACAATGATGAAGGGCATGTTCAAACGGGCCCTCGCCGGTGTGGCCGCCGCTGCTCTGGCGGTGACCGGCCTGGCCCTGGGCGCCGGCGCCGCCAACGCGCTGCAAGCGGATGAGAACGGCGTGGTGACGGAGAACGCGACGTTCACGTTCACGGGGAACACGGACGGCAAGTCGTTGACCGCGTACAAGATCGCCGACTATGTGCAGTACGGCACCGGCCCGGACTTCGTGTACGGTGTGCAGACCAACGTGGACAACAAGGATGCAGTTGAAGCTGCGCTGGCCGCGGCCGCCACCAGTCCGCAGTACAACGCTCAGACGGATGGTGATGCGATGGCCTGGGCCGCGCAGAAGGGCGCGCTCGACGTGAGCGTGACGGCCCCGTGGTCTGAGGGTACGACACGTCAGTTCGCGCAGGAGCTTGTCGCGAACGGCGGTCTGCAGATTTTCAAAACGTTCGATCTGGACGAAGGCATGTCGGTGCAGCTGCCTGCGGGTGTGTACCTGTTCGTGGACGCGACGGACGACGATTACGCGAGCGATGTGACCGACCCGATCGCTATGATCGTGTACTCCGGCGACGTGAAGGAAGGTAAGCTGACCGACCCGACCAAGGACGCTGAAATCGATCTGAAGAACTATGTCACCAGTGTGACGATGACCGTCAACGGCCAGGAGGCGACGACCGCGTCCGCCGGTCAGACTCTGAACTACGTGATCACCGGCAAGGCCCCGATCACGACCTACGACAAGACGGAGGGCGACAAGTCGTCCTATAAGTTCGTGGACACTCCGGGCGAGGGCCAAGACATCGATTTCGGCTCCATCACGGTGATCGTGGGCGGTGAGACGCTGGAGGCCGGCACGGACTATGTCAAGCCGACCGAGCTGGCCGAGGATGGGTCGTTCACGATCGACCTGACCGAGTACATGAAGACCCTGGACCCGTCCGCCGAGCGCGCCGACGTCAAGGTGACCTACACGGCGACGATGACGGACGCCGCGTCCGTGACGAACAGCGTGGTCGTGTACGACAACGAGGCGACGGCCAAGGATACGACCACGGTGACGTCGGGCTCGTTCTCGTTCACGAAGACCGACGCCCAGGACAAGCACGTCGGCAAGAGCGACGCGACGTTCAAGATTTACGCCGCTGAGGACGTCAAGGGCAACACCGCGGTGACCCCGACCGGCAACACCGCTTCGACCGATGAGGACGGCACGGTGTCGTTCTCCGGATTGGCTGACGGCACGTACACGGTCGAGGAGACCGCGAACTCCGATGAGTACATCGACAACTTCGCGAAGTTCGAGGTGACCATCGCGGACGGCAAGGTCACCGCGATCGAGGGCACCGACATCTGGGGTCTGGCCCAGGATGCCGAGAGCATCGAAGACTACACGGTCATGAACGTCAAGAGCGTGACCCAGCTGCCGATGACCGGCGCTGCCGGCACCGCCCTGTTCACCGTGCTCGGCCTGCTGATCGCGGGCGCCGGCGCTCTGGTGTACATGAAGTCCCGCAACGTCAAGCACGCACTGCGCGGCTGATGTGGCCGGCTGACTGACAGCGGTTCAAAACCATGGTGGGCTGGTCGCGACGCCTCGTCGCGGCCCGCCCTTTCCCGTATTCCATTGGAGGTGCGTCGTGACGTCGGACGACATGCGGTTCAGTAGCCGCGAGATACGCTACCTGGAGTCCCTGCCCGCGGTCGAGCGGGTCGGTCGGGACAGGATCGTGTACCGGGACGGGTTCAAACGCGACTGCATACGCCGGTATGCGACCGGCGAGTCGCCCGCGGAGATCTTCCGCAACGCCGGGCTTGACTCGTCGCTGATCGGCTACAAGCGGATCGAACGGTGCATCGCCCGGTGGAAGCGCACCATCCGGTTCGACGAGCGCAGCATGGTCGGGGACGTGGATTACACGGTGCCGCCGGAACGCCGCTGGTCGCGTGGCCGGCAGACGGTCCCAGTCGACGCGCCGTCCGCCGACCCGCCGAGACGCGGCAATGACGCGGATGTGAGGCGGCTGATCATCGTCCAGCAGGCGCGGCGCATCGACGACCTGGAGCGGGAGGTCGCGGAACTCCGTGACCGGCTCGCCGCGTAGACCCCGTCATCAAGGGTTCCGGGATTATCCCGGAACCCTTTTTGCGTGTCCGGAGAAACAGTGGTGTTCCGCCATTGTATGTAGTGGATTTTAGAGCAACGTAGTTTCAAAGATGCCTTGTGTCACTGATTCGCAATAACCGCGTTTGGGGCTGCGGACGTATTCTTGGAGACAGTCATCCCCCCCCCCCTCTTCTGTTGCAAGATGGGCGAATCCGCAATAGTTTTGGTTGTAGTTTTTCACAGCAGAAAAACTACGTATCTCGCGGAAGTTGGTGGAAGTAGGAAATCCGCGACCTCATACACAAGCCGTAGCCATTGTGGACCGGGTGACATGGCGTAAGCATGCCCGAAAGACGATGGGGCCGGCACCAAGGAAAGGAGCGAGCACATGTCCGACGGCAAAGAAGCCGTGACGCACGTGCATCACGAAACCGAATACCAACGTAAGCATCCCGAGACCTTCGCAAGATTCCTATGGCGGCAGAAGGTCATCCTCGCAGTGGCGTTCGTGGGCTATGTCTGCGCGTATCTGGTGCGCAACAACTTCAAGCTCATGAGCAATTCCATGGTCGAACAGTATGGATGGAGCAAACTGAACGTTGCCACCCTGCTTACCTGCTTCGCCGTCACCTATGGCATCGGCAAATTCGTCATGGGGGCGCTCGCCGATCGCACCAGCCTGAGGAAACTGTTCGGTGGGGGGGCTCGCCCTCAGCGCCATCCTGTGCATCGTCATGGGTTTCATCCACAACTTCTGGGTCATCGCCGCGGTGCTGCTGGTCGTCGGCCTTATCCAGGGCGCCCTCGCACCGAGCTCCCAGGCCATGATCGCCAAATACTTCCCGAATCACACGCGTGGTGGCGCCGTCGCCGGCTGGAATGTCAGTCAGAACGTGGGTTCGGCGCTGCTTCCGCTGATCATTGCGGGTCTTGGTGTGGTGGCGCCGGGCAATCTGGCGCTCGGCTTCATCCTGCCTGGTGTGTTCGTGCTCGTCATCGCGGTGTTCATATGGAAGTTCGGCGGCGACGGTCCCCAGACCGAGGGCTTCGGCACCCTACGTGAGATGTACGGCGAGGCCGGCGAGCCAAATGTCGATGAGAGCGGCGACGCCGGCATGAGCTACTGGAGGCTCATCGGCAAATACGTGTTCATGAACCCGGGCATCCTTATCGTCGGTTTCATCAATGCCGCGTTGTACTTCGTCCGGTTCGGCATCGAGGATTGGATGCCGATCTACCTGAGCGAAGACGGCGGTTTCACCGAACACCAGTATCTGACTGCGGTCAGCGTGCTCGAATGGGTCGCCATCCCGGGCACTCTGCTGTTCGCGTGGCTGGTCGTCAAATTCGCCAACAGGGTCACCGTCATCGGTGCCGTCGGCTTGTTCGCCATGGCCGCATTGGTGTTCTACTACGAGACTATCGAAAACACGGGCACTGCCTCCTATATCCAGCTCCTGATCGTCTCTGGCCTGCTCGGCACACTCATCTACGGGCCGCAGCTCATCGTGAACGTTCTTACGCTGAACTTCGTTCCCCTGAAGGTGTCCGGCACGGCTCTGGGATTCGTGGGGCTCATAGCCTATCTGCTCGGTGACCTCGGCGCCAACTGGATCATGCCGATTGTCGCCGACAATCTCAACTGGGCCGCCGCTTACCTGATCGTCGCCGCCATCTCGGTCATCTCCGGCATCGGATACCTCGTGCTGTCCGGTCGTGAGAAGAAGACCGTCACCCTTGACGAGGCCTGACGACAGGGTCGAGCGTCGAGCCCATACGCGCAAGGCGTGAACCGGGAACTGTGAACCGCACCCTGATTGTTGGATTGGAGAAATTCGGATTCGACGATTGCAGGTGCGGTTCTTTCGTGTGTGCGAGGACCGGTGCGTTGGGCGAGGACCGGTGCGCCGCAGGGGCGATGCGTTCGGTACGAGCCCGACGGACGGCGGCCGTCGGTGAGGCGATGTTAAGCTGGCCGCATGAGCGTTGCAGTACCGTCACCATTTCCTCCGGTCCTTGAGTACGACAATGGTCGCGCTGACCTGCCGCTTGTCGTCATCCCCGTCAGCATCCCCTCGATGACTACGCTGCTGAGGGAACGGTTCGAAGCCTTCGCCGGACTGGCCCGCGTCCGCCTCCATACGGACTGGACCGATGACGAGAACGTCCTCGCCAGCCGTATGGCCGGCGCCACGGTGGTCATGTCCACCGGCTTCCGCGCCCCGGCATCCCTATTGGAGCGCATCGCGCCCGGCGTGCGCTGCATCACGTTCTGCGGCACCGGCGCCGTCAGCTTCATCGACCTGGAGGCCGCCCGCCGTCTCGGCATCACCATCTGCAACGCCGTGCACTATGGGGACAACGCGGTGGCCGAGCACGCCATCGCCCTCATGTTCGAACACACCCATCGCGTCGGCGAGCTCAACGCCCGCACCCATCAGGGCGGCTGGCCCGGCGCGGACATCACGGAACTGTCCGGTAGGACCCTCGGCATCATCGGCCTCGGCGGCATTGGGCGCCGCGTGGCCCGACTCGCCCACGGGATCGGCCTGCGCCTGCTGGTCTGGGACCGCCACCCCGACGCCTCGGCGCTCGCCGCCCTGAACGCCGAATCCGCCGCCACCATGGACGAGGTCTTCTCCCGCGCGGACATCGTCAGCCTGCACCTGGCCCTCAACGACGCCACGCGCGGCATCATCGGCCCAGCCCAGCTGGACCTGATGCGTCCCGGCGCACTGCTGGTCAACACGGCGCGCGCCGAACTGATCGAACCCGGCGCGATGCTGCGCCGTCTGAGTCGCGGGGACATCGCCGCCGCCATCGACGTCACCGCCCCGGAACCCCTGCCGGACGACGACCCGTTGCGCACGCTGCCGAACCTCATCATCACCCCGCATGTCGCCTGGCGATCCGACCGCGCGCTGGCCGCGCTGGTCGAGCAGAACGTCCGCTCCGCGGTGGAATTCCTGAAGGGCGGGGCGTACAACGTCCTCGTCTGATTCCCGACGCCCCGCACCTAGGCGTCGCGCTCGTCAACGGCGTGCAGTGACCGTCGCACACGGGTAAGCTGGGGGTACGGGCCGTTTGGCTGGCTCGTCTCACGAGCACCATCGGGAGGGAAGAATGACGCAGGAACGATATGGCCGGCATGTGCGCAGGAATCCGCACACCGCCGCACGATGGGTCGCGCCGTTGGCTCTGTTGGTGGCCTGCCTGGCCTGCATCGCCGCATGGTTCGTGTTCGCCCAACCCCACGGCGCCGAACCGGCAGACCAGGGGCCGGCCACGGTGGCGCTGGAACGCGAGTCGGCCGTGCCGACCCCGGTGGTCAAGCACCCCGGCAATTCCCCCGACTGCCCGGACGACGACTGCATCGCCATGCTGGTCAACGGCGACCTGCTCTTCCATCCCGAACTGTGGGTGAACTTCGAAGGCCCGGACACCACCGCCACCGACGGCACCGCCTTCAACTTCGACCCGCTGTTCGAGCCGATGCGCCGGTACATCGAGAAATCGGACATCGCCGTATGCGAGTTCGAAACCCCCATCGCCCAACGCGGCGGCCCCTACACCGGCTACCCCGTCTTCAACATCCCGCCCGAGGTCGCCGATTCCGCGGCCCGCGTCGGCTACACGGCCTGCACACACGCCACCAACCACTCCTGGGATCAGGGCGCCGAGGGCATCCAGCGGCTCACCTCCACGCTGGACAGCCTGGGCATCGCCCACACCGGCTCCTACAACACGGAGGCCGAATCCTACGAACCGCTGCTCATCGAATCGCCCACCGGCGGCGGCACGCTCGGCCTGGTCGCCGGCACCGTGTCCCTCAACGGCTTCACCGCCGACTACGACTGGCGCGTCGATCGTCTGCGCGACTTCGGCGACCCGAACCATGACTCGGACATCCAGAAGGCCGTGGACAAGGCGAACAAGGCGCGCGAACAGGGCGCCGACGTGGTGGCCATGGCCATGCACTCGGTGCAGGAGTACCTGACCGACGCGGACACCTGGCAGGTGGCTGAGGCCCACGCGCTCGCCGACACCGGCGCGTTCGACGTGATCTACGGCGCGGGCTGCCATTGCGCCCAGCCGATCGAGCAGTACAACGACACCTGGATCATCTACGGGCTGGGCAACGCGCTGACGGTGGACGCGCCGCCGGAGAACATCGTCAACAACCAGGGCGTCACCGCGCGCGTGCAGTTCGCCGGCAAGAAGGGCCAGCCGGGCACATGGCGCGTCAGCCGCATCGACTGGCTGCCGACCGCCAACAAACGACAAGGCGTGTACCAGTGGTGCCCGTTGTCGCAGGACCATCCCGACGGCGCCTGCTGGTCGGAGGAGTACGACGCGCAGGTGCGACAACGGATCTGGAACGTGGTGTATTCCATGGGCGCGGACCAGACCGTGGTGCGCGAATGGAGGATCACCGACGAGCTATGACCGAGATGTTCACCCTGCTCAACACCCCGGACGACCCCGCGCACGATGCGATGGTGGAGAAGAAATCGGAGTTCATCGGCGACGCCTGCCATGTGGATTCGCTGGATGAGGCGCTTGCGTTCGTGGAAGCGATCCGCGAACGGCACCCCAAGTCGCGTCATGTGGCGTATGCGGCGATCTGCGGCGGGGCGGACGGCCGCCTGTCCGAGCGGATGAGTGACGACGGCGAGCCCTCCGGCACGGCCGGCAAGCCGATCCTCGATGTGCTGCGTGCGAACGGCCTGACCGACTGCGCGGTGGCGGTCACCCGGTATTTCGGCGGGATTCTGCTGGGATCCGGAGGGCTGATCCGCGCGTATTCGACCGGTGCGTCGCTGGCGGTCAAGGCGGCGAGACGGGCGCGCATCGTGCCGTGCCGGATGTATCGGGTGCGGTTGGAATACGCGCAGATCGGGTCGTTCCAGCGGATTGTGGCGGCGGTCGACGGCGAACAGACCGGGCAGGAGTTTACTGATCGGGTGACGGTGGAGGTGTCGGTGCCGATGGAGCGCGCGGAGACGTTCGAGACCCGGCTGCGGGAGACGTTCAACGCGGCGGTGGTGCCGGAGGCGATGGCCGCGGTCAACCGTGCCGTGCCGCTAGGTGAGTAGATATCCGGTAGATATGTACCGTCGTTCGAAGTCCCGGCTAAGCTGGAGGGCATGACAGAGGCACCACAGACCCAGCAGCCGAAATTCGAGGCGTTGACGACCGTGTACGAACGCTTGCGGCATTCCACCGATGCGGCGGAATTGAGCGAGTTCGCCCGTCGTCCGTTGCCGGATAAATCCGATCAGGCCGGCTACTCGCGTGCGACGGCGTTGCTGGAGGCCGTGGCGGGCAATCCGCATACGCCGTTGGAGGACCGCATCGCCTTGGCCCAGACCATGCCGTTCCCGAACATCCTCGTGAAGCTGGCCCAGGATGAGTCGGTCGAGGTGCGCAAGGCCGTGGCCGCGAATGAACAGGACAAGAACTGGCTGGTCGGTCGGCTGACCAAGGACGAGTCGGCGGAGGTCCGGGAGGTCGCGCTGCGCAACGCGCGTACCTCATGGAAGATGCGGCTTGAGGGGGCGCAGGATCCGCGGACCAGTCCCGAGACCTTGGCGTTTCTGGCGGAATTCGGCGTGGACAGGGAGCCGGGAGGCCCCGCGGTGCTCACGTCGATGATCCGCCGCGCGGTGGCGCTGAACCCCAATACGCCGGACGAGGTGGTCGCGGCATTGGCGCAGGATGCGTCCGAGGAGGTGCGCAAGGCGGCCTCACGCCGGCTGTCGCAAGGCTGAAAACGTTGGCATTCTCGGCATGTCCGCCGCGTGGCGCGGTTTGTGGCGTTTTACACTGGGATTATGACTGACCAGAGAGAAAACGAAGAACGTCTGGCCCGACCGCTGATCCGTCTGGCAAAGATGCTGGGGATCGGAACAAGCTACGTCGGTCAGACCAATGATTATCACGAGATCGAAGACGACGTGCTGATCGACGTGCTGGCGGCATTGGGGGTGGACGCTTCCAGTGATGAGGCCATCGAGCGGTCCATCAACGCCATTGTGCATGAGCGGTACGGCCGCCTGGTGGCGCCCACGGTGCTGCACACCGCCGGCACGACTGACCACATCCGGGTCAATACGAGCATCATGTCCGTGCCGACGGCCGGCATCACGCTGGAGAACGGCGAACCGTACGAAGGCACGTTGACCGTGGTGGGCGATGGCAGCCAGCAGGCGCATATCATCGACGGTAGGTTCATCGCCTCCGCGCTGGTGGAGATTCCCGCCGATGTGCCGGTCGGCTACCACACGCTGCATGTGTCGGTGGACGGCCGCACCCAGGATGCCACGCTGATCAGTGCCCCCAGCCGCGTGGAGCTGCCGGAATCGCTGAAAAGCGGCCAGCTGTGGGGCTGGATGGCCCAGCTGTATTCGATTCGTTCCGCGGGCTCGTGGGGCGTGGGCGACTTCGAGGATCTGAAGACGCTGCTGGTGGACGCCAAGCGGCGCACCGGTGCCGATTTCGTGCTGATCAACCCGATGCACGCGGCCGAACCGGTCTCCCCGCTGACCCCGTCGCCGTATCTGCCGGTGTCCCGCAGGTTCGTGAACTTCACCTACATCCGGCCCGAGTCCATCGAGGAGTACCGCACCGCGGACGAATCGGTCAAGGCCCAGATCAACGATCTGCACGACGGCGTGGCCGCGTTGAACGGCGACCCGCAGATCATCGACCGGGACACGATGTGGCGCGCCAAGATGCACGCCCTGTGGATTCTGTTCAAGGTCGGGCGCAACGAAGCCCGACAGGCCGAGTTCGAGGCGTTCAAGCAGTCCTGCGGCGAGGAGCTGGAGGCCTACGCCACATGGTGCCTGTGCTATGACAAGTGGGGCGCGCCGAGCGCGGACCCGAACAACTGGGAGCGTTCGCTGACCAAGGACTCCCCGCAGATCGCGGATCTGCGCAACCAGTTCCCGGATACGCTCGATTTCTACCGTTGGATGGAGTGGGTCGCCACCCAGCAGTTCCGCAGCGCCCAGGAAGCAGCCAAGGAAGCTGGCATGCAGATCGGCGTCATGGCCGATATGGCCGTGGGCGTCCATCCGCTCGGCTGCGACGTCTGGTGGAATCCGGAGCGTTTCGCCAAAGGGGCGACCGTCGGCGCACCGCCGGACTTCTTCAACCAGCAGGGGCAGAACTGGAGCCAGCCGCCGCTGAGCCCGATCGACCTGGAGAACAACGGCTACCGCACCTACCGCGACATCGTGCATGGTATGTTCGCCCAGTCCGGCGCCGTGCGGATCGACCACATCCTCGGTCTGTTCCGCCTGTGGTGGATCCCGGAGGGCAAGTCCGCCACGGAGGGTGCCTACGTCTACTACGATTCGAACATCATGCTGGGCATCCTGGCCATCGAGGCCTCCCGCGTCGGCGGCGTGGTGGTCGGCGAGGACCTCGGCGTGGTGCCGGAGTACGTGGCCGATTCGCTGGCCGAACACGGGCTGTTGGGCTGCGCCGTCGAATGGTTCGAGCAGACCGACGGCGTGTTCCATGAGCCCAGGACCTGGCGCCCGTACGCGCTGGCGTCGGTGAACACCCACGACCTGCCGCCGTGCGCCGGATATCTGGATTACGAGCATGTGCGCATCCGCGAACGGCTTAACCTGCTGACCTGCTCTGCGCAGGAGTTCCAGGCGAGCGCCGTCAAGGAGCACAACGCCATGCTGATGATGCTGGTGGATAACGGCTACCTGGACCCGAAGCTGCTGGAGGATGAGCACGCCAACGAACAGCAGATCGTGGAATCGCTGTACCGTGCGCTCAAGGCCGCGCCGTCCAAGCTGCTGGCCGCCTCGCTGGCCGACGCGGTCGGCGAGCATCGCGCGCAGAACCAGCCAGGCACCAACAACGAGTATCCGAACTGGCGTGTGCCGCTGGCCGATGCGCAGGGGAACGTGGTCCCGCTGGAGACGCTGTTCGACAACGCCCGACTGCAGTCCCTGACCGCCATCATGCAGTCCTGAGCCCGGTGGCCTCGAACCGTACGCGTCAAGCCCCTCCGCAAGGAGGGGCTTGCGCTGTTGACAGACCGGAACTATTCGGCAACACGACGGTTCCGCAAAGTCAAGGGCGCTGATATACTAGTCGATTGTTGTGTTTCCCTACGGGGTCCTTCAAAGCGCTTTCCCACTCGCCATCGAGGACTTTCAGGGAGCCCACGGATAATGAGGCCGACGGCAGGCGCGACTGCTTCACGCGACTGGCTGAGGCCCGGAACACAATATATAGAAAAGGTACATCGTGAAAACTTTCACACCGAAGCCAGCTGATCTGACTCATGACTGGTACATCGTGGACGCCACCGACGTGGTGCTCGGCCGTCTCGCCACCCATGTGGCGACCCTCCTGCGCGGCAAGAACAAGCCGACGTTCGCTCCGCATGCCGATTCCGGCAACCATGTGATCGTCATCAACGCTTCCAAGATCGCGCTGACCGGCAACAAGATGGGCAAGGAACTCTATTCTCACTCCGGTCGTCCCGGCGGTCTGCGTCGTGACAGCTACGCCGAGCTGATGCAGAATAAGCCCGAGCGCATCATCATGGCCGCGGTGAAGGGCATGATGCCGAAGAACCGTCTTTCCAAGGTGCAGCTGGATCGTTTGCACATCTTCGCCGGCGATGAGCATCCTCACACGCCGCAGAAGCCGCAGACCTTCGAGATCACCCAGGTCTCGCAGCAGGGCAAGTGAACCGAAGGGAGATAGAACATCATGGCTGAGAACAACAACTCCGCGGTTCTTGAGACCGAAGAGCTCACCTCCTACACCACCGAGACCAACTCCGGCGCTGGCACCGGCACCTCCACCATCGCCCCGGGCTACGGCACGGGTCGTCGCAAGGAGGCCGTCGCCCGCGTGCGTCTCGTCCCCGGCACCGGCAAGTGGACCATCAACGGCCGCACCCTGGAGGAGTACTTCCCCTCCAAGCTGCTGCAGCGTGAGGTCAACTCCCCGATCGTGCTGCTGAAGCTCGAAGGCAAGTTCGACTGCATCGTCCTCGTCGACGGTGGCGGCACCACCGGCCAGGCCGGCGCCATCCGCCTCGGCGTGGCCCGTGCGCTCAACGCCATCGATCGTGATGCGAACCGCGCCGCCCTGAAGAAGGCCGGCTTCCTGACCCGCGACGCCCGCGTCGTGGAGCGCAAGAAGGCTGGTCTGCACAAGGCTCGCCGCGCTCCGCAGTTCTCGAAGCGTTAAGCCTTACCGGCTATACGAAGCAGGGGTCCAATCCTCACGGGTTGGACCCCTGCTTCGTATTCACGGACTGTGATACAAGTCTGTGCGTTACCAGTCGATCTGTTGGATCAGGCTGATGCTCAACGCGGGCACGCGCCACACGTTGTCTTCGGGCGCGGTCGGCACGGCGGCGGCTGCGGCGCCCGCCGTCTTGCGCGCACGAACGGTCTTGCGCTTCGGCTCATCACCGCTGGTCACCGCCGAACTCCACAGGCACTTCCACATGCTGTCCGCGGGAAGGCGGAAATCCATCGCCTTATCGACACCGTTGATCACAATCAGCACGTCCACTTCCTCGTTGGACGTCAGCCGCATCGTGAAACTGCGGATCGAGGTGTCGAACCAGTCGCCCTCCATCGGCGTGGTGCCGTCCGGCAGGAACCATTGCACCCGGCTGGACGGTTTGAGCAGTCCGAGCTGGGTCAGGCGCGTGAAGAAGTCCTCGTGGTGGAACAGCTCCAGCGATTTGCGGATGGCGATGAGCTCCGACACCGCCTCGATGCGCCGGCGTTCAGGGGAATCGCTGTTCTTGCGCATCCAATCCCAGTTCAGCCAGGTGATGGCGTTGTCCTGGCAGTAGGCGTTGTTGTTGCCCTCCTGCGTGTTGCGGAACTCGTCGCCGGCCAGCAGCATCGGCGTGCCGAGCGAAAGCAGCAGCATACCGAACATGTTCATGGCCGCCCGCTCGCGTTTGGCCTCCACCCTGGCGTCCACGCTCGGGCCCTCCACGCCGAAGTTCGCCGAATGGTTCGTGTTCGAGCCGTCGATGTTGTTCTCCCCGTTGGCCTCGTTGTGCTTGACGGCGTACCGGGTCAGATCGGTGAGCGTGAACCCGTCGTGACAGGACACGAAGTTGATCGACGCCGTCGCGCCGCGGCCGGGGTCGGTGGCGAACAGATCGGCCGAACCGCACAGTCGCGTGGCGATCTCCTGCATGCCGATGCTGCCGGACTTGGTGCCGGCGGCCACGTCGGAGACCCAGAACGTGCGCGTCGTATCGCGGAAGCGATCGTTCCATTCGCCGAACGGCAGTCCGAACTGGCCGGTGCACCAGCCCTGATTGCCCAGATCCCACGGTTCCATGATGATCTTGAGATTGCCGAGCAGCAGATCGCTGCGCAGCGCGTACAGGAACGGGTGGTGTTTGGTGAATTCGCCGTCCAGACGCGCCAGCGAGGCGGCTAGGTCGAATCGGAAGCCGTCGATGCCGATACGCTTGGCCCAGTACCGCAGCGAGTCGATGGCGAACGCTACCACCGGCGTATTCGTGAAGTCCAGCGTGTTGCCGCAGCCGGTCGTATCCTCCAGCCGGCCGGGATTGCCCTTCTGCTGGCGGTAGTAGGTGAGCGTGTCCAGTCCGCGCCAGCAGACGGTCGGTCCCTCCACACCGCCCTCACAGGTGTGGTTGTACACCACATCCATGATGACCTCGAAGCCCGCCTCGTGCAGGGCGCGCACCATGTCGATGACCTCCTTGCGCACGGCCGCCGCACCCTTGCGTTGCGCGTTGCGGGTGGCGTAGGAGGGCTCCGGCGCGAAATAGCTCAGCGTGGAGTATCCCCAGTAGTTGGTGCCGCCGCGCTCCTGCAGGAACAGCTCGTCCTGCTTGGCCTGGATCGGCAGCAGCTCGATGGAGGTCACGCCCAGCCGTTGGAGATAGGAGAGCGTGGTGGGGTGCGCCAGACCGGCGTAGGTGCCGCGCAGCTCCGCCGGCAGCCACGGGGCGTCGGCGGTGAACCCCTTGACGTGCAACTCGTAGATCACGGTTTTGCTCCACGGGACGTGCGGGTGGCCGGGCTCGCCCTCGTGCTTGGACTCATCGCGGTCGTCGATCGCCACCGACATCGGCACCTTGCCCAGCGAATCGACCGTGCTCATCGCACCCCACGCCGATCCCTTGACCTTGCCGTCCACGATGTCGCACTGGTAGGAGAACGCCGCCGGATCCAGCTCCATGCGCCCGTCGATGCCCTTGCCGTGCGGGTCGATGAGGAACTTGTACGGGTTGAACCGCACGCCGTGCTTGGGGTCCCAGGTGCCGTCCACGCGGAAGCCGTAGCGCATGCCATCCCAGGCCTTGGGCAGGTGCACGTACCACAGGCCGTAGTTCGGGCCGCTCATGCGGAACAGTGTCTCGCGCAGATTCAGGGATTCGATGATGCGTGTGGACACGGGGTAGTTGCGGATCTGCGCCACGAACGGCGTGCTCGGGTCGTCCACCAGGCGGATCGCCTCATTGAAGAAGGCCGTGGGGCGTCCCAGTGGTTCGATGACGCTCATCCATACCTGATCGGCGTTTTCGGATCGGACCACAACGTCGGCTCCACCATCGTCGGTGAAGTAGAATCCCGGACGCGTGGCATAGCGGTGCAGTGTCGGGTTCTTCATACGACCATTGTACGGAGTGCCGCCCGGGGTTGCCGATGCCGGAGGATGAACTGGCGTTTCCGCTGCATCGACTGTTCTCCGGGGTGCCGTGGTCCGGCCGCGGCCGGCGCATGCCGTCTGTTCCACTTGATGAGGCCCCAGTGAACTGGTAGCGATAACATGAAACGAAAGAAACAACAGAGAACATTCAATGAGCGTTTCAGCGGGAAAACGGACAAAAAACTACCGTAATCGAACGTTTCCGGTCAGTCTTCAATCATGACACGCTCAATTCGAACCACCCGGCAAAAAGTAGGGTTTATCGGCTAGATTGTGATGCAGGTCACAGATTTCCGTGACGGTTCCGCCTTGGCATTCGGGGCGGGAGAGAGACACCTTTGCATCTATCAAGATCGAGGAGGACCGAAGTGGCAGAAGCAAAGAAGAACGCGGCACCGGCCAAGCCGACCCCCGAGGAGAAGCTCGCGGCGGCCGAGGCCGAGGTCGACGCCCTGGTCAAGAAGGGTCTCAAGGCCCTTGAGGAGTTCGAGAAGCTCGACCAGAAGCAGATCGACCACATCGTCGCCAAGGCGTCCATCGCGGCGCTGAACAAGCATCTCGTGCTGGCCAAGATGGCCGTCGAGGAGACCGGCCGTGGCCTGGTGGAGGACAAGGCCACCAAGAACATCTTCGCCTGCGAGCATGTGACCAACTACCTGGCTGGCCAGCGCACCGTCGGCATCATCCGCGAGGACGACGTCATGGGCATCGACGAGGTCGCCGAGCCGGTCGGCGTCGTCGCCGGCGTGACCCCGGTCACCAACCCGACCTCCACCGCGATCTTCAAGTCGCTGATCGCGCTGAAGACCCGCTGCCCGATCGTCTTCGGCTTCCACCCGTTCGCCCAGAAGTGCTCCGCTGAAGCCGCCCGCATCGTGCGTGACGCCGCCATCGAGGCCGGCGCCCCGGAGAACTGCATCCAGTGGATCGAGCACCCGTCCATCGAGGCCACCGGCGCGCTGATGAAGCACCCCGGCATCGCCACCATCCTGGCCACCGGCGGCCCGGGCATGGTCACCGCCGCGTACTCCTCCGGCAAGCCCGCCCTCGGCGTGGGCGCCGGCAACGCCCCGGCCTATGTGGACAAGGACGTGGACATCGTCCGCGCCGCCAACGACCTGGTGCTCTCCAAGCACTTCGACTACGGCATGATCTGCGCCACCGAGCAGGCCATCATCGCCGACAAGGACGTGTACGACCCGCTGGTCCAGGAGCTCAAGCGCCGCAAGGCCTACTTCGTCACCGACGAGGAGAAGGCCAAGCTCGAGCAGTACATGTTCGGCTGCACCGCCTACTCGGGCCAGACCCCGAAGCTCAACAGCGTGGTTCCGGGCAAGTCCCCGCACTTCATCGCGAACGCCGCCGGCTTCTCGATCCCCGAGGACACCACCATCATCTGTGCCGAGTGCAAGGAAGTCGGCGAGAACGAGCCGCTGACCATGGAGAAGCTGTGCCCGGTCCAGGCCGTGCTCAAGTCCCCGGACAAGGAAACCGGCTTCAAGATGTGCGAGCAGATGCTCGTGCACGGCGCCGGCCACACCGCCGTCATCCACACCAACAACCAGGATCTCGTGCGTGAGTACGGCGTGCGCATGCACGCCTGCCGCGTGATCTGGAACTCCCCGAGCTCGCTCGGCGGCGTCGGCGACATCTACAACGCCATCGCCCCGTCGCTGACCCTGGGCTGCGGCTCCTACGGCGGCAACTCCGTCTCCGGCAACGTCCAGGCCGTGAACCTCATCAACATCAAGCGCATCGCTCGGAGGAACAACAACATGCAGTGGTTCAAGATCCCGGCCAAGACCTACTTCGAGCCGAACGCGATCAAGTACCTGCGCGACATGTACGGCATCGAGAAGGCCGTCATCGTCTGCGACAAGGTCATGGAGCAGCTCGGCATCGTCGACAAGGTCATCGACCAGCTGCGCGCCCGTTCCAACCGCGTCACCTTCCGCATCATCGACTACGTCGAGCCGGAGCCTTCGGTCGAGACCGTCGAGAAGGGCGCCGGGATGATGCGCGAGGAGTTCGAGCCCGACACCATCATCGCGGTCGGCGGCGGTTCCCCGATGGATGCGGCCAAGATCATGTGGCTGCTGTACGAGCACCCGGAAATCTCCTTCTCCGACGTGCGTGAGAAGTTCTTCGATATCCGCAAGCGCGCCTTCAAGATCCCGCCGCTGGGCAAGAAGGCCAAGCTCGTGTGCATCCCGACCTCGTCCGGCACCGGCTCCGAAGTCACGCCGTTCGCCGTGATCACCGATCACAAGACCGGCTACAAGTACCCGATCACCGATTACGCGCTGACCCCGTCGGTCGCCATCGTGGATCCGGTCCTGGCCCGCACCCAGCCGCGCAAGCTGGCCTGCGACGCCGGCTTCGACGCCCTGACCCACTCCTTCGAGGCCTACGCCTCCGTGTACGCCAACGACTTCACCGACGGCATGGCGCTGCACGCGGCCAAGCTGATCTGGGACAACCTGGCCACCTCGGTCAACGCCGAGCCCGGCGAGGAGAAGATCAAGGCCCAGGAGAAGATGCACAACGCCGCCACCATGGCCGGCATGGCCTTCGGCTCCGCCTTCCTCGGCATGTGCCACGCCATGGCCCACACCATCGGCGCGCTGTGCCACGTGGCCCACGGCCGTACCAACTCCATCCTGCTGCCGTATGTGATCCGCTACAACGGCCAGATCCCGCTGGAGCCCACCAGCTGGCCGAAGTACAACAAGTACATCGCGCCGGAGCGCTACCAGGAGATCGCGCGCAACCTCGGCATCAACCCGGGCAACACCCCGGCCGAAGGCGTCGAGAACCTGGCCCGCGCCGTGGAGGATTACCGCGACAACAAGCTGCAGATGAACAAGTCCTTCCAGGACTGCGGCGTTGACGAGGACTACTACTGGTCCGTCATCGACGAGATCGGCATGCGCGCCTACGAGGACCAGTGCGCCCCCGCGAACCCGCGCATCCCGATGATCGAGGACATGAAGGACATCGCCATCGCCGCCTACTACGGCGTCTCTCAGGCCGAGGGCCATCGCATGCGCGTCGAGCGCCAGGGCGAGGCCGCGACCGAGGAGGCTTCGGAGCGCGCCTGAGCGTAACCGCCGATCATTGATCGGCTGATATGTGGGCCCCGGACGGATACCAGTTATCCGTCCGGGGCCATGTATATGTGCGCAGTGTCCCCACACTCGTCGTACTTGTTGCTTGCACCAACCCTGATGGTTCTTCCGGTGCAGCCCCGTGGTGCTTGCACCGTTTGGACTAGAACGTTAAGGCCATCGAAATCCATGGGGCGCAGAACGGCGCGTAGACACACACCGTTACGCTGAACACCATCTCCAGCAGCCCCACCGCAATGGGCTTGATACGAATCCTGCGCCCCAACAGCGGCATCACAACCGCTCTGAGCAGAAGGATTGCGGCAATGATCATCATCGGCACCGTGCGGCCCGGAATCGCGCAGGTCAACGCCAGCAACACCGCATGCCAGATCCATGACGCCGCAAGGTATCGATTGTTGCGACGTTCCCGGATCATCGTCTTGACATACAGCACCGATCCGAACTGCGTCAGCATGAAGATGCCGCCGAGCGCGAGCCCCATGCCGGTCCGCTCCAACAGATCGGGGGCGTCGAAGGCATATACCACGTATGCCATCATCGACGTGGCGATCACCGCCGCCGCATTGGCCCACAGTGACCTTTCCCTGCGCAGCCATGCGCACAGGAATGAAACGCCGGCGCATACCGCATACAGCGGTGCCCACACCAGAATCAGCGGATGCATCGCCAACAGCGGCACGCCCGCAACCGCTAACAGCGCGGCGTAGGTCAGCACCGGCGGCAGGTATCGACGCTGGAATCGTGACCGTAGCCATCTCGCCGCCGTGAACTGCACGCAGTAGCACAGCAGCCATGCGCCCGTCAGCCACAGTCGGCCACCGTCGACCCCTCCGACCACCATGCCGGACAACGCCGGCAGTAGCGCCATGGCCCATGCTCCCGGTTGATCGGGGAACCAACTCTTCGCGGACAACGGACGGGACGGTTCGTTTCGATTCACGTTCATGCTCTCCAGTTAATCAGCGTGCGCCGCCCCTGTCCAGACCTCATTTTCCGCCTCCATTCCCGGACATATTCCCGGACTCTGATCTATCGTGATTCTGATCCATCATTCTCGACCCCGGAATTTCAGTGTTTCCAAGATGAGCGGACGGGCCAAATGGATCAGAGTCACGGTAAGTGCGGTAGAGTGTGCGAAGAATCATCCGATGACGGAGGAGCGCAATGCCGACGCGTGAGGGACGCTACGATCTGATCGACACGATCCGCGGGATCGCGATCATCAGCATGGTGATCTTCCACTTCTGCTACGACGTGTTCATGGTCTACGGACGCGACCCCTCCTGGTACTCGCAACCCGCCGTGCACATCTGGCAGCAGTCGATCTGCTGGACGTTCATCCTGGTCTCCGGATTCGTGTGGTCGTGGGGGAGGAGCGGCAACCTCAAGCGCGGCATCATGCTGAACGTCTGGGGCCTGGTGATTAGCGGGGTGACGGTGCTGGCCATGCCCGCCGAGGCGGTGTGGTTTGGCATCCTCAACTGCATCGGCTGCGCTGTACTGTTGATGATCCCGATGGAGCCAGTGTTGCGGCGGATCCCCGCGGCGATCGGTCTGGTTGCGGCCTTTGCACTGTTCGTGATGTTCAAGGATGTGCAGCTGGGATATCTGGGCGTGCCGGGCGTGTTCCGATTGGATTTGCCCGATTGGCTGTATGACTGCCGCGTGCTGACCCCGTTCGGCTTTCCGTTCCCGGGATTCCGCTCCAGCGACTACTTCCCGATTCTGCCGTGGCTGTTCCTGTATATCTGCGGGTATTTCCTGAATCGGAACGTCATGGCGGTGAGGCCGTTACAGTCGGTGGCGAGATACGGCGTGGCGCCGCTGTCGGCGATCGGGCGGTACAGCATCTGGATCTACCTGTCGCATCAGCCCGTCTGCATGCTCATCTGCATGCTCGTGTTCGGCTACGTCTGAGGGCGACACGCCCGAACTCCTTAAGGCCACCCCAGGTGGTTTAATAAACAAGTTGCCTGTTTCGGGCTCGCAAATTGAATCAAAAAAAGCGAGCGCAGGACGAGCACCTTTCACCAGTGGGATGCTCGCGGGCCTGCGCACTGATGTGGACCGCCATGGGAGGCTCTGCCTTCCGCGGTGTGGCTGCCGGTGCCCTGGAACAGGATGGTAAACAGTAAACGAATCGCTAGAAAGGGCGGACGGCAATGGCGGGACAGAAAATCCGCATCAGGCTTAAGTCCTATGACCATGAGGTCATCGACCAATCGGCGAAGAAGATCGTCGAAACGGTGACGAACGCGGGTGCCACGGTGGTGGGCCCGGTTCCGCTCCCGACCGAGAAGAACGTGTTCTGTGTCATTCGTTCTCCTCACAAGTACAAGGATTCGCGCGAGCATTTCGAGATGCGCACTCATAAGCGTCTTATCGACATCGTGGACCCCACCCCGAAGGCTGTGGACTCCCTGATGCACATTGATCTGCCCGCCGATGTGAACATCGAGATCAAGCTGTAAGGGAGGAGGGAACCGTCATGTCGTATCAAGGTAATCGCACCGCGCTGCTGGGCAAGAAGCTCGGCATGTCGCAGGTTTGGGACGAAAACGGCTTCTTCGTGCCCGTGACGCTCGTGGATGTGTCCACCAACGTGGTCACCGCCGTGAAGACCGAGGAGACCGACGGCTACAAGGCCGTCCAGCTCGGCTACGGCCAGATCGACCCGACGAAGGTCACCAAGCCGCTGGCTGGTCACTTCGCCAAGGCCGGTGTGACCCCGCGCCGTCACCTCGTTGAGGTGCGCACGGACAATGTGGACGAGTTCGAGCCCGGCCAGGAGCTGACCGCCGAGCTGTTCGCCGAGGGCGTGCAGGTCGACGTGACCGGCACCACCAAGGGTAAGGGCTTCGCCGGCACCATCAAGCGTTGGGGCTTCGCCTCCTACCGTCGTTCCCACGGCTCGCACAAGAACGAGCGTCGTCCGGGTTCGGTCGGTGCTTGCGCCACCCCGAGCCGCATTCTCAAGGGCAAGCGCATGGCCGGTCGTATGGGCCATGTGACCTCCACCGTGCAGAATCTCACCGTCGTCTCGTCGGATGTCGAGAACGGCATTCTCGCCATCAAGGGCGCCATCCCGGGCCCCAAGGGCAGCATCGTTCTCGTCCGTTCGGCAGTGAAGGGAGCCTGATAAATCATGGCAAACGTTACTCTGAACGTCACTGACGCCAAGGGCCAGGCCACCGGCACCGTCGAAGCGCCGGCCGAGCTGTTCGGCATCTCCAACGAGGAGATCATGGCCCACGTGCCGCTGGTGCACCAGGTCGTCGTCGCCCAGCTCGCCGCCGCCCGCCAGGGCACCCACGCCGTGAAGAACCGCGGCGCGGTCTCCGGTGGCGGCAAGAAGCCGTGGAAGCAGAAGGGCACCGGCCGCGCCCGTCAGGGCTCGATCCGCGCTCCGCAGTGGTACCACGGTGGCGTCGTCCACGGTCCGGTTCCGCGCAAGTATGACCAGCGCACCCCCAAGAAGATGAAGGCCGCCGCTCTGCGCTACGTGCTTTCCGATCGTGCGAACGCCGGCCGCGTCGCCGTCGTCGACTTCGGCATCGGCGAGACCCCGTCCACCAAGGCCGCGGTCGCCGCCCTGTCGCTGACCGAGAACAAGTTCACCACCGTCGTGCTCTCCCGCGACAACGTGAACGAGTGGCTCTCCGTCCGTAACATCCCCACCGTTCACCCGATCTTCGCCGATCAGCTGAACACGTACGATGTGGTCACCGCCCAGTACGTCGTCTTCTCGAAGGAAGGCTTCGAAGCGTTCCTCGAGGCGAAGGGCGAGTCCAAGGCTAAGGAGGCCTGATCACCATGGTCGCTATTCACAAGCCCGCCCACGACGTCATCCTCAAGCCCGTCGTCTCCGAGAAGAGCTATGCCCTGTCCGATCGCGGCCAGTACACCTTCGTGGTGGCCCCGAACGCGAACAAGGTGCAGATCAAGCAGGCTATCGAAGAGATCTTCAAGGTCAAGGTGACGAACGTCAACACCCTCAACCGCGCCGGCAAGCGTCAGCGCACCCGCACCGGTTTCGGCCAGCGCGTCAATGAGAAGCGCGCCGTCGTGACCGTGGCCGAGGGCCAGACGATCGACATCTTTGGTAACTGAAGGCTAGCCGACAAAGTCAAAGGAAGAACTACATTATGGCTATCCGCGTTTATAAGCCGACGACTGCGGGCCGCCGCAACGCTTCGGTCTCGGATTTCTCCGAGATCACGCGCTCGACGCCTGAGAAGTCGCTGGTTCGCAAGCTCAGCAAGACTGGCGGCCGCAACTCTTACGGCCGTATGACCTCCCGCCATCGCGGCGGCGGCCACAAGCGCCAGTACCGTCTCATCGACTTCCGTCGCTGGGACAAGGACGGCGTGCCGGCCAAGGTCGCCCACATCGAGTACGACCCGAACCGTTCCGCCCGCATCGCGCTGCTGCACTATGCCGACGGCGAGAAGCGCTACATCATCGCGCCGGAGGGCATCAAGCAGGGCGACGTCATCGAGACCGGCGCCCAGGCCGACATCAAGCCGGGCAACAACCTGCCGCTGCGCAACATCCCGACCGGTACCGTGGTGCACGCGATCGAGCTCCGCCCGCTGGGTGGCGCCAAGATCGCCCGCTCCGCCGGTGCCGCCGTCCAGCTCGTCGCCAAGGATGGCGCCTACGCCCAGCTGCGTATGCCGTCCGGCGAAATCCGTAACGTGGACGCCCGCTGCCGCGCCACTGTCGGTGAGGTCGGCAACTCCGACCACGCCAACATTCAGCTCGGCAAGGCCGGCCGCGCCCGCTGGATGGGCAAGCGCCCGATCACCCGTGGTGAGTCCATGAACCCGGTCGACCACCCGCACGGCGGTCGTACCCGCGGTGGTAAGCCGCCGGTTTCCCCGTGGGGCAAGGGCGAAGTTCGTACCCGTCGTCCGAAGAAGGCTTCGAACAAGATGATTGTTCGTCGTCGTCCGAATGGTAAGAACCGCAAGTAAGGGAGTGTCGAGAAGATGACTCGTAGCATCAAGAAGGGGCCCTTCGTCGACGCCCACCTGCAGAAGAAAGTCGACGAGCAGAACGAGAAGGGCACGCACAACGTCATCAAGACGTGGTCGCGTCGTTCGATGATCACCCCGGACTTCATCGGCCACACCTTCGCCGTGCATGACGGCCGCAAGCATGTGCCGGTGTTCGTCACTGAGGCGATGGTCGGTCATAAGCTCGGTGAGTTCGCCCCCACGAAGACCTTCAAGGGTCACGTGAAGGACGACAAGAAGGCCCGCCGCTAAAGGAGAGTAAAGACTTATGGAAGCTAAAGCAATCGCCCGTCACGTCCGCGTGACGCCGCGCAAGGCTCGCCGCATGGTCAACCTCATCCGAGGCAAGCAGGCGACCGAAGCCATCACCATCCTCAAGTTCGCCCCCCAGTCCGCCGCTCTGCCGGTGCTCAAGACGCTGGAGAGCGCCATCGCCAACGCTCGCGTGAAGGCCGACAAGGCCGGCGAGCCGTTCCGCGAGAACGATCTGGTCATCAAGGAGACCTACGTGGACGAAGGCGTGACGCTCAAGCGTTTCCGCGCCCGCGCCCAGGGTCGTGCCGCTCGTATCAACAAGCGCACGAGCCACATCACGGTCGTCGTCGCTAGCAAGGAAGGAGCCCGCTAAAGATGGGTCAGAAGATCAATCCCTTTGGCTATCGCCTGGGCATCACTGAGAACCATCGTTCGCGCTGGTTCTCCGACTCCAACAAGGTCGGCGAGCGCTACCGTGACTTCGTCCTCGAGGACGATCAGATCCGCAAGGCCATGAGCAAGGACCTCGAGCGTGCGGGCGTGTCCCGTATCGTCATCGAGCGCACCCGCGACCGTGTGCGTGTGGACATCCACACCGCCCGTCCGGGCATCGTGATCGGCCGTCGCGGCGCCGAGGCCGAGCGCGTGCGCGCCAAGCTCGAGAAGCTCACCGGCAAGCAGGTCCAGCTCAACATCTTCGAGGTGAAGAACGCTGCGCTGGACGCCCAGCTGGTGGCCCAGGGCATCGCCGAGCAGCTGAGCAACCGCGTGACCTTCCGTCGCGCGATGCGCAAGGCCCAGCAGGATGCGATGCGCGCCGGCGCCAAGGGCATCCGTATCAAGCTCTCCGGCCGCCTCGGCGGTGCGGAAATGAGCCGTTCCGAGTTCTACCGTGAGGGCCGCGTTCCGCTGCAGACCCTCCGCGCCCTGATCGATTACGGCTTCTTCGAGGCCAAGACCACCTACGGCCGCATCGGCGTGAAGGTGTGGATCTACAAGGGCGACATGACCGAGCGTGAGTTCGAAGAGCAGCAGGCGCAGCAGGGCAACAACCGCTCCGGCCGTCGCGGCGATCGCCGCCCGCGCCGTGGCAACCGTCCGGCCCAGCGTCAGAACGCCGCCGTCGAGGCCGCCCCCGCGGCTGAGGCTCCGGCCGCCGCCGAGGCACCTGCCGCAACGGAAACGAAGGAGTGAGCTGATGCTTATCCCGAAGAGGACCAAGTACCGCAAGCAGCACCGTCCTACCCGTAGTGGTATGTCCAAGGGCGGCAACGAGATCGCGTTCGGCGATTTCGGCATCCAGGCGCTGGCTCCGGCCTATGTGACCAACCGTCAGATCGAGGCCGCCCGTATCGCCATGACCCGTTACATCAAGCGTGGCGGTCGTGTGTGGATCACCGTGTTCCCGGATCGTCCGCTCACGAAGAAGCCGCTGGGCACCCGAATGGGTTCCGGTAAGGGTACGCCTGAGTTCTGGATCGCCAACATCCACCCCGGTCGCGTGATGTTCGAGATCGGTGGTGTCTCGGAGGAAGTCGCTCGCGAGGCCCTGCGCCGCGCCATCGACAAGCTCCCCATGAAGTGCCGTGTTATTGCTCGCGAAGGCGGTGACATCTGATGTCGGTCGGAACTGCAGACTACACCATCCAGAATCTCAACGAGAAGACCAATGCCGAGATCGAGGGCTTCCTGAAGAAGTCCAAGGAAGAGCTGTTCAACCTGCGCTTCCAGTCGGCCACCGGTCAGCTCGAGAACACCGCCCGCCTCAAGGCGGTCAAGCACGACATCGCCAGGATGTACACCGTCCTGCGCGAGCGTGAGCTCGGCATCAGCCAGGCGCCCGAGGCGACCGAAACGAAGACTGAGGAGAAGTAAGCATGGCTGAAGAGCGCAACTTCCGCAAGGTTCGTCGCGGTTACGTCGTGTCCGACGCGATGGACAAGACGATCACCGTCGAGCTCGAGCAGCGTTCGACCCACCCGCTGTACGGCAAGGTCGTCCGCTCCACCCGCAAGGTCAAGGCCCATGATGAACACGGCGAAGCCCACGTTGGCGACCTCGTGAGTATTATGGAGACTCGGCCCCTGAGCAAGACCAAGCGTTGGCGTCTCGTCTCGATCATCGAGCGCGCCAAGTAAATAAGTTCGGCAAGGCTCCGCGAGTCACCCCGCCCGCTTTTCGCGAGCGGGCGGGGTGCTCGGGGAGAACCAGCTCGGCTAAGGAGAATCAATGATTCAGCAGGAAACGCGGCTTCATGTCGCCGACAACACGGGTGCCAAGGAACTCTTGGCCATCCGAGTGCTCGGCGGATCGAAGCGACGCTATGCCGGCATCGGCGACGTGATCGTCGCCTCCGTCAAGGACGCGATCCCTGGCGGGTCGGTCAAGAAGGGCGACGTGGTCAAGGCCGTCGTCGTCCGCACCGTCAAGGAGCATCGCCGTGTCGATGGCTCTTACATCAAGTTCGACGAGAACGCCGCCGTCATTCTCGGCTCCGGCCGTGAACCGAAGGGCACTCGTATCTTCGGACCGGTCGGTCGTGAGCTGCGCGACAAGCGCTTCATGAAGATCGTGTCCCTCGCCCCGGAGGTGATCTGAGCATGGTAGCCAAGATCAAGACCGGCGACCTGGTCAAGGTCATCCGCGGCAAGGACCGCGGCAAGGAAGGCACCGTCACCCGCGTGCTGCCCAACGACCGCCTGATCGTCGAAGGCGTGCAGATTGTCAAGAAGCACGTTCGCGCCACCCAGCAGGGTCAGCAGTCCGGCATCGTCTCCGTCGAGGCCCCGATCCATCGCTCCAACGTGATGCTGATCGACCCGGAGACCAAGCAGCCGACCCGCGTGGGCGTGATCGTGAAGGAAGAGGCTCGCGACGGCAAGGTCAAGACCGTGCGCGTGCGTGTTGCCAAGAAGTCCGGAAAGGAGCTGGCATGACCGATACCACTATCGAAGCGCCGGCCACCCCGCGCCTGAAGCAGCAGTACAAGGACCAGATCGTGCCGGAGCTCGAGAAGGAGTTCAAGTACTCCAACCCGATGCAGGTGGCGCGTGTCGAGAAGGTCGTCGTCTCCATGGGCGTCGGCGCCGCGGCTCGCGACTCCAAGCTCATCGAAGGCGCGGTCAAGGACCTCACCCTGATCACCGGCCAGAAGCCGAAGATCACCAAGGCCAAGAAGTCCGTCGCGCAGTTCCACCTGCGTGAGGGCCAGGCCATCGGTGCCTATGTGACGCTCCGCGGCGATCGCATGTGGGAGTTCCTCGACCGTCTGCTGACCCTGGCCCTGCCGCGTATCCGCGATTTCCGCGGCATCAACGGCAACCAGTTCGACGGCAACGGCAACTACAACTTCGGCCTCACGGAGCAGTCCATGTTCCACGAGATCGATCCGGATGCGATCGATCACCAGCGTGGTATGGACATCACCGTGGTGACCAGCACCAAGGACGACACCGAGGCCCGCGCGCTGCTCAAGCACCTGGGCTTCCCCTTCAAGGAGAACTGATATGGCAAAAACCGCTCTGAAGAACAAGGCGGCCGCCAAGCCGAAGTTCAAGGTGCGCGCGTACACGCGCTGCCAGGTGTGCGGTCGTCCCCACTCCGTCTACCGCAAGTTCGGCCTGTGCCGCGTCTGCCTTCGTGAGAAGGCCCACCGTGGCGAGCTGCCCGGAGTTACGAAGTCCAGTTGGTAAACATCGACGCTGAAGGTCCGCGGCCCGAATCCCCGGCATGGGGTAAGGGCGGCGGAAACCACGGCGAGAAAGGGCGCTAGCCCACATGACAATGACAGATCCGATCGCAGACATGCTTACGCGTCTGCGTAATGCGAGCGCGGCGAAGCACGAGACCGTGGATATGCCGTACTCGAAGTTCAAGGCGAACATCGCCGAGATCCTCAAGCGTGAAGGTTTCATCCAGGACTTCACCGCCAAGGAGGCCCGCGTCGGCCAGACTCTTGAGATCACGCTCAAGTACGGTCCGAACGGTGAGCGCTCGATCCAGGGCATCAAGCGCATCTCGAAGCCCGGCCTGCGTCGTTACGCGAAGTCCGACGCGCTGCCCATGCCGTTGGGCGGCCTCGGCATCGCGATCATCTCGACGAGCTCGGGACTGCTGACCCAGAAGGAATGCCTCGACCGGGGCATCGGCGGCGAGATCGTCGCCTATGTGTGGTGAGAAAGGAGAGCTGACACATGGCATCGCATATTGGTAAGCTCCCCGTCGCCATCCCGGCCGGCGTGGAAGTCACTATCGACGGTCAGAACTTCTCGGCCAAGGGCCCGAAGGGTTCCGACTCCTACGTTATCCCGCAGGGCATCTCCGCCGCCGTCGAAGGCAACGAGATCGTCCTCACCCCGGCTGATGACACCCGTCCGACCCGCGCCATGCATGGCCTGAGCCGTTCGATCATCGCCGGTATGGTCAAGGGTGTGCACGAAGGCTACGCCAAGACCCTGGAGATCATCGGCACCGGTTACCGTGCCGCGATGAAGGGCAAGGGCATCGAGTTCTCGCTCGGCTATTCGCACACCATCACCGTCGAACCGCCGGAAGGCATCGAGTTCGAGCTGCCGAACCCCAACCAGGTGATCGTCAAGGGCACCGACAAGCAGGCTGTGGGTCAGGTGGCCGCGAACATCCGTAAGCTGCGCGCTCCGGAACCCTACAAGGGCAAGGGCATCAAGTACGCCGACGAGCGTATCCTGCGCAAGGCTGGAAAGGCTGGTAAGTGATATGACCGTGCAGATTATCGGTAAGGGCAAGAAGGTCGCTCGTCTGCGCCGTCACGCCCGTCTTCGCAAGCGCATCACCGGCACCCCGGAGCGTCCGCGTCTGGTGGTCACCCGCTCGAACCGCCACATGGTCGCCCAGGTCGTCGACGACACCAAGGGCATCACCCTGGTCAGCGCTTCGACGATCGCCGACCTGGCCGATTTCCAGGGCACCAAGGTCGAGGCCGCCAAGCAGGTTGGCGCGCTCGTCGCCAAGAAGGCCCAGGACGCCGGCATCACCAAGGTGGTGTTCGATCGTGGTGGCAACAAGTATCATGGCCGCGTCGCAGCTGTTGCTGAAGGCGCCCGCGAGGGAGGTCTGGAGCTGTGAGCGACAACGAGAAGGAAACCCAAGTGGCTGAAGAAACTCAGAACACTCAGGCGCCCGCCGAGGAGCGCAACGACGATCGTCGTTCGCGTCGTGGCCAGCGTGGTGAGGGTCGTCGTGGTGAGCGCCGCAACCGTCGCGAGGAGAACCGCGGCGACGAGCTGCTCGACCGCGTGGTGACCATCAACCGCGTCTCCAAGACCCACAAGGGTGGCCGTACGTTCAGCTTCGCCGCCCTCGTGGTGGTCGGCGACGGCAACGGCACCGTCGGTGTCGGCTACGGCAAGTCCCGTGAGGTTCCGGCCGCTATCGCCAAGGGCCAGCTGGACGCCAAGAAGCACATGTTCACTGTGCCGCGCGTGCGTGGCACGGTCGTCCACCCGGTGATCGGCCATGACGCCGCGGGCACCGTCCTGCTGCGCCCGGCCGCCCCCGGTACCGGCGTTATCGCCGGCGGCGCCGTCCGCGCCGTCATGGAGTGCGCCGGCATCACCGACGTGTTGACCAAGTCGATGGGTTCCGCCACCGCGGTCAACGTCGTGCGTGCCACCGTGGACGCCCTGAAGCAGCTCGAAGAGCCGGAGGAGATCGCGGCCCGCCGTGGTCTGGCCCTCAACGAGGTCGCTCCGGATGCGCTGCTGCGCTCCCGCGCTCAGGGCATCGCCGAGGCCCGCAAGGCCCGTGAAGAGGCTCAGGCCGCCAACGCTAAGGATGGTGAGTGATGGCTAAGAACTTGAAGATCACTCTGGTGCACAGCACCATCGGTTCCAAGCCGGCCCATCGCGCCACCGTCCAGACCCTCGGCCTGCGTAAGATCGGCCAGAGCGTGGTCCGTGAGGACACCCCGGGCAACCGTGGTCTGGTCAACGCGGTGCGCCATCTGGTGACCGTCGAGGAGGTTGACTGATTATGGCTACTGAGAACACCGAGATCCTGCAGATGCATGACCTCAAGCCGGCTCCGGGTGCCAAGAAGGACCGCATCCGCGTCGGCCGTGGTGAAGGTTCCAAGGGTAAGACCTCGGGCCGTGGCGACAAGGGCACCAAGAAGCGTTACCAGGTTCGTCCTGGCTTCGAGGGTGGCCAGCTGCCGCTGTACATGCGCCTGCCGAAGCTTCGCGGCTTCAAGAGCCCCTTCAAGAAGGAGTTCCAGGTCGTGAACATCGCCGCTCTGAACGAGCTGTATCCCAACGGTGGCGAGATCACCGCCGAGGATCTGGCCGTCAAGGGCGCCGTGCGCAAGGGCTACCCGGTCAAGGTCCTGGGCGACGGCGAGGCGACCGCTGCCTTCACCCTCAAGGGCGTGAAGGTCTCCGCCTCCGCCAAGGCCAAGATCGAGGCCGCCGGTGGCTCCGTCTCCGAGGACTGATTCTTCGGGGAATAAAGCCGATGGCTTGATATGACGTGGCCCTCCCCGCATGACGCGGGGAGGGCCACGTTGTGTTCAGTGGACCGGCGCAGGCCCGGCAAAAGTCGAACACGGCCGGAACGGATGTCTGGTCGGTAGGTACTCTGCGCTAGACTCGACCGTTAGAGTCTGTTTTGCATGCGTGCGTGCGGCGCACGACAAGGGAAGGAATCCAAGGTGAGGACGTTAATCCAGGCCTTTCGAACGAAGGAATTGAGGAACAAGATCCTCTTCGTTCTCGGTATGATCATCATCTACCGCATCGGCTCGTTCATCCCGCTTCCGGGTGTGGACTACACCGTGGTGCAGCAGTGCGCCAACGACATGACGAACAATCAGGAGAACTTCATCGGCCTGGTGAACCTGTTCTCCGGCGGCGCCATGCTGCAGCTGTCGATCTTCGCGCTGGGCGTCATGCCGTACATCACCGCGTCGATCGTCATCCAGCTGCTGCGTGTGGTAATCCCGCGGTTCGAGGCCCTGCACAAGGAGGGGCAGTCCGGCGAGGCCAAGCTCACCCAGTACACCCGTTATCTGACCATCGGCCTGGCCGTCCTGCAGTCCACCACCATCGTGGTGACCGCCAACTCCGGCGCGCTGTTCAACTACCAGTGCTCGGACGTGATCCCGAACGACACGCCGTGGTCGCTGATCGTCATGGTGCTCGTGCTCACGGGCGGCACCGGCCTGATCATGTGGATGGCCGAGCTCATCACCGAGAAGGGCATCGGCCAGGGCATGTCCGTGCTCATCTTCATGTCCATCTGCTCCGGCTTCCTGCCGCAGCTGTGGGAGATCGGCTGGGGCACCAACGGTACCGACGGCGACTGGCTCAAGTTCGGCATCGTCGTGGGTGTGCTGCTCGTCATCCTGATCTTCGTCGTCTTCGTCGAACTTTCCCAGCGCCGCATCCCGGTGCAGTACACGCGCCGCATGATCGGACGCAAGATGTACGGCGGATCGTCCACCTACCTGCCGCTGAAGATCAACATGTCGGGCGTGATCCCGCCGATCTTCGCCTCGTCGATCCTGGCCATCCCGACGCTGATCGCACAGTTCGCCTCGGACACCGACTGGGCCAAGTGGATCAACGACAACCTGGCCGACACCACGTCGGTGTGGTACATCGCGCTGTACGCGCTCATGATCGTGTTCTTCTGCTTCTTCTACACCTCGATCACGTTCAACCCGGACGAGACCGCGGACAACATGAAGCAGTACGGCGGCTTCATCCCCGGCATCCGCGCCGGCAACGCCACCAGCCGCTACCTGAGCTATGTCATGAACCGCCTGAACACGGTGGGCGCCGTCTACCTGCTGTTCGTGGCGCTGATCCCGACCGTGCTCATCATGGCCCTGGACCTGAACACCCAGCTGCCGTTCGGCGGCACCACCATCCTGATCATCGCGGGCGTCGGCCTGGACTCCCTGCGTCAGGCCAAGGCGCAGACCGAGCAGTTCCAGTACGCCGGCTTCCTGTTCGAGGACACCGACCACGTCGAGGGCAAGTAACTAGGCCGCCCGCAACCGCAACAACCAAGGAGATATACAACCAATGCGACTGCTGATCATGGGACCGCAGGGCGTGGGCAAGGGCACCCAAGCCGCGCTGCTGAGCGAACACTACGGCATCCCGGCCATCTCGACCGGTGACATCTTCCGCTACAACCTCAAGAACCAGACCGAGCTCGGCAAGGAAGCCCAGGCTTATATGGATCGCGGCGAGCTGGTGCCGGACGAGCTGACCAACAAGATCGTCAAGGACCGTCTGGCCATGGACGACGCCAAGAACGGCTGGATCCTGGACGGCTACCCGCGCAACGCCGCCCAGGTGCAGGCCCTGGACGAGATGCTGGCCGATCTGGGCACCCCGCTGGACAACGCCGTGGCGCTGGAGGCTGCCCGCGACGTGCTGCTGGAGCGCATGGCCAAGCGCGCCGCCGAGCAGGGCCGTTCCGACGACACCCCGGAGGCCATCGCCAAGCGTCTGGAGACCTACGAACGCGAGACCGCGCCGTTGCTGGACATCTACGAGAACCGCGGCATGCTGGTCGTGGTCAACGGCGTCGGCGAGATCGCCGAGATCAACGCCCGCATCATCGAACAGCTCGGCGAGTGAAACGCTAGCTTGCCGGCATAGGTATCAGGAGGGAGTGGTACGACACGCCGTGTGTCGCGCCACTCCTTTTTACTGTATCATTGTAAGTTGGTGTGTCTTCGGATGCACTGCAAGTAATCAGCCAAGGAACGGAACGAGGCTCATGGCAAAAGACGGTGTGATCGAAGTCGAAGGTCGGGTGGTGGAAGCACTCCCGAACGCGATGTTCCGCGTCGAACTTGAGAACAAGCACGTCGTGCTGGCCACCATCTCCGGCAAGATGCGCAAGAACTACATCCGCATCCTGCCGCAGGATCGCGTGGTGCTCGAGATGAGCCCCTACGATCTGAACCGAGGCCGTATTACGTACCGTTACAAGTAAGGTACAAGCAAAGGAAAACCATGAAGGTCAGCCCTAGTGTGAAGAGGATCTGCGAGAACTGCCGCGTGATCCGTCGTCACGGCCGCGTCATGGTGATCTGCGTCAACCCGCGCCACAAGCAGCGTCAGGGCTGAGTCGCAGATTCCAGCGGCATAACAGTAGAGGCGCTGAGTCACAGCGAGCAGCTGAACCTCGGGTACGCAGGCCCGGGCCGGGAAACCGGACGACTCGGCGCAAGACCTGCGGAACATGAGAAGGAATCGCAATGGCACGTCTTGCCGGAGTCGACATCCCCAATGAGAAGCGCATCGAGATCGCCCTCACCTACATCTTCGGTGTGGGTCGCACTCGTGCGAAGGAAACGCTTGCCGCGACCGGTATCAATCCGGACACCCGCGTCAAGGATCTGACGGATGAGCAGCTGATCACGCTGCGTGACTATCTTGAAGGCAACTACAAGATCGAAGGCGATCTGCGTCGTGAGATCGACGCGGACATCCGTCGCAAGATCCAGATCAACTGCTACCAAGGCCAGCGTCACCGTAAGGGACTTCCTGTGCGCGGTCAGCGCACCAAGACCAACGCCCGTACCCGCAAGGGCCCGAAGCGCACGGTTGCCGGAAAGAAGAAGGCCACCAAGTAATCGGTGGCAGGTTCTAGGCCACGGGGCGCAGGCTCCATCGCTTGGAACGGTCAAAACAATTCGTTATTAGGAAACGAGGGTCAATGGCAGCGAACAAGCAAGCTGCGCGCAAGCCGCGTCGCCGGGACCGCAAGTCGGTGCCGGTCGGGCAGGCGCACATCAAGTCCACTTTCAACAACACCATCATCTCGATCACCGACCCGTCCGGCGCTGTGCTGTCCTGGGCGTCCGGTGGCGATGTCGGCTTCAAGGGCTCCCGCAAGTCCACGCCGTACGCCGCTGGTATGGCCGCTGAATCCGCCGCCCGCAAGGCGATGGAGCACGGCCTGAAGAAGGTCGACGTGTTCGTCAAGGGCCCGGGTTCCGGTCGTGAGACCGCCATCCGCTCCCTGCAGTCCGCCGGACTCGAGGTCGGTTCCATCACCGACGTCACCCCGCAAGCGCATAACGGCGTTCGTCCTCCGAAGCGCCGCCGCGTCTGAGCACTACCACCAACCATCCATCCAACCCGCTTTGGCTGGCGAGTGCACCACCGGCCGAAAGCTGAAAGGATACCACAGTGCTTATCGCACAGCGTCCGACACTTACCGAGGAATCCCTCAACCCCCAGCGCTCCCGCTTCACCATCGAGCCGCTTGAACCGGGCTTCGGCTATACGCTTGGCAACTCGCTGCGCCGTACGCTCCTGAGCTCGATTCCGGGTGCGGCTGTGACGTCGGTGCGTATCTCCGGTGCCCTGCACGAGTTCACCACTCTGCCGGGCGTTGAGGAGGACGTCACCGAGATCCTGCTGAACATCAAGGGCATCGTGCTCACCAGCGAGTACGATGAGCCGGTTGTCATGTACCTGCGCAAGAGCGGCGAGGGCGAGGCGACCGCGGGCGACATCACCCCGCCGGCCGGTGTGACCATCGCCAACCCGGACAAGCACATCGCCACCCTGGCCGAGGACGGCGAGCTCGAGATCGAGTTCACCGTGGAGCGCGGCCGCGGCTATGTGCCTGCGCAGATGAACAAGCAGGAGAATGACGAGATCGGCCGTATCCCGGTCGACTCGATTTACTCCCCGGTGCTCAAGGTGAGCTACAAGGTCGAGGCCACCCGTGTGGAACAGCGCACGGACTTCGACAAGCTCATTCTGGACGTGGAGACCAAGCCCGCCATCTCGCCGCGCGACGCGGTGGCTTCCGCCGGTTCCACACTGGTCGAGCTGTTCGGCCTGTGCCGCGAACTCAATGTCCAGGCGGAAGGCGTCGAAGTCGGTCCGGCCCCTGTGGTCGAGGAGACCAACCCCGAGATGGCCGTGCCGATCGAGGATCTGAACCTGACCCAGCGCAGCTACAACTGCCTGAAGCGTGAGGGCATCCACACCATCGGCGAGCTCGTCTCCCACACTGAGCAGGACCTGCTCGACATCCGCAATTTCGGCATGAAGTCGATCGATGAGGTCAAGGAGAAGCTGCAGTCCCTCGGGCTGTCGCTCAAGGCCTCGCCGCTGGGCTTCGATGCCAACAACCTTGAAGGTGGCACGTTCTTCTCGCCCGACGACGAGTGAACCCACACCTTTGACCAACCGCTTCGGAGTCCGGATGCTCGGGCAGATGCCCACCTGGGCTCCGGGGCAATAAGGAGTAACTAACTATGCCTACCCCGAAGAAGGGCCCGCGCCTGGCGTCCAGCCCCGCGCATGAGCGCCTGATGCTCGCGAACATGGCCACCAGCCTGTTCCAGTACGGCCGCATCACCACCACCCTGCAGCGTGCCAAGCGTCTGCGCCCGCTCGCCGAGCGTCTGATCACGTTCGCCAAGCGTGGCGACCTGCACTCCCGCCGTCGCGTGATGCGCGTCATCCGCAACAAGTCGGTCGTGCACGTGCTGTTCACCCAGATCGCCGAGCAGATGGAGCAGCGTGAGGGCGGCTACACCCGCATCATCAAGATCGCTCCGCGCAAGGGCGACGCTTCGCCGGCCGCCATCATCGAGCTGGTCACCGAGCCGGTGAGCCCGAAGAAGGCCGTGGTGAAGGAAGCCGAAGCCGCCGCCAAGGTCGCCGCCGAGGAGGAGACCCCGGTTGTGGCCGAGGAGACCACCGAGGCTCCGGTCGAGCAGGCCGCTGAGGCTGAGGCTTCGGTCGAGACCGAGGCTCCGGCTGAGGAGACCGCCGAGGCCGAGCAGGCCGAGTGATTGTAGCCTGATAGGCTGATGGGTCGGGAACCGCCTGGTTCCCGACCTTTTTCGTTGTATCGCCGGTATCGGCACCGGTACCGGACTCTGATACATTGTGACTGTGATCCAAGGCGGCAGAACGTCGGTATTCCGGGGTTCCGCGGTGATGGTTCAAGGTCACGATGGATCAGAGTCCGTAAAGAGACCGGAACCGGAGCGGGCGGCGCGAAAGGATGGACATGGTGAGACTGCGACTCGATCTGGCTTACGACGGCGGGGCGTTCTACGGCTGGGCCAGACAGCCGACGCTGCGCACCGTGCAGGGCGAGCTGGAACAGGCGCTGCACACGATCCTGCGCGTGCCGGCTGACGATCCGGACGAACCGTTGCGCCTGACTGTGGCCGGCCGCACCGACACCGGCGTGCACGCGCTGCACCAGGTCTGTCATCTGGACGTGGGGGAGTCGACCCTGGACCGCTGCGTGGGCCATATGGGCGTCCCCGCGCCGGAGGCGCTGTTCCGGCGACTGTCCCGCATGGTGCCGGATGATATCGCCATCCACGCGGTGAGCGTGGCGCCGGAGGGGTTCGACGCCCGGTTCTCGGCGTTGGAGCGCACGTATGTGTACCGCATCTGCGATGATGCGCGTCCGGTGGATCCCCGGATGCGCGGCTTCGTGCTGGCCCTCGATGACCGGCTGGATCTGGATGCGATGAACGCGGCGGCGGCGATGACGATCGGACTGCACGATTTCGGCTCGTTCGCAACCCCCAATCCGGGCGGCACCACGATTCGCGAGGTCAAGCGGGCCCACTGGTCGCGCATCCCCGTATCCCCCTTGGTTCCGGGACTGTCCGACTGCGACCGTGCCGCCGGCGATACGGTGCACGGCCGGCAGGGGATCTCCGGCGGGTACACCGTCCCCGCGGCCGAATCCGGACTGGTGTGCTTCACAATCGTGGCCGATGCATTCGCCCGCAATATGGTGCGTTCCCTGGTCAACGCCTGCGTGAAGGTGGGACAGGGCAGGAAGGACCTGAACTGGTTCGCGGAGAAGATGGCGACCCCGCTACGTGAGGGGTCGACCGGTCCGATCGCGCCGCAGGGCCTGACCCTGGAACACGTGGCGTACCCTGCCGCCGACCAGCTGGCCGCGCGCGCCGAGGCGATCCGCGCCAAGCGGACGCTGTAAGGCGTGACATGGCTGCGAATCCGTAACGGAGGTTTAGATGCGAAAAAAGCCCTTACCGAGGATTCTCGGTAAGGGCGATGGCGGATGAGGCGAGATTCGAACTCGCGGAGGGGGTTGCCCTCACACGCTTTCGAGGCGTGCTCCTTAGACCGCTCGGACACTCATCCAGGTGCTGCATCAAGCAACTTGTCTATTATGCCATAGCCTCGCGACGCGTCAAATCGGCGTGGCGCATAACCGGACCGCGTCTGTCCGGAGAGATGCGGATCGACGGTTCAGGGGAGGGCACACCGAGGCGTATACGCCGGGCGTGTCACCCGGAGTTGCGATTGGTCGTGGCTTCGGCATCGAACAGCGCCTCATCGATCATGGGGTACCCCAGCCGGAACGCCTGCAGCACATGGTTCGCGGCCTGCACGGCGTAGGCACGCCACGCCTCGTCGGTCGGCGTCGGTTCGGTCTGGCTGGTTTGGTCGGCGCGGGTGTCATGGGCGGCGGCTATGAGCGAGCGGGCGCAGTCCATCAACACGACGGCCGTCGTCGGCGCGCTCAGTCCGGTGGCAGCATCCGTCATCCGGCCGGGATGGTCGAGCAGCGGGGTCGGATCGTACACACCCTGCCGGGCATCGTCCTGCCCCAGCGACGCCAGCATCTGCGCGGCGGCCTTGCACCGGTCGCCCTGTTGCAACGTGGCGCCGACGACCTGCCGCGCCGCCAGCACCTCGAACGCGAATCCCGCAGTATCCTCCGCGTCCGCGGCAGCGGCCGTGTCGACCAGATCGTCGAGCGCGGAGCGGTGACGGTCGATATCCAGGGAGGTTACGCCGGTCTCGTCCCATCCCGCATCATCTTGGGTAAGGCCGAAGTACGCGGCCATCGTGTCGGCTTGGGCCGCGGATTGCGCTGCGCGCATAACGCCCTCGCCGAATCGCGCCGGACAGGAGACCGCCGCATCCAACCAGGAATCCCGGGCTCTTCGGGCCGCGTCATACCGCATCGGCAGCGGCAGCGGGGAACGCATCGTCTCATCGGCATCCATGGCGGTATACAGGGCCTGTTCGCATGCGCTGGGCTCGTATTCGGACTCGGCCCGGCCCTGGATGCGAGGCATCGTGCAGGCACCCGCCGTCAGGGTCAGCGCCAGCACAGCCGCAGCCGAAGCCCAGCGGCGGATATGCGTGAAGACCCGATGATTCTCGACGCGAAGTGTCTGCATAAACCACTAGACTAACGTTTGACTGTGACCAGTGGGCCAAGCGCTCGGATATAACTTCATAGGAGGTCTTGAAGATGGAACTGGACCTGAATGCCATGCATCGGCTCGCCGCCGAACAGGGCATTGACGCTGAAACGTTGGACAACGCACTGACCGAGGCGCTGCGGCTCGCATATATGAAAACCCCGCATGCCGCCAAGCATGCGCGCATCGAACTGGACGACCGCGCCGGCACCTTCACCGTGTGGGCGCAGGACGAGATCCCCGTGGAACCCACCGAGGACGATCCGCACCCCGCCCCGAAGCTGGGCGAGGAGTACGACGATACCCCGCGCGACTTCGGCCGCCTGGCCGCGGCCACCGCGCGTCAGGTGATCTCCCAGCTGTTCCGCAAGGCCGAGGACGACAAGATCTTCGGCGCGTTCTCCGGACAGCGCGGCAAGCTGATCACCGGCGTGGTGCAGCAGGACGCCAAGGACACCGCGAACGTGCATATCGCGGTGGGTGATGTGGAGGCCATCCTGCCGCGCCGCGAGCAGGTGCCCGGCGAGCGTTACCGCCACGGCGAGCGTCTGCGCGTGTACGTGGTCAACGTGGCGCGCGGGCTGAAGGGACCGGAGATCATCGTCTCCCGTTCCCACCCGGAGCTGGTGCGCCGCCTGTTCGAACGCGAGGTGCCGGAGCTCAACTCCGGAGCCGTGTCGATCATGGCGATCGCCCGTGAGGCGGGCGCCCGCACGAAGATCGCGGTGCGCGCCAACACCGAGGGCGTCAACCCGAAGGGCGCGCTGATCGGCCCCGGCGGCGCCCGTGTGCGCGCCGTCATGGAGAACCTCGGCCCGGAGAAGATCGACATCGTGGACTGGTCGAACGACCCGGCCAAGTTCGTGGCCGCGGCGCTGTCCCCGGCGGTCGCCACCGGCGTCAAGGTCATCAGCGAGAAGAACAAGACCGCCATCGCGTTCATCCACGACGACCAGCTCTCGCTGGCCATCGGCAAGGAGGGGCAGAACGCGCGTCTGGCCGCCAAGCTCACCGGTTGGAAGATCGGCATCGAATCCGCCGAGGCCCATCAGGGCGCACCGGCGGAACACGAATCCTGACCCGGGATTCCCCGCGCTCGCCACGCCCGGATTCTCCACAGCCACGAGTATGCTTGGGCTGCGGTAATCCGGGCGTTGAACTGCGGTTCGGCGAGCGGTACGAAAACGAGGTATAACGACCATGGTTGCACGATGAGACAGGGTAAGCTCGCCGTCATCGAAGCGTGACCGCCGGCATACGCGCGGTCGCAGAATAGGAGAATTGAGTGCCGAAAGCACGCGTGTATGATTTGGCCAAGGAACTTGGCGTCGACAGCAAGACCGTCCTTGAGAAACTCAAGGAGATGGGTGAATTCGTCAAGTCCGCATCATCGACCGTGGAGCCGCCGGTCGTCCGTCGCCTGAAGGCGGCGTTCCCCAAGGACGGCGGCGCACCCCAGCAGAACGCAGGTGCCAAGGATCATAAGCCCGCGGCCCCGAAGCCGGCCGCGGCCAAACCCATGCCTGCCGCCAAGCCCGCGGCCCCCGCCGTCCATGCGGAGAAGCCGTATGCGGCCCCGAAGCCGGCCGCGCCCGGCCCGAAGCCCGCTCCCGCCGCCAAGCAGTCCGGCGAGTCAGGGCATCATAGTCCGGCCCCGAAGCCCGGCCAGCGCCAAGGTGGGCATCAGCAGTCCCGCCAGCAGAACAACGGTCGTCCCTCCGCGCAGGGCAACCGTCAGCAGTCGCAGGACGGCGCCCGCCAGGGCGGTCCCCGTCCCGGCAACAATCCGTTCAGCCGCAAGCAGGGGATGCATACCCCTACGCCGAGCGACATCCCGCGTCCTCATCCGATGGCTCGCCCGACCGTCGAGAACGGCCGTGGCGGCCGCGGCAATGGGCGTCCGGGTCAGGGCGGCGGCCGTGGAGGCTTCCGTGGCCGTCCGGGCCAGGGCTCGCAGGCCAAGCCCGGGCAGTGGGGTCAGCATCGTCCCGGTCAGGGCGGTGCCGGCAACCGTCCGGCCGGCGGCAACCGTTTCGGCGGCAATGCGGCCGGTGGCCATCAGGGCGGTGCCCCGAACAACGGTCCCGCACGTGGCGGCGGCCGCGGTCGCGGTGGCGCGGCCGGCGCATTCGGCCGTCAGGGCGGCAAGTCCTCGAAGGCGCGTAAGAACAGGCTCGCGAAACGCCAGGAGTTCCAGGAGCTGAAGGCCCCGACCATCGGCGGCGTGCGCATCCCCGCCGGCAACGGCCAGACCATCCGTCTGCGCCAGGGCGCCTCGCTGGCCGACCTGGCCGAGAAGATCAACGTCAACCCGGCCGCGCTGGTCACCGTGCTGTTCCATCTCGGCGAGATGGCCACGGCCACGCAGTCCCTGGACGAGTCGACGTTCCAGATCCTCGGCGAGGAGATCGGCTGGAACATCAAGATCGTGTCCGCCGAGGAGGAGGACAAGGAGCTGCTGCAGCAGTTCGACATCGACCTGGACGAGGAGGAGCTGCAGGAGGACGAGGATCTGAAGCCGCGTCCGCCGGTGGTCACCGTCATGGGCCATGTCGATCACGGCAAGACCCGACTGCTCGACACCATCCGCCGCACCAACGTCATCGCGGGCGAGGCCGGCGGCATCACCCAGCGCATCGGCGCCTACCAGGTCACCGTGTCGTTGGAGGGCGAGCAGCGCAAGATCACGTTCCTCGACACCCCTGGCCACGAGGCGTTTACCGCCATGCGTGCCCGCGGCGCCGAGCTGACCGACGTGGCGATCCTGGTGGTCGCCGCCGACGACGGCGTCATGCCGCAGACCGTCGAGGCCATCAACCATGCCCAGGCGGCGCATGTGCCGATCGTCGTGGCCGTGAACAAGATCGATGTGCCCGGCGCGAACCCGGAGAAGGTCCGCGGCCAGCTCACCGAGTTCGGCCTGGTGCCGGAGGAGTACGGCGGCGACACGATGTTCGTCGACATCTCCGCCAAGCAGGGCACGAATGTGGACAAGCTGCTGGAGGCCGTGCTGCTGACGGCCGACGCCGAGCTCGACCTGCGCGCCAACCCCGACATGGACGCTCGCGGCGCCACCGTCGAGGCCCGACTGGACAAGGGCCGCGGCGCCGTGGCCACCGTACTGGTGCAGCAGGGCACCCTGCACGTCGGTGACGCCATCGTGGCCGGCACCTCGTACGGCCGCGTCCGCGCGATGCTCGACGAGAACGGCAACCAGATGAAGGAGGCCGTGCCTTCCACCCCGGTGCAGGTGCTCGGTCTGACCTCGGTGCCGACCGCCGGCGACCTGTTCCTGGTGGCCCCGGACGACCGTACCGCCCGTCAGATCGCCGAGAAGCGTCAGGCCACCGAGCGCGCCGCGCAGCTGGCCAAGCGCCGCAAGATCGTCTCGCTTGAGAGCCTCAAGGAGCAGTTCGCCAAGTCCGAGGTGGATATGCTCAACATCGTCATCAAGGGCGATTCGTCCGGCTCGGTCGAGGCGCTTGAGGATTCGCTGATGAAGATCGAGGTCTCCGACGAGGTCGGGATCCAGGTCATCCACCGCGGCGTCGGCGCGATCACGCAGAACGACGTCAACCTGGCCACGGTCGACAAGGCCGTCATCATCGGCTTCAACGTGCGCCCGAACCGTCAGGTGGCGGAGCTCGCCGAGCGCGAAGGCGTGGAGATCAAGTACTACTCGATCATCTACAAGGCCATCGAGGACATCGAGGCGTCGCTCAAGGGCATGCTCAAGCCCGAGTACGAGGAGGTCGTCACCTCCCACTCGGAGATCCGCGAGATCTTCCGTTCCTCCAAGTTCGGCAACATCGCCGGCGTCATGGTGCAGGACGGCGAGGTCAAGCGCGGCACCAAGTGCCGTATCCTGCGCAACGGCGTGGCCACGGTCAACGACCTGGAGATCTCCTCGCTGCGCCGGTTCAAGGACGACGTCACCTCCGTCAAGGAAGGCTACGAGGCGGGCATCAACCTCGGCTCCTTCAACGACATCGAGATCGGCGACATCATCGAGACCTTCGAGATGCAGGAGGTCGAACGCAAGTAGCCGTTCGCACCGCCGTACACATGACGGGCGCCCGCAGGCCGGTTTCCGGCGGCGGGCGCCCGCCGCGTTTTCCCCGGGCGTACGGGCCGCCGTGGGCGGGGCCAATGACCGTGGGATGTGCGACGATGGAACATCGGAACACACGACCGGCCACGGGACGACGCCGGCCGGGCCGGATTGACGGACGAGAACAACGAGGAACACCATGCCTTCAGGAACCAACCCCCGCGCCGCACGCATCGCGGCGCTGATCCAGCGCGTCATCGCCTCCTCGATGGAGGCCCAGCTGCATGACAAGCGCCTGGCGAACGTGACGATCACCGAGGTCCGCGTGACCAACGATCTGCAGCTGGCCAAGGTCTACTGGACCCAGCTCGGCCACGCCGGCAGGGAACAGGGCGAGCGCAAACGCGCCCAGGAGGCGCTGAACCAAGCCAAGGGCCGCCTGCGCTCGCTGGTCGGCACCAAGGCCGGCCTGCGCCTGACCCCGCAGCTGCAGTTCATCTTCGACGAGGTGCCGGGCGAGGCCCACGAGATCGAGGACATCCTGGCTATGGCCCGCAAGCGCGACGAGGAGCTGGCCAAGGCCCGCGAGACCGCCCAGTACGCCGGCGACGCCGACCCGTACAAGCACCCCGAACCCCGTGACGAGGACGCCGATCCGGATGAGGATGCGGACTGGGACGACGAGTCCGAGGACGACGACTGGGACGATCTCGACGACATCGACCTGGGCGGCGCGGTGTCCGGCGGCTCCGACGTATCGGACGAGGCGTGACCTTGACGGATTCGGGTCTGCTGATCGTCGACAAACCGCAGGGCGTCACCAGCCATGACATCGTGGCCGCCGTGCGCGGCGCCCTGCATATGAAACGTGTCGGGCACGCCGGCACGCTCGACCCGATGGCCACCGGCGTGCTCGTTGTCGGATTCGGCAACGCCACGCGGCTGCTGAACGTCATCGTCGAGCATGACAAGACCTACGAGGCCACGATCCGGCTCGGCCAGCGCACCACCACCGACGACGCCGACGGCGAGATCGTCTCGACGCGCCCGGCTCCGGCCATGTCCCGTGAGGCGCTGCAGGCGGTGGTCGACGCGCGATTCACCGGAACGATCGAACAGGTGCCGAACACGTATTCGGCCATCAAGATTAACGGCCAGCGCGCCTACGACCTGGCCCGTGACGGCCAGGAGGTGCGGCTCAAGGCCCGCCCGGTCACCATCCACGAGTTCGCGGTGCTCGACGCCCGGCCGGTGCTGGTTGCGTCCGGCGAAAACCGGTCCGGCGATGCTCTGGAGGGACGTACGCCGGAGGACGACGAATCCCGCGACGGTTCGGTGCCCGCGTTGGATGTGGATGTGCGCGTCGCCTGCTCGGCCGGCACCTACATCCGCGCCCTCGCCCGCGATCTGGGCGAGGCGCTGGGCGTCGGCGGGCACCTGACCCGTCTGCGCCGCACCCGAGTCGGGCGGTATCGTGCCGATGATCCGCGTACGGTGACGGCGCACACCGAACAGCGCACGTTCACCACCCGCGACGGGCAGACCGTGACCCGCAGCCGAGCCGTGCTCGACGTCTCCGGCGACGAACTGGCCGCCCGTGCGCTGCCGATGGTCGAGGCGGCCTCCGCTGCGATGCCGGTGATCGAGGTATCCGACGCCCAGGCCGCCGACCTGCGGTTCGGGCGCCGCATCCGTGTTGCGGGGGCGACGCCCCGTGGCGGGCGGCTGGCCGCGGTGGTGCCGGAGCGCCACGATCTCGTGGCCATTGTGGAGCCGTGCGGCCATGGCATGGCCAAACCCGTCACCGTATTCCCGGTAGAGTAGGGTGCCGAGCCGGTACCGCGCTTGAACAGCAAAGGACGATTATGGACATCAAGACGTTGACCCCCGATGACAACGGGCAGGTCGATTGGCCCGCACTCAGCCCCGACCGCAAGGCCGTGGTGACCGTCGGCGTGTTCGACGGCATGCACCAGGGGCATTGCGCGGTGATCGGCAAGGTGGTGGAACTGGCGCGGCAGACCGATTCGTTTGCCGTGGTGGTGCTGTTCGATCCGCGCCCCGGACTGGTGCATCGCTATGCGGCCGAACATGATGGCGCCGAGCTGCCTGCGGACGCCGTGGATGTGGAGGCGCTGACCGGCACGGATCAACGGCTGCGCATCATGCGGGACCTGGGCGTGGACGTGGTGCTGCAGGTCCGGTATTCGCTGGCGTTCGCGGCGAAATCATACCGGTTCTTCCTGGGGCAGATGGTCGGCCGCGTGGGCATGCGCACGCTGGTGCTGGGCGCCGACGCCGCGATGGGCAACAACCGCGAGGGCACGATCAAGGCGATCGACACGCTGGCGCAGGCCACCGGCGTCTTCGAGCTGGTGGTGGTGGACGACCGCGGGCCCGGCGAGGTGCGCATCCCGGCCGATGCGCGACCGGAGGCGCCCACGGAGCCGGGGGAGCCGCAGGACCCGACCGCCGGCATGACCAAGGCGCAGCTGCGCGCGTGGAGCAAGCGGCATCAGGGGCGCAGGACCCGCGCCTGGAGCTCCACGAATGTGCGGTATCTGCTCGGGCACGGCCGCATCAAGGATGCGAATGCGATTCTGGGGCGTCCGCATGCCGTCGAGGGCGTGGTGGTGCACGGCGAGGAGCGGGGCCGTACGCTCGGATTCCCGACCGCGAATCTGGGGGAGCGGCTGGACGGCTACTTGCCGGTGGATGGCGTGTATGCCGGATGGCTGGTCGATCTGGGACCGGAGGAATCCTTCGGATCGACATCGGAGCAGGCTGGCCCGGATGCCGCGGGCGCCGAGGAGCCCGCGGCCAAGCTGCACCCGTATGACGACCGTGGCGTGAGCGCGCGATGCGCCGCCGATTCCCCGTACCGTTGGCCCGCGGCGATCTCGATCGGCACCAAGCCGACGTTCAGCGAGCAGACCGGCCTGCACGAGCGTGTGGCCGAGGCCTATGCGATCACCGAGGACGGTTCCTGGCTGGACCTGTACGAGCACCGCGTGCGCGTCGAATTCGCGGGGTTCCTGCACCCGATGGTCCGCTACGACGGCGTCGATCAGCTGATCGACGCCCTGAACTCCTACGTGGACCAGACCAGGCGTCTGACCGCGTAGGAGTTCAGCTGCGGAAGTGGCTGAAGAACTCCCGGGTTTCCGGATTCTGGGATTCGTCCATAACCTCCCGCGGGGTGCCGTTCTCGGCGATCACGCCGCGGCGCAGCAACACGATGCGGTCCGCCGCATCATGGGCGAAGCTCATCTCGTGCGTGGCCATCAGGATGGTGGTGCCCTGCTCCTTCAACTCGGAGACCATGTCCAGCACTTCGCCGACCAGCATCGGGTCCAGCGCGGAGGTGATCTCGTCCAGCAGCAGCAGCTCGGGATTGGTCATCAGTGCACGGGCGATGGCCACACGCTGCTGCTGGCCGCCGGAGAGCTGGTCGGGGTAGGCGCCGGCCTTGGCCCGCATGCCGATGCGGTCGAGCAGTTCCAACGCGCGCGCCTCGGCGCGGTCCTTGCTCCAATGGTGCACCTTGCGGGCGGCCAAGGTCACGTTCCTGATCACCGACATATGCGGGAACAGGTTGAACTGCTGGAACACCACGCCGATGCGGGCGCGGATGGCATCCTGGTCCGCGCGGGGATCGGTGATGTCGGTGCCGTTCAGCCAGATCTGCCCGTCATCCACCTGTTCGAGCAGGTTCACGCACTTCATCAGCGTGGACTTGCCGGAACCGGACGGGCCCAGCAGCGCCACCACCTCATGCTGATGGATGTCGAAGGAGATGCCGTTCAGCACATGGGCGTCGCCGAAGGATTTGCGGATGTTGTCCAACCGCAGCACCACGGGCGCATCATCGAACGTCTGCCCGGTTTCGGGAACGGTAGCCGTCATGCTCACACCACACCTCCGCTCTGTTCGCGTCTGCGCAGACGCTCGGAATACCAGTCGCTCAGCAGGATGAACGGCACGCTCATCAGGATGAACAGCAGGCTGGCCACCACATACGGGGTGAAGTTGTACGAGCTGGCCACCTCGATCTGCGCGGCGCGCACGGCGTCCACCGCGCCCAGCACGGAGATCAGGCCCACATCCTTCTGCATCGAGATGAAATCGTTCATCAGCGCCGGCGTCACCTTGCGCAGCGCCTGCGGGATCACCACCAGCCAGGTGGTCTGTCCGGCGGTCAGGCCCAGGGAGCGGGCGGAGGCGCGCTGCGAGGGATGCACGTCGTTGAAGCCGGCGCGCAGCACCTCGGCCACATAGGCCGCATACCCGAGCACGATCGCGATCGTGCCCAGGATGGCCGGATCGATGCGCCCGAACAACCCCAGGCCGGGGATGCCGAAGCCGATCAGGTACAGCAGCACGATCATCGGGATGCCGCGCATCACGGTGGTGTAGACGGCGGCGATGACGCGCAACGGGAACATTACCGGGTTGCGGCTGGTACGGATCAGCGCAATCAGCGTGGCCAGGATTGCCACACCGATTACGGCCACGATCAGGATCCGCAGATTCAGCCACAGGCCGTCCAGCACTTCGGGGAAGCATTTGGCGAAGTATTCGGCGGAGAAGAACGTCTCCTTGACATGCGGCCATCCGGGGGACATCTGCAGACCCACCACAACCACCAGGGCCAACACCACCGTGCTGAGCATGCTGATCGCCACGGACCGCAACTGCCGTTTGCGCCGCCAGGCGCGGCGGTCCAGTTCGACGTCGCTGACCGACGCCGCTCCGGCAACGGGGGAAGGGGAGGGAAGACTCATGGTTCCTACTCTAATTCGTTGGCGTAACAAGTATGCGGGGGGGGGACGATACGCAACGGCCGGGCGCACCGAAGGCGTCCGGCCGTTGCATCAGGTCCCGGGTGCGTCGAACTGGGCCGTCAGGCGAGTTCGGGCAGGTCGGAGGTGTACTCGGCGAGCCACTGGTCCTGCAGCTTCTGCAGCGTGCCGTCGGCCTCCAGATCGTCCACGGCCTTGGTGGTGGCCTCGGTCAGCGGCGAATCCTTCGGCAGCACGATGCCCATGCCGTCCTTGTCTTCGGAGCCGGCGATGCGGCCGATCACCACGCCGTCCGCCACCTGGCCGGACTGCACCATGTACACGCACACGGTGGTGTCGGCCACCAGCGCGTCGATCTGTCCGGCGTCCAGCGCCTGGGCCAGCGAGGCGTCGTCGTTGAAGGTCTGCACGTTGTCGTTGATCTTCTCCTTGGCGTAGGTGTAGCCCTGCGTGCCCACGGTGGCGCCGACCACGGCATCCTTCAGGTCGGCGAGCGAGGTCGCGTTCGCGAACTTGCCGTCCTTCTTGACGATCACGGCGCGGGTGTCCTTGTAGTAGCCGGAGGAGAAGTCGACGGCCTGCTTGCGTTCGTCGGTGATGCCGAACTGCTGGATGTTCATATCCCAGTCCTTCGGGCCGGGGGCGATGGCCGCGTCGAAGGTCGTGCGGGTCCACACCACGTCGTCGGCGTCGAAGCCGAGCTGCTCGGCCACCGCGTACGCCACGGCCGCCTCATAGCCTTCGCCGGACTCCGGATCGTCGTTGAGCACCCACGGCTCGTACGCCGGATCGCCGGTGGCGATGGTCAGCTTGCCCGGGGTCACGGTCTGCTGCGTCAGATCGCCGCTGTTCGCCTGGGTGTTGTCGGCGGCGTCCTGCGCGGTGTCGGAGCCGCACGCGGCGGTCAGCGCGAGCGCGGCGATGCTGAGCGTCGCGGCGGCGCCGCGGATGAACTGCTTGCCGGAAATGGTCATGTCACTCTCCTGAACTCGATATGGTTGTGAACTCGATATGGTTGGCAATGCCTGCGTCCTTACGTATACTAGGACGCCGTTTGGCCAGAGGGAACCGTCCGGTCATCGGTTTTGCCGATAGCCGGTTATCAGCGCGATGTCTGCGGCTACTGCAGGGTGAACCCGGCGAATTCGAAACCGGGGCTGACCACGCAGGAGACCAGCGCGTCGCCGGCACCCGGCACGGTGCGCTGCCAGACGCCCGCGGGGATGACCAGATGGCCGACGGGTGCGGCGTCGCCGTCCTCGGACGCGGCGATGCCGGTGCCGAGCACGACGGTGCGGACGGCGGTCTCGTCCGGGGCCTCGCCGCTGCCGGCCATCTCGATGGTGACCGGCGCGGGGCCGTGCCACAGCCAGATCTCGTCGGCGTCGACCTTGTGCCAGGCGCTGGCGTCGCCTTCGGCCAGCAGGAAGTAGATCAGCGACGACAGCGGCCTGCGACCGGACTGGTCGTTGATCGGCGACTGCCAGTCGCGCACGTACCAGCCGCCTTCGGGATGGGGTTCGAGGCCGAGTTGTTCGACGACGGACCGGGCATAGGAGCTCATGTCAGTGAGGGATACGCTCATCGGGATGTCCTTTTGTGCTGTGGGTGGGGGCGCGCCGGCATTATGTCAGGCGCGTGGGTCGGCCGTCTCGTCGTCGGGCGCGTTGAAGGCGCCGTGGTTGTAGACGAGGCGACCGGAGATGACGGTGGCCCGGTTGGTGCCGGCACCGTGCCGGACCAGGGTTTCGATGGTGGTTTCGATGTCGGCCGGGGAGGCGATGTCGACGGGGATGTCGAAGAACGCCAGGTCGGCGGTGGCGCCGGCGTTGACCTGGCCGATGCGGCCGGCGCCCACGTGCATGCCCATCTCCTGCGCGCCGCCGATGGTGAGCATGCGGATGATGCGGTGGGACAGGTCGTTGGCCCGGTAGCCCTGCGCCCGCGCCAGGTCGTAGAGCAAGGCCGCATCGTCGAGCACATCCAGGCTGGGGGAGCTGGACAGCGAGTCGGTGCCGATGGCCAGCAGGTTGCCCTCCTCCAGGTAGGCGCGCACAGGCGCGTCCTTGCCGGTGACCGTGATGCGGTTCGACCGGGGGCACAACGCCACGCCGACCCCGCGCTGGCGCAGGATCCGCCGGTCTTCGGCGCTCGCCCACACACCGTGGGCGATGTGCACATCGGGGCCCAGGGATCCGAGCTGGTCGAGGAACTGGATGGCGGAGGCGTTGAGCCCCTCGCGTTTGAGCTCGGTGTAGCTGGTCCAATGCCGGTCACGCCAGGCCGCGGCCGAATAGATGGTCAGGTCGTCGGTGTCCGCGCCGGCCTCCATCGGCGTTTCGGCCAGGTGGATGTGCAGGCGCATGTCCAGCTGGCGGGCGATGTCGGGCAGGTCCACGAACGGCGCGGTCTCCAGGGTGTACGGGGCGTGCGGGCTGATGCCGATGCTGGGCAGGCCCTCCTGCTGCATCGTGCCCAGATGGCCGACCAGTTCGCTGATGCCGGCGGTTTTCCAATCGCTGTTGCGCCAGTTCATCACCTCCCAGTAGGCCACGCCGTGCATGCCTTGCGAGGCGAGCGCGTCGGCCGCCTCCGGGTCGGTCACGATGTCGGCGGCCGCCGTGGTGCCGGCCTGAACCATCATGCGCGCGCCGGTTCGGGCCGAATCGCGCCACACGTTGCCGTCCAGCCCGTCGTAGACGTCGTCGAACGCGCGCTCCCAATCGTGGAAGCCGCCGTACGTTCCGCGCCCCACCTCGGCCATCACCGTGTACTGCAGATGGGTGTGCGCGTTGACCAGACCGGGGGTGATGACGCCGTGCCAGTGGCGTTCCTCCACGCGGGCGCCGGCGGCCAGTTCGGATTCGAGGGTGTCCCACACCCAACGACGGGTGCCGACGTGCACCACCCTGCTGCCGGACACGGCGATGGCGCCGTTGAGGATGACCGGTCCGGTGACCGGGATGATCAGGGGCGCCGAATACAGCGTGACCTGCGTGAGCGGCTCGGGATGCGCCGCGGCGTACAACGGGTCGTGGATGTTCACTGCCCCTCCTGCGTCTGCGATCGGCGTTCGGTTTCCGCGAACCGGGTCATCGTCCAGTCGTATCCGTTCTCCGCCACGGCATGGCTGACGCTGAACCCGCGCACGGACAGGGCGGCGGCGGCGATGCGGCGGTCCGCGTCGGCGTCCAGTCGGTGCAGTCCGGGGCGGAGCGTGCCCCGCGTGCGCCACAGGTGCGTGACGGCCGACACCTGCACGGCGAAGCTCAGGTCCATGATCTCGATCGGGTTGCCGCCGCCGGCCGTGTAGTTGACGCCGTCGCCCTCGGCCAGCAGCCGGATGACCGGACCATCGGGTACGGCCAGGTCGCGGATGCGGCATCCGGTCTCGCTGCGGAAGTCCGGGATGTCGTCCAGGGCGATCTCGTTGGCGATGCCGCCGATGACGGCCAGCGCCGCCCTCTGCCGCATGCGCTGGAGGTGTTCCAACGCGATGGTGTGCCGCACGCCGGTGGCCGAGACGACGATATCGGCCACGGGGAGCGCCTCGTCGATATCCGTTGCGGCGAATCCGTCGAATACGGCCTGCAGGGCGGCCACGGGGTCGGTGTCGCAGACGGCGACCCGTGCACCGAGCGCGCGGACGCGCAGGGCGAAGCCGCGGCCGACCGGCCCGTAGCCGACCACCGCCACCCGCGCCCCCTCGAACGCGTGGGCACCGAGGATGTCCTGCATGGTGGTCACACAGGTCTCGCCGGTACCGTGCGTGTTGTCGAATCCGGTTTTCAGGATGCTGTCGTTGACCGCGATGACCGGGAACGTCAGCGCCCCGGCATCCTGCATGGCCTGGAACGCGCGGACGCCGCTGGTGGTCTCCTCGGATACGCCGATCAGGCCGTCCAGCAGCTCCGGCCGTTCGAGCGCGGCGAGTCGGGCGAAGCTCGCGCCGTCGTCGATGATGATCTGCGGGCGGATTTCATCCAGCAGCCGCAGCGCCCCCTGATGCGCCTGTTCGGCGGTCCACCCCGCATCGGCCTGAACCGTGATCCCCTCCCGACGCAGCTGATCGGCCACACGCTGATCGGTGGATTCCGGCTCGCAGAATACGCCCACCACGGCGCCTGCGGCCTTCAGCAGCCGCAGCAGCACGGCCGTCTTCGGCTCTAGGATCAGACAGACCGCAATGCGTACGCCATGCAGGTCCGTTTCGCGGGTCAGCTCGTCCAGCAGCGCGGCGGTCACCGGCATATGCGCCTGCGCGGCATCCATCGCCTCCACGCCGTCGGCGTGACGGGAATCGAACAGCCCCCCAACGGGGGCAGACGGGTCGAGCGGCGCCTCACCGGCTTTTAACAGGTCGTCCGTGCACGTCGCGTCGTCGGGGGTGGGCACCATACCCCACTGTGCAGCCTGCAATCGGAACCGTTCAACGGCCGGCTCCCCGTCGTCCGGCATCACAACACGGCGGCCGGCCAGCGAACGGTTCGTACGCTGGGACACCTCGGCCGCCCACGTGGCGAAATCCCAATCATCCGCGCCAAGAAAACCCAATGCCATGAGTGACATCATAACCATCCCGTTACGGCGACATCGCCGGCGGCGGCTACCGTCCGGTCAACCCCAACGCCTCCAATGCGTCCCGCAGCGTGTCCACCTCCACCAGTTGTAGCCCGGGAATCCTGTTCCCGCGCCGCAATCTGGGCACCACGGCCGTCGTGAAGCCGAGCCGAGCCGCCTCGCGCAGCCGCTGCTCCAACCGCGGCGCGGGCCGTACCTGCCCGGTCAGGCTGATCTCGCCGATCGCGCAGGTCGTGCGCGGAATCGGACGGGAACGCGCCGCGCTCGCCAACGCCGCCACAATCGCCAGATCGCAGGCGGGCTCCTTCGCCACCCCGCCGGCGATGGTGGACACATACAGGTCATTGCCCAGCAGATTGATCCGGCCGTGCCGGTACAGCACGGCCACCAGCATCGCGATGCGATTCGTGTCCACGCCGTTGACCGCGCGCCGCGGCGTCGGCAGCACCGAATTCGTCACCAGCGCCTGCACCTCGATCGGCAGCGAACGATGCCCGTCCAGCGTGAACGTCACGCAGGTGCCCTCCACCGGCGTCTCGGCATCGGACAGGAACAAGCCGGAGGGGTCGGCCACCTCCGCCACGCCCTCGCCGCTCATATCGAAGCAGCCCACCTCGTCGGTCGGGCCGAAGCGGTTCTTCACCGCACGCAGCATGCGCAGGGCGGTCTGGGCGTCGCCCTCGAACTGGCAGACCACATCCACCAGATGCTCCAGCGTGCGCGGCCCGGCGATTGACCCATCCTTGGTCACATGCCCGACCAGCAGCACCGGCACGTCCAGGCTTTTGGCCGTGTCGATCAAGGCGCTCGCCACCTCGCGCACCTGCGTGGAGCCGCCGGAGATGCCATCGACCTCCTGGGAGACGATGGTCTGCGCCGAATCGACGATGGCCAGCGCCGGGCGCTCCCGTTCGATCAGCCCCAGCACGGTCGCCAGATCGGTGGTGGAGGCCAGCAGCAGATTCGGGGTCACCGCGTCGATGCGTGCAGCCCGCATGCGCACTTGCGCCTGGGATTCCTCGCCGGACAGATACAGCACGGTGCGATCCGGATGCCGCCTGGCCACGGCGCCGGCGGTCTGCAGCAGCAGGGTGGATTTGCCGATGCCGGGCTCTCCGGCGACGAGTGTGACCGATCCGGGCACGATGCCGCCGCCGAGGACCCGGTCGAATTCGCCGAACCCGGTGGGCAGTCGATGGATGGATTCGGTGCCGACCTCGGTGATCGGCGTGGCGGTGCCGTCCCCGATATGAAGCGCCGTGGTGCGCGAGGTGCGCCCGGGCGCGGCCGTGCGCGTGCCGGCGGCGGGCCTCGACTCGCGGAATTCCTCCACCGTGCCCCACTGGCCGCATTCGGGGCATCGGCCATACCATTTGGGGCCGTTCCATCCGCATTCGGAGCATACGTACTGCGTCGAGGTCTTCGCCATATCTCGACGCTATCGGTGTTCGCAGACAAGGTGTGCGGCCGGTTGTGCCGTTCCGGGGCAAAACCGTGGAACTCCCCGGCGGCGCGTCATGCCGCTGTGAGAGAATCGGGAACATGTCGAATACTCAAGGTTCCTCTTCTCATGGCAAGTTGATCGCCGTGGTCGTGGCCGCGGCGGTGGTGATCATCCTGGCGGTGCTCTCGGCGTTCGTATGGCCGGGCTGGGCTATTCGTCACGATGACGGTCAGTCGGACGCGCAGACGCAGCAGACCACTCCGGAGCGTCCGAAGACGCCGAGCATCGATGCCGTCGCATTGCCGGAGGACGCCACCGAGCTGCTCAAGGCGATGCCCGACAGCGTGCTGAATTTCGCGCGTACCGCGGCCGCCGCCAGCACCAGCTGGGGATCCTCCACGCCGCTGGAGGAGTACACGATGACGTACTCCACCGGCCAGACTGCCGAGGACGTCACGCTGATCGCGGCGCAGTGGTCCACGGCCGATGCGGCCAAGACGCAGTATGACGCGCTGGCCGGCGCCCTGACCGGCGAGGAGCTGGGCTCCGGCGAGGTCAAGGTGTCCGGGGAGACCAAGGGCAACTATGTGGCCAAGCTAGATGCCGCCGATGACACCAAGGCGGTGGCGGTGTGGCAGAACGATACGGTGGTGTTCCAAGCGACCGGCGCCAAGGATTCGGTCGTCGATTTCTACATGGAGTTCCCGCTGTAATCCCGCCGTAATTGAGGATGCGACGCGGGCGCCGTTAGGCAAAGTCCCCGAAGCAGTGTACTATTGGGCAAGTTGCAATCTTTACGATAACTAGGAACGGAGGCTCACGATGGGTTCGGTCATCAAGAAGCGCCGCAAGCGGATGAGCAAGAAGAAGCACCGCAAACTGCTGCGTAAGACTCGTCACCAGCGCAAGTAGTCTTGAGCTGAGCTCGATGAGCATCAGAAAACCCCGCAGGATCCTGCGGGGTTTTTCCGTATCTGTGCCCGAGTCGTCCTTCTCGGACTCTGATCCATCGTGACGGTGATGCAAGTCGTTGGCCGTTGGCATTCCGCCCAATGCGCGGATGGCTCATGGCCGCAATGGATCAGAGTCCGGGGCGCTGGGCCTTACTTGTTGGAGTTGGTCAGCACGCGCGGGCCGTTCGGGTCGCCCACGATCACCGTGTCGACCATGTTGAGGAACAGGCCGTGCTCCACCACGCCCACGGTGGTGATCAGGTCCTCGGCGAGCTCCTTCGGATGGTCGATGCGCTCCAGGTGCAGGTCCACCACGTAGTTGTTCTCGTCGGTGCGCACCGGCTGGCCGTCGGCGTCCAGGCGCAGCACCGGCTTGTAGCCGCGGGCCTCGAACTTCTTGACCACCTGGCCGGCGCCGAACGGGATGACCTCGACCGGCAGCGGGAACTTGCCGATGGTGTCCACGATCTTGGATTCGTCCACGATCCAGACGATCTTGTTGGAGTTGACGGCCACGATCTTCTCCCACAGCAGCGCGGCGCCGCCGCCCTTGATGCCGTTGAAGTTGTTGTCCACCTCGTCGGCGCCGTCAATGGTCACGTCGATGTGGTCTACATCGTCGATGTCCACGATCTTGATGCCGTAGCTCTCGGCCTGCTCCTGGGTGCGGCGGGAAGTCGTGACGCCAGTGAACTGCAGGCCCTCTTCCTGCACGCGGCGGCCGAGCTCGTCAACCAGGAACCGAACGGTGGAACCCGTGCCCAGGCCGGCGATCATGCCGTTCTCGATCAGCTTGGCGGCTTCGATGCCGGCCGCCTTCTTCAGCGCATCCTGCTGTGCCTTATCCATAATCTGCTCCTTCGGCGGATACTCTCCCCCGGACCCCGACACGGTCCGAAGCTCAGTACCCCATAGTATCGGATGTTGCGCCGCGATGCATACGTTTGCGATGATTCGTCCGATCGGCTGCATGAATGGTCGTGCGTCAGCCGCGGCGTACCGTGAATGGGATGTCGTCGAGCGCGAACGTGCCGTCGCCCTGCACGTAGCCTTCGACCTCGATGATGCCTCGGATGAACCGCGGTGAACCGTTGTAGGTGGGGGAGGATTCCGGCGGCGGCGAGAACCGCAGCGTGCCGGAGACCGTGAGTCCAGAACGGGAGCGGCGCGCGGTAGTGTCGGTCGCGTCATCCGTATTGGCGGCGAACGGGTAATCCGGCACCCCCTCAGGTTCGGTCAGCATCTCGGCCAGCGACGGGCGTCGGTCGTGGTTCGTCGCATGCCGGGACTCGCCGTCATCATCCTGCGAGCCGCGGCCCAGATGGTAGTCGGCGTCGCTGATGGCCCCGTCGAGCAGCATCTGCGCGTCGCCGGGGACGTCGAGTCCATCCGCGTACTCGGAGGCCATCAGCGACTGCCATCCCTCCTTCGGCAGGTAGCCGTCCCTGGCCTTGCTGCGGCAGTCCGCGGCGTACGTGCGGGCCAGCTCGTCGACCTTCTCGTTGCCGGCGTTGCCGGCGTGCCCCTTGACCCACACGAACTTGACCGAACCGGCACGCTTGGACAGTTCGGCATCGATGGCCTTGATGAGCGCGGCGTTCTTGACCGGCTTCTTCTGGCTATTCTTCCAGCCGTTGCGCTTCCAGCCGTGCACCCACTTGGTCGAGCAGTTGATCGCGTACTGCGAATCGGTTTCGATGACCAGTGGCTCGCTGCCCGGGTGCGCGCGCAACGCCTCCAGCACGGCGCACAGCTCGCCGATCTGGTTGGTGCCGTTCGTGGCGCCACCCGCGTCGCAGTCACCAGGGTGTTCGTGCCCGGGCTGCCCGCCGGCGTGCGGCGTGTGATCGGCCCATGCCCAGCCCATCGGCCCATTGGGATTGCCGAGCGCCGAACCGTCCGTGGAAACCGTAATCGTCATGCGTCCCACCCTAAGGCAAGGTGCGGAGCGACCTCTTGATGTTGTAGCACGGGCCATTCAAGACGCGTTCTGGGTGGTGCGTACCTCATGGCTGTGGTACACAATCAATAAATGTGGCTTTTTGATGTTTCGTACCGTACCACAAGCTCAATTCGTTTCAGAGAACGTTGGAATTCCAGGGATTCCTCCCCTGAGAATCTCGTGTGGTACGGTACGGAATTCCTCAAGCGGGATATTGGTGGTTTTGTACCACGGCGGTGCGGTACGGAAGCCCCGGAGCAGGGGATTGAGGATTCCGTACCACACTGGGCATATCCGCCATATCATGTGAGGACCGGCGACCATAGATAAAGGGGCGCTCCCTGCCGGGAACGCCCCTCCTTCACGGTTTTGCCGAGAGGGCGGTTACTCGCCGAGCGCCTTGTCGACCACCTCGGTGGCCTCCTCAAGCACCTTGTCCAGCGCCTCGGGGGAGACGAAGGACTCGGCGTACACCTTGTAGATGTTCTCGGTGCCGGACGGGCGGGCCGCGAACCAGTTGTCCTTGGTCACCACCTTCAGACCGCCGATCTTCGCGCCGTTGCCCGGCGCCTCGGTCAGCTTGGCCTCGATGTCCTCGCCTGCCAGCTGGGTGGCGGTCACGTCCTCGCCGGACAGGGCTGCGAACTTGGCCTTCTGCTCAAGCGTGGTCGGGGTGTCGACGCGCTTGTACCAGCTCTCGCCGAAACGCTCGACCTGCTCCTGATGCAGCTGGGCCGGGTTCTTGCCGGTCTTGGCGGTGATCTCGGCGGCCAGCAGGTCGGGAATCAGGCCGTCCTTGTCGGTGGTCCACACGCGGCCGTCCATGCGCAGGAAGCTCATGCCGGAGCTCTCCTCGCCACCGAAGGCCACCTCGCCCTTGAACAGCGGGTCCACGAACCACTTGAAGCCGACCGGCACCTCGACCAGCTTGGCGCCGATGGAAGCGGCCACGCGGTCGATCAGCGAGGAGGAGACCAGGGTCTTGCCGATGCCGGCGCCCTCCGGCCAGCCCGGACGGTTGCCGCCGAACAGGTACTCCACGCACACGGCGATGTAGTGGTTCGGGTTCATCACGCCCCAGTTCGGGCAGACGATGCCGTGGCGGTCGGCATCCGGATCGGTGCCGCCGACCAGGTCGTACTTCTCCCACGCGCCGGCGTTGAGCTCGTCGACCAGGCCCTTCATGGCGTAGGTCGAGCTCGGGTCCATGCGGATCTTGCCGTCGTGGTCGATGGTCATGAAGCTCCAGGTCGGATCGACCTCGGGGCGCACCACGTCGATCGTCAGGCCGTACTTCTCGTTCATCAGCGGCCAGTAGTTCACCGACGCGCCGCCGAGCGGGTCGATGCCCAGACGCACGCCCGAGGAGCGGATCACGTCGAAATCGATGACGTTGCCCAGGTCGGAGACGTAGTGGTCGCGGTAGTCGAAACGTTCGACCAGATCGGACTTGACGGCCTGCTCGAACGGGACGCGCTTGACGTTCCTGTAATCGCCGAGCAGTTCGTTGGCGCGCGCGGCGATGGCGTTGGTCGCCTCAGCCGGTGCCGGGCCGCCGGTCGGCGGGTCGTACTTGAAACCGCCGTCGGTGGGCGGGTTGTGCGAGGGGGTGACCACGATGCCGTCGGCCAGATCCTCGCCGGAGAACCGCTGCGTGCCGTCCGCGGCGCGGTTGTGGGTCAGGATGGCCTGGGAGACGACCGGGGTGGGGGTGAAGTCGTCGCGCGAATCGATGCGCACACGCACGCCGTTGGCGACGAGCACCTCGATGGCGGTCTTCCATGCTGGCTCGGACAGGGCGTGGGTGTCGCGGCCGATGTACAGCGGACCGGTGACGCCCTGGGTCTTGCGGTATTCGGCGATGGCCTGGGTGATGGCCACGATGTGGGCCTCGTTGAACGAGGTCTTCAGGGACGATCCGCGGTGGCCGGAGGTGCCGAAGGAGACACGCTGCTCGGCGACGGACGGATCGGGGACAAGGTCATAGTACTTGCCAATGACTTCGTCGACATTGATCAGATCTGCTGGGGTGGCGGGCATACCCGCATTATTTGCTACCATGACCCCATTGTGCCACGTTTTGGTGGGTTGTCGGGGCACCGTTGTCGCAAATTGTGCGTTTCGTCTGACGAATGGTATGGAATTTCACGCGTCGTTCATGCCGATGTCGCCCGGAGGTCAAGCGGAGAGGGGCGTATCCGCCTCGACTGCGGCGGCCGTGGCGTCATCGGATGCGTCCGCTCCGGGAGCGGCATCGGCATCAGGGACGCGGTCGTTCGGCGTCGACGGTGTGCCCTCCGGCACACGCACGGTGAGCGCCTGCCGTTCCACGGTGAACCGGATATGGCTGGTCTCACGCAGGATGTCGCCGTCCACTTCCGCCAGTGCAGGCTTCTCCAGACGCACCTCGGCGCTGACGCCCTGGATCTGGTCCACGGTGGAATTGGTGGACAGCGGGCTCTGCTGGGCCTTGCCGGTCACCGTCTGGTGGAGCACGTCACCGAACAGGTTGGCCCAGCCGATCAGACCGCCCGTGGTGTCGATGATCTCGAAATCGAGGATGCCATCGTCCCACTTGGCTTCGGGCATCAGCGAGAACCCGGGGATCTGGCCGCAGTTGCCGGCCATCAGGGTGCGGAAGGTGAGCTTGGTGCGCGTGTGGGTGGAGCCGTCCGCGCTGGTGATGGAGACGCTGCCACGGTATTTCGGGGCGAACAAGTGCTTGAACGCGCCCACGAAGTAGGCCAGCCAGCTGATGTTCTTCTTGAGTTCGGGATCGGTGTCGTCGATCATCTGCGCGTCGAAGCCCAGGCCGGCAATGATCAGGAACGCGTGGCCGTGGTCCTCCTCCTCGTTGTCCAGGATCGTCAGACGGCCCATATCCACCAGCTTCGAGCCGTGCGACGTGGCCACGGTCAGCGCCGCATCCACATCATCCACGGGGATGCCCATATTGCGGGCGAACAGATTGCCGGTGCCGATCGGCACGATGCCCAGCGCATGCCCGGTGCCGGACAGCGCGCTCGCCACCGTGCGCACCGTGCCGTCGCCGCCCACGGCCACCACCACGTCGGCGCCGCCCTCCAGCGCCTCCTGCGCGCAGACGCGGCCGCTCTTGTCCAGCTGGGTGTCGATGAACTGCACCTCATGCAGGTTGTGCGCCTCGCAGAACGCCTTGATGTGTTCGCGGTACTGGTCGGCCTGCGGCTTGGAGGGGTTGATGATGAACGCGTAATGCACCTCGTCCTCGCGGCGCTCCACCAGGGTTTCGGCCAATTTGCGCCGCCTGCGGTCCTTGAGCATGGTCAGGACGGCGGTGATGATCAGCGCGACCGCCGCGATGACGGCGACGACGATGGCGGTGGTGAGGACTGGTTCAGGCATGGTTCCCATTCTTCATACCGCCGCGACCGAGGAACAGGGAAATCCATGTTCGTCAACGATACCTGCACGCATGGCGGACGGTCGGGGGCCAGTGTCGGCTTGCGGCACTAGTCTTGGAGCCATGCTTGATATCCAATTCATCCGTGAACATGCCGATGTGGTGCGCGAATCCCAGCGCAAGCGCGGCGAGTCCGTCGAGCTCGTGGATGAGGTGCTGCGCTCCGACGAGGTGCGCCGCTGCTCGCTCAAGGAGTTCGAGGCCGCCCGCGCCCAGCAGAAGGAGATCGGCAAGAAGGTCGCCGCCGCGCCGGCGGACGAGAAGGCCGCGCTGATCGCCCAGACCAAGGAGCTCAGCCAGAAGGTCGCCGAGTTCAAGGCCGCGGCCGACGCCGCGTCCGAGGAATACACCACGGCCATGTGGAAGCTGTCGAACATCGTCGAGCCCGAGGCGCCGGAGGGCGGCGAGGACGACTACGTGGTCATCAAGAAGGTCGGCGCCCCGCGCGACTTCGCGGCGGAGGGCTTCGAGCCGAAGGACCATATGACGCTGGGCACGCTGGTGGCCGGCATCGACACCCGCCGTGGTGCCAAGGTCTCCGGCTCCCGCTTCTACTTCCTGCGCGGCGCTGTGGCGCGCATGCAGATCGCCATGCTGACCATGGCCGTCGACCAGGCTGAGGCCAACGGCTTCACGCTGGCCATCACCCCCACGCTGGTGCGCCCCGAGGTCATGCGCGGCACCGGCTTCCTCAACTCCCACGCCGATGAGATCTACCGCCTGCGCGAGCCGGACGACCAATACCTGGTCGGCACCTCCGAGGTGGCGCTCGCCGGCATGCACGAGGACGAGATCCTGGACCTGTCCAACGGCCCGCTGCGCTACTGCGGCTGGAGCTCCTGCTACCGCCGCGAGGCCGGCGCCGCTGGCAAGGACACGACCGGCATCATCCGCGTCCACCAGTTCGACAAGGTGGAGATGTTCGTCTACGCCCGTCAGGAGGACTCCTACAAGGAGCACGAGCGCCTGCTGGCCATGGAGGAGGAGATGCTCGCCAAGGTGGAGGTGCCGTACCGCGTGATCGACACCGCCGCCGGCGATCTGGGCTCCTCCGCCGCCCGCAAGTTCGACTGCGAGGCCTGGGTTCCGACCCAGGGCAAGTATCGCGAGCTGACCTCCACGTCGAACTGCACCGAGTACCAGGCCCGCCGTCTGAACATCCGTGAGCGCGTGGCCGACGGCGGCACCCGCCCCGTCTCCACGCTCAACGGCACGCTGGCCACCACGCGCTGGCTCGTGGCTATCCTGGAGAATCATCAGAACCCGGACGGCTCCATCGAGATCCCGCAGGCCATGCGCCCCTACATGGGCGGCCGCGAGGTCATCGAACCGAGTAAGTGGGAGGCCTGATTCCACGGGTCGTTGTACACTAGCGACTCGTCGCGCCGTTTCGGCGCCCATGGGCAGATGTCCGAGCGGTCTAAGGAGACGGTCTTGAAAACCGTTGAGGTGCAAGCCTCCGCGAGTTCGAATCTCGCTCTGCCCGCTTCAGAACGGCTCCCGTATGGGAGCCGTTCCCGTATTCGTACGTGGGCCGCCCGGCGGACGACGCGTTTCCCGCAGCCACGGCCCGCGAACCCGTTGGAGGCCCCATGAGCGCAACGATCACCGACGTCATCTTCGACTACTGCGATGTGCTGCTGGACTGGCGTCCCCGCATCCCGCTGGAGGGTCAGTATCCGCCCGGCGTCATCGACATGTTCTTCAGCGCCGACGACCCGCACGGCTTCCGATACTATGACCGGCTCTCGGACTCGGGTTGGGACGAGGAGCGCATCCTGGCCGATTACGAGATCGAGCACGGGCCGGCCGTGGCCTGGGTGTTCCGCATCTACTTCGAGCGGCAACGGCTTGCGCTCGCCGGGCTGCAGCCGGGCATGGGGGAGCTGCTGCGGGAGCTGGACGCCTCGGGCGTCCGCCTGTGGGGTCTGACGAACTTCACCACCAAGTACGTCCGGGCGGCGCATGAGCTGTTCCCCGAACTGAACCTGCTGCGGGACACGGTCGTCTCCTCCGAGGAGGGCATCCTGAAACCCGATCCCGAGATTTACCGCCGGGCCATCGCCCGGTTCGGCGTCGACCCCGCAGCCACGCTGTTCGTGGATGACAAGCCGGCCAATGTGGAGGCGGCCCGGGGATTGGGGTTGAACGGGGAGGTGTTTGGGGGAGTGGATCGTCTGCGGCGTTCGCACTACCTTGATGTTTCCTGACCGACCCAAAGCATTGCAGGAGTTCAATCATCGAACCTTGAGGTAGTGCGAAGCCCATCCTCAGACAATCCGCCGATCCGCCGCCCAGCGGGTCAACTCGGTGCGGTTGGACAGCTGCAGCTTGCGCAGCACCGAACTCATATGCGTCTCCACCGTCTTGATGGAGATGAACAGCTCGGAGGCTACCTCCTTGTAGGTGTAGCCGCGGGCGATCAGCCGCATGACCTCCTGCTCGCGCGCCGACAGGCGGTCCAGCTCGTCGTCGTGTACGGGTGCGCCGCCCATCGGCGCACCCTGGAACGCCGAGAGCACGAACCCGGCCAGCTTGGGGGAGAAGACTGCATACCCCTCATGCACCTGACGGATCGAGGACACCAGGTCGTTCGCGGTGATCGTCTTGGTCACGTAGCCGCGTGCCCCGGCGCGGATCACCGCACCCACATCCTGCGGCGAATCGGACACCGACAGCGCCAGGAACGCCGACCGCGGGGACAACGGCAGCGACTTCGTCAGGATCTCGGCGCCGCCACCGCCCTCGCCGCCCGGCACATGCACGTCGAGCAGCACCACGTCCGGCTGCGTGTCGGCGATCATGGCGATCGAGCCCTCCACATCCGGCGCCTGCCCGACAATGCTGAGATACGGCTGCAACGTGGCGATCACGCCGGCACGGAACATTTCATGGTCATCGACTACGGCCACCCTGATCGACTGATCGGCGACGGGGGTGTGCCCCTCGTTGGTCGGGTTTCCTACATCACTCATGGCTGCCATCCGTTTCGTTGCTGTCCATTGCGTCGTTGTCCGTCGTGTCGTTGCCGTTGGCCCGGTTCTCCGCGATATCGGCCACCGGCATATGCATCCGCACCTCGGTGCCCCAATGCGGTCGCGACACGATCTCCACCGTACCGCCACGGCGTCTGATCCGGCCGACGATCGACTCGCGGATGCCCAACCGATCCTCGGGGATGGTGTGCACATCGAATCCATTGCCGTGGTCGCGGACGAACACCTCCACGGTACCGCCCGAAGCCTCGCAATACACGGAGATCGGCTCGCCGCCGTGCGTGGCCGCGTTGACCAGCGCCTGCCGAGCGGCGTCCAGCAACGCGTCGGTCTGGGCGCTGGGCCGGGCGTCGCCCACCGTCACCACCTCGATCGGCTTGCCGTGCTCGTCCTCCACCTCGGCGGCGATCTGCTTCAACCCGGCGTTGACCGAGCGCTCCGAGGGGGTACGGTCCTGGTACAGCCAGTCGCGCAGCTCGCGCTCCTGCTGCCGGGCCAGGGAGAACACGGTCTGCGGCTCGTCGGCGTGCATCTGGATCAACGCCAATGTCTGCAACACGCCGTCATGCAGATGGGCGGTCATATCGGCGCGCTCCTCCTCGCGCTCCTTCAGCGCGCGCTCGGTGGCGAGCCCGCGGACCAGCGAGTTGACCCACGGCACGATCGCCAGCATCACGCCCACCATGGTGGACAGCCCCCCTGCGATCAGCACGCGCGGCGACGCCCCGTCGTATCCGGCCGCATTGCCCACGAACACCATGTACGCCAGCACGATCAGCGCGATGCCGCCGAGCATGGCCTTGAATTGGCCGTCCTCCTGGTTGAACCACAGCCAGGCGACGGCCAGGCCGCCCAGACCCAGCATGACCGGCAGGATATACAGCGAATCGATGCCGGTGGCCGCCATCAGCGCACTGACCGTCAGCAGCACCAAGCCGGCCATGGCCACCAGCGCCGGCTTCGGTGCGCGGGCGAGGGCGGCGGCCAGGCTTTCCGACGAGCTGTCGCGCTCGCCGGCCGCTTCGACGTCGGCGTCATCCGCTGATGCCATGCCATACCCGGCGTTGCCGCGGGACAGGGGGGACTCGCGCACGGCATTGAGTCGGGCGGCCGCGGCGGCGACCGGATCGCCCACCGGCATCGTCAGCCATAGGAACACATAGACCACAACCCCCGCCCCGAACACGAACGCGGCAGCGGTGAACAGCAGCCGGACCAGCGCCACCGAGACCTGTAGATGCAGGCTGATGCCACGGCATACACCGCACAGCCAGCGCCCCTGCTTCGGGCGCATCAGCGGCAGCGCGGCGGGGCGCAACGGTCGCGGGTCCGCGGGTGTCCGCGGATTATAGGGAATCGAGGAATCGGTCATGCTCCCATTGTGCCCGCGGCGGTGCCGACGCCGAGCGGATTCGGACGATGTTCAGGGAAGGTTCAGGGTGTTCCCGGATACGGTTCGGCTGTTCGGCTTGCTGTAATGGAACCATGAGCGATAATCATGAATCATGGCAGGGCGCGGCATCCGAGCATGCCGGTCGCGAACGGCGCCAGGGCCGTTTCTTCCCGTGGGTGCGCGAAAGCGGATTGGTCCGCAGCGCCGAGGAACGATGGATCGGCGGCGTCTGCGGCGGCCTGGGACGGTACCTGGGGTGGAGCCCGCTGCTGGTGCGGGCGCTGATGATCGGCGCCGCATTCGTGGCCGGCATCGGTGTGGTGTTCTATGCGCTCGCGTGGTTCCTGCTGCCGGATGAACGCGACGGTCGGATCCTGTGCGAGGAGCTTTTGGCCGGACACTGGGATTGGTCCTGCCTGGGAGTGCTGCTGGGACTGGTGTGCATGATCTTCTGGCCGCCGGTCTGGCTGTTCGGACTCGCCGCGGGCGCGTTCGCGCTGTGGCTGGTCATCGAACAGGCCGGGCGGCGCAACCTGAGATACGCCGTGGCGCAATGGGCGAACCCGTCATCCCGTCCGCAGCCTGCGCCGACTGTGCAGCAATCCGCGCCATTCGCACAGCCGCAGCCCGCACCATCCGCACGACCGGAGGCAACCGTGTGGACGCAGGCGTCGGTGCGGCAGGATCATCCGGGACAGTCCGAGTCGCCCGCGTCGGTCGGGGTGGAGCCTTCCGTCATGCCTTCGACCATGGGGTCGGGCGATGGTATGCCCGCGGGCGGCGTGGCGACCGGTACAGGGCCGGCTGGTACGGGGTCGACCGGCGGCATGCCCATGGCTGACGCTTCGGCCGACGTTCCGGCAGGCGCGCCGACCGGGGCAGCCCCGGTCTCATCGGCGGCGGTGCCGCCGATGATGACCTCGCCCTATCGCGCCCCGCAGCCGGCCCCCAAGCCGCGTGTCGCCCGTCGTAAACCGGCGGGTCCGCTGCTGGTGCTGATCGTGACCGGACTGATCTTCCTGTCGTTCGCCTGCATGTTGTTCTCGTGGGCCGACACGCGCGCGGATCTGGAGACGCTGCTCGGCGGGGGCATGATCTGGGTCGGCGGCGTCTGCGTGGCGATCGGCCTGATCATCGTGATCCTCGGCTGCATCGGACGGCGGGCCGGCGGCCTGCATCCGTTCGTCTGGCTGGCTGGGTTCCTGGCGGTCACTCTGGCGTTCGGCGGACTGGCCTATTCGGTGATGTTCCAGCGGATGATGCGCACGCGCACGGAATACGCCTACGCCGACGGTTCCGGGATGGATCCGTACATTCAGGTGCACGGCTTCGACGTCATCGGCTCCGACAAGGCCACCATGCAGCGCCTTGAGGACGGCCTGTGGATGGAGGGCGACAACATCAACGACGTCCTGCACATCGACCTGAGCGACTACGCCGAGGACAACGGCAGCCACGAGGTCACACTCAACGACGGCACCACCGCCACCTCAAGCTGCCCCGCGGGCACCATCCGGGTGATGCCATACCGCGCCAGCGTGGTGGTCACGATCCCGGACGGCTGCTCCTGGCAGCTGACCGGCGATTCGTTCTGGTATGACGGCAATGATTCCTTCGGCAGTCTGTGGGCGGCCGCAACATCGCCGTGGAATATGGTCGGGATATACCTGCCGAGCACCGTGAACGGGCAGTGGACAGGCGCCGCCAGCATGAGCCCGCCCTGGCTGGACGCGGACTATGACGGCGAACCCCTGTACTGGCCATTCGATCAGGGCAATCCCAAGGCTGTGGCGTCCCCGGAACTGCTTATCGACGTCGACGCGGCCGTGATGGGACAGGTCGTGGTGCAGTACGACTACCAGAACACCCTGCCCACCTATCAGGAGTGGGCGGACAAGACCACGGAGGACGACCATGAGTGACGAGACCAGCAACGAACCCGAAACCCAGGTCATCCCGCAGACGGATGACGCGGTCACCCAGGCCATGCCGGTGGCGGAGACCCGCGAACTGCCGGAAACCGTCGCCCCCACGCAGGCGATGCCGCAAGCCGAACCAACGCAGAACGGAACGGCCGACGTGCCGCAACCCGGACAGGTTCCGGAACCGGAGCCTGCCACAATGCCGCAGCAGGTGCCGCTGTACAGCACCGCGCCGCCATCGCAGACCACCGCCGGCGGCGTCCCGACCGCGCCCTCCTACGTGCAGGTGCCGGTGGAGGCCCGCCACGAGCGTCCGGTGATTCGCAAAACCGGTCCCAGCGCGGCCACCATCGTACTCGGCGTGCTGCTGGTCCTGATCGGCGCGATGGTCCTGGCGTTCGGCATCGGCTTTCCGATGACGGCGCTGCCCGGTCTCGGCGCGGATCCGCGCGCCATCATGGCGATCGTCTGCGGCATCGTCGGCGGCGTCCTGATCGTCGTCGCCATCATATGGGCGGTGGTGCGGATCATCGGCTCGATGCGGCACAAGGACGACGAGCCGCGGGAATAACCCCTACGCGGCTTGGGCGGATTCGGCCTCCTCAAGATCGGCGAACCCGCCCAGGCGCACGGTATTGGCCACCGTCTGCTCGGTCAGGTTGCGGCCGGCGGCCTGCAGATCCTCCACCATCGCCTCGTACAGGGCCATCGTGCGGTCGGAGTACGTACCCAGTTCCCCGCGCAGATAGGTTTCGAACGACGTATCCTCCGGCGTGTCCTCGGCCGTGGTCAGTACCCGCATCGCCGCGCCCAATCTCGGGTAGTGCCCGCGGAAATCGCGCGCCCACGCCACCTGCACGGCGATCACCCGCTCCTGCCGGGCAATGCGCTCGTCGGACAGGCGGGGGATGAACGGCTCGATGCGCTCGCGGTACTCGTCGGGCGCGGTGGAGGCCATCATCCGGGCGTATTTCTCCGTCACCAGATTGCGGCCCACCCGGTTCGCCTCATCCAGATCGTCGAGATAGCTGCGCAGCAGATCCTCGGGCCAGGTCATGAACTGGCTGGCCCGCATCTGATGGAACATCGGCCAATTGCCCTGGCAGGAGGCGCGGCCGCCCTCGTTCTCGGTGCGTTGGAACTGGTCCCATTCGCGGCGGATGACCTCTTCGACAAGATCCATGACTGCTCCTTTCGTACGGATTCCACTGCGGGTGCGCCACAGGCTGCGGCGGCCCGCCACAGGCCTGCTACAGACTCATCAGGCAGGCGTCCCGGTGCTCGATATGCTCCTCCACATAGGGGCGTTGCCATTCCAGGAACGTCTCATCGGAGTCGGTCAGCCCCTCGCGCCTGAGCTCGGCCACGATCTCGGCGCAGATCGATTCCACAACCGAGACGACCTGCTTTGCGGCCGGCGCGGCACCCTTACCGCCCTCGCCGAACCCGACGCCGCCGAAACACGCCGCCGACGCCAGTCGCAGGACATCCTCCAGCTGCGCGCACACGCCCGGCAGCCGGGCGGCCATGCGGCGCGAGAGGCGGCGCAGCGCGGCGAACCGCCACTTGTAGTACGGCATGTATCCGGCGGAAACCGGCGTGTTGATCAGGAACACCAGGGATGCCACGGCCTCGGCGAACTCGTTGATCGAGCACCAGGCGGCCGCGCCATCACCCCGCTGCAGCATCCGCGGCAGGTTGTACTGGCCCGCCTGCGCGATCATCCCCAGACGCCGGGAGATCAGCGAGAGGCGCACATCCTCCGGCATGAGCTTGAAGCCCTGACGGGTTTTGGAGAACGCGCCCAACGGATCGGCGAACACCTCGCCGTTCGTGGCCGCGGCCAATGTGGGTTCGTCCAGCATCAGCCACTTGTGCGGCCGGTCGGCGGGCGGGGCCTGACGGTAGCCGGTGATCGACTCGAAGAAATCGCCGATGCGGAACACGCCGACACGGCGGCCGGCGCCCTGCGCGCGGGCGGTCTGGGATTTCGGCCCGAAACCCATGAACGTGTCCGGCAGCGACTCGTAATCGGCCTGCAACCGCTCGCCGATCGCCGCATAATCCTCGTCGGTCAGCCACAGGCAGAAGCCGGGGCCGAAGTCGTGATCGTGGGAGAGTTCGTCGTCAAATCCGTAGCATTCCGAACCGTGCCCCACCAGGCCTGTGGCGATGCGGCCCTGATACTCGGGATAGCGTTCGGCGATCAGCGGTTTGCCATACTCGTTCCAGTAGGCGCGAGCCAGCTTGAGTCCGGGGATGGTGTGCGCCGGCGTGTTGTCTGACTGCACGGTGCCTGATGACGCGGCGGCATCGGGCGTGGCGGTGCCGGGCGTGGCGATAACGCCGGAGAGTTCGCTTTCGGCGGCCTTCTCCTGCGCCTGGACCAGATTGGCCGCGGTGATGCGGTAGTAGTCGTTGTCTCGGCCGTAGTTCTCCTCAATCACCGACAGGGCCTGACGGTAGCGCCGGACGGCCTTATCGGCGTGTCCGGCGGCCAGGCACACCTGGGCGTAGCCGGCCAGAGCCGAGGCGTAATGGCCGGCGTGCTCCTGGCCGGCGTTGCGGTAGATATCCAGGGATTGCCGGGCGTGGCGCATCGCCTCGTCAAGGTGCGCGGCGGCGGGGGTGCTGTTGTCGGTTGGGGAGTCCGGGGACGTGGCAGGCGGCGTCATGCGATTGGACGGTGCCCCGGCATGCTCGGTCTCGCCGGAGGACCCCGTGTGCCGTTCGTCCGCGGGCAGTTCGAGCAGGATTAGCGCGATGTTCGTATGCGTGGCGGCGATGTCGATGTCGTTCGACGGGTCCACGCTGGCGGCTTCCAGCACCCGCAGCGCCGCCTCCAGTTCGTGCAGGGCCTGTTCGGGGCGGCCGGTCTCGCTGTAGAGCATGGACAGGTTGTTGTGCAGGGCCGCCATGCGCCGGTCAGTGGGGGAGAGCGTGGTCTTGGCCGAGTCGATGGCCTGGCGGTACAGGTCCTCGGCCTGGTCGTATCTGCCCGCGGCCCGCATGCTGGTGGCCGCGTTGATCAACGTGGTGGTCCAGGCCTCGGTGCCTTCCAATCGCATGCGTAGCGCCAGTTCGATGGACCGCTGCACAATCCACTGGTTATCCTCATGCCGGCCCTGCGAGCGGTAGAACCCCATCGTCTCGTTGAGCACGGTGAGCAGACCGGCGTCATCCCCCGCGTTCTCCGCATCATCCATGGCCTGCAGCAAATAGGGTTCGGCCTTGGTCGCGCCTTCGTGCCCCTCGAAGATCGCGTCCAGCCCCTTGAGGAAGGTCTCGGCGTCAAACGTGGCGGCGGCGGAGCTGGAATTCATATTGTCCGAATCGGCCGATTCGTGTGAATCGGCGGATTGTGCATCGTTGTAGTCGGACGATTCCCCCGATTCGGACAACTCGGGCGTGGCGGAGACACCTGCGTCGTTATGTTCACCTTCGCCTGCGGCCCACGCGGCCAACGCCGCCTGCAACGTGTCGTTATCCATCATCGCTCCTTGCCCGATATGGGTACTGACACCAGTGTACGGTCGGCGGCGGCTCCAGTGGGCGGATTTCGCGTTCAGTGGGCGGGCGGCTGCCGGGCATGCCGCCGGATAACGGCGATATACCAAGGCGGCCTGTGGCGGAGGTTCGCCACAGGCCGCCCAGTGAAGGTCTAACCCGCCCGCTGAATCATCGTGATTGCTGAGCGGAGGCTGCGCTGCCTTCGTAGCGGCGCGAGAACAGCACCAACAGCGCCACGGCGATCACCGCCAGCGGCAGACCGCCGAGCGCGGGGTAGTGGTAGTTCATGCCGGAGACGGTCAGCATGGCGCCGCCGATGATCGAGCCGACCGCATTGCCGAAGTTGAACGCCACCTGCACGGTGGCGCCGCCAAGCAGCTCGCCGCCGCCCTTGCCGGCCTCCGCCATCAGCAACTGCTGCGGCGAGGAGACGAAGAACAACCCGAACGCGATCCAGAAGGTCAGGATGGCACAGATCACCGGGGAGCCCGGAACAAAGAACACGAACAGCAAGCCGACGCCGGAGACCGCCTGACCGAGCGCGGCGGTGCCCGCATGGCGCCAACGGTCGCAGATGCGGCCGCCGACCAGACCGCCGACCACCATGCCGAAGCCCGCGAGCATCATCAGCAGCGGCACCACGCCCGACGCATAGCCGCCCACCTCGGTCAGCCACGGGGACACGTAGCTCCACCAGCAGAAGATGCCGGCGTTGCCGGTGAACACGGCGATCAGCACCATCCACGGGCCGGGCTTTTTGAGGAACCGGAACTGGCCGGCCAGGCCCGCATCCCTGATCGGCTCGACGCGCGGCACCCACGTCAGCACCAGCACAACCGTCATGGCGGCCCATGCCGCCAGAATGCCGAAGGCCAGACGCCAAGACATGAACTCGGCCATCATCGTGCCCGCCGGTACGCCGAGCATATTCGCCACGGTCTGACCGGTCACCATCATCGAGACGGCCTGCGCCTCCTTGCCCTTGTCGGCCAAGGTCTTGGCGATCAGCGTGGCGGTGCCGAAGAACGCGCCATGCGGCAGCCCGGAGATGAAGCGCCCCACGATGAGCATCGGCGAGTTCAGCGCCACGGCGCTCAGCAGGTTGCCGACCAGCGTGATCGCCATGAACAGCAGGATGAGCTTCTTCGGCGGCACGCGGCGGCCGAAGACCAGCATCAGCGTGCCGACGCACACGCCGATGGCATAGGAAGAGATGTAGTTGCCCGCGGTCGGGATGTCGACGCCCATTGCCGCGGCAGCCTGGGGCAGGATGCCCATCATCACGAATTCCGCGGCGCCGAGCACGAACGCGCCCGAGGCCAGGGCCAGGATGCTTCTTTTCATGGTGGTTCCCTTGATATTGCCGTAGTCATGGAAAAAGGGAATCACTGTAACCAGTGATTCCCTTTGAGTTGTCGGGCTGGCGGGATTTGAACCCGCGGCCTCTTCGTCCCGAACGAAGCGCGCTACCAAGCTGCGCTACAGCCCGTTTTGGCAACGCAGAAGATAATACAACGAAACCGGGGACAAATGCAACCGGCGTGTCTTACGGCGTGTATCGGCGTCTCGGTACACTGGACGCTTATGTGTGACATGACTGAAAACGTTGAGAATCAGAACGAGGAAGAGGCCGTTGCTCCCGCAATGACCACCATTGAGCGTGCCGAGATGCTGATGGCGCAGGACGCCGCCATCGCAGCGCGTGTGGATGAGGGCGCGACGCTGGACGAGGCCGTGGACCCGGGCAACAAGGAGTTCGGTCCGCTGGCGCACCCCGAGCAGGTGCAGATGCGCGTGGCCAAGCGCGCGATGATGATCAAGGACGGCATCAACCCGTACCCGGTCGAGGTGGGCGTGACCCACACCATCGAACAGGTGCGCGCCGACTACGACGGCAAGCTCGAGGCCGGCCAGGAGACCGAGGACGTGGTCGGCATCGCCGGTCGCGTGCTGTTCCTGCGCAACGCGGGCGGCCTGTGCTTCGTGCAGCTGTCCGCCGGCGACGGCACCACCATCCAGGGCATGATCTCCAAGAAGGAGATCGGCGCGGATTCGCTGAAGCAGTTCAAGCAGCTGGTGGATCTGGGCGACCACCTGTTCATCAAGGGCCGCGTGATCGCCTCCAAGACCGGCGAGCTGTCCGTGTTCGCCTCCGAGTGGGCCATCGCCGCCAAGGCGCTGCAGCCGCTGCCCGCCCTGCACAAGGAGCTCAACGACGACACGCGTACGCGCAAGCCGTACCTCGGCATGATCGCCGACGAGCGCATCCGCAACATGGTGCGCAACCGTTCCAAGGCCGTGGCCTCGCTGCGCCGCACCTTCGACAACCATGACTTCATCGAGGTCGAGACCCCGATGCTGCAGACCGTGCACGGCGGTGCCGCGGCCCGTCCGTTCACCACGCATATGAACGCCTTCGACATCGACCTGTTCATGCGCATCGCCCCGGAGCTGTTCCTCAAGCGCTGCCTGGTCGGCGGCATCGACCGCGTCTTCGAGATCAACCGCGACTTCCGCAACGAGGGCGTCGACGCCACGCACGCCCCCGAGTTCACGATGGTGGAGGCCTACCAGGCCTACGGCAACTACGACACCATCGGCCAGCTGACCAAGGAGCTTGTGCAGCAGACCGCGATGGACGTGTTCGGCTCGCTGAAGGTCACGCTGCTGGACGGCACCGAATACGACTTCGGCGGCGAATGGAAGACCATCAGCATGTACGAGTCGCTCTCCGAGGCCCTCGGCGAGGAGATCATCCCGAACGGCGGCCCGGATGCCCCCGGCACCAGCGTGGAGCATCTGGGCGCGATCGCCGACAAGCTCGGTGTGGAGCGCGATGACGTGGAGAACCACGGCAAGCTCGTCGAACACCTGTGGGAGCACTTCTACGAGGACAAGCTCTACGAGCCGGTGTTCGTGCGCGACTTCCCGGTCGAGACCTCGCCGCTGGTCAAGTCGCACCGCACCAAGCCCGGCGTGGTGGAGAAGTGGGATCTGTACGTGCGCGGCTTCGAGCTGGCCACCGGCTACTCCGAGCTCAACGACCCGGTCGTGCAGCGCGAACGCTTCGTGGCCCAGGCCAAGGACGCGCTCGCCGGCGACGCCGAGGCGATGGACATCGACGAGGACTTCCTTGAGGCCCTGGGCGTAGGCATGCCGCCGGCCGGCGGCATGGGCATGGGCATCGACCGTCTGCTCATCGCCCTGACCGGCGCCACGATCCGCGAGACCATCACCTTCCCGCTGGTCAAGCCGCTCAACCTGCAGTAGGAACGACGGGAATCGCGGCCGCATCGCCGTGATGGTGCTCTCAACCCCCGCGGTTGCGCCATAGACATTGATTCGAGCCTTCCCGTCCCATGCGGACGGGAAGGCCTTGTTGTTGATTAGGGCCCCTGTCATGGACTCATTCGCGCCGCAAGTCGTCGGTCACGTGCCGGCCGTCGGCACGGGTCGCAGGGCCCCGACGCCGGCGATATCCATCCTCTGCGAGAGCATGGCGGTATGGGAATCGCAATCTGGTTGAAGGGGATGCGGCCGCAGACGTTGCCGGCCAGTGTGGCGCCGGTGGTCATCGGCGCGGCCGCGGCATGGACTTCCATCCGACAGCTCGGCGTATGCGCACTGACTTACCCCGCGCCGGAATCCTGCGCAATCAATCGTGCCACGCAAACCACGCTGGAATCGCGGTTCTGGCCGCTGGCGATCCTGTGCACGCTGGTCGCCCTGTTCCTGCAGATCGCCGTCAACTTTGCCAACGACTACTCCGACGGCGTCCGCGGCGTGGACGAGGGACGCGGAGCGGCGTCGCCCGCGTTGCCCGCGTCGCCGGCATCATCCTCGTCGGCCGTACCGACCGGCACCCCACCCGTGGCGGTCGTCCTCTCGGGCCGGCGCGACGGCATCGCGGCGACCTCCATCCATGCACCCGCGCGTCTGGTCGCCTCCGGCGTGCCGCCGAAACGGGTGTTGACGTCGGCCGGCACGGCGGCGGCGCTTGCCTGCCTGTGCGGTCTGGCAACCGTCGTGATCACCGGCCACTGGTGGCTGCTCGCGGTCGGCATGTGCTGCCTGCTGGCCGGCTGGTGCTATACCGGTGGTCGGCATCCGTACGGATACACCGGTCTGGGCGAGTTGTTCGTGTTCGTGTTCTTCGGCCTGGTGGCGGTGCTGGGGACTCAGTTCGTGCTGTGCGGAACTGTTACCGCGACGGGGGTGCTGGGCGCGGTGCAGGCCGGCCTGCTCTCCTGCGTGCTGCTGATGGTTAATAATCTGCGTGATGTCGATTCGGACCGCGTGCATGGCAAACGTACGTTGGCGGTGCGGCTGGGGGAGCAGCGCGCACGCATCCTGACAGTGGCGGCGTACGCCGTCGTGTTCGTTCCCGTGGCGGTGATGGCGCTGGTGCCGCTCGTGCTGTCCGCGTTGAGTTTGGTGGGATTGCCGTGCTGGTGGCGGACGAGTTCATGGGTGGGTATCAACGCATCAGGGGAACAGGAATCCGGGTCATCCGGGGGATGGGCGTGCGCGTTGCCATCGCCGCCCGACACCTTGACGTGGGCGATGGCGGCGTATGGCGTTGTCTGTCTGGCGATCGCGGCTCTGACCATTCGCGCGCTGCTGCGGCGCGACCATGCCCGCACGCTGCCGTTGGTCGGCTTGTCGCTGCTGGTGTGCGCCGTGGGATACGTCGGCCTGGCGGCGATCTGAGTCTCCGTCCCGCGATTCCGCGTCATCCTCCGGCCTATAATCGGTGGTATCGGGGGAAGGAGGATTCCATGCGGCGTTCGTATACGGTGTGGCCGTGGCTGTCCGTATCCGCCGTCATCGCGGTGCTGATCGGTGCCGGTACGTCGTTCGCACCGTTGTATCTGGACAATTGGGGAGGGGATGCCCGCCACTACATGTGCCCGATGATTGGCGGTCATAATGTCGATGATCCCCGTGTGGACGCGGGGCTGTGCGTCACCCCTCCGGCATGGTTCGTCATCGTCACGGCGCTGTGTCTGCTGCTGGCCGTGGTGTTCGCCGTGTATTGCGAGATGGCGGCGCATTTGGACGCCGCCGGTGGACTGCATGCGGGCGGCGTGATGACGCGTTCGGCGCGTCGGGCGCGGAATGCGGCGTTGTGGACGTTGCCGGCGTTCTTGGCGGTGGGGCTCGCTTTGGGGGTGTTGACCGGGGCGGCGTGGCTGCCGCTGGTATGGCTCGTGGTGTTCTTTGCGGTGTGGCTGCAGGCGGGATGGCATGTCTGCGACCGAATCGGGCTGCGGTTGACGACGCGGACGGCGAACGACACGTTGGCCGCAATCTGGGGGTTCGGCGTCGCACTGGTCACCCATGCGCTGGTCTGTTATCACGTGACGTTCATCGGCGGCATACGCGGCGCGGCGTTGTCCGCCTGCTGCTCGTGGGCGATCGCCTCGGTATCCTATAACGGTGACGCCGTGGGGGAGGCGGCTGCTGTGGACCGTCGCGTCGCCACGGCGCGGGGCGTCATCGCATCCATCATTCAATGGGTGATGGTGTACAACGCGGTCCGCGCCGGAGAATCCGCCTCGAACCAGACGACGGCCACTTGGTTGTGCCCCCAGTTCTCGGTGACCGCCTCCGGCGCGCGTGTCGGCAGCTGCTCGCCCGAGGGATTGAGACCGTTGCTGTCATCGGTGGGACTGGTATTGATGGTTGCGACGCTGCTGGCGAGCGTCTGTGCGGCGATGGCCTGCCATTTCGGGAGGCGATCGGTGTCCCGTGGTCTTTACGCCGTGGCGGGTTTGTGCGCGGCTTCGGCGTTCGTCATCGGCACCGTTGTGGCCTGATCGTCGGTCCGGCTGCGGCGCAACGCCGAACCGGTTCCATAATCCGGTTCGAGATGCACCGTATCGTCGGGTTTGTCGCGTAAACTGGGTGCATGTCTTACAAACTAGTACTGCTCCGTCACGGACAGAGCGCATGGAACAAAACCAATCAGTTCACCGGCTGGGTCGACGTCCCGCTGACCGAGCAGGGTGTCGAGGAAGCCAAGCGCGGCGGCCAGCTGCTCAAGGAGAAGAACGTCCTGCCGGACATCGTCTTCACCTCGCTGCTGCGTCGTGCCATCAACACCGCCAACATCGCCCTTGACGAGGCCGATCGTCTGTGGATTCCCGTCAAGCGCAACTGGCGTCTCAACGAGCGTCACTACGGCGCTCTGCAGGGCAAGAACAAGACCGAGATCCGCGAGGAGTACGGCGACGAGAAGTTCATGATCTGGCGCCGCTCCTATGCCACCCCGCCGCCGGAGATCGATCCGAACGATCAGTACGCCCAGAACAACGATCCGCGTTACGCCGGCGACCCGGTCCCGGAGACCGAGGCCCTGGCCAACGTGGTCGAGCGTGTGACCCCGTACTGGGAGTCGGAGATCATCCCGGAGCTCAAGGCCGGCAAGACCGTCCTGATCGCCGCCCACGGCAACTCGCTGCGTGCCATCGTCAAGATGCTCGACGGCCTGTCGGAGGAGGAGATCGCCAAGGTCAACATCCCGACCGCCATCCCGCTGCTGTACGAGCTGGATGAGAACTTCAAGCCGATCAAGCCGCGTGGCGAGTACCTGGATCCGGAGGCCGCCGCCGCCGGTGCCGCCGCCGTCGCCGCCCAGGGCCAGAAGTGATGATCTAAGCCTCACTGCTGCTTGATTAGGGGTTGCACGAAATCTCGTGCAACCCCTTTGTTGTATTCCGTACTGTCCCTTCCCTGATCCCTACACTCCGCAGAGGCCGGGCGTGTTGCGGAATGACAGTGGGAACTACGTAGTGCATTGAAAAACCGCCGGGTGGATAACCACTCGGCGGTTGCGCTATGACTCGCGTTCGGCAACGCGTTGGCGACTAATGATTAATAGACGCTGCCGTCCTCGTCGCGGGACGGCTCCTTGGACGGATCGAAGCCGGAGACGATGAAGACCACGCGGCGGGCGGCCGACACGGCATGATCGCCGAGGCGCTCCATGTAGCGGCCCAGCAGCACCAGGTCGATGAGCTGCTGCTTAGTGCCCTGCCACTCGTCGGAGAGCATCAGGTCGAAGGTCTTCTGGTGCAGCGCATCGAGCTTGTCGTCATCCACGATCACCTGCTCGGCGATGGCGGTGTTGCGGTCCTGCAGCATGGCGACCATGCGGTCGGCGGTCATGGTCAGGAATTCCTGCATCTCGGTGAACAGCTGCTTGGCGTCGTCGGTCAGCGGGGACTGCGGGTAGGTGCGGCGTGCGGTTTCCGCGATATGGCGGGCCAGGTCACCCATACGCTCGAACGTGGCGGCCAGTCGCAGCGTGGAGACGACCACGCGCAGATCGGTGGCCACCGGGTTCTGCTTGGCCAGCAGCTTCACGCACTGGTCGATGACGCTCGACTCGAGCGCATCGATCTCGATATCGCCGTCGATGACGGCCTGGGCGGCTTCAAGATCCGAGTTCAGCAGCGCGTTGCCCGCGCCGTTGATCGCCTTGCGCACATCCTGCACCATGCGATCGAGGTCATCGGCAACGGCCTTGAGCTCCTCGTCGAAAATAACGCGCATTGTTCATGCCTTTCGTGGGTAGTGCTGTACAACCTCAACCAGTGTAATATTTTTGGCGGTGTTTTGCGGACAACGTAGTCAATGGCTACCCGTTGTTGGCTGAGAATTCACCGGGTGGTTCACCTGTCATTCATCTTGCCGCGGTTGTGCGAGAATGACCCTATGCCTGAATTCATCGATCCCAGCATCCTCATCTTCGTCGCGTTCGGCATTGTGGGCGTGGCCGTGGCCGTCACGGTCGGGTTCTTCGTGGTGGACCGGATCACCCCGGTGGTGGCCAAACTGTTCGGGGGAGCGTCGCCGGTGAGCCGATTGGAGGCGGAGGTGCAGCGTGTCCTGCCGCATCGTCGGCAAGCGGAGGAGGACGAGGATGATGATCTGGACGATTCCACGGCATCGCTGCTGTCGGTGCTGCCGGGGGCGTCGATTGTGGTGGATGACGACGACGAGGTCGTCAGGGCCAGCCCCGCGGCATATACCCTGGGTGTGGTGATTGACGACGCGATCGCCGACGAACGTGTGCTGGAGCAGATCCATGAGGTCCGCGAACATGGCGGACGCGCGCAGTTCAACGTGGAGACCCGCACGCCGTGGCAGTATGAGCATGCCTTCGACGATCTGGGCGCCGAGGCCAAGGAGCGTCGCCGCCGCAGGTCGGTGACCCGCCCGAATTGGCTGAAGATCACCGTGGGGCGCATCAGCGACCGGTTCGTGGTGGTGATGATCGAGGATCTGAGCGACGTCATCCGGTTCGCCCAGACGCGCGACTCGTTCATCACGAACGTCTCCGAACAGCTGCTGAAGCCCACCGAGGCGCTGATGAATCTGGCGGATTCCCTGGAACAGGGCGGGGGCGACCGGGAGCGTATCGCGCGGGATGCACGGCAGGTGCGGACGACCTGCGGCCATCTGAACCGGATGGTGTCGGATCTGCTCCTGCTGATTAAGGCGCAGGAGCCCATCACCCCGTCGGCCGCGAATGTCATTGCGTTGCGCGAACCGCTGGAGGCCGTCGTCGCGGCCGCGGAGGCGAGCGCTGCGGACCGCGGCGTTCACCTCTCGCTGACCGGGGACGTCGATATACGTGTTCACGGGGATACCGAGCAGATCCGTATCGCCGTTGCCAAGCTGGTGGACAACGCCGTGGCGTACTCCCCGGACGGTGGGTCCGTCACCATCGCGGTCCGTGCGGCCCAGGATGGCGGCACGGTGGAGATCCGGGTCATCGACTGCGGATGCGGCATCCCGCAGCAGGAGCAGACGCATGTGTTCGAACGGTTCTACCGGGGCAGCAACCAGAACGAGCGCACGCAGGACGGCATCGGCCTGGGCCTCGCCATCGTCAAGCATGTGGCGCTGACCCACCATGGTTCCGCATCGGTGTGGAGCCGTGTGGGGCAGGGCAGCACGTTCACGTTGTCATTGCCCGTCGCCCGGTAGGCGGCGGGCGTGATGCGGCCCGGGGCTATTCTCCCAGTCGGCGGTAGTCCCAGCGGTCGAAATGTTCCCAGACGAGCATCATCAGTCCGATGACCACGCCGATGCCGCATACCAGCGTCGCCCTGATCGACACCAGCCCGAAGTGCTGCAGAATCAGGCAGATGATGGCGGCGACGATCCACAGCATGGTGCCGATGGTGAATGCCTTGCGCAAATCGACGCGCACGGGCTTCGGTGCCGGTTTGCGCGCGTTGGGATCAATGATCGGGGCGAACTTCATGACAGTACTCTATCTCGGAACCGACACGGCCGGCAATCACTCCCACAGCTGACCGACAACGTAATCGACGCAGTTCGTCAGCGCCGCCACGTCCGCGGGCTCCACCGACGGGAACACGCCGACGCGGAGCTGGTTGCGCCCGAGCTTGCGGTAGCCGGAGGTGTCCAGGATGCCGTTCTCCCGGAGCGCCGCGGTGACCTGCTTGGCGTTGATCCGGTCGTCGAGGTCGATGGTGACCACCGAGTTCGAGCGCAGTGCGGGGTCGGCGACGAACGGATGCGCGTAATCGGATTGCTCCGCCCACTGGTACAGCAATGACGCGTTCTTGGCGCACCGTGCGGTGGCCCATGCCATGCCGCCGTTGTTGTTCAGCCACTGCAGCTGCTCGTTGAGCATGATCAGCGTGGCGATGGCGGGCGTGTTGAGCGTCTGGTCCTTGCGGGAGTTCTCGATGGCGGATTTCAGCGACAGGAACGGCGGAATCCAGCGCAGCACGCCTTCCAGCGAGGTGCTCTGCGCGATGCCGTAGGCGCGGTCGATCGCCGCGGGGGAGAGCGCCGCGATCCACAGTCCGCCGTCGGAGCCGAACGCCTTCTGCGGGGAGAAGTAGTAGGCGTCGGTCTGGCTGATGTCCACCGGCAGCGCGCCGGCGGCGCTGGTGGCGTCCACGATGGTCAGCGCGCCCTGCTCCAGGCTGCCTGCGATGCGATGCACCGGGGCCGCGACTCCGGTGGAGGTCTCGTTATGGGCCCAGCAGTAGGCATCCACGTATTCGGTGTATTCGGGCAGTCGGCAGTCGCCGGGTTCGCACCGGTAGACGACCGGATCCTCCAGGAACGGGGCGGAGGCCGCGGAGTCGGCGAATTTGGCGCTGAACGACCCGTAGACGCCGAACGCTGCCCGCCGGGTGATCAGTGAGGCGCAGGCCATGTCCCAGAACGCCGTGGCGCCGCCGTTGCCCAGCACGATCTCGTAGTCATCGGGAATGCGGAGGAATTCGGCCAGCCCCGCGCGAATCGACCCGACGATCTGCTTGATGGTGGATTGACGGTGCGATGTGCCCAGAACCGTAGTGGCGCCGGCGTCCAACGCCTGCACCTGTTCAGGGCGGATCTTGCTCGGTCCCGAACCGAAGCGTCCGTCCTCGGGCAACATGGATGGGGGAATCGTGATGGTGGCCATGCGAACCAGCCTAGCCCTGTGGGCGGATTGCGCCATATTCTGACCGTTTGCTGGACACATGCTGTGCTGCGGGACGGCGGGTCCGAGGTGACACGCCCGGAATGCTCACAAGGGTCGGCACACGGCGGCCGGACCATGCCTGAATGGGGCAAACGTCGCGATTGCAACGGTTTCGCCGTGACGGGCCGGTGTGGTTTCGGGGGATGTGCGTCGATGAGGCGGCTGGTTTGGGCGGGGCTTGTTGTACGGTAAACAACCGTGACGGCAGGACGTCTCCATCGTGAGACGCCAGGAATCCGGCAAGGAGCAATTGAGATATGAGGCATGCAGCCCATCAGGCGGCCAATAACTCGCGCCAGTATATCCGCACGTCCCGTTCCCTGTTCTCGAGCGGCAGCGGTGCGCACAGCGCCAAGGCGGTGCGCATGGCACAGATGACGCAGTCCAACGGTGCCGTCCTTGGGCTGGATCAGGCGGTTGTCGAGCGTCTCAACGAGGTGGCTCCCCAGACCCGCCGCGCACTGCGTGAGGCGGCACGGGCCGCCGAGCGTCGTTCCCACATCCTTACCTCGGCCTCGCTCGCCGCGCTTGTCGGCACGGCGGCCACCGCCGTGGCATTGGCCGGGCCTGATGACATCAAGGGCAGCATCCTGGCCGATACCGCCACCACCACTACCCAGCTCAAGCGCATCACCACCGATGTGGTGTCCCGTTCCGAGGATCGTGCGCCGTTGAGCGCCCTGTCCGATGGCGCCGTTGCCGATACGGTTGCCGCGTCGCAGGAGACCGCGGCGTCCGCCGATACCGCCCAGATCTCCAGCGAAGGCGAATGGCAGGCCACCGGCGACGCCTCGCAGCTGGATGTGAATCAGATGTCGCGCTCCCTGGCGAACAACCCGCAGGTGGCGGCTCTGATGGATCAGGACTACAACGTGCTGCCCGCCGGGTTCAATCCGAACCACGCCACCGGCGACAGCGGCAACGCCTACTCGTTCAGCCAGTGCACGTGGTGGGTGTATGTGCGCCGCCATGAGCTGGGTCTGCCGGTCGGCTCGTATATGGGCAACGGCAACATGTGGGCGAATTCCGCTCGCGCCCTAGGCTACTGGGTGGACAACACCCCGCGTCATGTGGGTGACATCATGGTGTTCGCCGCCGGCCAGGCCGGTGCCGACGGCTACTACGGCCATGTGGCGATCGTCGAGCAGATCAACCCGGACGGTTCGATCGTCACCTCCGAGTGCGGCGCGTCGATGAACGGCAAGACCTACTCCAAGACGTACACCAATCCGAGCGACTTCCAGTTCATCCATTACTGACACGTAATACGGATGGACGAGGGCCGTGGCGGTATCGCCGCGGTGTGTCGTTATGTCCCGCAATCCTTTCCCGCTCGCCGCACGCCCGATGTGATAGAGCTGTGATGATACGCTAAGGCGTTGATGACAAGCTTTACCCGATCCTGTGTCGCCGCCGTTGCAGTGATTGCCCTTGGCGCGGTTGGCGTTGTATCGTTGCCGTCCATGGCCGCGGCCGAGGAGGCTTCCCCAGTCACGTCCGTGCGCTCGTTCCGCGGCATGAACGAAGGCCGCAGCCAATTGTTCGCCGAATCGTCCTCCGTGGCGGTGGACGAAGGCACCGACTGGGGCGGCGTGGAGACGTTGGACGTTCCCCAGACCAAGTCCCAGGCGGAGAAGGATGCCGAGGCCGCACAGCAGCGCGCCGAGGAGGAGGCCCGTCGCCAGGCCGCACAGCAGGCCGCTGCCACCGCGTCGTCCACGGTGTCCCGTTCCCAGGTCCGCACCGGCACGGATTCCGGTCTGGCGAGCTACACGAACATCGATTACAGCATCGCGCCGGCGGGATTCAACCCGAACCATGAGATCGGCGATGTCGGCAACCGTTACGCCGCCAACAACTGCACGTGGTGGGCGTACGAGCGCCGCCACCAGCTGGGGCTGCCGGTCGGCTCGTTCTTCGGCAACGGCGCCCAGTGGGCGGCATCCGCGGCCGCGATGGGCTACTGGGTGGACAATACGCCGCGCATGATCGGCGACATCATGGTCTTCCAGGGTGGCCAGGCCGGTTCCTCGTGGGGCTACGGCCATGTGGCGATCGTGGAGGAGATCTATCCCGACGGCAGCGTGCGTGTCTCGGAGATGGGCTCCGGATTCCCCGGCTACTTCTCCAGCACCCGCGTATTCTCCGATACGGCCAATTACCAGTACATCCACTTCTGACCGCGGTCGCCGGATACGGCGTACGGACGGTGATACCGGCGTGATTCCTTGGAATCGCGCCGGTTTTGTATGCCGGGGCCGGTGCGCTGGAATGTACACGGCGTGGGGTAACTTAGTGAAACTGATGAGTATTGCACGTAAGACCGTTTCGTTCATGACCGCGCTCGTTGCCGCAGGTACGCTGTTCGTGGCAACGGCTCCCGTTGCCTCCGCCGAGGATGCGGAGGTCGCCACCTCCTCTCGTTCGTTCCCCAAGGTGACCACGGTTCGCAAGGATCTGTTCGCCGAATCCACCTCCACCTCCGTCGATCAGGATGCCGATTGGGGCGGCATCGAGGCGCTGGATGTGCCGCAGACCAAGTCCCAGGCGGAGAAGGACGCCGAGGCCGCCGAACAGGCCGCGGCCGAGGCCGCTGCCGCGCAGGCCGCCAGCCGTTCCGCCGCGCGTGAATCGCTGAGCACCACCAGCTCCGCCGCGGCGTCCGTGCCAACTCCGCCGGCCAGCGCCACCGGCGCCGCCATCGCGGAGTATTCGCTGAATTTCATCGGTTATCCGTACCTGTACGGCGGCACCAGCCCGTCTGGCTGGGATTGCTCCGGATTCGTGCAGTACGTGTTCGCCCAGTTCGGCGTCTCGTTGCCGCGCACCTCGGGCGCGATGATGAGCGTCGGCTCGCCGGTGGGCAGCCTGGCTGAAGCCCAGCCCGGCGACATCATCGCCAGCGCCGGCCACGCGGCCATCTACATCGGCAACGGCATGGTGATGAACGCCATGGATTACGGTGCCGGCACCAACACCGCGGCGGTCGCCTGGGTGTTCCCGGGCGGCGGCTACGCCATCCGCCGTGTGGTCTGAGCCGTAAACCGTCTTCACACGAATGTCTCGACGCGCCTCGCCTGCGGGGCGCGTCGAGACGTTTGTGGAGGGTTTTCTCACAGCGTTACCGGAACTTCCCGGAATCCCGCGGTATTGTAGTGCTAAGGCGATGCGGAGCGGCGTCGCCAGTATTGCAAGGGAGGTCGTCATGATTAACGACAAAGCGATCCTCGTTGGCGTGGATGGCTCGCACGCCAGCTACAAGGCCACGTGGTGGGCCGCGAATTACGCCAAGCACGCCGGATTGACGTTGCAGATCGTCTGTGCGTATTCGTTGCCGAGCTACGCCGCGGTCTCATTCGACGCCACGTACACCGCCATGGGGGATGACAACGCGGCGCATAGCGATGCCCAGGAGATCCTGTCCAAGGCCAAAGCCATCGCCGACGAACAGGGCGTCGAGGCCGCCACACTGATCGTCACCGGAGACCCGGCCTCCGTATTCGTGGAACTGTCTCGCAACTACAACCTGATCGTCATCGGCAACCGCGGCAAGGGTGGTCTGGCCGAGCGTCTGCTGGGCACCACCAGCTCCAGCCTGCCGGCGTACGCGTACTGCCCGATCGTGGTGGTGCCGTATACCGATGATGAAGGCAACCCGATGCACCTGAACAACACGATCACCAAGGTGGCCGTCGGTTCCGACGAATCGAAGTGGGGCATCAAGGCGTTGGAGATCGCCGCCGACTTCGCCGCGGCCTGGGATGCCGAACTCGACGTGATCTCCGCCGTGCCGAAGATGCAGGGCGTGGACGGCGACCAGGGCGTGATGGACGCCTTCAAGGAGGACCTGGACGTCCGTGTCTCGCCGATTCTTGAGAAGTACCCCAACCTCAAGCTGAACAAGTCCGTGGTACCGGGTTCCGCCGTGGACGCGCTGACCAAGGCCAGCCATACCCATGATGTGGTGGTTGTGGGCTCCCGTGGCCGTGGAGGCTTCACCGGACTGCTGTTCGGCTCCACCAGCCAGGGATTGCTGCAGCACGCCGTCAATCCGGTGTACGTCGTGCCGCGCAAGTATGTGGAGGCCGCGGAGACGCGGCTGGATACGGTACCCAGCTCGCCGGCGGAGGTGCCGACCAAGCCCATCGACGACATCAGCGGCGTCGAGGAGGTCTCGGTGCCCACGGCCGGTATCGAGCAGGCCCACGACATCGAGTCCGCCATCGATCCGCTCCACAAGCGCTGATCCGCACCTATCGGGGGCGGTCGATACCGACGCATAACGGTCGGTCGTCCCCGTATATCAATGGCGGTCGCACCGATCCTACGAACCGGTGCGACCGCCATTCATATACGGGTATATGGGGCGTCTCCCGGCGTGCGGGCCAGTACCCCGTGGACGTCCGTCAGTGACGCACGGTCACATCCAGACGCACCGGCGTGTCGTGCACGTAGGTGCGCGACACCGTGCAGCCCTTGTCGATATGACGGGTGATGCGCTCCTTGAGCTTGTCGGCGTCCGCGTCGCTCAGGCCGGCATCCACCGCGTCCACCACCAGCTGCTCGCTGAAGTTGATATAGGAGTTGTCGGCGTCATCGTAGGTGCCGTCGACAACGATGCGCGCGCCCTTGCCCTCGCCCAGCGTGTGCTCGATGGCGAACTGGCTGGAGAGCGCCGCGCAGCCGGCCAGGGCGATCTTCATCAGATCCCCCGGGGAGAACTGCCCCTTGCCCTTGCCGAACTTGATGTGCGCGCCGTCATCGCTGAACGCGTCCCAGGAACCGTCCTTATTGCGTTCCACCCACAGTCGCTTGCCCATGCCTAAACCTCCTTGGTCGTTGTACGCAGGTACATATCCAATGTATCCGAATCGGCGCGCATCCATGGTGAGCCGTCCGCGAACAGCAGCGCCGTCGGTTGCGCCGTGGACGGACGGGCCCGTGTTCAGGCATGCGTCCCGCTAGACTGAGGTGCATGGCTTTGACACCCGAACAGCTCGCAGACATCCGCACCCGCATCCCCGCCCGTCCTCGCACGGACATCCCCATGCCGTATGAGGACCTGGTCAGGAAGATCCTGACCGAAGGCACGCTCAAATCCGATCGCACCGGCACCGGCACGATCTCCCTGTTCGGGCAGCAGATGCGGTTCGATCTGTCCGAATCGTTCCCGTTGCTGACCACCAAGCGGGTGTTCTTCAAAGGCCTGGCCTATGAGCTGCTGTGGTTCCTGCGAGGCTCGGACGGCGGCAACATCAACTGGCTGCTGGAGCACAACGTGCACATCTGGGATGAATGGGCCGATGAGAACGGCGATCTCGGACCGGTGTACGGCGTGCAGTGGCGCAGCTGGCCCGCGCCGACCCCCGAGGACCCGAACCGCACCATCGACCAGATCGCCAACGTGCTGGACCTGATCCGCAATCACCCCGATTCGCGCCGTATGGTGGTCAGCGCCTGGAACCCCGCCGAGGTCGAGCAGATGGCGCTGCCGCCGTGCCACGCCCTGTTCCAGTTCTACGTGGCGGACGGCAGACTGTCCTGCCAGCTGTATCAGCGCAGCTGCGACATGTTCCTGGGCGTGCCGTTCAACATCGCGTCCTACTCGCTGCTCACGCTGATGATGGCGCAGCAGGCGGGGCTGGAACCAGGGGAGTTCGTCTGGACCGGCGGCGACTGCCACGTGTATGACAACCATATCGACCAGGTGCTCGAACAGCTGAGCCGCGACCCGTATCCGTACCCGCAGATCCGCATCCGCAAGGCCGATTCCCTGTTCGACTACGAGTATGACGACTTCGAGATCGTCAACTACCGGTACCACCCCACCATCAAGGCTCCGGTCGCGGTCTGAGCCGCCTTATACACTGAGTGCCAGTTCCACGTACCCAAGGAGTGAATGAAATGGAGCACGATAGTAGCCTCAGTGGCTATCACGAACCCGAGCCCGGGACAGCCGGGCTTGAGGAAGAGGAGGATTGGGGAGACGATTTCCCCAAGACGTTCTCGGTGAATCTGATCTGGGCCGAAGCGCATGACAAGGAAGGTCATGCCGGCGCCATCGGCGTCAACGGCGGCATGCCGTGGCATCTGCCCGAGGACCTGAAGCATTTCACGGAGCTGACGATCTCCCATCCGGTCATCATGGGCCGGCGCACCTGGGAGTCGCTCAGCGCCAAGTACCGTCCGTTGCCGAATCGCGACAATATCGTGATCTCCCGCAACCCGAACTATGCGGCGCCGGGGGCCACGGTGGTGGGCGATCTGGAGGCCGCGTTGGATCTGGCGCGTCAGGAGGCGATTCCGGACGATGGCATGGACCGCAGCGAGATCTGGATCCTCGGCGGCGCGCAGCTGTTCAACGAGGCGCTGCCGCAGGCGGATAAGGCGTATGTGACGCAGATTCGCGCCGATGTGGAGGCCGACACGTACGCGCCCGATATGGATGCATTGCTGGAGTCCGGGCTGTGGCGCGTGGCCGACACCTCGCCGTGGCTGATGCCGGCCAAGTCCGAGGGCGGCATCCGCGGCTTCCGCTACGTCACCTACCGCAAGACCCGTTGATTCGTACGGAGGATAGTACCGATATGAGCGTTCACCCGTATACCGTGATGACCGTGTGCACCGGCAACATCTGCCGTTCCCCGATGGCCGAGATCATCCTGCGCACCGAATTCGAGCGCCGTGGTCTGGGCGACCGCGTGCGCGTGATGTCCAGCGGCGTCAGCGATGAGGAGTACGGCAACCCGATTGACCGCCGTGCCGTGCGCGTGCTGAAGGCGCGTGGCTACGAGCTGCCGGCCCGTCATTTCGCGCACCGCATCGAGGCCGATGAGATTGAGGAGACCGATCTGTTCCTGCCGATGACGGCCTCGCACATGCGGGCGCTGAAGCGCCAGCTGCCGGCCGACAAGCAGACCGAGGTGCATATGTACCGCAGCTTCGATCCGGATCTGAAGCAGCCCGCTGCGGGCCGTGAGGACGAGATCGATCTGGTTGATCCCTGGTACGGCGGTTCGCATGAATTCGAGGTCGCCATCGACCAGATCGAGCACGTCGCCCCGTACATCGTGGATTGGGTGGAGCGTCAGCTCGCCTGACGATGTGAAATCGACGACGTATTGGTGATGGCCGGTCGCAGGAATGCGGCCGGCCATCATGCATATGAGGACATGCGCACGGATAGGTGCGGATACTGAGCCGCATGCTCCGCACGATGCCGGTGAGGTGTTGCGTTGTGTGCGGTATGAAAAAGCCCCGCACGGTGGCGGGGCGACGGTGGTGGCTCCGAGCGGCATCGATCCGCTGACCTAACGATTTTCAGTCGTTCGCTCTACCAACTGAGCTACAGAGCCATGAGCGACCCCGACCGGACTTGAACCGGCGACCTCCGCCGTGACAGGGCGGCGCTCTAACCAACTGAGCTACGGGGCCGTGGCGTTCTTCTGGAAAAGAAGCCAAGAAGAGATATTACAGGGTTCTGCGTATTATGCAAATCGTGTCGCCGGCGTGTCGGAAACAAAAAGCCCCGCACGGTGGCGGGGCGACGGTGGTGGCTCCGAGCGGCATCGATCCGCTGACCTAACGATTTTCAGTCGTTCGCTCTACCAACTGAGCTACAGAGCCATGAACAGTTGAAAAAACCCGGTAAAAACCGGGTCTCCACTATTCGCGACCCCGACCGGACTTGAACCGGCGACCTCCGCCGTGACAGGGCGGCGCTCTAACCAACTGAGCTACGGGGCCGTGGCATTCTCTGAACGAGAAGCCGAATAGAAATATTACTCAGAATGACGAAGTGCGCAAGTTTCCGCGTGTCTCGTTGGAATTCCGCGGTTTTTGAGGTCGCGTCATTCGGCTTGTGCGCGTCCGTTCAGTCCACGAGCTCCATCGTGATTGGCGCTGATCCCTGTGCGGTCTGCCACTGGTCGGACCATTCGGTGACATCCGTCGGCGCGGAGTCATAGAGCAGGTCGGACCAGTCGTAGTCGTCGGGAAGATCCTGCGTGTCGACGCAGGTGCCGTCGGGCAGGCAGAGTTGTCCGTCGAGATGGGAATAGTCGTCGGAGTCGAACCAGACCTCGGGGTGTTCCTCGACGTAGTCGACGGTGAAGCCGACCGCCCAGATGGCGAGGGCGATGACCGCCACATAGAGCAGCGTGCCCAAAGCGCTGATGACGATGCCTGCGATCGACAGTCCTTTGCTCTTCTCGTGCGATTTGTTGATTTGGACCAGCGCGATGATCGAGAGGATCAGGCCGACCGGCGGGATGACGAATGCGCATACGAATCCGGCGATGCACAGGCCGTTCCATCGGTCGACCTGTGTGGGCTGCCCGTAGTAGTAGCCCTGGGCGTACGGGGCCGTATACGGGGCGTTGTAGGAGGCTCCGTACTGTGCGTTGTACGGTTGCTGGGTGTATGGGGCGCCGTATGCGGGCTGTTCGGGCGGCGTCTGGCCGCCGTCCGTGTACGGCTGGCCCTGGTACTGTCCATAGGTCTGCTGCGCCTGCTGGGGCTGCTCGGGGGAGCCGTACTGCGTGGAGGTGTGCTGGTCATCCGGTTGCGGGATGTATGGATTGGTTGCCGTCATGGTTCCAGTCTACCCGCAGGACCTGCATATACGGGGGCGGGGCGCGGCCCGCGATGGGTCGCACCCCGCCCGAATCGCCGCGCTCCGCTCGGGGCTCGGCAGGAACCGATCAGTCGGCCTGCTTCCAGGTCTCGACGTCGATGTGATGCTCCGGGTTGGCCTGCCAGGCCTCCCATGCGGACTTGACGATGTCCTCCACGTTGTACTTGGCGTGCCAGCCCATCTCCTCGTTGATGCGCTTCGGGGAGCCGATCAGGTGCGGCGGGTCGCCGGCGCGGCGCGGCATGACGGTTTCGGTGAACGGCAGGCCGGTCACCTTCTTGACCTCGTCCACGATCTGACGTACCGAGGTGCCCTCGCCGGTGCCGACGTTGAACACGTCGTACTTGCGCTCGTCGCGGTCCAGGTACTCCAGGGCCGCCACATGGGCGTCGGCCAGGTCGGAGACGTGGATGTAGTCGCGCACGCAGGTGCCGTCGTCGGTCGGGTAGTCGTCGCCGAAGATCGCGGGGGCCTTACCCTGCTTGAGGCGGTTGAACAGCATCGGGATGAGGTTGAGGATGGCCGGATCCTCAAGCTCCACCGGGCCGCAGCCGGCCACGTTGAAGTAGCGCAGACCGCAGAAGCGGATGTCGTAGGCGGTCTCGCAGGCGCGGGCCATCCACTCGCCGAACAGCTTGGTCTGGCCGTACGGGTTGATCGGCAGCATCGGCACCACGTCCTCGGGCACCACGTCCACCGGCGGCTCGCCGTAGGTGGCGGCGGAGGAGGAGAAGACGAGCTTCTTGACGCCGGAATCGCGCATGCCGATCAGCACGTTGAGCATGCCGTTGATGTTCTGCTGGTAGTACCACAGCGGCTTCTCCACCGATTCGCCGACCTGCTTGCGGGCGGCGAAGTGGATGACGGCGTCCACTTCCTCGGCCTTCATGATCTCGGCCAGGCGCTCGCCGGCGCCGGCGGCGGAGACGTCCATGCCGTACAGTCGGGAACCTTCGATGCGGGTGGGCTTGCCGTAGCTGAGGTCGTCCACAACGACGACCCGCTGGCCGGCCTGATGGAGAGCGTGAACGACGTGGGCGCCGATGTAGCCGCACCCACCGGTGACGAGAACAGTCATGTTCCGACCTTTCACTCATCGGAGTTCGGTGTGCGGATGCCGTGTGAACACCCGCTGTTCACTTTTGCTCCGGTTTTGTTATTTTTTGAACAGTTTCAGTATAGCATGCAAACACGAACGCACAAAGGTGTGTTCATTCGTGTTGTCATGATCAATGGTTGTACTACGACGTGCGTATGCTGGGTGGCATCAAGCACGGGAGCCGCGCAAGCGAGCTGAGAGGGTTGACCCGACCGTTGAACGTGATCCGGTTAGTACCGGCGAACGGAGCCTTTGATGTCGTCGAAGACGATTCCCCGCTTGGTGTACGACCGATCAGGAAAGCGAGGATGATATATATGGTGGAATCCACACAAACCGCTCCGTCAGGCTTGCTCAGGTGGCGCGTTGTGGACGTCACAGTGACGGCGGTTATCGCGGTGGCCTCAGGCGTGGTGTTTTGGGGATTGGGCATGGTTACGGTGCCGCTGTCTACGTTGATGCAGGTGGTGCCGGGGCTACAGGCACTCACCTGGGGTCTGTTTTACTTCGCCGGACCCTTGGCTGCTCTAGTAGTGCGCAAACCGGGAGCTGCGATCTTTGCTGAACTGATTGCCGCCCTTGTGGAAGCGGTGCTGGGTAGTCACTGGGGAGGTCTCGGCACAATCATCCCGGGTTTAGTGCAGGGGCTCGGGGCTGAAATCGCCTTCGCCATCGTGGCATACAAAATCTGGAACTTGGGCGTCGCCACGCTGTCCGGGGCTATGGCCGGACTGGCGGGCATGATCATCTCATGGATTATGTATTACCAGGGGTACGGCATGGACTTCATCGTTATTGGGTTCGTGTGCTCGGTAATCTCTGGCGCGGTGTTTGCAGGCGCATTGATGTGGGCGTTGTACAAGGCCATCGCCGCGACCGGCGCATTGGGACATTTTGCCAGTGGTCGCGACACGCGCCGCTGATCAAGACAGCAACGGAATGGGAACGCCGATATGGAGAATGTCACTGGAGATCCTCAACTTGACATCGTTGCACAGCGTTGGCCCGACATTACACTGGCCGAAGCCGCGGACGTGCTGTCACGGTTGCGGCATCCGCTGCGCGCCCTAGAATTATTGACCCGCAGCGGCAGGCCGACCGCAGCCGGCGTGATGATTCGTACGAACGAAGGGGACGTGTTTATCAAACGGTACGCCCTCTCGGTACGCGACGCTGCTTCGATTCTGCCGTATCACGGATTCGTCCATCATCTGGCTAAGCGGGGTATATCCACGCCGACGTTCATGCCGTTCGCCGACGACTTGGGCGGTTCTGCGCCAGGTGGTCCGATCTGGGCGACGGATAGCGCGTTGACGATTGGTGGCGCGGTGTACGAGGTGTGCGCTAAGGCTGAAGGCGACGACCGGTACATCGATGCGTTGTCTTGGGATCCTCCGCGTACGGTGTCCGAAGCGGAACAACTCGGCGCATTCATGGCGCGCATGTCCATGGCGGCGGAGGGATATGACGCGCCGAGACCTGCGGCGCCGAACCCGTTCCAGAACCGGTTCGGCCTGTTTGCGACCGCGGATTTCGACGCGGCGGTAAAGGCCTGGCTGGAGGAGCGCCCCGTGGTGCGCGACTACCTGAAGTCCACTGATCGCCATCTCATGCAGGATCTGGATCTGCACCGGTGTTACGTAGAGAAGGTGAGCGGCCCCTACGGGGCATTGCCGTCGTGCTGGACACACGGTGACCCTCACATTTCGAATTTCCTGTGGCAGGGCGACCGGCCGTCCAGCATCTTCGACTTCGGCTTGGCCGACCGCAACACGGCGCTGTTCGACCTAGTGGAGACGCTGGAACGCAACACCATCCGGTTCGTATCCATCATGAACGGCGATGATGATGCCTACTGCGCCGACACGGCCGCGGCGATTATTCGCGGCTACAACGGCGTGATACCGCTGTCGTCGTCGGATTTGGCGCTGGTTGCGGACATGCTGCCGGTCTGTCAGTCCGAGGCGGCACTGAACTGGATTGCCTACTACGTGGAAGGCACCCATCGACCTCAGGACGCAGCATGGTGCTACGACATCTCACTGATGGGCCACACCGCATGGTTCGCCCGACCATCCGGGCAACGATACCTGGACGCCATCCGCATGGCGGCCTAACCTACAGCAAGGAGAAACATATGCTCAACATTCGTTTTGAATACATCCACTCATGGACCAACCATGCAGGCTTCTACCTGGCCCGAGCCAACGGTGACTACGCACGTCACCACATGGACGTCGAATTCCACAACGGCGACTCCTTCCGTGGCTCGCCGGCCGCGCTGTTGTCCCGCGGCGAATGTGACGTGGCATTGGTACGACATAAGGACTTGTTCTCGCATCAGGGTGGAGAAACCGGCCTGGTGGCTGTCGCCGCACTGAACCAGTGCCAGGTTGGTGGTGTGGTGACCAAGGCAGGTAGCGGCATTACCCGTTTCCGCGATCTTGAAGGGCGCACGCTGGGGTTCCCCGCCGCCGCATATCGTCTGTTCGCTGAGCTCAAGGAAGCGATGGGAGCGGACGGTGGCGACATCGAGAAGGTCAACGTCGTGTCGACCGGAGGATGGGAACCTGACTTCCGCTCGATTGAGAACGGCATGTTTGATGCGTTCGTCAACGTGGTGTGGTGGGAGCCGTTCCAGGGGTCCGGCCCGCTCGACCAGGTAGTGACGATTCCGTTCGACTCTCTGAACATCGCCCCTCATTACTCGTACTACGTGTGTGTGCGCAGGGAATTCCTAGACCGCAATACGCAACTCGTCCGCGACTTTCTGGCGGACACGGCTGCGGGCTACCGTATGGCTGCGGACGATCGTGCCGCCGCGATGGCCGCCCTACAGGACCCTCTTGCCAATGTTAGCCCCGCGGTGCTGAACAAGACCCTGGATGTCGTATCCCCGACCTGGTTCGATGCTGCCGGACATTGGGGACTGTTGGACGTGGACTTCGTGCGTCGGTACAACCATTGGATGACCGAACAGGGGTTCATGACCGTTCCGGAGGAGGAGTCGCTGGCGGCCATCGAAGCGGGCGCTGTGACAAACGCCTACCTGCCTTGGTGACGGGCTTCATGACGGATGCAGGGGCGTGTTCGAGGCTCATCGGTATAAATGGGTGCTATGCAGGAGAGCAATACCGAACAGCTGAGGAACCGCCCCGTACTGTCCTTCGTGCGCAGGTCGGGCCGTCTGGACGCACGGCTGCAGCGCGCATGGGACCGTTACGCGGGCGAGTATCTGCTGGACGTGAACGCGGGGGAGGGGTCGCTGAACGTGCGCCCCGGCGTGACGATCGACGGCGGATATGTGTGTCGGACGTGGGGCAACGGCAACCCGCTGATCGTGGAGATCGGTACCGGGCAGGGCGAGAACATCGTCGCCGCAGCCGCCGCGCACCCTGACATGAACTTCCTGGCGCTGGAGGTGTACGACCCCGGCGTGGCCCACACAATGCTGCTCGCCGGTAAGCAGGGGCTGGGCAACCTGCGCATCGCGCAGGTCAACGCCCCCGAACTGTTCAAGGTCATGGCCGACGGCGTGGTGGCCGAGGTGTGGACGTACTTCCCCGATCCGTGGCCCAAGATGCGGCATCACAAGCGCCGCATCGTGCAGCCCGCGCTCGCTGGGGAGATCCATCGCGCGCTGGTGCCCGGAGGCCTGTGGCGCATCGCCACCGACATCGAGGACTATGCGTTGCATGTGCACGAGGTGATGGACGCCATGCCCGGCTTCGAGAATGTGGGCGGATTGGCCGTCAGCCTGCCGACCGAGCACGTCGGCAAGGGCAACGCCGATGAGGCGGCGGGCCTGCCTCATGCCGACTTCGTCGAGTCGCCGCGCTTCGAGGGACGCGTGCTGACCAATTTCGAGCGCAAGGGTCTTCAGGCCGGCCGCGTGATCCACGACTTCGCCTACCGGGCCGTGTGAGGTGTCCGGCGTGCCGCCCCGCCCTCAGGTTCGGCGGGCGTGGGCGACGGGTTAAGGGTCAAAAAGTGTGTCCGGAATCGCGGATTTTCACGGATTGACCTG